>Ga0172368_10000238_pt1 | contig 77968 bp, 82 predicted proteins | sample Lak11m_FD_114540 | JGI IMG/M metagenome (GOLD analysis project Ga0172368, IMG submission 114540) | Freshwater microbial communities from Kabuno Bay, South-Kivu, Congo - kab_022012_11m | ecosystem: Environmental > Aquatic > Freshwater > Lake | place: Democratic Republic of the Congo: South-Kivu...
CCAGGAGAGAGAATATTCAAACCAATTGGAAAGTTTCGATCAGAGGGATCAAAAACAACTACGTCCTTTCTTCGGCTTGAAGGAACAATCTCTAGTAGTTCTTGCAGTAAATCCCCATGCGGATCTAAAACGGCTAAGCCTTTACCATTTAGCATATCCTGGTAGATCGCATTTTTAAGCAAAGTTGTTTTACCCATGCCGGTTTTCCCGATGATGTACATATGTTTCTGGCGTTGCTCGAGTGTTAAGCCAATTGGAATGTGGCCATTATCATATTTATTTACTCCGAAGATAACATCGAATTTGTTATCGGTTTGGCGAAGGGACAGAGGGGCTGGCAACTCTCTACTTTTAACTCTTGTTAGATCTGGCGTATCGGAATCGGCTCTGAATGGAAAATGATAAAGAGCGGAAATTTCTGAAGTTGAAAGAATCAGTGAAGATGAAACAAGATGGTTTTTAAACTGCCATTTTCTAATCCTTTGGCCAAAATTACCGAGTAGATTTATTTTGGAAGTAATAGTTTGCCCGGCAGAATGTCTAAAGCAAGCAAATGATGATATTAAGCCTTTCTGTCGTTCTTTGAGTTTGCTTTCGGGGCTAACAATTAATGCTCGAATTGATGTTTCAAATAATGGTTGAGTTAATTTGTTTTTGACAAAACCTTCAATTTCTTTCGATTCTGGGGTTGAAGCAATTTTTGTTTTTGATCTTTCGGGGAGCTTTCCTTCGTTTCCTGTTACAAATTCAGCCACTACAAGCAAGGGTGTTACGGCAATCTTGGCAATGCTGTCCAAAGTATTTGCAAAGATTGAGAATAGATCAATTTTGCCTTTGCCGTTTAGCCACTCTACAAATCGATCTTGCTTAATCGATAACTTTATATCTTGGATTTTATCTCTGGTTAATCGTTGTTCAATACGATTTAAGGGTTTTAAAACGATTTGAATTGCGGCAAGTTCATTGTTTTCAAGTTTGCCCATATTATTCACTAGATAAGCTAGGGGGTCATGCTTTTTTAGATCTTTATGTTCACTGATAGGAAAGGCAAAATGTTTTGAGAGTTTAAAATCAACTACTTTTGCTTGTTTGTTTTCTATATCAAGGTTTATTAGATAGTCGGATATTTTTTTAATCTCAATGCCAGGCACATAAGTGCGTAGGTTTGTTTCAAAGGAGCTAACTAAATCATTGGGCATTCGAATTAGAAACTGAATACCTTTATCTTTGCTTGAAATTATCTCAAATGAAGCCCCGATTTGGCGAAGCAATAATTTATCTAGCCATGAACTTTGGCTTAAGAGATCATAAATCAGGTTAAAAAGTTGAGTAGTTGAAAGTGCAGTTATTTCTGTTTCTCTTGGAGGGGTAATTTCCAAGAATACAAAGGGCTCTTTGAGTTGTCGAATAACGATTATTAACTTAAATATGACTGCAAGGAAAATCCAAGCGGCCACAATATATGCCAGGTAAACTAGTATTTGAATTGCGATTTGGTCAAAGTGGTATCGACTAAAAAATTGAGTAATTTGCTCTAAAGTTGGTGTTTCTGTCGGCGCTAAATGCACAATGTTCCATTTCTCCCCATCCAATTTAGCAATTCCTTCTTATATTAGGACTATCATATTATTTCATACTATGTAAAGACCATCATTTTAACTTAAAAACATTAAGAAATGATTAATAAATAATTAAGGATTCCTTAATCTTATTTTAATATACTTAGTTATTGCTTACTCAGCGTAAAAAGTGTTTATAAACTAACCGTAAAGTGATATGCTAGTTGTATAAAAGTATAATTTGTCGGGGAACTAAATGCAAAAATATGATATTAACCAATTTTCTGTAAATACCATTCTCGGATGGATTAATACTGGCGAGATTGCTATTCCTGAAATACAACGACCTTTTGTATGGGATTCCGTAAAGATACGAGACCTCATGGACTCACTATATAAGGGTTATCCAGTTGGGTATATAATTTCATGGCGCAATCCCGATGTGCGATTGAAGGACGGCACTGTTTCAAACGGAAGAAGAGTTCTAATTGATGGACAACAAAGAATTACCGCCCTTCGAGCTGCTATTGCTGGCGAACCAGTCGTAAATGATGAGTATAAGGAAATAAGAGTTAAAATCTCCTTTAATCCACTAACTGAAATTTTTGCAACTTTTACTCCGGCAATAGGCAAAAATTCTGAGTGGATCTCTGATATCTCAGAATTTATGAGTAAGGACTCTGGCCGTTTTTCGTTTGTCAGAGATTATTGTGAAAAGAATCCTCAAGCCGATCGAGACTTCATCGAGCGAAATATAGAGCGACTTCTTGAAATCAAGAATAAAAATGTCGGTTGTATAGAGTTAACCAATGATTTAGATATTGAGACCGTTACTGAAATATTTATTCGCATTAACTCTAAGGGTGTAGTTCTCTCGCAAGCGGACTTTGCGATGAGTAAAATCGCTTCGTATGGTGACTTTGGAGTGAACCTTCGCAAACTCATTGATTATTTCTGCCACCTCTCGAAAGAACCAAAGTTTTATAAACAAATCAGCGAAAACGACTCTAAATTTGTTGAGACAGGATTTCTTGATAAAATCGCCTGGCTTAAGGATGTAAATGATGACCTCTATGACCCTGATTATTCAGACGTCATCCGCGTAGCTTTCACCAAGAACTTTGAGAGAGGCAAATTATCAGATCTTGTTTCTTTGCTTTCAGGTCGTAACTTTGAAACTCGAGAATTTGAATCGGAGATTGCCGATAATTCATATAAAACATTGCTTAAAGGCGTGTTAGATTTTACCAACCAAACAAATTTTGAAAGATTTGTGATGATAATTAAATCTGCTGGCTTTACAGATAAGTCACTGATTAACTCTCAAAACGCCCTTAACTTTGCTTATGTTATTTATTTAAAACTAAAAGAAAAGGGATTTGATCCAGGAAAGATCGAATCGATTGTTAAACGATGGTTTGTGATGTCAGTTTTAACGGGTCGGTACTCAGGATCGGCCGAATCAAATATAGATTTTGATATTCGGAACATTGTTAAGCATGGCGCAGACAATTATCTAGCCGAGGTTGAGGATTCTCAACTTTCCAATTCTTTTTGGGGTGTTACTCTTCCTCAAGAGCTCGAAAAATCTAGTATCTCCAATCCATTTTTAAATACTTTCTTTGCTTCACAAGTCTACTTTGGCGATGAAGGATTTCTCTCGAGTGATATCAAGGTTAAAGACATGATCGAGTATCGAGGTGATATCCATCATTTGTTCCCTAAGGATTACTTAAGAAAAACTTATTCCTCAAAGAGCGATTACAATCAAATCGCCAATTATGTTTATGCTCAACAGGAAATTAATATTAAGATTAGCAATAAAGCGCCAAAAGATTATTTTGAGCAGATTTTTGAACAGATCAAATCTGGCAAACTAGTCTACGGAAACATTACCGATGATGATAAACTTAGAGAAAATCTTGCAAAGCATTGCATTCCAGAACTTATCTTTACTGCAACTGCCGATGATTATATGAACTTTTTGGTCGAAAGACGCAAGTTAATGGCTAAAAAGATTGAGAAGTATTACAAGAGTTTATAATGAATATTACAGACTATCATGCTAAATATTTTGCCCATGAACTCACCAAACGGTGTGCTTCTGATAGTTTGGAAAAGTTATCTTCGACTTTGTCTAATGCTCAAGTTGATTTAAATCCACATCAGATAGAAGCAGCTTTGTTTGCCTTTAAATCACCTCTATCAAAAGGGGCAATCCTGGCAGATGAAGTGGGTTTGGGCAAAACGATTGAAGCCGGACTTGTTTTGTCTCAAAAGTGGGCCGAGAGAAAAAGAAAGATACTTCTAATCGTACCATCCAGCCTTAGGAAGCAGTGGAATGCTGAACTATTAGAAAAATTCTTTTTACCATCGATTATTCTGGAAGCAAAATCCTTTAATCAAAGCATAAAAGAAGGCAATCTTAATCCATTTAATCAAGATAATGCGATAGTTATTTGTTCTTATCATTTTGCTAAAGCAAAGTCGCCTTATATAAAACAAACAAGCTTTGATTTAGTTGTAATTGATGAAGCGCATCGGCTCAGAAACGTATACAAGACAAGCAATAAAATTGCCCGTGAAATAAAAGCTGCTATTCAGGACTATCCGAAACTGTTACTAACTGCTACCCCTCTTCAAAACTCACTCCTCGAATTATACGGGCTCACTAGTATTATTGATGACCATATTTTCGGCGATATCAATAGTTTTAAGGCAAACTACGCCAAGGTCTCTAGAGAACAAGATATTTATGAAAGTGAATTGGGCATGGTAACTCCTAGACAGGAGATGTTCGAGGATTTGAGAAATCGTCTTAAACCGATTTGCATTCGCACGCTTCGCAAGCAAGTCTTAGAATATATTAATTATCGAGACAGAAAACCAATCACTCAAGACTATTTTCCTACCGAACAAGAGATTGAGTTGTACGATGGCATGTCGGATTATCTTCAGCGAGAAAATCTCTACGCTTTGCCCTTTAGTCAGCGCCAACTTATGACACTAATTCTGCGTAAACTCCTTGCCTCTTCTTCTTTTGCAATCGCCAGTACATTAAATGGACTTGTACACAAACTTGAGAAGCTGGAAGAAGAAATTCGTACTGAAGCAGGCGCTGAAGAAAGTGACCTGACATTAGGTCTTGAAGATAACTACGAAGCCTATTCAGATACAGCTGACGAATGGATTGATGACGAGGAAGAAGATGACGATACTGACGAAAAAGAAAAGACTAAATTTACAACTAAAGATATTCCTGCAATCCGTGAAGAAAAAAAGGACTTAGAAAAATTCAGGGATCTAGCAAAAGCCATTTTCAAGAATTCAAAGGGAGAATCTTTGCTGATAGCCCTAGAAAAAGGCTTTGAAATGACCGAGGCACTCGGTGCTCAAAAAAAAGCAGTTATTTTTACAGAATCAAAAATTACTCAGGACTACCTCTGGAAATTACTATCAGACAGCGGTTACAAGGACAAAATTCTTCTGTTTAACGGCTCGAACAATGATCAGAAGTCGAAAGAAATTTATGCCGAATGGATTAAAACCAACCAAGACAGTGACAAGATCACAGGCTCAAAGACTGCTGATCTTCGGGCAGCCCTTGTTGATTATTTTAAATCAGATGCAGAAATAATGATTGCGACTGAGGCAGCTGCCGAAGGTATTAACTTACAATTTTGCTCTCTCGTTATTAACTACGATCTGCCTTGGAATCCTCAACGAATCGAACAGAGAATTGGACGCTGTCATCGTTATGGCCAGAAGCATGATGTTGTTGTTGTTAATTTTGTGAATCGTAAAAATGCCGCTGATCAGCGAGTTTATGAACTCCTTGACCAAAAGTTTCAACTCTTCAAGGGTGTGTTTGGTGCGAGTGATGAGGTTCTTGGTTGTATTGAGTCTGGTGTAGACTTTGAAAAAAGAATCGCCTCAATTTACCAGTCTTGCCGTACTGAGGAAGAGATTAACTCAGCATTTGATGCCCTGCAAACTGAAATGGATGAATCAATTCAAGAAGGCATTCGTGGTGCTAAGGAAAAGCTTTTAGAAAACTTTGATGCAGATGTCCACGAAAAGCTCAAGATCAACTTAAGAGAAAGTAGAGCGTTTTTGGAAACTTATGAAAAATGGCTCTGGGATATTTCTCAATACTTTCTAGGAGATCAAGCTATATATGCCGAAAATGAATATTCCTTCACGCTAAAACACAATCCATTCTCCGGAGAAAACATCGAAAAGGGGCCTTATAAAATTGGTAAAAATATTGATGACGCTCATATTTATAGACCAGGTCATCCTTTGGCTGAGAGAATACTAAGGGAAGTAAAATCACAAGAGCTTTCTGATGCTGAAGTATCCTTTGATTACACTAACCACGGCCAAATCATTTCTCCAATTAAAGAATTAGTCGGCACTGGAGGAATCTTGCAAGTGTCGGAATTAACTATCGATTCTTTTGAGACCGAAGATAATGTTTTGGTTACGGCTGTAAAAGATAACGGGGAGTTAATAGAAGAAGAAATCGCCAAAAAATTATTTCTACTTGGGGCCGAAATACAGAAAAATAATATCGTTCTGACAGACAGTGCCGTATTAGAGAAAGAACAAGAAAAAGCTAACGTTCTCACGGCAAGTATTGCTGAGCGCAATAGCGAATTCTTTGATGATGAAGTAGATAAACTTGATAAATGGGCCGAGGATATAAAAAAGAGTCTTGAAATAGAGCTTAAACGAATGGATATAGATATTAAAGCAGCTAAAACGAATGCCAAAAAAGTTTTAAATCTGCAAGAAAAAATTATGATCCAGCGTGAAATTAAAAATACTGAAAAGAAAAGGAATGATCTTCGCCAAAAACTTTACCAAGCTCAAGACCAGGTTGATACCAAGAAAGAAGAGCTTCTTGAAAAGGTTGAGGCTCAGCTGAAACAGAAAACCTCTCTTACAAAACTATTTACTCTTAAATATAAGGTAATTTAAGCCATGGCTAACAATAAACAAAAACTTGAGTTAACTTGGATCGGTAAAAATAATCCCGAGTATGATATTTCAAATATCGAGCCAAGAATACTGGCGGAAAATCCCGAGCTCTCTAATTGCACCAATGATCCAAATACAGAGAACATGATTATTCATGGGGATAACCTTCTAGCCCTCAAGGCGCTCTTACCTGAGTATGAAGGCAAGGTGAAATGTATATACATAGATCCTCCATACAATACGGGCAATGCTTTTGAGCACTACGACGATAGTGTTGAACATAGCACTTGGCTTTCACTAATGAAGCCCAGATTGGAACTTCTAAAAATGCTTCTGAAAGACGATGGTGTGATTTCAGTTCACATTGATGATATTGAGTATTGCTACTTAAAGGTTTTAATGGACGAAGTATTTGGAAGAGATAACTTTATTAACACAATAGCAATAAGGGATTCTCATCCAAGTGGTTTAAAATTATCCGCCAAAGACAAAAAAATAATTAAAACAAAAAGTTATATTATCATTTATAAGAAAACTGGATCAGCCAAAATTAATCCCATTTATCAGCCAAGAAACGATTGGGATATTCACTACTCAATCTTCGTTGATATTGATAGCGATAGCTTAAAAAAGAAGACTCTTAAAGAAACAATGGTTGAACAAGGTATTATTGATTCAAGATATAATATCAATGAGAGTTCATTAAGGGATAAAAATTTTAGGAAATTTGTTTTTGATAACAGGGAAAAAATTTTTCAGAGCACCAAAGAGATGCCTGACACTGCAAGGAAATTAAGTATAGAGAATAAAGATACCGTTATAGAATACAGTTCAAATGGTGAAAGAAATTTTGCATTTAATGGACGAAGATTGTTCCCACTTTCAAAAAGCATACAAAATGTTGGTATCGATGGAGAGATTGGCAAAGAAGATTTTGGCAAGTTGCTTTGTGATTTTTGGGACGATGTTGATTTCAATAATTCCCAAAATGAGGGAGATGTACAATTTCCTGCGTCAAAAAAGCCTGAGTACTTATTGGGTAGAATTTTAACAATGTTCTCATGTGGCAATGAATATGTTCTGGATTCATTTCTAGGTTCAGGAACTACTGCTGCAGTGGCACATAAGATGGGGCGTAGATATATTGGCATTGAAATGGGTAACCATGCTTATACTCATTGCAAGGTTCGACTTGATAATATTATAAATGGCAATGATCAGAGTGGCATTAGTAGGGCTATTAACTGGAAGGGTGGTGGAGCATATAAATTTTTTGAACTAGCTCCGAGTTTCATATTAAAAGATGAATTTGGTAACTCAGTGATCGACGAATACTATAGTGACTCTAAGCTAATTAAAGCAATGTGTAAACTAATGAGCTTTAATTACCAACCTAGTCAGACGGAATATTGGAAACATGGTGTTGGTCAGGGAAAAAACTATTTGTATGTAACGACTCAACTTCTAACTTGTGGGATGGTTCAGCAGATTGCAGCTCACTTGGCAGATGGTGAATCACTTATCGTTTGCCCAAAGAAATTTGAGCCAGGAGCTGACAAGATTGATGATCGCATCACGATCAAAAAAATTCCTCAATCTGTTTTAAAAGCCTGTCATTTTGGTAAAAAAGAATATCTTCTTCCTATCAACGAAACGGTGCTGGAAGAAGTTGAAGACGAGGAGATTGAATAATATGAAGCCAGAACGAGCATTGAAATATTTGAACGGTGCGATGAGTTTACGTGAGCCACAAGCAAAAAGTCTTAAGATCTTTGCTGACTATTTGCAATCACTACCAGGACAGAAGTTACTTGCAAGAATGAAAAAGTGCCAACAACCAGATTTGGAATCTATTCGCACGGACAGCAAAGAGTACTTTAAAAGTATTCATGAAGCTCATGAGTTTGAAGAATTTGAAAGAGCATTTCCTGCTTACACATTTGCATTGGCAACTGGTGTTGGAAAAACACGATTAATGGGTGCTTTTGTGGCTTACCTTTATCTTGTATACAACATACAACATTTTCTAATTGTTGCGCCGAATCTTACTATCTACAAAAAACTTTTTGATGATTTCAGTAAGTCAAATAATCCAAAATATGTTTTTAGGGGAATACAAGAAATAAACACAAATACAACTAAAATCATTACAACTGATAATTATACCCAACAGCGAAATGCTTCTCTGTTTGGCAATCAAATTGAAATTAATATTTTTAACATTCAGCAATTTGCCCAAAAAGATATGACTAATGAGCGTGGAATAACTAAAGCATGGGAAACTGCTGGAGAGTCATACTTCGATTACCTAAAAGAGCACGATGATCTTGTTGTTATGCTCGACGAAGCTCATCACTATCATGCTGATGCTGCTCTCGGTGCACTAGATGTTCTAAACCCACTTTTCGGACTAGAAATGACTGCGACTCCATATACTGGCACTCAAGGAAACGGTAGAACTGGGCATAATACTAGAATGAAAAACGTTCTATTCTCATACAATCTAGGTGATGCAATTCGAGGCAAGCTAGTAAAAGACCCATGGGTCGGCACTGAAGCAGACGTCGATTTTAGCCAATTTGCAGCCGATTCCATTGAGACAGACGCACGAAAACTCCAACTTGCTGCTTTCTTTCACGAGCGGGCCAAAGTTGCCTTGAAAGAATATGCATTGGAAAACAATCAGCCAGTAGTAAAGCCGGTTATGCTTGTAGTTGCAAAGGACACGACGCATGCAGGTGAATTACGAACATTGATTGATAGTGATGATTTTCGCAGAGGAGAATTCAAAGGCAAAGTAATCGAGATTCATACCAAACTCCGAGGGGATGAGGCCGATGATAATATCGAAAAGTTAATATCTCTAGAACATCCCGATAATCCAGTTGAGATCGTAATCCATGTTAATATGCTCAAAGAGGGTTGGGATGTGACGAATGTCTACACAATTGTGCCCTTACGAGAAGCCGCTGCAATGATTCTTACCGAACAAACAATCGGTCGTGGTTTGAGATTGCCTTACGGCGAAAGAACAGGGATCCCATTAGTAGATAGGCTTGTGCTTGTTGCTCATGAGCAGTTCTCCAAAGTTGTTGCACTTGCTAAGGATTCGCCACTTATTCAAGGTCAAGTTGAACAGATCTCTGAACAAGAGACAAAAGAAAGAAAAGATCTTGTGGAAGTTCAGCCGGTAATTCTCGATACAGTCAGGGGCGAGATAGAGAAAAATGTAGTTGTAATGCAAGCAGTCGTCGAAAAAGCAGAGGAAATATTCGCCAAACTTCCTCAAGTAGAAAGTATGGACGAAGCCGTAAAGACGAAATTTCTCGAAACAAAAACAGAAGAAATTATTACAGACCTTGCCAAAGAAACCATAAAAGGTAACAGTTTTTCAGATTACCATGGCCAAGAATCAAAAGCATCAACAGAATTATCATTCGGTCCAGATACACTTTTCGGCTCATTTAGCGCTGAGGCAAAAGATCAACTTTCTAAAATTGCTCTAGAATCCGCCAAGATAATTGAAAAAAGAAATATTCCTATTCCCCGGTTAATGCTCACTCCTCATTTTGGCGAACTTTTCATTGCCGACTTTGATCTAGATACTAGCATAGGCACATTACGGACATACACTAACGAGCGTGCAATTCTCGAAGAACAATTGCAGAACAACCCAGATCAGAATCTCTTCGGTGAAGAGGTTCCTGGTCGTAGAGTGACCGAGGTGACAAGAGTGAGTAGCTTTGGTTCTCAAAGTAGGCAGACTCCCCAAAGTACTCTTATAGCCGCTTTACTTGATTTTTCATTGGTAGATTATGATGATGTTGATCAGAAACCTCTACTCTTGAAATTAACAGACCAAGCAGTTGCGTACTATCGCAAAAAAGCGATTGATGACGATAATTTAGCCTTAATAATTGAAAGTAATGCACATTCAATTGCTGAAGATATCTACAAGCAAATTCTGGCACACAAAGAGCTAAAGTCAGAGAGTTACATTGAGTCAGAAGTCCGAGAACCCAAACCGTACCTGGAGCAATACAATATCTCATTAACTTTTGGAGAAAAACCAGCTTCCCTTGATTCTCAGCTGAACACATTTAGCGCAAAATTAGCTTATGGTCACTTCCAGAAGGCATGCCACACAATGTACCGTTTTGATTCTTCTGATGAGGTTCGCTTGGCATATCTCTTAGACAACGACATGTCCGTAGAAGATTGGCTTAGGCCGGCTCCAAATCAATTTGAGGGCCTATATTGGCGTGATTCAGAAGGTAGATCGGATCATCGCTATGAGCCAGATTTTGTAGTGGAACTTGATAGTGAAATAGTGATGATCGAGGTTAAGCCAGACGCTGAAATCAGTACTCCTGACGTGCAAGCAAAGAAACAGACCGCTGAAAAATACTGCGATGTTGTGAATAGAAACATTGGCAAGTTCGGAATTATAAAGCCTTGGCGATATATAATTGTTCCGACTAGTCGAATTACAATACATTCAACAATCACTGGGCTATTAAAGGATTAAGAGCATAGGAATCGGAAATGGTTGATAATACCTTTAATGATGAAATTGAGGAGGAAGATGACTACTATCCTAAAACGATATCTGAAGCGATAGAAGGATTTATGTGCTTAGACCTCTCAGAAAGAGACTGTGAGATTATTGAGGAATGTCCCAAGAAAAATATTGATAGGATATTGTCGGATTTCGAGCCTTCAATTAGACTTGTTTGCGGATTCAACCATGGCAATAAAAAGTTGTTAGAAGTATGTGGTGATAAAAATATGAATCCTCACGATGCTTCAAGGGTTATTATGCTTGCTATCTGGGATTACTTTCATTTTACACAATAAGGAGTCTTATGTCTGAAAACCTTAATAAAACAAGAAACAGTGGTTATAAATATAGAGTTGAGGAATGCGATTGTTATTCTTCACATCTTGACCATGACGATGTTGCATTAGTTAACGACTCCGATATCGCTATATTAATCGCAAATACAATGCAACAAAAAGCAAAACATTATCAGGAATACGTAGTGTTTGACGAAGAGGAAAAAAGATTTTACTCAGCTAAATACGGTAAGTAAAGGGGTTAAATGGATAAAGAATTAGAACAAAAACTTGATTCGATAACAACCGAGTTATCAAGAATAAATGGAGTACTTGAGCGCATAAATGAGCAAGTATTTAATAAATACCACTCAGAAATGCCTCATGGCAATTTTGATATTCTTTTTGAAGATGCAAGAAATCTAGCAAAAGAAGCTGGGCACGTATCGCCCGCATTATTTCAACGGAAGTTTAGGATTGGGTATGCTCGTGCTGCTTGCCTGCTAGATTTGTTAATTGAAAAGCGTATAGTCGAGCCTCGTGATGGCGCAAAGCCATGCAAATTTATTGGGGGTAGTAATGATTAATTGTTCCAGGGGTTCAGAATGGCGAAAATGGGATCTTCATATTCATACACCATTCACTAAGAGTGATGACGAGTATAAATGTGACATCAATGAAGATGTTTGGGATATATTTTGCAAGAAGATTGAAGAATCTGACGTAGCTGTAATCGGTATTACAGATTATTTTTCAATTGAAAATTTTTATCTATTCAAGAAAAAACATCAAGCGAAATATCCTGATTCAAATAAAATATTTTTTCCAAATATTGAGCTTAGATTAAATGAGAGCGTTAACCAAGCACAAGAAGAAGTTAACTTGCATATCATATTTAAACCTGACATATCTGCAGAACAAGCCTCAAAATTTTTAAGCGAATTAAAAACTGAAGTAACTGATGGAAACAATAGGAAGTTGTCCTGTGCAGAGTTGCAAGGAGACCAATTTAAATCAGCTACAGTTACAAGAGAAAGTATTAGCACAGCAATCAAAAACACTTTTGGTGATAAATCAGAGCGCCAAAACCATTTGCTTATTATTACTGCTGCTAACAACGACGGGGTAAGACCGACCAGAGGAAGACAACGTAAAGAAAACATAACTGATCAGATTGATAAGTTCAGTGATGCTTATTTTGGTGGTTCACAGAATACTGAATATTTTTTAAAAACAAACCGACTGGAAGATGACGACCAAACAATTAAACCAAAACCTGTATTTACTGGCTCTGATATTCATAGTTTTGACCAATTGGATGCATGGCTAGGTAGACGTATCGAAAATGAAGATAGTAATAAAGAGATCACTTGGATTAAATGCGATCCTAATTTTGGAGGACTGTTGCAAACATTAATAGAACCTAAGGAAAGGGTATGTATTTCTCCAACTAAGCCCGACCAAAAAGAACTACATAAGGTTATAAAACAAGTTACATTCTCAGGTTCTAAAGATTTTCCATCTGAATCAATCGTTCTAAATTCAAATCTTTGCTCAATCATTGGAAGTCGATCTTCGGGAAAATCAGCACTTCTCGCCTATATCGCTTACTCTATTAACAAAGAGGAAACTGTGGCAAGACAGATGGATGTAAATGATTTGAGGATTGATGAAGTTGGGCCTGCCGCGGGAAAAACATGGAAGGATGTTTCTGGCATAAAGTGTGAAGTTGAATGGGGCTCAGGTGTAAACGAAAGTGGTAGAGTAGTTTATATTCCCCAAAATTATCTTTATTCGATTAGCAATAGGCCGATTGAGATTACTAGCAAAATTAAGCCCGTGCTGTTTTCTCGCTTTCCAGTAATAGAGGTTGCATATAATAAAGTTAAATCGGAAATAGAAAATTCAAATTTAAGAATAGAAAATGCAATTAATCAATGGTTTGTACTTAGTAATGATGCAGCTGCCATTTTAAATTCCTTAAAGAATATTGGAGAAAAATCAGCAATTACCAAGTCCCGAGATGAATATCAGCGACAAATCGATGAATTGAAAAACAGATATTCAATCACTGAAGAAGAAATCGGAGACTATCAGAAGATCACACAAATCATCGCGCAAAAACGAAGTAGACAACAAGAGATTAAAAATGAAAATATGTTATTAACAATTTTCATAGACCTCTCAGATCAAGAGAACAATGTTAAAGCTAATATTTCTGCTGCTGTATCTTTTGAGCCATCCCTTGATAAAATGCCCCGACCACTTGCAAAAATAATTAGCGATTCTGCAGCTAAACAGGTCGAGAATATCTCAGTAGAAGCGAAATTACAAATACTCAAATATTATCAATCTCTATTGAGTGAGCACAAACTTCTGGAAACCGAAATAACTCAGCTTGAAACAGATAACAAAGATCTTATAGAAAAAAATAAGAAAAATGACGAATTGGCAAAACTTATTGAGAATGTTAATAAACAAAATTCATACCTTTCAGCTATTGAAGACAAGGAAAAACTCTCAAATGAAAAAGTATCAGAAATTTCAGATCAGGTTAAAATAATAGAAGAAGCTATCACTACAAGAAGCACATCTCTAGAAAACTTAAAAAATGAATTTAAGCAAATCGATCAAAAAAAGGAAGAGATAGTCTTTGGTGTCGAATGCTCATTCAGCGAAAATGTAAAAATGGAATTGGCTGATAGATTCAATAAAAATAATACAAGCAATTTTCTCGATTCTAAGAATTCAATTGATTTAGAAAAAATTCGATTAAACATCACAGAATTTCTAAGCTCTCTGTATACTGGTTCGCAAAAATTGAAGAGTGGCCAGGAGCCGAAACAAGTAGCAAAGGACATGTTGGTTTCTTCGGAAGAAATAAGATTCAATGCGATTTTGGAGGGAGATAAAATTGGCGGCTTTGAGAGATCTTCAATGACCCCTGGGAAACGAGCGTTATTTGCTTTGACACTAATGCTAAGTGAAATCGATGGTGCTTGGCCTTTATTGATTGATCAACCTGAAGATGACTTAGACAGTAGATCAATATACGATCAAATTGTTCCGTATTTAATTGAACGAAAAAAAGAACGTCAAATTATTATGGTAAGTCATAATGCTAATCTTGTTATTGGCGCTGACTCAGAACAGATTATCGTCGCAAATAAGCATGGAAATGATCGGAAAAATAAAGATGACCAGACTTTTAATTATCTAACAGGTTCATTGGAATATTCAAAGTCAAAATGTGTTACTACATGCGTTTTAGATTCTTGTGGAATCAGAGAACATGCCTGTGAGATTTTAGATGGTGGAGAAGAAGCTTTTGAAAAACGTCGAAACAAATATAATATCTAACACATATATGCAATTATCTAAATCAGATTACATGTTATTTCTTCGCCATCCAGCTTGGCTTTGGTTGAAGAAGCACGACAAGGACAAGTTGCCACTGATCGACGAAGATACTCAGGCTATTTTTGATAATGGATTCTTGTTTGAGTCATATGCGGAGCAGCTTTTTGAACATCCAATCAAGCTTGGATTTGATAGCTATGGTGAGTATTTATCCCTGACAAAAAGAACAAAGGAAGCGATTGAGCGTGGAGCCAAGACTATCTTTCAAGCCAGGTTTGAGGCTGGTGAGATAACCTGCATATGCGATGCGATCGTCAGAGTCGATGATCATACTTTTGATCTGTATGAAATCAAGTCGAGTACGAGTGCCAAGCCTGAGCATGAGCCTGATCTTGCCTTTCAAAAGGAAGTGATCGAGCGAAGCGGCTATAAAGTACGCAAGATTTACGTTGTTCATGTTGACAATGAGTATGTTAGAGATGGCGAAGTAAAAGCGTCTGAACTTTGCAAAATTTGCGAAGTGACCGATCAAGTAGATGAGCAGGTGCAGTTTACCAAGGAAAATATTGAGAAAGCACTGCAAGTAGTAAAATGCAAGGACTGCCCGGACATTTCTCCACGACATGCGAAGCTTGGTGCCTTTGGTGATTGGTTGGACATTTATAAGACTTTGACTGATATTGAAGAATATAGTATTTATCACCTTTGTACGCCAGGTGCACAAAGGATTGGTGACCTAGAGGATCTCGGTATTAAAAAAATCTGTGAAATTCCTGATGATTTTCACTTAAGCGAGAAACAACAACGCCAGGTTTCGGCTACAAAAAGTGGTGAAGTGATTGCTAATAAAGAAAAAATAAGAGAGTTTTTATCTGGTCTTAAGTTTCCACTGTATTTTCTTGATTATGAAACTCTATCCAGTATTATCCCTTACTTTGACGGTCTTGGTCCTTATAAACAATTACCTTTTCAATACTCACTTCACGTGATGGATTCTCCAGAAGGTGCAATAAAACACTTTGCCTACTTGAATAGGGAAAATATTAATCCCGTTAAGTCTTTGACCGAATCTTTGAAAAGCCACATCGGAAAAGAAGGCACGGTTTTAGTTTGGAACGAGGGCTTCGAAAAGAATTGTAATATTCTAATGGGCAAAATTATGCCTGGGTATGAAGAGTTTTATCGAGAGGTTAACGATCGAGTCGTAGATCTGATGAGACCTTTTGCGGATGGCCATTATGTTCATAAAGATTTCTTTGGTAGCGCATCGATCAAAAAAGTCTTGCCGGTATTAATCCCCGAGCTATCATACAAAGATTTAGATATTCACGCGGGCGGTGCTGCCCAGCGCCTTTGGATGGAGGCGGTTCTTGACGGAAAAAGAGCTAGTGAGAAAGACAAGATCTTTAGTGACTTACTTAAATATTGTGAACTTGACACACTGGCGATGGTTCGGATTTATCAATTTTTGAACATACTATGCGGTGAATAGATGACTAATTTAAATTATCAAAAACTTACAAGAGAACACCTACCTCATCGTATTAAATGGCTCAATGACGCTGAAGTAAATCGCTATCTCGGTCACCAAGTCAGAAACGGTACAGATGAGGAATTCCACAACAAGTGGTTTGATGAATATGATAAGGATGAGTCCCGAGAAATTTTCCTTATTCTTGATGACGACAAAGCAATAGGACAAATCGGACTATTAGACATAAATTTATATGACAAAAATGCCTGCCTATATATCCTGATCGGTGAAAAGGATTATTGGCACAAAGGTATCGGCTCAGAAGCTATGGATTTCATTCTCGATCATGGTTTCAACAAATTACACCTTCGCAAGATTTGGCTCGAAGTCCATGCAAAGAACGAAAATGCGATTAAATTGTATGAAAAGTTTGGCTTCGTGCAAGAAGGTTATTTTAAAGATAATGTACTCTATAATGACGGCTTTGGTGACGAGATAAGGATGGCTAAATTGAATCCTAATCAGAACGAGATGAAGCCTGAAGCAAATCGAATAAATATGTCTTATCTTCAAACACAAGTCACAACACAAGCTGTTATCTTGAATGAAAAGGGAAGGATTTTATTGTTGAAGCGCAACAAACCGGGTGGTTTGTTTACTCTGCCTGGCGGAACAGTAGAAAAGGAAGAAAGCGTTAAGCAAGCGCTTCAGCGTGAAATTGCCGAGGAAACTGGCCTAGAGATCGAAATTGGCAACCCTCTTTGGATTTGGCAAAGTGACCATATTGGTAAGAGCTTGCTAGGGATTGTATTTACTACCAATGATAAGGTAGATTTGAATGGCAAAATTGTGCTATCAAAAGAGCATGATGAATACATTTGGCTCAATATCGATGAGTTATTGAGTGATGGAAAAGTTGACCCATATATCAAGAAAGATGAGCTAACTAAGCTATTATCATCCAAACAGCCAATAAATAAATATGAAATATAAGGTTTGTGATAAATGTGGCGAATTTGTGACAAAAACCGGTATCATCTCAAGCTCGCCAACAGCGAGTAAGGATGCCGGTCGCTTTGCGAGATGCAACAATAGAGCCTGCGGCAAGCTGTTTTCCAAGGCAGAGTACGATAAATTATCGATTGAAGAGTTCTAATATAAAATAAATCAGATTTCTGGTTGACAACAATCGCCTGTTATGTTACAATAATAGGTCTTTTCGCTATGATATAATGAGCGAAGAGAAACTTTGGAATAGAATATTTGCCACCATAGGGGTGGAATTCCATCACAAAGGAGAAGGGTGATGAGTAGCAGAATCTTCGGGTTCGTTTCACAGTTCATGGGTCTTGATACCGTTAAGTATCTTGCCCCACACCTGCTCAAGGGAATTGATACTGCTGATCCGATAGCGATTGAAAAGGCTCTGCTAAATACGGAGCCCTTCTTGGCCACAACGATCAACGGCAAAACCCTAACAGGAGTTCCTGTTCAAGGAGCCTTCGCATTTGTTCCGCTACTGGCGGAGTATTTAACAAGGCTCGAGCATCCTGTGTCCCGTTCGATATATCTCCCCAGAATTCGGGAAGCTGTCAACAAGCTTGCCGATCAGGGAGCCTCGATTGTGGGACTCGGATCGCTCACTGGCGCTGGTATCACCGGTGGCGGAAAGTTGGTTCGCCCCGTAAACACTTTCCTGACTACAGGCAATACTTTCGCTGCCACTTCATCAGTGATGGCAGTAGACAAAGCATTCGCTCTGACTGATCGGCAGTTCGATCATGGTACATTCGCTATTCTTGGAGCCACCGGCTCGATTGGAACGGCGATTAGCCACGAACTGGCTCGCAAAGTTAGCGGTGATGCCAAGATCCTGCTGCTTGCCCGGCATGAAGTTCCGCTCAAGAGTTTGCGCGATGAAATCGCACGCCCAACAGTAGGCTATTCCACCGACATTGAGGCTGGCATTCGCCAAGCCGATGTGCTGATGGTTACCACTGCGGCGCACGATTGCATCGTGAACGTCGACATGCCAAAACCCGGCGCAATCATCATCGATGATACCAAGCCGTGGAACTGCGACCCCCGCCTGAAAGAGCGCGAGGACATACTGCATATCGACGGTGGATTGATCAGCGTACCCGAGATCGACTTCGGGATGCCGATGGATTGTCCCCCCGGGACGATCTATGCCTGCCTCGTGGAGACGATCATCCTCTGGCTTCGTGCCATCGAGGAAGATTACTTCCTGGGCAAGGTTCCTTTCAATCAACTCCCAATCATGCGGGAGTGGGCGCAAGAGTATGGCTTTAATCTCGCGCCCTTTCACAGCTTCGGCGAGCTTATCCCTGCAGACTTCTACGAAGATTTTGCAGGGATTCGCAGCCACTAAGTTGCAAAGCCAAGTCGGACCGGGTAGTCATTGTACTGCCCGGTCTACTTTTTTGCCTAAATTAGAAAGTTTATCTATAATAAAATCAAGCAATTAATCGACAAACAAAATGAATTTCACACTATCTGCCTACGTCCCGCTTTTTAGTGCTGCATTTGTTCTCAGTCTTGGTATTTTTTCTTTCCTTCGTTACCTTCGGACAAGGAAAGAACTCGAACTAGTGTTATCGCTCTTTTGCGGCTCGGTTACTGTCTGGCTGTTTGGGACATTTATGATGTTTATCAGCACTTTAGACTCTCAAGCAATATTCTGGGATCGCTTTGTTTACGCAGGTGTGGTATTTGTACCAACACTGATGCATCACTTCAGTATTGCTTTTACAAATCTCAAGCGCCAAAGAAAATACCTCGTATTTGGCTATGTTACTTCAGTGATGTTTATGATTTTAAGCTGGACGAATTTATTTGTCGGTGATTTATATAAATACCAATGGGGCAGCCACACTAAAGCACACTTCTTTCATCATATTTTTATAGTCCTGTTTTTTACTTACACTTCGGTGTTCTTTATAAATGTTTGGAAATTTTACAGGACAAGTATTAGTGATAAAACAAGGAATCAAGCCAGATATGTGTTTTGGGCTTTCCTAACCCTCATTGTACTAGGAGCGCCAGCATATCTGCCAGCTTACGGAGTGTCAGTCCCGCCATTTCCGTTCATTTCCGGTTTGCTATTCATTGTGATACTTTCGTACTCAATACTCAAACATAAGCTACTGGATGTAAAAGCTGCTGGCGCAATCTTCCTCACCTTTATTCTTATGATAATCCTGATTGCTAATATTTTTTCTAGCTCATTGGTATTTAAGGTACTAGCTTTAGCTATCATGCTGGTTGTCGGATACTTCCTCATTGGCAATGTTCAAAAAGAAGCAGAACATGCTGAAAGAAATGAGAAGTTGGCCGATAAACTGGAACAAGATAAAAAGGAATTAATTGATCTAGATCGCATGAAAGACGAGTTCCTGCAGATGGCAACTCATGAACTCAATACGCCAATTACTGTTATCCAAGGTAAAATGGATATGGCAATAAGAGAAGACTACATTCATCTAAACAAAGAACAGAAAGATTACTTTCAAACAGTGATGACTGACACAGAACGGCTCGCCCACCTATCAAAAGATATTCTAAATGTCGCCAGAATCGATCAGCATCGATTAAATATCAACCGCAGTGAGACAGACCTAAACCAGCTAATAACTTCAATCGTTGACGGCTTACAGATCAAAGCTGGCGAGAAGGGAATCAAACTAGAATACAAGAAGTCTGATCATGCTTTACCCCAAATGATGCTTGATAAGAGCAAGATTGGTGAAGTAGTTACTAATCTGATCAACAACGCCGTTAAATTCACCAATCAGGGCGGGATTGAAGTGATAGCCAAAGATTCTCCCGACGAGATTGTCGTTGAAGTAAAGGACACTGGTATCGGCATGGAGAAGGAAGACCAAAAGCACCTTTTCGAGAAGTTTTATCAAGCCGGACGATTTGACCCCAATAATCCTCAGGAACAGCAAGGCACGGGTTTGGGTTTGTACATCTCCAGAAATATCATCGAACTTCATGGCGGCAAGATCTGGCTTGAATCCGAGAAGGACAAAGGCACAACATTTTACTTTTCATTACCTAAGGAATATAAAGAGTGTAAGGTAAGCAATGGCAAGCTACATTGCAGTGAAGATCAGGTCAGGGTACTCTAACACTCCCAAAGGAGAACAATGTCATACAAATTGTTGATCGTCGATGATAACAAAGGCTGTTCAGACTTATATAAGCTCCGTTTTACTGATGGCGGCTGGGACGTGAGTATTGCCTATTCCGCGGAAGCAGCAATCCAGATGCTGACTAACACCGATTTCATGCCTGATGCTATGCTGCTTGACCTCATGTTGCCTAAAATGCAAGGCGATGAACTACTCGGAATCATCCGCAAAGATCCTAAACTTAAAAATATCGTCGTTGTAGTTTTGACAGCCCTAAATCTAAACCCGATAGACCAAGAAAGAATCAGTGGAGATGCTGATGACTATATTTTGAAACTCGACATATTACCCAAAGAACTCGTCGAGCATGTGACTGAACTGGTCGAAAAGAAAAAGCCTAAATCACCTGCTGAGTAGATCATTTACTGCAACTCGTCTCTAGCTTTATCGAAACTCCCCAGCATTTTTTCATAGCAAGCCCAGATCAATCCCTGATGGCCTAGTCTTGTTATCTGAAGAACCTTTGTTCGTACTTTGCTGCCCAATTCATTACTTATGCCAAAATTATCCCACATAGCAATGTAGTCGCTGACGGATGGGACCTTTTTGTTTTGATAAAGATCAATCATAATTCGATTATTTTTTTTGATACTCGAGACATCCTCACTGTTGGGGCAATATTCTGAGTCAAGATATCCAAGCGTGGATTGAATATCGAATGATTGCACATCCTTCATATCGGCAATAATTTTTGCGGCTGTAAAGTGAACCCATTGGTTTTCTTCATAACCTTCGTGTTGAAGCCCATTAAATCCGGGGATATACTCATGGAAAACTTGACGTTGAATCTTATCGCAGAGCAAATGAACTTGCCAACCGGCATGAAAGTCATCGATTGCAAAATCTTGTTTCAAAAATTTATTGCCATGCGTTAACTCGCGATTAATTTTTGAGACATAGCGGCTGTCAGGGTAGACAGTGCCCTGGATATATTCGACTTCACTCTCAATTTTATATCGGTCCTTTACATCAAGTGCAAACCGCATATGCGTTGCTTCTAATGCCATAATTCTCTCCTATTTGTTCTCTTTGTATAGCCGCTCCCAATTCGAACTTGGGATATTTAGGCGTCCCATGATTTCATCCATGGCCTTGCGCATATCGTCGTGCGAATCTATGCCGTTAGTTCGCTTTCCTCTTTTTTGCTTGTCAGCAAAAAGAAGAAGATCATCTAAACAAGTTTCCAACGATTCACTTAAGCCCTCTTTGTACCAAAACATTCTAGTTAAATAGGAGACCACTTGTACGAGCCGATCTTCAGACAATGTTAACCCGTATTGCATTTTAAATATCTTCAATGTCTTATCTTCAATTGCAGTAAATCGTTCTATCGGTCGATGGGTAACAATAATTGCTCGAATTTCAGCACTGAGCCGCATTTTTTCTGTCACTGGCGCAATAGTGAGCAAGCTCCGAGCTTCATCATAGGCCTCAGATAAAGGAATATCTATCCCTCTGACTTTCTTGAGTAACTCTTTAAACTCGATAGCCATTTCCTCTGTGACCCTTTTGGGACAACCGGATCCTTTGTCTGCCTCAATCCACCAGTTTAATTCTTTGGTAAGCTGAACAATTCTAACAAGGTCTGGTCCGGGAATCACAGTGTCAAAATCTTCTTCGATTTTCTTTCTTGTTTGCCTGATTTCCTCCTCGGTAGGGTCTGGCAGGTCTAACTCGAATTTTTTATTTGCTTTAGTCATATCTATTGGTGATTAAAAATTAACTTTAAAATTGGTTCGACCCAACGAAACAATGATATCATACCTCCAATACCAATGATTAAACAACACAATGTGGTTGCTGCTGCAAAAACTAAACAAAATACTCGGGCATTCGCCTTGATATTTTTACTAGATACAAGATTTCGACAAAGTTTCTCATACCTTTTCTTGTAACTCTCAGCGATCTTATTATTGAGTTCCAGATAATTCATAACTTCGATCGCAGAAATCTCACCTGATATCCGTCTCATCATCTCTCTACTCGACCGATGGGACAAAATGTTCAGACTTCCTTCCCAGAGTATTTCACGGTCGATTATTGCAACTTTTTCATGAATATATCGGCCTTGATAGTAAATATTAATGCCTAGTTTCTCATATCGACTCAAAGCGCAAGCGATCTGTGGCCTCAAAACGGCATCGTATTCCTCAAGCGGTCGAGTGAAAATAAAAACTTCGATATTTCTTTCTATTAGTCTTTCTAGTGTCGGCCTCAAGAAATCAGTTCTAAATTTACTAACAAAAGGGCTATAAATAATTACCTCTTTCTTGGCTTCAAGCATATCTTTAATCAATGCTTGATAAAAATTTCGATCGTTGAATAGATCACGAACCCTCTCCTTTTCTATCGTGTCTTGCCTGCATTGCAGATATTGTTTTAACGCTTGTGCTTGATTAAACATAATGTTCCTTTCTTGATTGCTAATAAATCTAGCGATTTGAAGTTAAATTTGCTATATTATCCCTATATGAATAGCGATGATGAAAAAATAAGGCGAAAGCTCGGTGATATTTTGAGAACTGCCAGAGAGAAAGAGGGGCTGACTCAGACCGAAGTTGCAAAGAGAGCGGGAGTAAACGCAAATTATTATGCAGTGGTTGAACGTGGCGAAGGCAGCTACTCTTTTGAGAATCTTCAGCGAGTAATGAAAGTTCTGAAGATCAAATCCCTAGACATTCTCTAAACGTCATCGTTTTTCCGATAGATCTTTCTAAGTATCGGCTCCCATTCGAGCACAATTTCTATAAAGCGGTTCCAAAATTTTTCGGGAGGGTCCACCACGCTTAGCGTGGTGAAAGCGACGCTCAGCGTCGCACCACAATCACACTCTGAGCAATAACAAAAAAGACCCAAAAGGGCCTTTTTTGTTATAATAATCTTATGCAATATGTTTATGTCCTAATTAGTTTAGTTGATCATCGATTATATATTGGTACGACATTTGACCTCAAGAAAAGATTAGCCAAGCATAACTCAGGCTTTGTACAAGCTACAAAAAACCGAGTTCCTTTAAAATTGATCTATTATGAGGCTTATTCGGAATTATCAGACGCTAAGCGTCGTGAGAAATACTTAAAAGGTGGCAAGGGTCACAATGAACTTAAAATTCAGATCCAAGATACGTTAATAAAGAACAATTATAAATTTATTGACTAATCGGTTTTTAGAAGGGTGCAACACTAAGCGTTGCTTAAATAGCGCTAAGCGCTGTGCTAATCTCCTCTCGCCTTGTCCATAAGAAAGCCCGACCTGGCTCTTTTTTATTATCATTTTTAGGTTCAAAATTGTGATTGTTTCAAGGGTTAAGTCATTAAATTGTAATAAAAGATCTAATTGTAGTTTCCAAATTGGCATATATTTCAGCCGGAGGTGGGGCCTTGAGGTCTTTTCCGTGTTGGCGATAATAATCGCCGTCGTTGCGACCTTCCTTCTTACCCGCTGGTGGTACATCCGACGAATCGAATACCTCGAAATTGCTCTTAATAAAAAGCCGCCGCCAGAAAATGCCACCCAGCAAGACAAAATGACCGGCTACATCATTGGCATCAGCTCCGACTCCTACCTGGTCCAAGTACCGGAAGCACTGGAAGCAGTGACGCTGCAGATCAGCGACATTCCGCCCCAATTCTATAACCAACTGTGGAAGGTTGGGCAAAAATTGCCCTTGTTAAGGACCGAGACTGTGGAGCCCAATGTCAGTTACGAAGTCATCCCGCCGGGAGGACAGCCATCGTCAAAGGAAAGTGGAGAAGAACCGGATGAACCGACTACAAAAACAAGTTTGACGAAATAACGTATGGGCACCCGCCAGGGTGCCCATAAAATTAAACTTTATACAATCTTATCTTGTTTAAGCTGCCAAGGTTTTCCGTTTCAATCACTTCTTGTGCAACACTAAGCGTTGCTTAAATAGCGCTAAGCGCTATGCTAATCTCTCCTCACCATAAACTTACCACTCTCTCACTTTACCTTTGTGCCAGAAAAGACCGCTCTCAACTTTCGACGTTGCCAGATTATAGATCTCGGCTGCCGGCTCCTCCGGCTCTCTATCCGGCTTCGAATGTTCATCCCCCGAGGCTATCCCCATATCCGTTTTCACCCAACCTGGATCCACCGAAGAAACGGTGATATCTCGCTCCTTTAACCTAAAGGCCAAAAATCTCGTATACATATTGAGCGCCGCTTTAGCCATGCGGTAACCAATCGAGGTATTGTCATCAATTGGCATCGAGAATGAACCGTATCTGGAATCCATATTGATGACACTGCCGCCGTCTTTGATAACCGGTAATAATCTTTCGGCAAAATCAATTAATCCAAATAAATTAACCTCAAAGGTTTGACGGGTTTTTGCCAGATCCACTCCTTCATCCCAAGAATCAAGGGCAATTCCGGCGTTATTGATCAAAACATCGATTTTTTTGTTCATCCCGGCAATTTTTTGGGCAACTTCTGCTATATCTTTGCCGGAAGCAAGATCAAGCTTTATCGAAATGAGATGGTCGCTTTTTAAATTTAGTTTTCCAGATGTCGAGGTGCCAATGATCTCCCAGCCTTCATCTAAAAATTTCTTAGCTGTGGCCTGACCGATGCCCCGGCTGGCGCCAGTGATCAAAACAGTTTTCATTGTCTCCCTTTCTATGAATTCATTAAAAACAATCTAGCACCAATTAACCCAAACATCTACTTTTTGCTTGGAATGAATCAGTCCCTCTGCTATAAATAAGGGGCAATCTGGTGAAATATAGTAAAATCATTTCCACGCAATAAAGGACAAAAAATGGCAAAGAAAAAAATCTTACTTTTAAGTATGGGTGGCACCATCTTCTCGGTCATTGACAAAGGTACTGTCAGAGTCGCCGAAAACGTCGAAGAACTCGTCTCGCTAGTACCAAGAATTAAAGAAGTTGCCGATGTATCATTAAAAATAGTGGCCAATGTCGATAGTACCAATGTTGGCGTATCTGAGTGGCTGATGTTAATAGAGGCTATCCGAAAAAACTACACGGAGTTTGATGCCTTTGTCGTTGCCCATGGTACCAACACGATGGCCTACACGGCAACCGCTTTGAGTTTCGGTTTTGGGCCAAAGTTAACCAAACCGATTGTACTGACCGGCTCTCAATTGCCATTAACTGCTTATGGCGACGATGCTAGATTTAATCTGGAACATAGCATCCAAACAGCTGTAATGGCCGCCAAAGAGGGCATTGCCGAAGTGATGGTTTGTTTTCATGACTTAGTTTTGCGAGGATGCCGAACCCTAAAAATGAGTGAGTCTGATTTTCGGGCATTTAACTCCCCTGCCGTCGAGCCGCTCGCTCGGATTAACGCCAACGGCATTATTTTTGCCGACCATGCCAGAAAAAAGAAAGGTGATGATTATACCCCACCAAAGGAGGCGAGTTTTAGCGACCAAGTTCTGTGCATCGACCTAGTTCCGGGATTGAACCCTCAAATCTTAGATAAATTAGTAGAAGACGGCGGGATTAAAGGCATTGTGATTAAATCCCACGGCGCCGGCTCGGTCCCCGATCAGGGCACGATGTCGCTCATACCCTTTATAGAGAAATCAACAAAAAATAATTTACCTATCGTGGTTACGAGTAAATTCGTAGGCGGTAACAGCTTTAAAGAAACAAATGATGAGCCAGCCGTCAGAGCGATGGAGGCCGGAGCAATAAACAGCCGAGATATGACCGATGTCGCCGCCCAAGTTAAATTAATGTACTTAATTGCCAACGGATCAAATTACGAGGAGATCGCCCAGCAGTTTCCCCAGTCTTTTGTCGGAGAAGTTAGTTAGCCTATTATACTATTAATACGTGCTCAATTTTGCAAAGGTAGATGTCTCTAATATAGACATCAGTTGGTTAGGGCATTCTTTTTTGCTATAAACCAATTAGCCGACCTGTCGGAGAGGAGAAAGACTCATGGCAAAGATACGCTCGTGGAATGACCAAGGCTCGGGCTCCAACAGCGCCAAGGTCAAATCGAAGAAAGGTGGCAAAACCACCAAAGAGCGCACAGCGGACCGCGAGGCCAAAGGCAGCAATGTGATCTACCGCGATGTCAACTATACCGGTGTCAACAACGCCAACTCGACTCACAATGTCCGGCGCGGTCACCGGTAGTAGAACGACAGTCAGGAGGAACCCGGCCGACGCACACACAGTGCTCGGCAGGGATCCAGAATAATAAAGTCTTGTTGTTTTGGATTCTTAGAATAGATTAATGATGACTTTTGCGGGAGCATCGATCACCTCGATGCTCCCGGTTTTATTATCCCCCCTCTTTCAGCCCTCCGAGAAATGTCCTGGTGATCATCCAGGCCTCGACATAGCGGCCACCCTGATTTTCCCGAAACCGAATTTCCTTCTCTTTAATCAGCTTCAGAAATAGTACAACGACTTCCTGAAGAACCTTTTTTGTCCGCTTGAATTGCGCCAATTTTTCCGGATCAGCCGGCAGTATATATGCTTCTGTCTCACTATCAGTAAATTCGGTCAGTCTGGCAATAATATCAGGCAAAATTTCATCGATATAGGCCAGGAGATTAAGCTCTGGAAAATCTTTTTTCTGAATCAGTTCTACATAATACTCGACTTCTGCTCTCATCTGCGATTTCAGCAGACTACCAGTTCGAAGGATGTAGAGGAAAAGATTGTTGATGCCGAGATAGAAAACGTACTCGGCTAGATCTTTTCCCTCCGAGCCTGGTTATTGGGGAAGAAAAGCCTCTTGACGCCAACTTCCATATTACTCACCTCCAATTTGACATTAATTCGGAATCAAATAAGTATCTATAGAAAAAATTAATAAGCTAATCAAACCGCTTATTTTCTTGAAATTAAAATCGTTAAATAATACAATGAGTACTTGCGTAATAAAAATAAAAAAGGAGAGATGTGACAAACAATTCCCGAAAATGGCTGACATTAGGAACAATCTGCTTTGCGCTTTTGATGATTGTTTTGGATGGCAATGTCGTGAATCTGGCCATACCGCAGATTTTGCGAAGTTTTAATGCAACTTTATCCCAGATCGAGTGGATAAATAATGCTTATCTTTTAACCTTTGCTGTTTTTCTTATCACCTTTGGCCGGCTTGGTGATGAGGTCGGACGCAAAAAGATGTTTATAGGAGGCTTACTTGCCTTTCTTATTGGCTCAGCTCTTTGCGGGCTCTCGGGCAGCGTCAACTTATTGATCGCTTTTAGAGTTTTGCAAGGCCTCGGCGGTGCCGCCATGATGCCAGCGACTCTGTCAATTATCGCCGCCACTTTTGAGAAAAAGGAGCGAGGTTCGGCTATGGGAGTTTGGGGCGCCGTCGCCGGTCTAGGAATCGTGCTTGGGCCAATAATTGGCGGCTACCTTACAGATAAAGGGCTTGGTGCCAGCATTAACTCACTTTTTCATCTGACGGAATATTGGCGTTATGTTTTCTATATCAATGTTCCAGTCGGAATTTTGGCACTTATCTCAACCATGACTTTTATCTCTGAATCCAAGGATCACGAGAAAACCCATCATTTTGATATTCCGGGCATAATTTTTTCTGCCATTTCGATCTTCTTTTTGACCTTTGGTTTTATTGAAGGCTCAAAATATGGCTGGTGGTACAAAAACGCCGATTTTACTCTCTTCGGCTACACTCTTTCCGGCCAACTTTCCGTCACTCCCCTTTTCTTTGCTATCGCCATCATCTCGGCTGTAATCTTTGTCTTAATCGAAAGATCCTGCCGCAAAGATCCACTTGTTGATTTAAAATTATTCAAGCGCCATAACTTCTCGGTCGGCAATGTCACCACGTCTATTCTTTCCTTTGGTATGATGGGGGCCTTTTTCCTCCTGCCTTTATTTTTACAAATTGTCATGGGCTTCGCCCCGATTAAAACAGGGCAGATTTTGACTCCTTTTGCCATTACCATCATGATTGTGGCGCCAATATCCGGCCGCTTGGCCGATAAGGTCGGTGGAAAATTTTTAGTCACAATTGGCCTCTTGGTTATGTCACTAGGCGCCTTTTTACTAGCCCATTTTAAGGTCGATACTGCCATCAAAGATCTTATTTTACCCTTTATTATCATGGGCATTGGAATGGGTCTTACCCAAGCACCATTAACCAACATCTCTCTCCTTGATACTCCAGAAGACGAAGTTGGCGGAGCCTCTGGAGTACTCACTACCGCCCGACAGATCGGCTCGGTGATGGGTATTGCTATACTTGGCGCTTTTCTACAGACCATTTTATCGCAAAAGATTGAAACCAATATCAACGCCATCACTGGACTACCGAACAAAGCCAAAACTATGATTGTGCAATCCGTCGAAAGCCAGGGCTTTGGTGAGGATACCACAAAACTTGAGAATGAATTAAAAAGTCAGCTAGCGGGTTCAATCCCAACCACAAGCCAAACTGGCGTCCAGATTTCCCCAACCGAACAAAAAGCCTTGATTGCCCAACAGATTGAGGCACAGAAAAAATTTGCGCAAATTGGCGAATCAGTTATTGCGGCGATCAAAAAATCCTTTGTTGAATCGATTAATAAAACCTTTAAAGTTTCATCTTTGATTGCCTTACTTGGTGTCTGTTCTTCGCTCCTGTTCAAAAACAGTCTTCCCGGTAAGAAGAAGGAAAGCGAAGCTTAAATAGAATCTCTCACGATTTTATCTTTTTTAAGTTTTTTCTCAGGAACCATGACTATTATTTAAGCAGATTGGTTTGAATGCTAAAAATTTTTGTAAAGATTAATCGAATATCTGCCTGGATATTGCTGGTCGGAATATTTCTCTACTTTGTGAGCGGTTTTGGCATGACAAAAGGTTTTATTAGCCCCTCTCTGGCTTCTAAAATACATTTGAGTTTTCTAACCTACGTCATTGCCCTGGCTTTTATCTTTCATAGTTCATTTGGAATTTATCTTTCCTTCAAACGCTGGGGCATCTGGAATAAGGTTACCGCCACATTAATGATCTCAATCTTTGTGCTTTTATTCGCACTTTTGATATTTGTCGATAAATTTTATAAAAAAGAGCCTGTTTCTGAATCAAGCTCTGACTCCACCAACCAAATTTCCCAAAATAGCGCAGAGGTAAATAACCAAGCTTCAAACGCCCAAACCGGTGATACTATTAACCAAGGGCAGCGCACCTTCACTGAAAAGGAGTTGGCCCTATACAACGGCCAAAACGGCCAGCCGGCTTATGTGGCGGTCGATGGTAAAGTTTATGACCTAAGCAGCGTTTTTATTAACGGCGAACATCACTCCTATTATGCCGGGAAAGACTTAACCGGTCCCTTCTTTCAGCACCATATTAGATCAGTTCTGGCTAAATATCCGATTGTTGGGACACTCGTAAAATAATTTAATCAGAAATGCTTTTATAACGAACGAGATCCAGCCCGCAGGGGCTGGATCTCGATTCTCGGTTCATTTTTTACTCGGGGCACTACCTGAACCGCAGGTAGGTCTCGGCCCCGTACATGGTCTCGTCGGCGTACATCCACGCGAACTGGACTTCGCCGCCGACTTTGATCTCGCCTTCTTTGATCCGCGAGAAGTCGGCGTGGCTGTCGCGAATGGTGATGATCCGGTGCTCGTCTCCCTGTTGGAGAACCAACTGGTAGCCGGATACCTTCTTCTCGGTCACCATCGTTACCGCCAGCACACTAATCGACTTCGTCGTCGTGATCGGCTGGATGTCGGCGACCGTCCAGCGCTGGTCGTGGTCAATGAAGGACAGTGCGTAAACCATCGACCAGATCTGGTTTTGCAGGCTGGTGTTCATGACATCATGGTCGATGCGCAACCAGCTCCCGTCCATCTGAGGGTCGCCGCCACGAGGGCAGGCCGACAGCTCGAAGCGGACCTTGTCGCCCTTTTTCAGGCCTTTGAGCTTGGCAGCGTCCGGGTGCAGGATCGGGAACATGATGTGATCGCCGTCGGTCGAGACGAGGGTGATGTCGTGCAAGCGAACCTCCGCGTCCCGCCGGAGCGTGATCAGCCGGCCCGAGTAGGAAGATGCCACTACCGCACGCGAGATGTCGTCGGCAGCCGTGGTGGTGACGATCTCGTATTCCACCAGTTTCACCGGCTCGCCAACAGACGCCGACACACTCACTGCTGCCAGGCTCGACAAGGCGAGCAGGCCAAGCAGCATCGCACACAGTAACGTTTTCATAGGTCCTCCAGAATTTGCGGGTTGTCCCGCGGAATATCAGGGTAACCTAATATTATATAATAAAATTGTTAAATAGTCAATAGATAGAGCGCCTGGCGTTGGGATGACTATTGTTCATTTCAGAAATTGGATTTACATTTAAAATATGAAAAGAATGCACACAATTATTACCGGCCGGGTTACTGGGGTCGGGTTTCGCTTTACAACACGGGAGATTGCCAAAAAGCTGGGGGTCAGAGGTTTTGTCCAAAATATTGCCGGTGAAAATGTGGAGATCATTGCCGAAGCTGAGGAGAAAAAACTGACGGAATTAAAAAATCAGCTTAGGCAGACCTTTGCTGATAATATTGTCAATTTTGAGACAAACTTCGAGGATCCAATCGGCAATTTTACCGACTTTTCCATTAAAAGAGGACCGGTCAAAGATTAAATAAAGGTTAGCATGATGGCCGCGCGGGATCCGCGCGGCCATCGATTTCCTTCCTTAATGGGGCAGCAAGCGATGCTCTTGATTTCCCCGGCTCATCGCCACCGCTGAGGGCGATTTCACTGTCGGGGATTTTGCGGTGAGCAGATAATCAAACTCACCTTTTCGCTCAAGCAGCCCTGCCAGAAGAAAGGTCCGAACGATCCGGCGCTGTTTGTCTGACGTGATCTTTTCCTTGGCCGGATAGTGCTCGGCGACTGAGCTGAGAAGTTTGGCGAGAGGAATCGGCACGCCGACACCGTACTCGCCTACCAACCCCTCCCAGACGATGTTTTCATTCGGTGTGATCGGTTCCATAGCTTCCTCCCGTAAAGTCAGAATGCGCCAAAAAGATAGCACGAAATCGCTATTTTCTCAAGCGGTTTTTCATTTTTTAAAAAATAGCAGTCAAAATGGTATTATGAATTTATAAAATTCCTGAGGAATAAGAGAATGAATACTATTTATCTTATTGGCGGCTCACCAACCGCTGGCAAAACTTATTTAGCGAAAAAATTAAGCAAAGAATTGGATTTGCCTTGGATTTCGACCGATATGATCCGAGAGCAAATGCGCCAGCTTTTAAAGCCATCCGACCATCCTGATCTTTTCAAAACCGCTGATGCTACTCCTGAAATGGCACTGAAAGTTTTGAACAAACTATCACCTCGAGAAATTGTGGAGACGGAAAATAACGAGAGCCGGGAGGTTTGGGCTGGGGTTAAAGCCCTGATCGAATCTGACTATGTTTGGGGTTCATTTATCATTGAGGGCGTTGCCATTTTGCCCGAGCTTGTTTCCCAGATAAAAATTGATAACAAAAAAATCCATTCAATTTATTTAATAAACTCTGATGTTGCGAAAATACGGAATGTCATTTTTACTCGGGGCTTATGGGATGACGCCGATAAATATCCTGATTCGATCAAAGAAAAGGAGATTGATTGGGTTGTTGCTTTTAACGATTGGATTTCCAGTCAGGCCCAAAAATTCAATTTTCCAATTATCGATACTGCTGACGATAATTATTATTCACAAATTGTTGAATTATTAAAATAATCCTAAGAATATGCCTGATTCACCTAAACCTATAGAACACAATGAGAGCACACCCGAGGAAAAAAAGCGGAGCCAGTTCTTGGCACTGGCAAGGAGATATTACCTTGTCTATTTTCGATATGTTGATTATAAGGGAAATCAAAATAATCCGGAAAGTATAATAGCCGAAGAGTCTCTTTACGAAGCTCAGTTGGCGATCGCAAACGAAATCGATCACTTCGATTTGGATGAGACTGTAAAAACCGAGCTGCTTTGGCAAGCCAAGAAAGAATATCTTCAACTTCCCAATTCAATGTTTTTGAATAACAAAGCCATGGAATTAATTGAGTTAGAATCAGAAAATTATCAGTTCGAATTAATTTCATACCCCTTTGACGAAATCAAACATTCTGCCCCTTTATGGCTACAAAATATCCTTGAAAATGACGACAATGCCAAACTCCTCCTCTGCTATGACAGCCAACACAGGATAGTCGGAGCGACTTTATTTATGGAAATTATTCACGGCAATGATGGTTTTGTCTATATCAACTATCAACGTGCAACGAAACAAACACCCGGCGCAGGTTTAATGATGCTAAAATACGTAATTGATTTATATAGGCACAACAAAGCGTTTTCTAAGGTTGCACTCCTGACGGCGCTGATCCCGAGGGGTTTGGGTAATCTGGGTTTCGTTCCTTCAGATGAGCAGCCAAATCTCATGTGGGATTCGATCGGTTATGAATGCCCTCTAAGGGAGATGAAGGAATAAGGGAATAAAATTTAAGTCGTAAATCGTATATTTCAAGCCCTATTCGATCCGTATTTTTTGTGATATTCATAATTCTAAATTCGGAGAGTCCTCTGGAAAAGAAATGGTTGATTAATATTGGGATAAAAAAATTAGCCGGTGAAATGCCGGCTAATTTTTTTTTATTGAGTTGGATTAGATTAGTATCTTCGTCCACCTGAGCGGAAATTGTTCTGTTGATAACCGCCGCGATTGCCACCGCGATCTTCTCTAGGCTTGGCAACGTTTACAATTATTCGTCTTCCATCAACTTCTTGATTGTTGAGTGCTTCGATAGCTTTGGCAAGCATCTCTTCGTTAGCAAGAACGACGAAACCGAAACCGCGTGGGCGGTCAGTTTCACGATCTGTAACGATAGTTGCTTCTACTACTTCAACTCCCTCAACGCTTGAAAAAAGCTCTTCAAGTTGTTCTTTGGTAACGCTATAGGACAAATTTCCAACAAATAGTTTGTTTTTATCGTCTCTCATGTTATCCCTTTTTAACTGCTGATAAACTCGACCTGTTACATCTATTCGTTACCAGCTCCTTGAAAAATCCTTAGTAGACGACATAAATTTAACTTAAATAACTATAACACAAACCGAAAAATATATCAATAGAGGGAACTGGATTTTTCAAGCCCTTTGGGATAAATTTAAATAAACAAAAGCTAAATTAGAAGGAGAAAATGGCTGAATCATTTACTGGTATAGACGACGAGACAAAACAAAAATTGATCAAGGATGGCTTAGATAAGGTTTATAATTATCTTTATGCCAATTATGATCGGAAAAACCCAGAACAGATGAACAAACAAGAAAAAGCTCGTCAAATAGAAATTCTTCATTCGCTGATCGTAACCTATGGTGCCGAGAATGTCTGGGACGAATTCATCACTCACAACATACCGGATCATGCCATAAATATATTAAAACGAGTGCAGCCTGATATTTTAGAAAGCCAAAAGAAACAAACTGCTCGAGTCGAGCTCCAAGAGGCAGGTATAAATACTCGAGGTACAAGCGCAACTTTTGGTATTGAAGAACCAGGCTATCAACAAGCTTTGGCTGACGAATTACCCGAAATAGCCGAAAAAACAAATTTTAATACACTCCTTCTTGGAGCGATGAGCTATCATTCCGCTAATGAATTTGCCCAATTTTCAAAAAAGATAAACGAGAGAGTTATTCCAACCGCGGTTGACATGGAAGACTACAGCTTGTCCCAGGCTGATCCTAAACTGGTTAGAACCATTAAAACAGACGCTAGAAACATTCCTTTACCAGACAAAAGCCAGGACGTGATCTTTAGCAATCAGCTGCTTGAATGGCTAAGAAAAGAAGGTTTGATGCCCTCAGGCGAAGTCATACTGGCGGTCTTAAGGGAAGCGTTTCGACTTATTAAAGACGGCGGCTGCTTGGTAATGTCAGAGAAAACCCCGAGCTACGAAAAAGAAAACCTTACTAGCTGGATGGCCCTACTGCTCCTAGAGGCAACATTAAAGGATCTGGGTTTTGATAAAATATCCGACTATAGCGAACTTAGGTATCCAAATCACCTAGCTAAGAAAAGCGGTAATTTGGATAACATATACGAGGATAAAAAGTCAGAGCGAGGAAAATTTGTTCCTTTCCATTTCATTGTAAAAGCCAAAAAGAAAGAGTCGGCAATCCCATTGGACTACAAAGAGACAACTGGGTTCCAACACTAATCATGCTTAAGCAATATCTCAAGAAAATTCTCCTTTATGCACTTGTTGGAGCACTCGCTCCCCCGCTTGTTTGCTCTGTCCTTTTTTCCCTGTGGGTTGCAATGACAGTTGGAGCCCATAGCATTTTACAGGGACAATATTTTATGGCGCCGCTTGTGATAGTCTTTGAATTAGCCGCCAGCCTGATCTATACCGGCCCTGTTTTTATCTTTCTCTCTTTTATCTACACATTCGTCTTTTCATTGATCTTAACCTTACTATCATTTGCTTGCCGCAATTTCATCAAGAGACGACCTATCATTTGGCCCTCTATTATAATTGGAGTCATGACGGTAATACTTGGGATTTTTCTTTACTTAGCGGATTTTGAACTAAATTTTCAAAGATTTATTGACCAACCCACTACAAATCTCGGTTCTATTGCCATACCGATCTTCATCTATCTATCGATAATTTCTCCGGTAATTGCGATAACCTGGCTAATCAAACGCAGCAAAGATCTAGCGTAATCTCCCGATCGAGAGCATCGGGAATCTTTTCTTTTATTTTCAAAAAGAGTACTCTTGTCTTAAGTTAACGGTTGATTGTTTTGTGATTTGTTTTATTAATATTTGATTATTAATATTCAAAAAAATGTCACAGATTCATCAAACCTACGAGATAAAAGGTTCTCTTGAGGCGGTTTGGGGGGCGCTGACCGACGCTAAGGAAATTGAAAATTGGGGCGGCGGTCCAGCTAAAATGAACGAAAGAATCGGCGCCGATTTCTCCCTGTGGGGCGGCGATATTTTTGGCAAAAACATTGATGTTCGGCCAATGCAGCTCTTAATCCAAAACTGGTATGGCGACAAAAAATGGGAAAAGCCCTCCGCAGTTCAATTCAAATTAGTCCCCAAGGGCGATGTTACTGTTGTTGAGCTTGACCATGACGGTATTCCAGAAAAAGATGTCTCGAGCTTTGCCTCCGGTTGGAAAGATTTCTACATGGCGCCCCTAAAAAGATACGTCGAATCAAAACGAGCTTAGATAAACTTAGAAAAAATATAAGATTTGTCTAGCTGTTTGGTGTATTTTATTAATTGTAAAGAAATAAAGGAAACATCAATGGTAAAACAATTTAAAAAATTTGAGATTTGGAGCGCTGTTGGCACGATAATTTTTGGCTCGCTGTTGCACTTTGTTTTTGATTGGTCAGGGAAAATCAAGGCCGTCGCTCTGGTCGCCGCCGTGAATGAATCAACCTGGGAACATTTGAAACTCGCCTTCTGGCCGGCGCTTATCTTTGCTGTGATCGCTTATTTTGTCTTCGGTCGACAAGAAAGGAATTTTTGCTTTGCCCAAGCGATGAAACTTTTTATCATGCCTCTGCTTATAGTTTTGCTTTTTTACGGTTGGCTGGTGATTTTCCCTGGTAATTTTATCTATGACATTGCGATCTTTGTACTTTCTGTAATAGTCGGCCATATCATTGCTTACCATCTGGAGATAAGCCAACTAAAAAGCAACAAAGCTTTGGCCTGTGTCATCGTCTTGCTTTTGCTTTATATGTTCTCGACTTTTACCTATTTCCCGCCCAAGAATTTTCTTTTCCAAGACCCCATCAGTGGAAACTATGGCATAGACTAAGCCTCTGCAAACAATCAATTATCAACCTTACGATTGAATTTTTTATAATTTAGAGATACTATCAAACCGACCATTTGGCTGTTTTGGCAAAGGAGGAATTCCTTGCCTATGAATGCAAGATCAAAAAAATGTCATGGGGTGGCTAAACATTATCAAAAACGCAAGTTAAATTTAGCCAAAGATGAACTTGTTAGAATAATGTCAATTTTTGGCTTTGATATCAAAGCCAAGGAAATCACCGAGCCTGTCGGCGGTGAAACGCACCGCGTCTTTTCAACCGATAAATATATCGTGAAAATTTGTGACGAAAATCGCCAGACCGACCACCCATATCAATATTTGGCCAACAAGATAATCTCCGACCATATGGCAAGCAATGCACAGATCATAAATGTGCTTGCTTATGATTATTTTGAAAAGACTGACTTTGAGGTTTTGGTGATGGAAAGAGCAAAAGGCAAACTACTCTTGCCCGACTTTGCCAATTTGCCCGCAAAAATCCAAGCAGAATTATTTAGTCAAATTCTCGACGCTACTAATGAAATCGCCAGACTTACGTTTGATAATTTTGGTGATATCGGTCAAGGCAACGATAACTTTAAAACCTTCAAGGAATATTATGTTTGCAATCTAAACCGATCTATTGCACAGATTTCGGATCGCAACTTACTCAGACACTCCGAATTGAAAAAAATTACTGATTACGTTTACAACCATACTGATATTTTTGATAATGAAAAATCAGTTTTCAATCATACCGATCTACACATCGGCAATGTCCTCTACAACAAAGGAGAAGTCACCCTAATTTTTGATTTTGATTCCGCCGTCAAAGGCCCGCTTTTTCTATCGTTGCCCAAGATTATCGGATTAATTAACAATATGTCGCAACTCGAAAAGAGAAGCCCCTACTCCTCTTTGTATAAAGATAAGGAATTTAATCACCTCTATCCCATCCTAGCCAAAAAACTTGGCAATGTGCTGGCTGATCCAAATATTGTTTTAAAATTAAATCTTGTTGGCATCGCCGAGGTTTTGACTTGGATATCGGAAAATTTATCAGAAAAATGGGCCAGGGAGGAGATCGAAAATCTTATTACCGGTGAAATTGTCACCCCCTCCAACCCGCTCGAATCAACCTACTACGGCAGAACTTTAAAGAATCTATAAGTCTGGAATAATTTCACTAGACCGAGTACTATCAAAATCAACGTTTGGGAAAGGCGGTAACTGAAAATGCCATATCTACTGGTATTTGGATTGGCATTGGTTGCTGGTGTCTTTATCCTTTTCTGGCTTCTCAAACATTTCCAACCCGACTATACCCTTAAACAGACCACGTCTTCCGATATTCAGGATAAATGCAGACGGCTACAAGATAAACTGGAAAGAGAAGAGAAAGTCCTGCCGGGTGAATTTGCCCATTTGCTGGAATCGCTAAGGATTGCGTTCAAACGACATGTCTTTCTCGGCTGGAAACTTACGGCTCCATTCCATCAAAACAGGACGATTCAGGGTTTTATGCTTTCTCGATCACAACAACGGCATCTGTACGTTACCAGGAGGGGCTTTCGGGAATACGGGCCTGATTTCAAAAACGGAAGGCGATCTACTGTTGTGCGGATCATCAAGGAATATCCAGTAGAGGATATCGTTAAACGAGTTGGGAAGCTAGACTTGGATAGGGATTGATCACCAATGCTAAACCGGTTGGTGGCCTGCCGGAATCCGGCAGGCCACTACCAAAGCTAGCTAACTCTGCCCAAAAATGTTACTATTTTCCTAGAATTAAATTGCGCACTCATTATATGGAAATAATAATTTCGCTAGAAGACAAACCGGAAGAAATCGTCAAATTTACCGCCGATAAATTAAAACAGTACCAGAGTGATTGGTGGAAAAATGCCGAAAAAATAATACACCAAGATTACGGCAAACTTTTTGATTACCGCCAAAACAGGTTTAACATCGATTTATTTTTAGAGTTCTTAGATTTCAAGAATAACTTACACTGGAAAGGTATCGGTCGGAATAAAACAGAGATAACCCAGAATAGAGACAAACTGGGAAAAACAATGTTGACCTTGATTGATCCAGGCACAAGTGAATCTAAGAGAATTTCAGTTTTTGATAAAGGCTCAGAACTCTTCATCCCCGGATTGAACAAGGCCACAATAACTCCCATACTAATGATAGCTTTTCCCGACAAATACGGCGTTTGGAACGAAAGAAGCATAAAGGCGCTAACCAATCTTCATTTATATTCAAAATTCTTTACTGCTGACAAGCAATCGGAAAAATACCGAGCAATAAATGAAATTTTGGTAAATCTATCGCATAAAACCGGCCTAAGCCTTTGGCATCTTGATTGTGTTCTTGGTCATCTGGCCCAAACACCTAAAGATGGAGAAATTGCTATAAATCTAGCTGAAGGATATGATCAAAATCAGGAAAAAGTAGCCAACTGCAGAAAAGATTAGTTTTTAAATAAGGAGTTCAATGACAGACAAAAATCTACCCGCCGACTTACAAGAATTAATCGCCCGGGCCGAGCAAGACCAAAAAGACCAGGAAAAGGAATCAAAGGATAAACCTAAGAGAAATTGCTGTAATAAATCGCATAAAGAAAATTAGCATGGCAATCTTTTACTCTACTGAAAATTTTACTGTCGAAGCACCCGAAAGACCACATATTCCAAGAGAAGAAGGCGGCCATTTAAAGATCGCTGTGAAAGATAAGACCATTGCAGACCGCACAAAACTGAGCATTAAGCAGGCAATTGAACTAGTGCGCCTTACAATGATTGTCGGAGAGGCCTTCGAAATTGCGATGAATCGTCGAGGCGTACCTGTTATTAAAATTAATTATCAAGACATGGGCAATTGGTCATACAAAGAAGGCAAGAAACACTACATGCATTATCATATTTATGGCCGGGTACTTAATGCCAAACATCAGCCATATCCCGAGTCAATGAATTTACCTGACCGCTCAACCGGCTTTTATGATTCATTTCTACCCCTAAACGACGAAGATATTGCTGAAATTGAGAGAGAAATCGAAAGAATTTCGAACACCGAGAAATATATTGAGTTTCAAAAGATAATTGATAATACCAGATAATAATGGCTGTGAATATGAGTAGCGATACTAAGTTCTTATTAGATTATGAGTTTAATTTTGTTACCGTCATCCAACCGCAACTTGCAAATGGTGAAATTTTGGATTTTTACCCCCAAGACAGGTATTCAAAAAGAAAAATATCACAGCTAAATAAATATGGGCATGGCGCTTTTTGTAAGTTTTCAATCGATCCTAAGTGGCGAGGCATTTCCGGTGTCTATGCTTTATTTAATTGCAATAATCTCATATATATAGGGAAATGCGTAGATTTCGCAAAACGATTTAATACGGGTTATGGCAATATATCCCCCAGAAATTGTTATATTGGAGGCCAGTTAACGAATTGCAGAATCAACAAAATAGTGCGCGCTTTTATCAAACAAGGAGATCCAGTTTCATTATTTTTCTTCGCTACGTCTAACTATAATAAGATAGAAGAGGAATTAATCACCCATTACAAACCAGAACATAATCATACTTTGAAGTTAACAGAAACCATCTGACAAAATATACAAAAAAATGGCTCTGTGATTAAAATATACTGTACACACACCACCTACTGTATAGAATCTATGGACATTTAATACTGCTTTTGATAGCATTATTTTATGCTAAACAAAAAGCCATTAAAAGATATAGCCTCCATTCAGTTGGGTTTTTCCTTCCGGGGAGCGATTGAGCCAACCCTCGCTGGCAATATTAAAGTTGTTCAAGCTAAAGATTTAAAGTCGGACGAAAATATCCACGGCACTAACGATCTAGTTAAGGTCTCTTTAGAACTACCCAAAAGCGACCCGTTTCTCCGGAAAAATGATGTCCTTCTTGTTTCTCGCGGGGCTGGCACTCATAAAGTCGCTGTTGTTGATTTCAATGATGAAATTGTAATCGCTTCTTCCAGTCTTTACATTTTGCGAATTAAAGACCAATCAATTTTGCCGGAATACCTAAGTCTCTATCTTAACTCTCAAGAAGGACAAAATGAGCTTTCATTACGAACAACCGGTGCCTACATTCAAAACCTGACACGAATGCAGCTTGAAACTCTTCCGATCCCAATTCCATCGATAATACAGCAAAGGAATTTAATCGCACTTCAAAAAAACATCTGGCAACAAGAAAAATTAACACAAAGAAAAATTGAACTAAAGAAAAATATCTTAAATACAACAATCAGTAACATTTCAAAAGGAAAACTAAAATGACAGCTAAAAAGTATTCTCAAAAAGAATTAAATGATACTCTCTGGGCAGCCGCCGATTCATCGCGGACCAGTGTTGACGCCAGCTTGTATAAAGATTATGCCTTGGCAATGCTTTTCTTTAAATATCTTAGTGATCTCTCAAAGAAGAAGCACGAAGAGTTCAAGCAGCGGTTTGGCAACGACGAGTCCAGAATTCAAGAGAAAATGAAACTTGACCGTTTTTATCTTCCGCCAAAATCATCTTTTGATGATGTGTACCAAATGGTCGAAGATGACAACATCGGCGAGATTTTGAATGTTGCACTACATAAAATCGAAGATGCCAACAAAGACAAACTCGAGGGAATCTTTAGTGTCGATTTCAACAACGAATCAATCCTTGGCAAAATAGACCAGCGCAACAAAATGATCCGCCATCTGTTAAATGATTTCAAAGATATCGATCTAACTGACGCGAATGAGGATATAATTGGTAACGCCTACATGTACCTTATCGAGAAATTTGGCGCTGATGCCGGCAAGAAAGCGGGTGAATTCTTCACGAAGAAATCTGTGGCAACTTTGCTTGCAAAACTTGCCCAGCCAAAAGAAGGCGACCGTATTGCGGACTGTGCCTGTGGATCGGGGGGCCTACTCTTGCTCGCCGGTGAGGAGGTAGAGAAAAAAGGCTCGAAAAATTACGCTTTATACGGGCAAGAATCGACTGGCTCGACATACCAGCTTTGCCGGATGAATATTTTTCTTCACGGAAAAGACTCTGCTCGTATTGAATGGGGTGACACTTTAAATAACCCTTCACTTATTGAAAACGATCAACTTATGAAGTTCGATTGCCAGGTTTGTAATCCGCCATTCTCTTTGAAGAAATGGGGTGCTGAAAATGCCGATGCCGATAAATACAAGCGTTTCTGGCGTGGAGTTCCGCCAAAAGATAAGGGCGACTATGCATTTGTCACCCACATGATTGAAACAGCTAAACCGAAGACGGGGCGAATTGCCGTCATTGTTCCACATGGGGTCCTTTTCCGTGGCGGTGCCGAAGGCAAGATTCGTGAACAATTGGTCAAAGAGAATATTATTGATGCCGTCATCGGGCTTCCGGCCGGCCTCTTCCAAACTACTGGCATTCCTGTTGCCATTCTCATTATCGACCGCTCACGAGAAAAGGGCGGGGCAAACGAGAGCAAAAAAGACATTCTTTTTATTGAGGCATCGAAAGAATTCAAACCCGGCAAAGCCCAAAATACTTTGACCGAGGAAAATATTGAAAAAATTTACTCAACCTACGCCGAGCGCAAAGAGATCGAAAAGTTTTCCCGCAAAGTAATGCCGGAAGAAATCGCCGAAAATGATTATAACCTAAACATCACTCGCTATGTTGATACCTTCGAAGAAGAGGAAGAGATTGATATTAAGGCGAACCTCGAGGAACTGGCAAAACTAGAACCAGAACTCGAGAAACTTGAAAAGCAAATGACTGAATATCTAAAGCAGTTAGGAATATCATGAAAGAAGAAAGAAATGAAGCTAAAATAGCGCACCTAGGTTTTATACAGGCAGTCATAACAAGGATGGCAGGTAATTTATTTTACTTGCGTGGCTGGGTAATTACTCTTATAGCCGGGGTCATTGTCCTGTTGACTCAGCTTAATTCCGGAAAGTTCTCTCTCGTTTTTCTTGCGATTCTGCTAATTATATTTTGGTGTTATGACGGTTACTTTTTAGCACTAGAGCGAGGCTACCGGGATTTGTATGATAAAGTTAAGTCAAAAAAGAATTCAGAAATCGATTTTTCAATGAAACTCGACCAAGAAATCCTGGACAGAAAGAGGAATACGATGATTTTCTGTATTTTCTCTCCAACACTTTTATTTTTCTATGGCCCTCTTCTGGTTGCGGCTTTATATGCAATATTTCTTATGAAAGGATAATATGGCAAAAGTATTTGTAAGTTATAAATATAAGGATTCAAATGTTTGGATTGATCCAGTATCCGAGTATATACCTGGCGCAGATACAGATTTTCTTTACACCCCTCGCCATTACGTTGATAAAATTATCGAGGTAGTAGGAAAAGATAATATATACAAAGGTGAGCTTGGAGATGAGGGAATGGATGATTTTACCGACGACACAATCGACTCAAAATTAAAGGAAAAGATTTTCGACAGTTCCGTAACTATAGTTCTAATATCGCCAAATATGTGGGATAAATACAGGCCCGAGAAAGACCAATGGATTGCTAAGGAAATTGCTTATTCGCTTAGAAACAAAACACGGGGAGACAAGACAAGTAGAACAAACGCAATGATCGCGGTCGCATTGCCTGACCTTAATGGCCACTATAATCATGCCGTTATCAATCAACCCTGTGTTACTATCTGGCAAACAAATTCATTCTTTAAGATTATTGAAAAGAATATGTTCAATAGGCGGGAGAAAAATCGTTCAAAATGTGACTCTTGTTATGGTTACCATCATAATGGCAATGACCATTCTTATATTTATCCGGTAAAGTGGCAGGATTTTATTTCTGGCCATAATAAATATATTGATCATGCTTTAGCTCTAAGGGAAAAGATGGATGACGACTTTGTCATAACGAGGGAATTGTTATGAACAGCAGCTGGCAGCAAGTAAAACTTGGCGATATTGGGAAAGTCTCTATGTGTAAGAGAATTTTTAAGCATGAGACTCTCAGCTCAGGCCCAGTTCCTTTTTACAAAATTAGCACTTTTGGCAAGACAGCTGATGCTTTTATTTCAGAACAGCTTTTTGAAAAGTATAAAAATTCCTACCCTTATCCCAAAAAAGGAGAGATTTTAATTTCCGCTTCGGGAACTATCGGTAGAACCGTAGTATTTGACGGAGAAAAATCCTATTTCCAAGATTCTAATATTGTTTGGATATCTAACTCTGAAAGTAAGGTTTTAAACAAGTTTCTTCGATATGTTTATTTAAGAACCAAATGGGTAAGCACCGACGGTGGAATAATATCGCGTTTGTACAACGACGATTTAAGGTCAATTCAATTTAACCTGCCTCCACTTTCTGAACAAAAGCGTATAATTTCAGTTTTGGAAACTTGGGATCGGGCGATTGAAAAACTGGCAAAAAAAATTGAAATAAAAAAAGACCTTAAACGCGGCTTAATGCAGAATTTACTAACTGGAAAAATAAGATTGCCCGGTTTTAGCGAGAAATGGGAAACCCGTGAGATAGGCGAACTACTCGACTACGAGCAACCAAACAAATATTTGGTTAAGACTACCACCTATAACGATGACTTCAAGACCCCTGTTCTAACCGCAAATAAATCATTCATTCTTGGGTATACCGATGAATCGGATGGAATTTATTCAAATTATCCGGTAATAATATTTGATGATTTTACGACTGATAAAAAATATGTTGACTTCCTTTTTAAGATAAAATCCTCGGCTATCAAATTATTGAAACCAAAAAATACCCTGGCGGATTTAAAATTTCTTTTTGAAAGAATGTTATTGATTAATTTTCCAGTTGGTGAACATAAACGAAACTATATTTCTGAATACCAGTATTTAACGATAGATGTGCCTTCAATGGAGGAGCAGCAAGCAATTGCAAACTTATCTAAGGTTGTTGATCTTGAGATAACTAAATTACATAAAAAGCTAAAAGCCTTAAAGCATCAGAAAATATTTTTATTAAATAATTTAGTTACTGGCAAAATACGAACGCCAGAGAATTTAAAAAGCCTGAATCAAGTTCAGGATGACAAAGTAAAAGATCTCTCGACTTCGCTCGAGATGACAAGTGGATACACAAATATATGAGGGAGTAAGGAATATAAATGACAACATTACAAAATGTAGATTTCGATGAGGCGAAACAATCACAGCTCCCTTTTATCGAGCTTCTAATCAATATGGGGCACAAATACATTTCTGCGGATGAAGCTATGGCAGAGCGTGGCAATGATACCTCAAATTTTTTGCTGCATAATATTGCTGCCGAGAAATTGATGGAGATAAATAGCTATGAAGTCGACAGCAAAGAATTTAAATTCAGCGAAAAAGATGTTTGCGATGCCATCGACGAACTGGAAAATATTCAATACGAGGGTTTGATCGATACAGCCCAAAAAATCTACAACATTATCATGCCGACTATTGGCGGCAAATCTATCAAGGTCAATATCAATGGTCGGACGACTTCGAAGAATTTAAGATTTATCGATTTTGCAAATCCAGAAAATAATACATTTCATGTTACCGCTGAATTTTCGGCCAGCGGGAAAGAAAATGTTCGCCCCGATATTGTTTGCTTTGTAAACGGAATTCCATTTGCCATTATCGAAAATAAGAAGTCTAGTGTTTCAACCGAGGATGCAATTAAACAGATGATCCGGAATCAAGGCGCGGAATATTGTCCTCGGCTTTACACTTATGCTCAAGTGCTGATTGGTACTAACGGTAAAGAATTGAAATATGGTACGACAAATACGCCATCAAAGTTTTTTGCTGTTTGGAAAGAAAAAGACAAGCCGCTGGATGAATTAAACAATGAAATTAGCCAACTTATTCAGAAAGAAATTGATCAGGAAACTTACTGCAAAATTTTGGCAGATTTGAATGGCTACACGAGTGGGCATAAGCAGAAAATGGGCCGCCTTGTCACGGAACAGGATCGGGGAATTTATAATTTATTCAGAAAGAAACGGATTTTAGATCTAGCCAAAAATCACGTCTTATTCGATGCCGGTGTCAAAAAATTGTCGCGGTATCAGCAATATTTCGCAATCCAAAAAATGATTGAAAGAGTTGAGACTGGAGAGACTACTATTTCCGGTACCACAAGACGAAAAGGCGGGCTGCTTTGGCACACTCAAGGAAGTGGCAAAAGCTTAACAATGGTTTTATTTGTAAAAGCTTTGATAGAAAATCCTCGTATTAAAAATGCCAGAGTTATCATCGTAACAGACCGCAAGGATCTTGACCGGCAGATCAGAGATACTTTCAAAAATTGTAATTTGAAAAAGGACGTGATCCAAGCAACAAGTGGGCAACATTTGCAAAACTTGATAAAAAATCAGAGTCTGGCCGTAGTTACCACACTCATTCATAAGTTCGACTCTGCCAGGAAAAAGAGTGCTGGATTCATCGATCATGATAAAAATATCTTCGTCTTAGTTGATGAGGCGCATAGGTCTCAGAGTGGAATTAAAAGTCTGGAAATGAACCGAGTTATTCCAAATGCCTGCTATATTGGTTTCACCGGCACGCCGCTGATGAAAAAAGACAGAGAAAGCTGGAAAAAATTTGGCGGATATATTGATAAATATACAATCGACGATGCTCTGGCTGATAAGGTTATTTTGCCTTTGATTTATGAAGGACGGTACGTCGATCTTACTGCAAATGAAGCTCAAATCGATCGGCAAGTCGAGAGAATTACAGCTGGCTGGAATGACAAGCAAAAGAAGGAGCTGTATAGATATATCAATACTAAAGTTGTCAAGGACAATCCAAAAAGAATTTTGGAAATTTCTTATGATATCCAAGATCACTTCATAAAGAATTACCAAAACACCGGACTCAAAGCTCAGATTGTGGCTCCATCTAAATATTCTGCCATTCTTTTTCAGAAGTTTTTCGAAGAACAGGGAAAAATCAGGACTGCTGTCGTTATTTCTGACGAGAATGAAATTGATAACGAAGAAGATACACACAAGAGTGAAGTAATTAAGTATTTAAACGGTATCAGACAGAATCACATAAGTGTTGAAAAATATGAAAAAGATGTGATTGAGAGTTTCAAGCACAACCCGGATGGGATCGAAATTGTGATTGTCGTTGATAAGTTGCTCACTGGATTTGACGCTCCGTGCAATACGGTGCTTTATCTCACAAAAGATTTACATGATCATGGATTGCTTCAGGCAATTGCCAGAGTAAATCGACTTTTTGAAGAGGGAAAAATCCCAAAGACTTATGGGTATATCATTGACTACTCAGAGAACGCCAAAAATATCAAGATAGCGATGAAGATATTTGGCAATGACTTTGATGAAGGTGATATAAATGGCACTTTGGTTGACGTTTCAGAAAAAATTCAAAAGCTGGAGCAGAGCTTTGGGATTGTAGAGGACATTTTCAAGGAAATAAAGTCTTCAAGTGACGATGAACAATATTTGCAGTTTTTGGCAGATGATCCTACAAGAAAAAGTTTTTATGATGCACTCAATAATTTTATTAAGAATCTAAATGAGTGCTATGTCCTACAAGATTTTGTCCATCAATTTGATAATTTGGACGTTTATATTAGAGAATTGAAGAAACTGATGGAGCTTAGGAAAGCAGCCAGCTTGCGATATGCTGACCGGGTGGATTTGGCACAATATAAGCAAACTCTTGTTAATATTCTTGACCAATATGTTGATGCTCATGAAGTTGAATTATTAACGACTCAGGTGAATATCACCGATAGAGAAAAATTTGATGAAGCTGTCGAAAAATTGGGTTCAGATGAGTCGAAAGCTGAAGCGATAGCAGCGCAGACCCAAAAAACTGTGACGGAGATGTACGAAGAGGCTGATCCGGAACTATACGAAAAATTTTCCGAAAAAATATCGGAAATATTGAAACAAATGAGAGAAGGAAAGCTCGCCGACATCGAAGCACTCAAACAATTAAAGCAGATGAAGGAAGACGTAATTAATAGGAAAGACGAGAGTTTGCCGGAAAAAGTAGCTTCGGTTCATGGTTCAGATGTTTTTTATCGGAACATGAGGGCTGATTTTCAGGAAAAAGGAGTAGACGAGGCGACCTATATCGAGATCGTTACTGATCTTGCGGAACTCATCCGAAAAGATGCCATTGTTGATTGGTACAAGAACTATGATGTAAAGCGCCGAATAATGAATTCAATTGATGATTATCTCTATGATGTCGTTCAAGGGCAAAAGAATGTTTCGCTGGATGAAAAAGAGATGAAAAAAATAATTGATTCAGCTATGAAGCTGGCAGAAAATAATTATAGCCTTTTGATGTAATGAAAAAGAAGTTTACTTACGGTACATATGCCTATGAATATGAGCTTGTAAGGGAGGAGCGGAAGACTTTGAGCTTGACAGTGAGGCCTGACCTGTCATTGATTATAAAGGCGCCCATTGTTGCGAGCGAGGAGAGAATTGAACAATTTCTTAAGAGAAAATGGGTCTGGCTACAAAAACAGGTTGACTATTTTGGGAAATTTAAGAGGAAAAAATATCAGAAAGAGTATATTTCCGGTGAAAGTTTTCTATATTTAGGTCGTCAGTATCAATTGATCGTAAAAGAGTCTGATCAAAATAAAGTTGTGTTGTCTCGTGGGAAAATTACTTTGTTTACATCAATGTTTGCGGCCGACAAACAGTACAATAAGTTGCTAATACAGCGGTGGTATCGATCTATGACTAAGTTAGTTTTCAGCGAGAGATTTGAAAAAGTTTGGAAACTTTTTGACTACAAGAAAATGCCAGCCCTAACAACAAGGAGTATGGACAAACGGTGGGGTAGTTTTTTGAATAGTGATAAAATATTGTTAAATCCCCGGCTGATCGGTGCCTCGAAAGAATGCATTGATTACGTCATTTGCCATGAACTTTGTCATGTGAGATACCGAGATCATAATACTAACTTCTATAAACTACTTGAGCAGAAATGCCCAAAATGGGAAAAAGTCAAAGATAAATTGGAAAATTATTTAGGAAATGCCTAGATAGTTCAATCCTAAAATTGGCCTCACATGAATGGCAAAAATCAAAATGATGACTTTAGTGATTATACAGAGAAAAAGTGGAATCCCGCTGACGATTTTCTTGAGCCCGAGCCACCTCCGAAATGAGAGATTTTTTATAACCCCCTAAATATCACCTCTACCAAACTTCAATCACTCCCTCCCCTATCACCCCATACTATACCAATTAGCGCGCTATAGCTTGTTATTTGGTATACACCATACCTAGTATCATGATTAGTGTGCTATAGCTTACTATTTGGGATAGTAATTGCAAGGATTCATTGCCTGGGGTAGATTAGTTATAAATACAAGCTATGAAATTAAAGAATGATAAATACAAAAAGGCTCGGGGAGGATGTTCGCGGCTGCTTAAGATAAGTTGCCAAAGCTGCGGTACTTATCTTTGCAATTACCAAAAAGATGGCCCGGGATTACTCAAGCGGATGTGCCTAGACCGGATATCTAATTCAAATATAGAAACAGGCGGAAAACAATTGATTTGTCCAAGTTGTCAGAAGGTTCTTGGAGTCTCAATTATTTACGAAAAGGAAAATCGTCCCGCCATTCGCCTGCTTATCGGTTCAGTAAATAAAAAAATCGTTAAGTCAAACAATACTAACCCTCCAGTTTAACTATACCGATTAGTACGCTATAGCGTGTTAATTAGTATAGTTGGCTTGATGAAAAAATTCGGTTATTTGATTAGGCCAAACCGGTCTAATAGTTTATTTTGCTGGGGCAAATAGTCAGTATTCAAGTAGGCTACAAACGGTGCAATGCCAAGATTTTGAGCAATGATCGCAATCTCCTCTTTGCAATTATACGGGTAGACCCAAAGCGAAAGTTGTATTTGGTAAAAATTTGATTCGATTAACTTGCGTCTAAAATAGTCTCTTTCTTTTTTAAATTTTTCAGGAATATCATAGCAAACCAAATGCCAGACACTATTCCATTTTTCTTTATTTTTCCAACCCGAGATCTGAATATCCTCCACTTGGGCTTGCTTCATTAATAATACGCCTTTATTGGTTAATTCAATTTTCTCTCCAGATAGATAAATAACCTTATCATCGAACAATTTCTTAATGGTTTTTTTAAATTTATAACGATCCTTGCTCCCTTTCGGTTTGATTATTTGCAGAATATTCGGAGCTATAAGGGCCGTTCCTATTAATAGGCACGCCCCGATCGCTTTTAATATATTCTTTTGATTACCAGACAACCTCATATCGTAATTATACACCCCTATACCGATTAGTACGCTATAGCGTGTTAATTGGTATGGGATTGAAAGATAACTAGGCTTGCGATAAGTTTGTTATAGATAAATACTAATAACCTCAATAACTTAAAATGAACAATGTTTGGTCTATTGTTGCAAGCATGGCGGTGGTTTTGACAGCTGTACAGCTGGGACCACAGCTTTATCAGTCCCTGAAAACAAAAAAGGTTAGAGATCTTTCTCTTGGATTTACGCTCATTGTGATGGCAGGCAGCCTAATCTGGCTAATTTATGGTGTCCATATTGCTGATTGGGCTGTGATCATTGCCAACAGCCTTAATTTTCTAGGATCATTGGTTCTTTTTTGTCTGAAAATAAATTATTCCCTCGCTAAGGATAAACAATAATTAACCCTAAAAGGCTGTGAGCGCTCCGATGCAGATCGGAGCGCTCGGTCCTGCAGTGAAATACTGCTCTGCAAATTCCCCGACGGACGGTTCAGATAATGTGTTGGTATTCTTCGCATAATTTTCCAAACACCTCTCTGAGATTCTTCCCTTTGGCTTGGAACGTAGTCTTTTCCGGATCTTTTTGGTCTGTTGCCGACAGAAAAAAGGCATCTTCTCTGTAAGCAATTTCAATCTCCATTCGAAGCCGAAGAACATCTTCAATAATCCCCAAAATCATTCTGGTCATCGAGTCAGACTTTCGCGGTCTAAGCTTAAAGATTTTTTCCAGCAAAGGCCGCTGTCTCCTCAAATTCCAATCCATTATTGTCAGTATTCCTGCCAACGAGCGGCTTGAGAGATATGTAGATTCATTGTTGGCTTTCTGCCAGATTGGCAAAAGACTCTCATCCTTACACTGTTTAATAACATAAACTCTAAACATTCCGTCTGCCTCGAGTTGCAAAAGCAAGATTACGCCATCTCTGATCGTCCTTTCAATGTTGCTAAACATCAAAAGCCCCTCCCTTGGTTTTTTCCTATCAAAAATAGGACGAGCAATCTTTGGCAAAAATAATATCCCCTTTCGTTTGTGGTAAAATAATAGCAAATGATTAAAGTAACTGGGCGGTTTTTTAGAGGGGTTTTTCTATTTCTGGAAATGTGGGTAGTGGGCATGATTATAATGGGCCTGCTTGTTTGGGTAACCAGGATTGATGCGATGTGGTATTTTGTCGTCCCCTTCGCCGCTATCCCCTATTCTTTGGTGGCTGTTTTTGGCAATATATTAGACAAAAGGAAGCTTGCCATCAAACAAAATCAGAATATACTTAAATTGGAAGCTAAAAAATATATCGAGAATAAAGCCGAGATCGAGCTTCAAACGAACAAGAATAAATAAGATAAAGAATTAATTAAAAAGGAAGGAAACGGTCATGTCTATTGTTTCAGAATCAGAGTTCAAGGGTAATCCAATGATTGTTATTAAAAACAGCGAGGAAGATCAATACCCTTTTCAATTCGGCGTTAAAAAAGCAAAACTTGTACTTGAAAATATAGAAGAGATTAAGAAATTTGTTGAAAAGTACGATAAAGAAAAGAGCGAATAAATAATCTTTTTCAAGAAAAAGAGAGAGCCCGCATGTTGCAACTCTCCCGAGTAGGTCGGAGAAAAGACGAATCCTTTCTCGAACCGTACTAACTACTTATTACATTACTCCGAATACTCAGGTTGTCAATGGATGATATTTGCTAAAATCATACGAACAAGGAGGGAAATGAAGGGAAAATTTAAAACATCTGATTGGTATACAACAGCTCTCGTTTACGCCATTAGCACGATTGTTATTCAACTTATTCGCTCGATAGCGAGCGGCGGACCAGTTGATATTGCCAGCTGGCTAGTTTCAGGGATTATTTATTTTCTTTTAGCACTAGTTGTTTTTGGCATTTTCTTATTTCTTGTGAATTCAATTACCTGGCACCACAAGACCCTACTCCTCTTCGTCGTGCCATTAGCTTTGCTTATTTCAATCTTTTTCTTCGATAACGCCTGGATTTGGGTCTGGCCGGATGTTCTGGCCTCTATTATCACGGTATTTTTTGCAATTTATCTTTCTACTAAAAATTTCAAAACTCTCGCGTGATAGGTAGGCCGGCAAAAGCGCCAGCCATCCCGATCGAATGACTATGACTTTGTAATTTTCATTTTCTCCAAAGATTGGCAAGGACGACATAGAGCAAAGCCAGATTTAGGGCTGGGTAAATTATTAGGTTCTCAAACCAACGGCCAGTTTTTATCCGAGCTTTATCAAAGGGCGTCGGTGGGATACCAAAGCGAAAAGGCAGTGGGAAAAGAAGCGGAATCCCCTCTTCTGTAAAAAGATCAGCAAATAAGTGGGTGGCGTAACCGATGACAAAAGCAATGATGCCGGCGTTGATGAGCTCCGGATAGCCGGCCAAAAGCAGAAGAAGAAGCAGATATAAAATCCCAGGGAAGATAATTAATCCAATCAGTGAATGGGAGAGATGCCGGTGACCGCCAATAAAGAGCGGCTTCATCAGTTTCCCTAAAGTGGTGCCGGCAGGGATTTTTCGCCATAAGTGGCCACTCGGCTTATCCATATCCGGAGCACTAGAGCCGACAACAGTGGCAAAGATCGCCACAAGGATTATCAAAAAGGATAGATCATGTTTGCTCTCTATCTCCAAGAAATAAACTGAGGAGAGAAGAAGGCCGGCGGTCAGATGTGTTTTATAAGTCATTTATCAATGATACCATAGCTTGAATTATTGAACAAACAAGATATTTATGTTATAGTTACGCTCGAAAGGCGGACGAGATGGCAAGACAATGTGCCTACCCCGGTTGCGAAGGGCAACTTACAAGCAACCTGCCGGTGGACATCATCTTGTGCGGCGTCCACCAGGCCGACTATCTTTGGGTATTTTTGCCCAAACTCAATAACGAGCCGATTCCCGACGACGTCCGGATGTTCATCTTCCTCCATCCGGAGGGCGCCTATCATGAGGAGTTTGCTCTCGCCATTGGACATAAACGAGAGTATTTCCGACGAGCCCGCAATCGAACATTTAACTTTAAGCGGGTGCTAGTTTCGGGCCACAATCGCCGATTCTTCGATCAGGAGGAGATGATCAGGATTGCGATTGAAGATCTGTGTTGGGTTCCGGCCCGTTGGTATGCCGACAAGATCGAGGCAGACTTGGAAACAATGTTAGATTTTGCCAAGGTGGGTACTTTCAAAGAGACCAGGGAGAACAGCTACGGAGCACTATGCATCAGAGTGGAATGGAAAGAGAAGCTCGAGGAGATGAAAAAACTCTATCGCAAAAAGAGCAAAGCAAACAGCCGGCGATGTAATATTCGTCCTCTCACACTCCAGGGCAAGTTCACTGCCGGCGACCTCGGCGGCTTAATGGGCATCGGCCCCGCCGGGCCGAGCCAATGGATGACCAAGTACCCCGACGACCTGCCCTCGGTCAAGGTTGGCAAGTATCGAGTGGTGACCGGCGGAAAGTTTCTCGAATTCGCCATCAAGGTAGTAACCGGTAAGATCACCGGTTTCAAGCCGAAAAGCGTTGAGAAGCTAAGGTGGCTTATTCAGGAGGTTAGGAAAAATCTAAGAACACGCCGTAGGCGGCCCTAGTTGGGCCGCCTACTGTGGTTTTCTGCTATAATTGAACCAGATTAAATCAAGGAGAGAAATGAAAACTGTCGGAATTATCGGCGGGCTCGGACCGGAAACAACGGCCGAATTTTATTTAGATATTATTTTTTCCTGTCAGACAAAATCGCATGCTGCTAGGCCAGGGATTATTATCTCAAGCGTCCCCCTGCCTTTTGAGATCGAAGAGGACCTCATCCTCCGCAATACCGGTAAGGAACGCTATATCCCCTACTTGGTGGCCGAAGCAAAGCGGCTAGAAAAGGCTGGCGCCGATTTTATTGTTATGCCCTGCAATTCTTTGCATGTTTTTATTAATGAAATCAGAGAGGCCGTAAAAATTCCCGCGCTTTCTATCATTGAGGAAACGGTAAAGTTTATGCAAGACAATAACTTTAAAAATGTTGGCATTGTCTCCACCTCAGCTACCATTCGGAATAAATTATATGAAAACGCTTTGGCCAAAGCGGGCATAAAATACACCACGCCTGACGAATTCCAACAGGAGAAGATGGGCAAATACATCATGCACCTCGTTGCCGGCCAGCAAAACAATCGAGATCGCGAGGAACTAATTGAAATTATCAATGATTTCGAAAAGCAAAAGGTCGACTGTGTTGCCCTGGCCTGTACTGATTTGCAGCTCTTAATTCCCAAACATCCACGGCTTAAAATATTTGATACTATGAAAATCATCGCCGACGCTACCGTAGCCAAGATACTAGAATAATTTGACAGACTAAAAGTTCTTTGTTATAGTTGAAACTAGTTTCAACTATTTTAAGGTTTACATGGATCAGCTACCGACAATAACCAAGGAAATAATCTTTCTCTTTAACGAGCAAAAACTTTTAATTTTAAAAGAACTTTTTGGTTGCCCCAACGAGAAGTGTGGCTGCGATTTAAAGGAAAAATTAGGCATAACCAAAGACTTGCTTTCCTACCATATCAAATCGCTAAGAGAGCTCGGTTACCTAGAAGAAGCCAAATGTGGACAGAGAAAAAGATACTCAATTACACAAGATAAATACCAAACAGTTAAAGAAGTATTAAAAACAGCAAAATTAATTTAAAGGAGTTCAATGGCACAAAAAACAGTCAAAGTATTTTCGACGCCGACCTGCCCCTACTGCGTAATGGTTAAACAATTTTTGGACGAAAATAAGATAAAGTATGAAGATATTAATGTCGCCGAAGATCAAAAATCCGCAATGGAGATGTTCAAGAAGAGTCAAAATATGGGCGTCCCCCAGCTCTGGATTGATGATGATGTCGTCTTGGGATTTGATCCAGACAGGATAAGCGATCTTCTAGGATTATAAATAATAAATAAAATCGGCTGGGTTTTCTCGGTCGATTTTTTTTATTATCTGTAATTTTCGAAAAAGAAAGACCTTCTTGAGTTTGCTAGACTGATATTATGACGAATAAAAGAACATGGCGGATATTAGTGATATTTTATGTTTTGCTAATATTAGCCTTCGCTAGTTTGGCGCTTATCATCCATTATAAAAATCCGCTCGGTCCCGACATCACCCTATCGCGAGAAATTCAGTTTGAGCAAAGAACATTTGATAAAAGTAGCTTTGCTTATTTATTTTTTTATTATGTTAGTTTTTTAGGCAAACCTCTCGTTGCTGCCCTGATTGAGGGCTTTTTTATCCTGTTATTTTTTTACTACCGATATTTCCGGGAAGCCTTTTATCTTTTGGTGGCAACTCTAGTCTCCCCACTGAACGCCATTATGAAAATAATAGTTGACCGACCTCGTCCCTCCGTTAACTTGGTCGATGTTCTTACTCCAGAAAAAGGGCAAAGTTTTCCGAGCGGTCATGTGGCTTATTATACTGCCTTTTGGGGATTACTCTTTATTGTCCTGTTTTTTACCCCAAAATTACCGCTGCTTCTGCGCCGGATTGTCCAGTTTTTAGCTCTCTTTTTGATCGCTGCCATCTCTTTATCGCGAATTTTTTTGGGGGCTCATTGGCCTAGCGATACTCTTGGCGGCTATCTTCTAGGATTAATCGTCCTTGTGCCTGTGACATACTTTTATCGGCAAGGCCTACCAGCCACCGCCACCTCCTCCGCCACCGCCTCCGCCAGAGAACCCACCTCCGCCAGAACCAGAAGAGGAAGGAGATGAGGAAATTGTCGAAGTCATTGCGCTTGTCATACTATTGAGTGAACTCTCGAGAGAGTGGGCATCGAAATTAGCAAGAGCATAGCCAGTGTACCAATAGGGATGATAACTTTGAAAATACTCCTCCCCGTAGATATTTTTAATAGTTTGAATCCAAAGAGAAGTAATCCCAAAGACCATGGCATAGGGCAAGAATTTTTCAAAGATACCCTCTTTTTCATGAAATTGCTGGCGGTACTTTTCAGCGGTTGTCATATAAAGCCGAAATCCTTGAATCTCCCAAAATACTTCAGCGCCCTTCTCGGTCCTGCGGCGCATCAAAAATGAAAAGATAAAAAATATTACCGCTGAAATTATGAGGCCCCAACCGGCAATAATATTAGCAATCACCGCAAAAACCCCGCCAACCATCAAAATGATAAAGAGGACTACGAAGAGGATTTGGTAGGCAATCCCCTCTTTGCCAAAAAGTTTCTTTTGAGTTAAATAATCACTGACTTTGCCGGAGATGGCAGGGATTTTTTTGTAAAATTTACTTTCCAGCGAGGACAAAAGGATTTCTTCTTCGCCCTCAAAAAGACCATCGAACAAGGCTTTTTCACTGCCTTTTAAATTTTCGGCTTTCTTCCTATCAATTAGCTTTAGCTTGAAATCCTTTCGGCCAAATATCCCCTGTTTGGGTATTTCAATGATGGTGATAATTTTATCTACGGCCAGCTTCACAATCGCCGCCGAAAGATAATTATTGCTAAAATAACCATTACTATAAAGTGTGCCCAGTTCCAGCGGCGGCATATCGAGGGGCGGGCCGTATTGCACCATTTCCGGCTTGTTTAGCTTGGGATCTCGGCCATATTTCAACCAAATCTTGTAGCATAAATAAAAGGCAATCAGTGGCAACAGGAAGATTAAAATAATTTGCAAAACAGACATAGGATTGATGGGTGGCTGATGAATGATATTTTTGGGGAAAGTGACAGAAAGCGTTATCCCCTCTTTGGGCAACAACTCAGAAAGCGAGGTCACAATTATTTTATTATCTTGCCACTCATACTTGGCCAAGCCGGTATCTTTATCTTGAAAATAACCGTTATACAAATTGACACTCGAATTGGCAGAAGTCAACTGCTCGGGAAAGGAGATAGTGCCCCTAAACTTTTCGGTGGAAATTTCCCAGAAATTGCCGTTTAAGTTCCAATAAAATTCATCAAAGTTCGGATCATTAAATCGAATAGTATTTTTCACCTTGTAGGTAATTTTGTAGTTATTAACCCCGGTAACAGTTTTGTTCGGGTCGCCGATTTTCCAAGCAATACTGTCTGTTTTTTTCGTCGTGGAGTATTTAATTGGTTTGTTATCAAAGTCAGTGATTGAAATTAATTCAACAGGAGTAGCGACTTTCTTGTAGGCCGAAAATTGGTAGAAAGTTGGCAGCATCCGGATGATGCCGTGCTTGTCTGGCAGATTACCGCAATCAGCAGAAATTTTTTCAGTGATTACGAGCGACGAATCAGTATTAACATTAATGGCGCTGTCAAAATCTTTGATGTACCAATCAGTAATTTGCGCTGGATCTTTGGCCAAAGCCACGCCTTTAATTGAAAAAACACAGGCCAAAGAGAATAAAAACAAGATTAATTTTCGCATATTACCTCCAGGCAAAAAATATAAAAAGTCCAAGAAATGCAAGCGCGACAAAAAGATTTGTAAGTATACCAACAATGGCTCCGATCAACCCGCCGGTCGCCGCTTTGACGGCTCTTTTGTTATCATTATGAATTAAGAGTTCGGTAATTAGTATCCCAGCAAATAAGCCGACGATACCTCCAAAGGGCGGGAAAAGGATCAAGCCAATGATTAGTCCGATAATACCACCTAGCGATGATTTAGCTGAAGCGCCACTCATTCTGGCACCAATCACTCCAGATAAATAATCAATGAGTAAGGATGCTAATGCCAGAGCAAGAAGAATCAGCAACTCCCAAATAGCTAGATGGCCAAAATGGTCAACAAAGCCAAAAATTAGAGCAACAATAAGCATAAAGGGAATACCCGGGAGAAGCGGTAAAAAGACTCCGATGATTCCAGGGAGCATCAATAAACCAAAAACAACGATAAGCACAAAATGTGTCATTGCCTTCATCATACCAGCAAAATAGCCGGTTGAAAATTATCCAAACAGACTACCAGCCTTTAGAAATCCCCCTTTTTTTGCTAAAATCAAAGCAAAAGGAAGCGGTCATGGACCCAGAAAATAGTAAAAGACAAATAACCCAGTCTGATCTGGATCAAATCAAAAGAGAATATTACCGGCCATGTATTGTTGCCGCGTTGGTTTGCGACCGAAAAGTCGGCCTCCTTCAAAGTAAAAAGTATTTTGGCTACGAATTTCTTCAGGGTGGCATTGAGTTCGGCGAAGATCCCCTTGAAGCAATGAAAAGAGAGGTGATGGAGGAAACAGGTTTTTGGTTTTACTCTCTCTGTAATTTTCCTCCGGAAAAGGCCGAATATCTTTTCGAGGCCAGAATGGAGACAAAAGTCAAAGGCAACGTCCGGCTTACAAGCGGCGAAGAGATCCACCCAAAAGGCAAACATTATTTAGTTTATGCCGTAAAACTACGAGAGAACAGCAGTGTCCCTCAAATTGATCAAAATGATGTCAATTTCTCCGGCTCAACCGTAAAATTTCTCAAGTGTGAGTGGACCGACAGCTCAAAAGCCACCGGATTAATGAGCAAAGATAATAATCCGATCAAAAGAGATATTTCACTGCAAACTATAAATTTACTCAAGAAAAAGGGCTATATCGATTAGCCGTTACTCAATAAATCCACCATGGCAATGGAGGCGGCAAACTACCTCTCCACCTTTCGATATTTCCTCGACCCCGGTAAAATTTCCCAGTTCCCCATAAGCATGGAAAGCATACCTCCACTCACCCCTTGTGAACTCTTTTGGTCCTCTGACCGGGATATTATCACCTGAACCGGCCATCAAAGCTGGACGAAGAATCGCATCAAAGAGTTCCTCGTCAATCTCATTGCTTAAAGTAAAACCGTAGTAATTCATACCCCACACCGGTTTGTTTTTCTTGTAAATAATTTCCTCTCCGATAAATTTTGCGCCCCCGAAAAATGTATCGTGGTATACTAGCTCACCATCTTCAAAGTGGTAATCCGACGAACCAGGTCGCAGCGGATCTGATTTTTGAACATTTTCATTGGCATAAGTATTTAAGTTGGCCTTTTTTAAAAAAGCTTCCAAAACATCGACCGGCAAATCAGCAAAATTTGGCAGTTGGTAATCCGGCGTTCCGATAGACAAACCATAGTTTATCATTTCATCATAATCGGACTTTTTACTGCGATCAATTTTAAAATGCCTACCTTTAAAAATCACATAATGGTATTTGTCATTTCTGTAATCTATATACCAGCCATGTTTTGGCTCTATAGCCACACTTAGTTCTTCGGCCAGTTTCTCAGCCTCACTCTCATCCACTTCTATGGTATGCAGAGTCCATTGTGACAACCAAGGCGTCTGGTGCTCCGGGGTAACCTTTTCGATTCGGGTTGAGATAATATTTACTTTTTCAAGAACCTTTTTGTCTTGGAGAGATTCTTCAATAATATCACCCTTATAACTACTCATAGTTCTCCTTCTTGGTAATTTATCTAATCCTAATTTTTAGAGAGATGAGGCGGTTAACCTTGACTTTGTCCCATTTTAAGCGTATAATATTTACTTGTGTGTAATTTTCCCACGGGAGGAATTATGGCAAAAGGGAAACCACAACCAACCGGCAACGGTCTCAGGCTCTTGGTGAGAGAAGTGCAAATCACCAGGCAAGGGACCGTCACCACCGAGGTCTATCAGACCACCAGTGGCAAGAAAATCAAGAAACAAGCTGCCCACGCCTAGGGCAGATAAGCAGGGCGTCCCATTCGGGGCGCCACTTGCATTTAAAGGAAGATTAAGCGTTGGCATTAGCCAGAGCGCGGCGAATCTTTTCGATCACATCAATTGGCAGAGTTTCGGCTTTGACAATATAATCGGCGGCTCCTAGTTCCATGCCATAATTTCTTTTTGCCCCATCACCTAAAGCTGTCAGTATAATGACGGGAATAGTTGATGTTTCAGGATCTTTCTTGAGATTCTCAAGGACTTCAAAACCAGAGATTTTAGGCATCATTATATCCAATAAAATCAGGTCGGGCTTGCTCTCGGAAACCTTCTCCAGAGCTTCCTCACCATCTTTGGCCGTTACTATGATGCACCCCTCGGCTTTGAGCCGTTCCTCGTACATCTCTAGAAGGGTCAGGTCATCATCAGCAATTAAAATAACTTTTCCTTCTAGCATTTATCTCCTTTGTTAATATTCTAGTTCTTCTTTTTTCTTATTAATGAATCTCTTCCAGGAGTTGGCAATACGAATAATAGTCTTTAACGGGGCTTCGATGAGGAAATCCAGGATTAAGATAAAGGGATTGAAATAAGAAAGTTGATTGGAAATATAGCGCCCGATACGAATAAAAGGAAGGAAGATTAATTCGACAAAAGAGGTTAAAGTATTGTCTCTGGTTTTGCGAACAATTAATTCCTGGGCAAGATTGCGAATTCGGAAAGAGAAGAAAGAGACAGCTGAAACAAAAATAAAGAAAAGTATAATACTGAAGAAGTTAAATTTAAGCACAAAAAGCAGCCGAATAACGCCGTACAAGATCGCCAGAGTTGCCAGTGAATAAATTAAGTTAAATAGGTTATAAGAAGGAGCTTTTTCCTCTTCGAGCTTGAATTCTTTATCCTCGATTTTGTTTTCATAGAGAATACTAATCAGGGAGTCACGAACAACATGATAATTTTTCTTACTGGGAGTATGGATAAAAGATCCGGTAATAAGCATCAAAAGCGGCGGCAAAGTAACGTTAATGGCCAAAGTCAGGTAATTAACCTCCCCCATAAACATGCGATCAAAGGGAACTTCAAGCAAAAATGCTAAGGAAATCTTGGTAACCAAGAGAAAAATTAGCGCACGAGTGATTCCTCGCCAGACCCTCTTTTTTGTTTCGGCCACCATCGAATTATAGGTTTCCATTGAAGCAGTGATAAGTCGGCCAGGTTGGTCATGCAAAATATCTACGGTAAAGTTATTGGACATTAAGGCCGCTTTCAAAACCCTAAAAGGTCCTATGTATTTTTTGGTAAATTGCAGGTAACGGAAACGTCTCGGGTGGTTAATTGACTTATCGATCTGATTGAAATACAGATCAAAACTCTTGGCAAAATTCTTAACTTCTTCATCGGAATATGAATGCCATTTGGGATAATATTTCTTAAGTAGCCAATACTGCACCAAATGAATATCGGGTTTTAATAACAGATAGAAAATCGCTATTTTTAATTGAATTTCGTTCTCTGATTCCGAGATTAAATCTTGAGTATCCAGATTTTTCCGGAGAACATCATGGGTAAAATCAAGGATAACATCATTTTCCGATTTGGGGAGTATTAACTCTTCGATTTCACAAGCGCACAAATTGATGATAATAGAGTGAAGCTCATTTTTCGGATGGATGCTGGATCTGACATATTTGAGAAAAATAATATATTTGTGAACAATCTCCTCAATACTCTTCCAGACGGTTTCGCCAAGCGTTTCCGGGTTAACATAATTAGCCCATGATAATTCACTGACCAGATCAGAAGTGAGCCTCTTTTCCGAAGTGTTGGGAGAAAGCGTATATCGGCGCTTGAGAATCCTGGCAATGGCATTTTTAAATACCAGATGATCTTCCTGGTACTCTAGGGCAACACGAATTTTTTCATATACCACCGCGGCATCAATAATTCTATCGCTCTGCTCTTTGGTATAATATTTCTTAGCGTCAGCAAGGCACGCCGAGTATTTGGCTAGAAATTTTTCGGTCCTGTCGCTAAATTTAGTCTTTGACTCTTCCATATCCTTTAATGATATTACTTATTAGTCAGATTCGCAAATTTATGGTAAAATGACGCCTATGCATAAACCCGTTTTAAATCAAGAAATTTTGGAGGCATTCGATTATCTTAAGGATTCGAATGGATTTTTCATTGACGGAACTTTGGGTTATGCCGGACATTCAATCGCCATTATAACGAAATTGAGCAGGAATTTGAAGATCTTAGGGATTGATAAGGACGAGACCGCTCTATCTCTCTCTAAAGAGAGAGTCCAGAAATTGGGCCTTTCTGATAATTTTGTATTTGTAAAAAGCGATTTCAAACAAATTAAGCAAATCCTCCAAGAAAAGAATATTTCCAAAATTAAAGGCGCATTGCTGGATCTCGGAGTCTCCTCGATGCAATTAGACGAGAGATCGCGTGGTTTCTCGTTTCAAGCCCCGGAGGCCAATCTCGATATGCGAATGGATCGAACTCAAAGCCTCAATGCCAGAGCGGTTCTAAATACCTACCCCCAAAACAAATTGGAGGAGATACTAAGAGTTTTTGGCGAGGAAAAATTTGCCAAAAAAATTGCCGAAAAGATAGTCGCGGCGAGAAAAACAAAACCCTTTAGTACTGTTCTTGACCTATTAGCTATTCTGGAAGCCGCTATTCCAGCCAAAGAAAGATTTGGTCGAAGCCATCATTTCGCCACCAAAACTTTTCAAGCTTTACGAATTGAAGTTAATGGTGAACTGAAAGATCTCGAAACTGCGATTTTAGAAATTGCCAATTGTTTAGAACCCCAGGCACGTTTGGCAGTCATCTCTTTCCACTCAATCGAAGACAGAATTGTCAAAAATGCCTTTAGGGAGCTGGAAAATCCCTGCCACTGCCCACCGCAGTTACCTTGCATATGCGGCAAAACTCCATTAGGAAAGATTATTACCAAAAAGCCTATAACCGCCAAGGAATCCGAGGTTGGCCTAAATCCCCGCAGCCGCAGCGCCAAGTTAAGAATCTTTGAAAGAATTTAATGAAAGAAAAAATTCTTCTCCATGTCTGCTGCGCCCCCTGTTCGACAACGGCTTTGGAAAGGCTTTGTGAAAACTACAACGTTGTGGCATTTTGGTATAATCCAAACATCCAACCAGACAAGGAGTATGAAAAACGCAAGGAAACATTTTTAAATTATGCCAAGAAGATGGGAGTTGAGCTAGAAATCCTTGAGGGCAAAAAAGAAAAACTGAAATGGGGCGAGACTGTTAAGGGATTAGAAAATGAACCTGAGGGCGGAAAAAGATGCGAAAAATGCTATTCATTGCGCTTACAGCAAACCAAAAAAACTGCCAAGGAGCTAGGCATAAAGTTGTTTACTACTACTCTAAGTGTATCTCCTCACAAAGACTCTTTAAAAATTTTTGAAATTGCCAAGGAACTAGAGAACGAAGAAGTCCGATTTTTGCCAGAGAACTTCAAGAAGAAAGATGGCTATAAGAGATCGATTGAATTATCTAAATCGTCTAATCTATATCGTCAGACTTATTGCGGATGCTTATATAGTCGGAGGCCAAAAGAGGTTAAAAATTCTTAAGCTTTTGTTCTACTTCTCTTTCCTGGTCTCGTTTCTTGATCGCTTCTCTTTTGTCATACTTTTTCTTACCTTTGCCAAGACCAACCTCAAGTTTAGCTATACCGTGCTTTAAATAAAGCTTTAAGGGGATTAAAGTCATCCCCTTCTCTTGTACCTTACCGATCAAACTTCTAAGCTGTTCCTTGTGCGCAAGTAATTTTCTTGTCCGCTGGGTGTCACCCGTGGGAATTAATATGGAGGCCCCGAGCCAGAAAAGCTCGCTATTCAAAAGTTTGACATAAGAGCTAGATATATCAACCCGACCTTCTTTGATCGCCTTAATCTCTAATCCTGTCAGAACAATACCGGCTTCGAAGGATTCTTTAATCTCATATTCAAAACGGGCTTTTCTGTTATAAAAACTTTTATTTTTGTCGTTCATTATTCGCTAAAATTTCCTTTATTCTTGGCCACTCCTGAATCAGCACAACCAAAGTTCCAACTAGTGGCACAGCCAGCACGGCACCAATAATTCCAAAAAGTTTGGCTCCGATTAGAATAGCAAGAATGATAATCACCGGAGAGATACCAATAACTTTTTGCATTATCTTTGGCACCAAAATGTTATTCTCCAATTGCTGAAGAATAATATAGAAAACCAGGACAAGCAGAGCCTTATATGGTTGATCGAGAAATGCCACAATTATGGCTAAAATTGCAGCAATGACTGGTCCGATGGTGGGAACGATTTCCAAAAGTCCGGCAATCAAGGCAAGCGTAAGGGCAAATGGCACCCCAATGACCAATAGCCCAACATAAGATAAGATTCCGATTGATCCCATTAAAATTAGCTCTCCCCTAAACCAATCACCGATTTTCGCCGTTATTTTTTTAACTATCTGTGCTACCGGTAACCTTTTGTCTTCAGGGATAAACGAGTAGGCTGTTTTTGAAAGCGCGGCCTTGTCCAATAGAAGATAGACAGTTAAGATAATTGCCATAAAAAAAGTAAAGACGCCGCCAAAAACTCCGGCCGTGATTGCATAAATATTGGAGGTAATATTTCCAAGCCCTTTGGCTATCGTGGACAAGCCCTCATTAATAGAGGGAACATAGTGCCTAACAATCGCCACACTATCAATAAGGGAAGGAAGGGTTGAGAGAAGCTGTTTAGTTTGAGAGACCAAGGGCGGAACAACGATATAGACAAAAGCTGTGATCAAAATAATGGCAATTAGTACCAGAATCAATACTGCCGGAACACGACCGACCTTTTTTTCCCAACGGGAAACAATTGGATTGAAGGCGGTGACCAAGATCAAAACTACAGCAAAAAGAGCAATAATATCTTTAATCAAAAATACTAAATAAAAAGCAGCAAGGATCAACAGCAACTTAATAACGGACCAAATTGATATTTCTAGTTTAACCCTCTCCATATTTCCCTCTTTAATCGTTAATAACTTTCGAATATTTAAAATTTAAATTATTTCCTGATAGTACTGTAATATTATCACTCTCCTCGACAGAAAACGATAGATCCTTTGACGAAAGTTGCTCAATAATACCCCCCCTTCGCTCCACAGCAGATTTTAAAAGCGCGCTATTGCCCAGAACTTTTATCTCGTAATTATCCAGGTAGGCAAATTCGGATAAATTTGTATTTAAAACTATCCGAATATCGTTGACAGTAATTATTTCTCCCCCAATGTTCTTAACGGCATTGACCAAATCGACAATTTGAGGTGTAATCAATCGCCCATTGATCTTAATGATTATGCCCTGCCCGGTTTTGGGCAGTTCGCCATTAATCAGACCGTATCTTTCAGAATCGAGTAAATATTTATTATATAATTTTCGCCGAGATTCCGACGAGTTTTTGTAAGTATTATAACTTTCGGTTAAGTTATTAATCTCTAGACGAAGGTCAGCATTTGATTTTGTTAGTTTGGCAACCTCAAGTGCCAAGACTTGATTATTTTCAGGTTGAGTCAAAGACCGATATTTTTTGCCTGCATAGAATTGTGAAATAATTACAATTCCTAACAAAAAGCATATTATAAAAATTAAAATATAATCGCCTCGCTTAAACATTTTCCTCCGATGAAACCACTTTTGTATTGAAACTTCCGTTAAAAACCGGCAGGGTAATATCATTATTCTTCGAAACATCAAAGGTAATGCCGTTTTCTTTTTGACGGGTGTGCAACGGTGAAATAGTACTGTCATTGGCCAAACTGTTATAAATTAACTCCTGGTCACCGATAGATTCGATTCTAAATGGATTGGAAATTTTAACGTCATTTATCATGATAGTGTTGACAATACAATCAATGGCGCTGTTAATGACGATTCGCTGGCCATTAATCGAGATGCCTTCGGCCCCTTTTGTCCACAAAAGATTTATCAGATCCCTCAGATCAGCCGCGTGAATAATAGAATCTTCCGATATTGATACTTCTTTACTGTCGTCAAGCGTAATGATCACTCCGGGGCCATTGAGTTTTGTTAAGCCCGCTTTGGCTTTCTTGGCATTCAGTGAATTTAATTCTTCACTAGTCAAAGAAATATTGCCAGAATTTTTTTCGATCTCTTTTATTTGATTTTGCAATCGGTCTATTTCGTTTTTTAGTTGAGTCTGTTCAGTGGCCAGCTCGTCTCGCGTTTCCTTTAGACTCAAATATGGAGAGATAGGGTTAGCGACCCGAGCCGGCAAGGAGTACCATTGAGCTGAAATAAGGAGTCCGAAAAGGATACTGATAATAAAAATCAGGGAACGTTTCGCGATAATTTTTGGCAGGAGCGTTTTGGAAGTCATAATTTAAAGTTTTTTGAGTAACACTAAATCACCTGCGATCAAAGCTTCTTTTTTTATTCTAGTCCAACCTTTAATCTGTTTCTCTCTTTTCATAGCTTTTTGAAGCGAATCATATTCCTCTGTATAGACTAACTCAATCAATTCTGAATATTTTGTAAACTTTGCCCCTGTTGATTGTTTATGTTCAAATAATCGTCTTTCAATATTATCGGTTACACCAGTATATAATCGGCACTTATTTATTTTTAGTATATATAATTTATATTTTCTTTGACCTTCGACTCGTCGCACAATTCCCTCCTCGCTCAGCTCATTCGACTTGCCCTAAATTAATTATTATCTCATTTTTGGCTATAGCCATGAGCGAAATGAGTGGAACAAAATGGAGTCGAATGGTACCCGTGGCAGGAATCGAACCTGCGACGCCCGCCTTAGGACGGCGGCGCTCTATCCACTGAGCTACACGGGCGCAATGTAATTCCGACATACCGTCGGAAAGCTACACGGGCACATAATGCATCTAAAAAAGGCTTAAAAAAGTCTTCCCCCAAAACAAATAGAATATAGCACAAAAAATATGGAAAATCGAGATTGCCTAAACAAAAAAGCCCATGCTTTGCAGGGACTTTTTTGTTTGTTTTTGATTTTATTTAACACTTGATCTTAGAGTCTTACTGGGCTTGAACCGGGGCATCTTGCTAGCAGGAATATTGATCGGTTTTCCCGTTCTTGGATTTACTCCGGAGCGAGCTTTACGTTTACCGACATCGAATGTACCAAACCCGGTTAAGGTTACCTTGGTGCCATTCGACAGTTCGCTTGCTATTAGATCCAGCATGTTTTGAACACCAACCTCGGATTCCCTTCTGGATAAACCAGTCTTTCTAGCCACCTCGTTAATGAGTTCGTTTTTGTTCATTTTTCACCTCCCTTCGCAAGGCTTTTATGAATAAGTTTTGGAAATACGTTCTAAATTTAGAGTTTTTTTAGTGTGGGTGTCAATTTCTAGCTCAATGGCATTAAAAATTGACCTGCCACTTGCTACTCTATGTGATTGCGGTAACTCTGTCAAGAATTTCTGAATTATTATCTCCTTCTCAACTCCCAAGACCGAATCAACCGGGCCGCACATTCCGACATCGGAAATATAAGCAGTGCCTTTGGGCAGAATTTTTTCGTCGGCTGTTTGAATATGCGTATGTGTCCCCAAAACCGCGGAAACTCGGCCATCTAGATAGAGCCCTAGCGCAACTTTTTCGCTTGTTGCCTCGGCATGAATATCAATTATGGCTATTTTGTCATCGTTCTGTTTGATTATCTCCTCTGCAACCAAAAAAGGGTTGTCCAAATTCTCCGGCATAAAAACTCGCCCCTGCAGGTTGATAATCAAAATTTTGTTACCTTTTAGCTCGAGTTGGGCATAACCTTTACCGGGAGTGATTTTTGGGTAATTAGCAGGACGAAGAACCTTAATATCTTTTTGGTCTAACAAAGGGATAAAATCGCGGTTATTCCAAATATGATTGCCAGATGTAAAATAATCCACCCCGGCTTGAACCATCTGATCATACGTGTCTTTTGTCATGCCCCGGCCTCCGGCCAGATTCTCACCGTTGGCGACAACCAAATCATACTTATTCTTATTCTCAGCTAGAAAATTCTCGACCGCGCGACGGCCTGGCCTACCAACGATATCCCCGATAAACAGGACTTTTATGGAATTATTTTTCATTTAATAGGGCCTTATTTGGCGAATTCAACCGCCCTTGTTTCTCTAATAACTTGAATTTTTACCTGACCAGGATACTGAACTTCCTCTTCAACCTTTTTGGCAATTTCTTTTGACAATTTTAATGCAGCCAAATCATCAATCATCTCGGGTTTGACTAAAATTCTAATCTCCCTACCAGCTTGGATAGCGTAAGATTTTTCAACTCCCTCAAAAGAATTGGCCACTCTTTCCAGGTCCTCAAGGCGCTTTAGGTGAAGCTGAAGAGATTCTCTTCTGGCACCAGGGCGGGCAGAAGAAATAGCGTCAGCAGCTTGCACGATGGCTGCCTCGGGCGTTTCCATCTTAACATCCTCATGATGGGCTTCAATGGCGTGAATTAATTCTTTTGGTAAATTAAATTTTCGGCAGATATCAGCAGATATGACAGCATGTGAACCAGGAACTTCATGATCAACCGCTTTGCCAAGGTCGTGAAGCAAACCGGCTTTTTTAACCAGGGCAGTATTTGCGCCGACTTCCTCAGAGATGAGTCCGCAAAGACGAGAAACCTCAATTGCATGCTGAAGCTGATTTTGACCAAAGGATGTTCTAAACTTTAAACGCCCCAGAATCTTAACGATTTCAGGTGGCAACCCGGCGACACCAGCCTCGTAAGCTGCTTCTTCTCCAGACTTTTTGATGTCAGCGGCAACAATTTTTTTAGATTTTTCAAAACTCTCTTCGATTCTAGTTGGATGAACGCGACCATCAGACACAAGCTCTTCGAGGGTAACTTTGGCAACCTGCCGACGAATCGGGTCAAAAGAGGAGATAACTACCGCATCTGGAGTATCGTCAATAATAAGATCAACCCCTGTGACTTTCTCAAAGGCTTGGATATTTCGACCTTCTCTCCCAATCAAGCGCCCCTTCATTTCATCATTAGGAATAGAAACGGTAAAGGTTGTCGACTCTGAGGCAGTTTCAGCTGCAACGCGCTGCATAGCAGAGACGATAATTTCTCTAGCTTTCTCCTCGGCGCTATCCTTAATATATTCATCCATATCACGGATTTTTTTCGCGAGCTCGTCTTTACTTTCCTTCTCGACTAAATCAAGGAGGATCTTTTTTGCCTCATCCTTTTTCATTTTAGCAATTCGCTCAAGGCTATCTTCCTGTTTTTTACGTAGTTTTCGAAGTGTTTCTTTAATCTCCTCAATTTCCTCTCGCTTTTTCTCAAGATCTTTTCTTTGTGATTCGACTTCCTCAAAGCGAGAATCGATTTTTAACTCTCTTCTTCTTAGATCTTGCTCGGTCCCATCTAGGGTTTTTTTCTTCTCTTCAAGCTCCTTTTTCTGAGCTTCTTTTTCTTGCAATGCCTGGTCCTTGGCTTCAAGCACAATTTCCTTGGCTTTGGTTTTTGATTCCTCTACGATCTTCTCAGCTTTCTGGCTGGCGTTGGAAATTTTCCTGCCCAAAAAATAGCGGTAAACGCCATAACCCAGTCCGGTACCCAAAACCAAGCCGCCAAGCGAGGCAAGCACCAAATTAATCATAGTTACCTTTCTAGCTCCAAAAATACCGAAAAATTAGGAAAGCCTTTTCTTCCCGAAGATTTGAGTTAATTTTAACCGGAATTCCCTCATTGGTATATTTTGGAATATTTGATTTAAATTAATAATAACAGCTAAAAGTATACACAGAATAGTTCGAAAAATCAATCAGAATCAAGGTTTCGAGGAGGAACAAGCATTACGCGAGCTCCCCCCCGGTTTCTTCGATCTCCAGCTTGTTTTTTTCAACCTTTATTGAGGTCTGACCACCTTCAGAGATGTAGTCGTAGGCGTTTTTGACTAGTTTGTAAACAGTGATAGTAAAGAGACTCGGCTGATAATCCTCATCGGTGAAATTTATACCAACCGAGAGGAGTGCCCCGAGAATCTCATCAACTTCAAGTTTTTTCCGTCTTTTGCCAAGAAGCTCGCAAAAAACCATATTTATCTCACGAGCTTCTTTCGCCAGATTCTCAAGGTGAGACCTACGCTTCTCCCCTTCGATCCGGTCAATATCACGAGTCAGCTTCTCAACATAGAAAATCAGACCAATGACAGCACCTTTCAGGATTTTTGGGTTGGTTGAGGTTCGAACAAGCTTAAACAGATCCAACCTAGCATCCTTTAGGTACATTGGGCGAAACTGGCCAGAGTGATTTAGCCCCATCAAACATCTGACAACGTTACTCCCAATCTCTTCTGTTCCGAGTGAGATAGCCTCCAGAACTGCCTCATCAAGGGCAGTCCAGATCGCCTGTGCAAGCTGCATTGAACTGCCCCCTTCAATTTGATATGCAATCCCTTGCCAAGTTCATCCTCCTATTTTTGGCAAAAATTAAGAATATCCAAACGGTCGAAGTATTAGATTTAATTAATGTTGATAAGATTTATTTCAAAATTCCTTAATAAACCGACGGCATTAGTATATATTTTCAAGATATCTTCTTACTTGCTAAAAACAAGCAAATTTGTTATTATCACTATGTCAAATTTCCTTAAGATAATAAGGATTGCTAGCTCAATGGTAGAGCAGTGGCCTCTTAAGCCATTGGTTCTGGGTTCGAGTCCCAGGCAATCCACCAAATGAATATGGCGCCATCGTCTAGGGGTTAGGACATCAGGTTTTCAACCTGGTAACAGGGGTTCGATTCCCCTTGGCGCTACCATGAAAAATGCATCACACAAGTGGTGCTTTTTTCTTTCAAAGAATTATAGGCATTTTTAAAAAAATGGTCTAATAAAACAATTTCTTATACCGTTTAACTAGTTTTTTTGAATTAAAAATACAGTACATTTATCCTGCTTAGCACGATTAATTAAAGAAAAGAGGAAAAAATGGGATGGTTATGGGCAATTATTATCGGCGGGGTTGTAGGCTGGCTTTATAGTTACGCGGTCAGACCCGAGGAAAGAAACTATTGGGCAGATATTGTTGCTGGTGCTGGTGGCTCATTGCTTGGAGTGTGGTTTTTTTCCAATCTTTTGGGTCTTGGATCGCCATTAACATCTAATCTGGCCACATTCACCTTTCTCTCCACCATCTGGTCAATTTTGGGCGCCATCATTGTCACGGCAATCGTTCAGGCTGCCCTAGTGGCCCCAATGGAAAAAAGAGCTCCGTCTTATTATGAAGAGGTTAGAGAACGCCGAAAAAAAAGAGAGGAAGAAGACAAAAACAAGAAGTAATTATTTCAGTACATACACATTTTTGAAACTAGAACCATCCGGTAAGATTATGTCTCTTTTAATGTATTTAGCAGACAGATATGGATAATAATTTTTAAAATTTTTATCCAAATCCACAATTACAGAGGGCTGATTTTTCTCAATATCTGTAATTAGTTCTTTTCTTATCTGATTCGCCTTATTATTGGGCATATGGTAGACCAGAAAACTCCCATCAAACCGACTAGCCGAAAATCTGCGCGAGAAGAGGTATATTTCTCTTGCCCAACCCCAAACAAATATTTTGTCCTTTGGGGTGGTATTATTATCAATCCAGGTCGAGATCATAAAATTACGATTCGCTAGATTCCGATTCTCAATACCTCGGACAGCCAATTCGCAGTTGGCCAAAAATGACCGGCTTGCAGACACAAGAAGCATTAAGATAAACGAAAGGGCTGTTACCCCTTTTATCAACCGATTTTTAACAGATTGGATCAAAGCAAAAAAGTACCAGATCACCATTCCTGCTATCAAAAAAAGCACTGGAAATAAATCAAAAAAATGCCGGGGATGGAAACCAGGTGTAATAATATTTTTTACAATGCCGGAAATGAACAAAAAGGCCACAACGGCTAACTCTGTTTTCCTCTCATTAAAAGGTTTTTTTGCCCAAACAAATGTCAACGGATATAGCAGAGCCAGAAATCCTAGGATTCCGACCGCCATATCTTTTTTTACAGTGGAAAAAATGGAAATCAATTCTTTTATAAAAGACGGGTGCCCCATGTACCCGTCATTGTATAAAAAGGCATAAAAAAACCAATCCTTTAACCAACCTTGAAGTTCCGCTATTACAATCATGATGACGACGGGTATAAAAAAACCCAAGAACAGCTTAGCAATCTTCTTGGTTCGTTGTTCTGACCCACTAGTTAGAAGTAAAATAATTAACCCTATTAATAGATTTGTCAACGATAATTGCCGCATTAAAAAACCCAACCCAAAGAAAATGCCGGATAAAAATATCTTTTTACGAAGCATCAGTAATAGCCCTGCGAGCAAAAAGGTCAGTTCGGGCACCTCGGTAATAATCATAAATGGCGCTTCAATGTTTAGGACAAAGGAATAAACAACCGTTATTAAAAAAATTGATAAATACCAAGCAAAATTTCTTTTAATGAAATATTGGAGGAGTAATGCGGATAAAACTATATTGGCAAGATTTATCAGTATGAAAAATATAACCGGGGCAGTTAGATTCCATTTAAAAAGATAGGCAATCGGTAAAAGCAGGTAATAAATTCCAGGGTTCTTGTTTTCCACAAAATTAACAAAGGGCAACTGACCTCTGGAAAGAGCAATAGCTTGATAATAGTAGCCGGAGGCGTCCCAATGCAGAGAGGCGTCCCAATGAACCATTGATTTGTCTAAATTTCGAAGCTGCCAAAACAAAAAAAGGAGGCCTATACAGACTAGAAAAATGATCTGATTTTTAGTGAGCTTTAAAGACAAATTAGGCAATTACTTGTTTAGAATATTTTAACAGATAAGCGGTTGCAAAGCACCGATAATTCAAGGCCAGACTTTTTTATCTATCTTCTCGTTCAATTCATTATCTGGTATAATTTTACCACTAAAAAAGCATCACTTTGGTGATGCGTTTTTCATGGCCTGCCGGCCGTAATCTTGGTAAAGGCTGGTACCCGCGGAAGGAATCGAACCTTCGACCCACTGCTTAGAAGGCAGTTGCTCTATCCACTGAGCTACGCGGGCTCAAATACAAATTATTAATGAAATAAACCTGTCCTTCGACAAGCTCAGGACATTCGACTTTTCCCTTATATCTCCATCATAATGGCTATAGCCATGAGCAAGGAGTTAATATAAATAACGACGAGTCGAATGGTACCCCCGACAGGAGTCGAACCTGTAACCTCTTGTTCCGAAGACAAGCGCTCTATCCATTGAGCTACGAGGGCAAATATCTTCCTTAAAACTTAAAATATTCTACCAAAAAAGAGCGAATCTGGCAATAAGAGAGAGAATTACAATAGGTCAATTTTCAATCCATCGCCAGGACGGGCTTCCCAAATATCTGCGGAAATACCAGCTTTTTTAATCTGTGGAGTGTTGTCATATCTTTCTTTAACCTCCTTCATGAACTCTTTCTTCTTTGAAACATCAACAAAAGCGACTATGCAACCACCGAAGCCCCCGCCCGTGATCCGGGCGCCGAAGCAGCCTGCACTTTTAATTGCCGCTTTTTGCATGACATTAAGCTCCATACAGGAAACATCGTAGTCATCTTTAAGGCTCAAAAAAGCTTCATTGATCGTTTCTCCAAGTTGCCCATACTTCTTGTCTTTGACTGAGTCAACAAACTTAAAGACCCTAATTTTTTCAGTAATCGGATGCTTCATTTTTTTGTATTCTTCATCCGTCAGCTCCTTTAAATACTGATTGAGCATTTCCAACGTAATATCTCTGATATTAATCAAATCATTGTGATACCGATGGATTTTGGCAAAACCGCTCATCGCTGTTTTTTTTCGCTCACCATACTCAGAGTAAAGTTGGTTGTGACGGACCATAGTGTTGCAAATAATTATCGATAGATCACTGGGAATCGGAATGTACTTGTATTCAAAAGTTCGATTATCTAACAATGTTGCGCTACCAGCCTTTGATACAGTTATGGCAAAATGATCCATCGCCCCGCCTCTTGTACCATACCAATATTCAGACCAGCAACCCATCATACAAAGTTTATCTAGAAGCTTTGCCACGGGACCTTTATTTCCTTTTTCGTTGATATACTTTATTGCTTGATTTAAAGGGATTTTTTTAGCTCCATTGGTAAAATCATTTGCCAAGCCAAGAGCAGCCAAAGAGGTCATAGTTAAAGCGGATGACGAAGATAGCCCACCACCGATAGGAATAGAAGAATTGATAAAAATATCAAAGCCTTTTAGGGCCTTCCTGGTATATTCTTCGGCAAACATCGAGATAGCTCCCTGAACATACTGGACCCACTGCAATTTATTTCTTGTATCTTGAGTGGAAATCTCAACAAATGGTTCTTCTAATGTTCCCAGATTTAAAGAGTGCATCCTAATTTTAGAGTCATTCCTTGGGCGAATATACGAAATCATACCAACATTATTAATCGCCATTGGGAGCACAAAGTTGTCATAATAATCGGAATGTTCTCCGATCAGATTTACCCGACTCGGTACTGTAATTTTATAAACTGGATTTTTACCAAACTCCTTTTTAAACTTTTCTTGATCTGTCATTTTTTCTTTATTTTAATAATTCAGGCCTAACAAACAGTCTCATTATAAAGATAAAATAACTTAGCTGTAAAGCGAAAAAAACACAAACATAAAAACAGCTCGAAAAGAGCTGTTTTTATGGGGCGGTCAGCGGGAATTTCACGTCGGCCTTCATGTCTTTAGGCCTCCCTAAAAACCCACGGTTTTTAGTACCTGCCTGACGGCAGGCTGGTTTTCCTACACGGGAAACTCTCGTTTCCCGACCCCTTCCAAGGTTCAATTCCCTATTTTATTAAACATAAAAACAGCTCGAAAAGAGCTGTTTTTATGGGGCGGTCAGCGGGAATTGAACCCACCATTGCAGTGCCACAAACTGCCGTGATAACCACTTCACCATGACCGCCATATGGAGCGGGTAGCGGGAGTCGAACCCGCGTCTCAAGTTTGGAAAACTCGCATAATAGCCGCTATACTATACCCGCTTGCGCTAAAGCTCCGGCGGGCAGGCCCGCAAGGCTTAGCAAATCAAGTTTTGGCTTTCCTCCAAAAATCGCAGTGCGAAGGGTGGTCGGACATATGAACCACTCTAAAAACCCACGGTTTTTAGGCTTTTCCTACACGGTAAACTCTCGTTTCCCGGCCCCTTCCACTGGTTCTCGTCCTTCACCTTCCCCTTTGGTCGGGGTGGTCGGACTCGAACCGACGACCCCCGCGTCCCAAACGCGGTGCTCTAGCCAACTGAGCCACACCCCGATGATTTAATCACACCTTCTCTCACAATTTTTTCGATAAAATCTTTTCTTTTCCAAGATTTAATCTTTCTCTCAACAATTCCTGCTTCAACAATACTATCAAATTCTTGAGAAAATACTAAATCGCATGGTTTCCATACACCCTGAAACTCAAGAAAAATGTAATTGGAAACGTACAAAAACTCCAACAAAAATTACTCTTTGTATAAAGTTTGGAATAGCCAAAAACGTTATAATTCTACCCCAAAATCGGAATTAAGTCAATTGAGACTTCCTGAGCAATATTTCTTTATTAACTACAGAAAGTTTTTGATCAGCATCTAGATTCATTGGCTCATCTTGAAGATAGCCTGTTTTTGTAACCACTAACTTATAATTCCCCTTGTCAAGGAAGGTCATAAATTTGCCATCTTTGTCAGTCACGGTTGTCTTAACAAGCTTTTTACCCTCTCTATCCATAATCCGAACAAGCGCCAATGGTACCGTAATCTTGCTTTCCTTTTCCAGCACTTTGCCAAAAGGAGAGACCCTCAAGAGATTATGAACAGAAACAATCCAGAGGCACAGATAAACGATGCCGACAATAACAAATAAGTTATCAAAGTGATATATTAAATTATTAATTAGGTTAATTGAACCAAGCAGCAAAGTAACAAGCGAAACGTACATTAATACTCTTTCAGCTTTTTGCAAGAAAATTATCTTATTTAATTTTTTCTCGGCGACCTTATCACCCATGGACATTCCGACCACCGGAACAAGCAATTCACCATTCTTGCCCGATATTTCAAAAACAGTTCCGGGTCTATAAAAATCAAGCGAGGGGGAAACTACCTGGAAAAATTCTTTAGTTACCTCGATTCTATACTTGCCAGGCTGAGCAGCAAAAACGAATTCTCCATCACTATTGGTGTAAGTCGTTGCAATCTTCTTACTGAGACCAGGATTTGCTTCATTTACTGTGATTAAATCAATTTTTGCATTTTGGATTGGCAAACCAGTGCCGATCTCTATTACTTTTCCTGATTTCCTCTTTCGTCTTCTGGTACCAAGAGTAGCGATTGAATACCAAATAACTCTTAGATATTCAGGGAAGGACAACATAGTTACGACATTCGTAATCGGAGCGGCGGCGGCTGATGCCCCTGTGACCGCGACTGCGGCAGTCGATAGAGTTGACGGGGCAGCTTTTTCTGGCACGCCTATCTTTTCCAAAACTTTCGTAGTTGTGTTGGATATAGCTTGGACGGTTTTCTTAGTTGGCTCGCTAACTGAGGAGCCAATCTCTTTAACACTCTGGGCCACTGAATTAATAGCTTGGGGAATTGTCTCATTAATAATATCTTTCTTGTGGGAAGTGACTTTTACGGTATGATTACTGTTTATCTTCTCAAATTGATACTTCGAAATATTACCCATCGAAACACCATCTATAACTACATCGTCAATAGCCCAACCCAAGTCACTTGAAAAGATTAGCTGGGTTGTGCTGCCCGCTGTCACGCTGATTTTACCAGTTTGCGAAACCGATGAATGCTCATCATGACTGATGTCGATATAGAAAGGTGCCGGAGCAAAACTAATTAATAAGTTGTGATCCGCTGCGACATTAGTAAAATTATATTCCCTTGCTACATCAACTCGCTCGCCATCAACTAGCATTTCTCCTATCATATAGCCATCATTGGGAATAATTAAGAACTGTTGGCTCCCTCCCCATAAAACTTTTGTATCGGTTTCAGGTTTGACAGTCCCACCGGTATTTGCACTTACTGAAATTAAAAACTCTCTCAAAGTAAACTTGGCATCGACTTGCAGATTCGAACTTATATTTACTAATGTAATTTCTTCCTGGCTACTTAATTTATCACCGGTCCACCCCTGGAACAATGACGATTCGTCAGGAGTTGCTTTTATCGTCAAGACTGCACCTGCTGTCACTGTTTGTGACTGCTGTGAAAGTGTTCCGGAACCATCACCAGATTTTGTAATTGTAACAACATACTGAGCTGGAGTTGTGTCAGGCTCTTTTTCAAAGACAGCTTCTATCGTATGACTGGCTGTGATGTGTGAAAAAGTATGAGAACTCTTTGCTCCAGCCGAAACACCATCAATTAATACATCCTTCGCCAAATAACCGGAGTCAGGAATGATATAAAGTGTTAAGCCTGAACCATAATCAACTGTTTGAACGGTCGCCGGTTCAACTGAGCCAAAACCCTGCTTTGAAGGAGTAATCGTAAAGGTTTTCAAATTGAATGTAGCAGTTACGGCTTTATTTTCTCCAATATTATCTAGATAACAAATTAGATTTGAAGTTCGGTTGCAACCTGTCCAGCCCCCAAAGTCAGAGTCCTCACCAGAGCTTGCCGTAATCGTCAAGCTGGAGTTATTACCAACAGATTGGGTGCCTTGATCTAGTGTCCCTGATCCATTTCCGGCCTGAGTGACAGTAACAGTGTAATCATCATCGTCGATTGTATAGGTATATACATCATTGGCACCAAGTGTTGCATTTATTGGATTTCGAAGAGTTACTATAACCGTCTCGTCTTCTTCGTCAACCATATCATTCACTATTGCTAAGGCGATATTTGCCGAACTTTCACCTGCTGCAATTCTGACAGTTCCGCTGCTTAGAGTGTAATCCGATCCCTGGCCAGTTGCAGTCCCAGACAAAACATAATCAACCGTAACAGCCCTTGCCGAGGCAGCAGAAAGTGCCACTTCAATATTCTTGGAAGCAACTGATTCGAGCCCGGTTGCAGACACAGAGGTAAATCCAACCATCGGCGCCGCATCATTATCCGTAATAGTAGTAGTTGTCTGTTGGGTTGTTGCTTCGGTAGCGTTAGTAGCAGAATTAATATCAGTGATGATTGTTTCATTATCTTCATCGAGAGTATCTTCTACTGATGTTAGTGTAATTGTTCCAGTCGTAGAACCGGCAGCAATAGTGATTGAGGAAGCAGAGCGAGTGTAGTCTGTTTCATTGGTAGCAGTACCGGAGAAGGCTAGGTTAACAGTAACGTCTTTGCCGGAAACAACGGAGAGAGTCGCAGTCACAGTGGAGGATGCGGCAGATTCGGCAATTGTTGCATGATTCTGGGATAAAGTAACAGCGGGCGGATTGTCGTTGTCAGTAATTGTATAAGTATAGATAGTATTGGCCCCTAAAGTGGTATTGGAGGGGTTTGAAATGGTAATTTGAACAGTCTCATCATTTTCATCTATGGCATCATTAACTATGGAAAGCGGAACAGTAGTAGAAGGATTGCCGAGAGCAATAGTGGCAGTGCCGGAAGCCAGAGTATAGTCGGTGCCGGTACCGGTAGCAGTACCACCAGTAACAGCATAGTCA
>Ga0172368_10000239_pt1 | contig 77819 bp, 73 predicted proteins | sample Lak11m_FD_114540 | JGI IMG/M metagenome (GOLD analysis project Ga0172368, IMG submission 114540) | Freshwater microbial communities from Kabuno Bay, South-Kivu, Congo - kab_022012_11m | ecosystem: Environmental > Aquatic > Freshwater > Lake | place: Democratic Republic of the Congo: South-Kivu...
AAAGCTCTAGAAAACGCTTTGTCAATTCAATCAAGAATTGATGCACAGATCACAATCGCTAATACTAAATTACAACGTATGAAATGGTTTGCGCAGAACAACATGCGACAGGATGCAGATAAAAATTTTGAAGATTATAAATCCATCATGGATATAGTGACAGACGAAATCTTTGTTCTAAACGGTAAAAAACAAAATGATTATGCAATACGTACTATTTCATTTTTACAGGCGCAACATCGTTATGTGAAAATGATAGATATTTCGAGTGAACAAAAGAAACCTTTAATTGATATGATATTTAGTTTTGAAACGAATATCCGCAATAATACGTGGATGACGTCTGATAACATTACATATAAGTTTGAGGTTGAAATTCCTCAAACTGATACGTATACAATCACTAGTAATTACCCAAATAGCACTCTTTTTATTGACGAGCAACCGATTACAAATAATGTGTTGTTCATAACGGAAGGGTATCATAGACTATCCACGACTGCCGACACTCGCGTAATTAATTCCACCGATCCTATATATTTTGTTCGAAATAAAACAGTTGATACATCATCCGGGACGGTATCTTTTATCAAAATTAACCCAACAAAATATTCTGGTGAGATCGTTTCTTCATCGAAACAGTTTGTTTTAATGTTTAACGAACAATTTGACAGACGTTGGAAGATGACAATTGACGGTAAAACAATTCCTGAAGACTATCATGTTCGCGCTGACGGATACGCGAATGCATGGGTATTGGAACTGAAGGATGCCCATAAATTTACACTATATTATGAACCGCAAAATGATTTTTATTTCGGTGGAATAATCACTCTCATAGGATTGATAGGTAGTTATATTGTCATCAAAGGAAGGAAATATGAGTAATATACCATCCAGGGTTTCTGTTATTATTCCTTCATATAACGAGAGCGAAAACTTAAAACTATTACTGCCGAATATTTTGCATGTCTTGCCAAGCGCACGAATAATTGTTGTTGATGACTCAATAGGGGAGGAACGGATACATACGGAGCATATTTGTAAAAGAGATGCTGCCCGTATCATATACGTTTCAAGAAATAATAAATTAGGAAGAGGGAGTGCTGTTCTTAAGGGGTTGAAGGTAGCGTTAACAAATAACTCGGCGCAGGTGTTTATTGAGATGGATGCGGATTTAGCCCATGATCCGAAAGAAATTCCTGCGCTTCTCTTAAAAATGAATCAGGCGGATATGGTGATAGGGTCACGGTATCTAAGAGGAAGTAAAATTATCAAATGGCCGGCGTCAAGACTAGTTCAAAGTAAAATAATTAATTTTTTATTAAAATACTGGTTGGGTTTACACATCTCTGATTATACAAACGGATTTCGAGCGTATTCACGAAAAGCTAGCAAATATCTGACTTCGATTCGATTATTTGAAAAGGGGTTTATATCATTATCAGAAATCGCATATAAGCTACAAAAGAAGGGATTCATTGTCGCCGAGGTTCCGATCACCTTTACTGACCGTAAATTTGGAAAATCAAACGCTGATATTAAGGAATTAATAACATCATTAATCGGAGTAATTGGGATTAAAATGAGAGGTTGATCTGATATGCTGTATTATTCATCCGGTGATGCACCATTTTTTTCCTTGGAACAATTAGTTTCCATTTCATGGTTGCCTCAGGTTTGGAATAGTGCAAAAGATTTCGGGGAGAATCTTCTTCCAAGACTTTGGATAGATTACCCATTCCGTTTAATTGTTAAATTACTTGCTTCTTTTGGATTAGGATGGGGAATGATTGAAAAGTTGTTGTGGATTTTAGCACTTGTTATTGGCGTGGTTAGTATATATAAACTAGCGAAATTTGTAATTGGGAGAAGAGCCGCATATATCTCGATTTTGCTATATATAACAAATACATACGCTTTATTTTTGTTTGGGGGAGGACAGCTTGGTGTGGCATTAGCATATGGTTTGGCGCCACTTGTGTTACTGAAATTTATCCAGAATGAAAAGAAAACAACGCGTAACGGGTTATGGTTGGCACTTCTGGTTGTATTTGATTTGCGGCTGGCGTACTTAGTGCTTGGAGCAATATTTTTATATCAAATTATTTCAAAAGCGTTTCATATTCGTTCCTTAAGTATATCCATACTTGTGGTAGTGGCTGTGCATGCGTTTTGGATATTGCCAACTATACTTACAAGAGTTAGCTCAGATGCATTGGGCTCGGATTTAACAAATCCCGGAATGCTCCAATTTTTGAGCTTTGCAGATTTTTCCCATTCGATAGTTCTTCTTCACCCTAATTGGCCGGAGAATTTGTTCGGGAAAGTATATTTTCTACAACCAGAGTTTTTATTTCTCCCGCTGGTTGCTTTTAGCGCATTATTTATTACGTCAAAACGAAGAATAATGTCATATTTTGCACTTCTTGTGATTCTTGGTGCGTTTTTTGCAAAAGGCGCACAGCCACCGTTCGGAGCGTTGTTTATTTGGTGTTTTCAGCATATCCCGGGGTTTGTGATGTTTCGTGATCCAACGAAATTCTATTTATTTATTGCGATAGGTTATGCAATACTCATCCCTTTTGTATTTGAGGTGCTTGGGAAAAACCAGAAAAAAGTTAAATGGATTGTTTATGGAGTATTTGTAGTATTTTGGTGTTTTACCATTCGACCTTTATTTTTGGGTCAGCTTACTGGCAATTTTAAACCGCAGGCAATCCCTACAGAATACCTGCAACTCAAAAATATGCTGGTCGCCGATGCTATTCCTTCGCGGACACTATGGATTCCTTCAAAAGAAAAATTTGTGTACTCATCAAACGTTCATCCTGCACTAGTAAGTTCAGCACTATTTAATAATGCTTCATTATCAGGAGTGATGTCTATTGCAACTTCATCGTCGTTTCTTACAACTATTTCTGAGGCAGGTGTGCGGTATGTGATTGTGCCAAAAGACATTGAGCGAACTATGTATATGACTGAATACGTATTTGATGCTGCACTTCGCGAGCGCATGATACAAACGATTGACCATGCATCGTTGGTTCCACTTTCTGAATATAAAGAAATCGCTGTATTTGAAAATCCGTTATTTACAACGATGAAAAGTTCTGTCCCAGATATTGCCCTAAAGCAGCAAAAACTTGCCAATATTGGGCTCATGATCAGCGGCGTTTCATTAGTAATTTTTTGTGTCATACTAATATGCCTTTAATTTTAGTTTTCTATTTCTTTACCTCGTGGATAATTGGAGGGTTGATTCTTCAGCGGATCGCCAAAGCTATTCCCGTAGCGCTTTTTTATATCGGATCTTTCCTTATCGGAACGCTTGTTAGTGTTCCGGTGACATACCTCTTATCTTGTTTATTCGTTATAACAGAGAGTCCAATGTTGTGGGGAACGATCTTAGTAATTGTCATTGAATTGAGTATTATTGGTTTTATGTTACGGGGAAAGAATAATTCAAGCAGTCCATCCATTCATTTGATTTCCGATATAGTGCTTATATTTTTTGCCTTTGTGTTTAGTCTGTGGATGATGCTGAAAACATTTCATGGTGACGCGATTGGGCAGTTATTCGTCGGAAGCAATAATATATTTGATTTTTCTCACGCACTTGGAATCATCCGATCATTTTCATTTGGGTCAAATATTCCGTTTGTTTCGCCTTTCCAGGCGGGGCTTCCATATTTTTATCATTTCTTTTTTAATTTTTATGTTTCTTTATGGGAATACTTTGGCGTCCCCATTATATGGGCCATGAATATGCCTAGTGCCTTTGCGTTTACGTCATTGCTCGTAGTTATATATTTTTTGCCACAGCTACTATTTAAGCAATCTGTTCTTATCGGATGGATTGCCGTAGTACTCACTTTAACTAATAGCACGCTTACCTGGTGGCAGATACTTATTCAAAAAGGTCTATCAATACAAATGATACGGTCATTGTGGGCATTACCAACGTATCCATTTGCAGGACCGTTTGACGGCGCAACCATCTCCATATTTATGACTTTAAATAACTATATAAATCAAAGGCATCTCGCATTTGCAATCGCGTGTTCAATACTTTTTTTGCTATTGATAGTGAAACAGATAGAACAGAATAAATTTACTGTGAAAACTTCATTGATTTACGGAGTTTTTTTTGGGTTACTTGGTTTGTGGAACATCACAATAACGTTGATTGGAGTAATTTCAACGGTTTTACTCTTAATTCCTACTAAATTTCGAAAACAAAGCGTGGTATTTGCGTTGGCTGTTGGTAATATTTTACTTCTTTGGTACGGTCAATATCTATTTATGTACAAGGAGCTTTTTGTATTAGGGAAAGCCATCAGTGGTCCAACGATGCCCATCCAGGCAGTGTGGAATGCATCTCAATATTTTTTGCTGAATTTAGGAATTCTTCCAATAGTAGTGTTATTGGGATATTTCGTGATTAGTAAAAAAAGTAGAGTTTTTACTCTGCCGTTTCTTTTGTTAAGTGTCTCACTGTGTATCGTTAGCGTTGTAGAAAAAGTGGGATTTGATCAGAAATTTCTATCGTTTTTAATCATCTGGGCAAATGTTTTTGCAGCTATAGGAGTCGGATGGCTTTGGAATAAACAAACCCTTATTCCAAAACTTGGCGCCTTGTGTCTATTTATAGTTTTAACAATATCCGGCGTTATCGACTTGTTTCCAATTAAAAACGAGTTTGCATATCCAATGGTTGACAGTTCTGTGATACCTGTTGTTTCCTGGATCCGTACAAAGACGTCCAGTAACGCAGTATTTGTGTCATATTCTGACATGATTGATCCAGTAGCATTTGCTGGAAGAAAGAATTATTTTGGTTTTTTTGGCAATATCGGTTCGTATGACCGATCAGAGGATGTAAAAAACATTTATGCAGGAAATAATGAACGTGCAAAGAAAATGGGAGTTTCTTATATTCTTGTTCCAAAATGGAATAAGAATGATTTTCCGTACCATGTGAACACAGATTACTTTAAGAAAACGGCTAGGGTAGCGTATGAAGACGATCGGTTTCTTATCTTCGATATCCGTTCTTCTATGGTACAATGAGTAATATGGATTCAGCAAAACCAGTGAGTGTCGTGACAGGTGGTGCTGGATTTATTGGATCAAATTTGTGCGAGGCACTACTGGATAAAGGTCATAGAATTTTTTGTATAGACAATCTTCTTACAGGTTCTGAAAAGAATATTCAGAGCTTGAAAAACAATCCAGATTTTACTTTTATTAAATGGGATGTGGTCAATGAGTTTCCTGTGCTGCCCGCAATAGATTATATTTTCCACTTAGCTTCACCTGCATCGGTACCGGATTACCAGAAATATGATGAGGAGACGGCGCTTGTGAATTCCGTTGGTACGCGCAATATGGTTAAAGTTGCGAAGGCGTATAAGGCGAAGTTTTTGTTTACCTCTACAAGTGAGGTCTATGGAGATCCAAAAGAACATCCACAAAAAGAAACATACTGGGGAAATGTGAATCCTAATGGAGTTCGTGCGTGTTATGACGAGTCAAAGCGTTTCGGCGAAATGATTGTAATGCTCTATATTAGAAATCGTGGGTTAGATGGTCGTATTGTCCGGATATTCAATACGTATGGACCGAATATGAGAAAAGATGATGGTCGAGTCATATCAAATTTCATAAATCACGCCCTGGAAGGAAAACCACTTGTTATTTATGGGGACGGAATGCAGACACGGTCATTCTGTTATGTATCTGATCAAGTAGCAGGTCTCATGGCCATGATGTTTAGTGATAATACAAAGGGGGAAGTGGTGAATATCGGAAACCCTGAAGAATACACGATGATGGATCTTGCAAAAAAAATTATTACAATGACCGCATCAAAATCCGAAATTACCTATGCCGAACTTCCAAAAGACGATCCAACAAAGCGAAAACCTGACATTACAAAAGCACAAATGCTACTTGGTTGGAAACCAGTTGTAACCGTAGATGAGGGACTCAAAAAGACTATTGAATATTACAAATCACTGTAATATTTGTTTAATATGAGATATCATCCCATGCTCACTCAGAAAAAATGGAATTCACTTTCGAGGATGGAACAAATGGCAAATATCGGTAGCGAAGTCTCACGTGCGATAATCTGGCGTTCAAAAGATTCAAAATATATGAAGCATGCTGTTTATCGTACCTTGGAATTATTGGATTTATCTGTTGGTGATGAAAAGAACGTCCCAGGATTAAAAGAAATTCTTCGTGTTCGGGAATGCATAGCTGATTATTTTTTAGGAGATAATGTATATAAATTTATTGATGCATGGTGGAATAAATACTTCATGGAGTACGCAATTGCTGCAAGGAGACACCTGTGAAGTTTCAGGACGTTGGATTTTTTATTGTATTAGCCATACTTTTTATTGTTCGTAAACCAATTTGGTTTGTGTATGCGGGACTGTTGTGTTTTGCCCTTGCAATTCCACTCTTTGCAAAATGGATATTTTTTACAGGAGAGCGGCTTGTCTGGTATGGAGCCGCGTTTATATTTGTGAGTATAATAGGAAGTATCATTAAATCAAAGGAGTAAGTCTATGAAGTTTCTTGTCACAGGTGGTGCTGGGTATATAGGATCAATAACGAATGCGTTTATTAGAGCACAGGGTCATGAAACAATTGTTTTTGATAGTCTTGTCAATGGTCATAAGGAGTCAGTTGGAGATACTCCCATAATTGTGGGGGACTTATGTAATAAAGACGATATAGATGCGGTTTTTCAGGATGAACGGTTTGATGCAGTTATTCACTTTGCTGCATTTGCCCTTGCTGGAGAATCCATGGAACGACCGTATGATTATTTTCGGAATAATATTAACGGAACACTTAATCTTCTCGAATCAATGCATAAGTATGACTGCAAAACCTTAATATTTTCCTCAACCTGTTCTGTCTATGGATTCCCTAAAACATTACCCGTGACAGAAGAGTCACCAATTAACCCAATGTCCATTTATGCGCAATCAAAACGATCTTGTGAGGAAATCATTACTTGGTTTGAGAAGCTTTATGATATAAAAAGCGCAAAGTTGCGGTATTTTAACGCCTGTGGAGACATGCCTGATGGAAGTCTTGGAGAAGATCATGCTCCGGAAACACACATTATTCCTGTTGCGCTTCAGGCGGCAATTACTGGGAAACCGTTTTTTGTGTTTGGGAAGGACTACAAAACACCAGACGGAACCTGTATCCGTGATTATATTCATGTATTAGACCTAGCTGATGCGCATTTGAAAGCTGTGTCATCCATACTGAAAAACAAGGAATCGCTTACAGTTAATTTAGGAGTTGGAAAAGGGTATTCAAATTTAGAGGTTCTTAAAGCTGTGGAAAAAGTTACAGGAAAAACCCTTGATATTCAATACAAAGAAAGACGTCCAGGTGACCCGGATGCAATATACGCAGATAATACGAAAGCAAAAACGGTGTTAGGATGGGAACCACGGTACAAAACCATTGAATCGATTATTGAAACAGCCTGGGCATGGCACGCGAAGCACCCAAAGGGGTATAAATAGTAGCGCTCTAAAGTGCGACGTTGACAGATCTTATATAATCTTATATAATCTTATATATATGAATGATATATTTGATTTTCGACTACAGCACATCTCTCAGGATATCTGGCTAAGGATTACTCAGATCGAGGCTATCAAGGGCAAATGGGAAGGGAGCACAAAGCTCAGTCCTCAAGTTCTTGGTCGGTTAAAGCAGTCCGTACTTGTCACCTCCACAGGAGCCTCTACCCGTATTGAAGGATCGAAATTGTCTGATGAAGACATAGAAAAAATGCTTCAAGGTATATCGATCCAGAAGTTTAGTAATCGGGATGAACAGGAAGTTCAAGGGTATTATGAGTTACTTCAAAATGTGTTTAACTCCTGGGAATCACTGATATTTAATGAAAATGTTATTAAACATTTTCATAATGAGCTACTGAAATACGTGGAAAAAGACATAATGCATCGAGGTGAGTATAAGAAAAAAGAAAATATGGTGCAAATGGTTAATGAGGTAGGTGAGTCGGTCGGGACTCTTTTTGAAACAACCAAGGCGTATTTAACACCCAAAGAAATGAATGAACTCGTGGATTGGACCAATACTGCATTTGAACAAAATAAGTATCATCCACTTCTGATTATCGCTAACTTCCTCGTCGAATTTCTCAATATTCATCCTTTTGAGGATGGGAACGGTCGGCTTTCAAGAATTTTGACAAATCTATTGCTACTGAAACAGGGATATGCATACATACCCTATGTGTCACATGAAAAGTTAATTGAAGAAAACAAGCCAGACTATTATTTAGCCCTTCGTAAAAGTCAAAAGACGTTAAGAACTCAACAGCCAGATATATCATCTTGGGTTGAGTTCTTTTTAGATATACTCGTTATCCAATCTCAGATGGCGATACAGCTACTCACACAAACAAATATTGAAACGATTCTCTCACCGAAACAACTCCTCGTATGGAATTATCTTAAAACGGTTGCCCAAACAACGCCCAGAGAAATTTCAAATGAGACAGGAGTACCAAGACCGACGATAAATCAAGTGATAAATAAGCTATTGGACTTAAAAATGATAGAACGAATTGGTCAGGGTGCAACAACGCGATATCGAAAGGTATGATGTAGGATCAGTTTAGGATGTAAAAAGTTTTAGTATGGCATGCGAAGCACTCAGACAGCTATAAAAGCTGATTTTCCTCATATTCCCTAAATACGCTATACTTAAACCATGCGTATTGGTATTGATATCAGCCAGGTTGTTTATGAAGGAACAGGTGTAGGGAGGTATGTTCGGGAAATGGTATTAGCCATAACGCGGATTGCTCCGGAACATGAATACGTTTTATTTGGTGGTGTCCTTCGAAGAAAGAAAGACCTTGAAATGTTTATAGAAGAGGTAAAAAAATCAGGCGCGGCTATCCGTTCAGTTATTGTGCCTTTCCCACCCAAAGCACTCAGTTTTCTATGGAATACGCTTAATATTGTTCCTATTACCTGGTTTACTGGAGCAATTGATGTATTTTGGTCAAGTGATTGGACGCAACCGCCACTTGGTAAGGTTATTGGAATAACGACTATTCATGATGTTAGTTTCCTGCGGTTTCCCGAAAGCTTTCCCAATGGCATCGTTTCCGTTCAAAAAAAGCGGTTAGGCCGCGCTGTTAAAACAAACTTGCTCTTTCTTTGTGATTCTGAGGCAACGAAACAGGATGCTGTGTCCTATTTGCATATTCCGAAATCTAAATTACAGGTTATATATCCAGGGTTTACAGCATAAACATATGATAATTGCAATTGACGGGTATGAAGCCAATGTAGCAAACAGGGTAGGAATTGGCCGGTATGCGTATGAGGTCTTAACACGGATTTACACTATTCGAAAGGAAGATCTCTTATACTCTCATATTTCATTTCGGATTTATTTACCTGATGCACCACTTTCCGATATGCCGAAAGAAACTGCATGGTGGACGTATCACGTGGTAAAGCCAAAAAAATTATGGACAATTATCGGACTGCCACTCGCATTAATACGAGACATGCCCAAAGCAGATGTAGTGTTTTCTCCCACTCATTATATTCCCCGATTTGTGAAAATCCCCCGAACCATGGCTATTATGGACTGTTCGTATTTGTCATATCCAGAGCTCTTTCGGGGGAAAGACTTGCACCAACTTGTGCATTGGACGAGGTACGCAGTAAAGCACGCACGTCTCATATTCACCATCAGCGATTTCAGCAGAAATGCTATAATTAAGGCATACAGTGTACGCCCTAAACGGGTCATTGTAACCTATCCGGGATTAGTTTCGTTACCAATAACAAAACAACATATGCAGACAATCGACAAAAAGTACGGAATTGCAAAACATTATGTTTTGTCAGTAGGCACGATTCAGCCTCGAAAAAACTACGAACGTCTTATTGAAGCATTTAGTCTTTTCTTGGCCAATAACAAGCAAAAATTCGGTGTGGTTGAGCTTGTTATTGTTGGAAAGAAAGGTTGGCTGTACGATGATATCCTCAGTGCCCCGAAGCGGTTTGGTGTGGAAAAACAGGTACGATTTTTGGATTTTGTGCCTGATTGCGATTTACCGGCATTGTATAAAAACGCATTGTGTTTTGCGCTTCCTAGCCTCTATGAGGGCTTTGGGCTTCCAGTTCTTGAGGCTATGGCTCAAAGCTGCCCCGTGGTTGTGAGTAACAGCTCAAGTCTACCTGAGATAGCGGGAAATGCTGGGGTTTACGTTGATCCAAAGAGTGTGGAAGATATCTCCCGAGGGCTTCTGACAGCTGTTAGGCAGAGAAACCTAATCCAAGGGAAAACAAGGCTCAGAAAAGGATTAGACCAGGTGTCAAAATTTTCATGGAATAAGGCAGCCAGAGAAACGCTTGACCTTCTTGAACAGGTTGGGAAAGGAACACTGTTATGAGATTTATCATTGACCTCTGGGTGTATCTAGCTACACTTACCGGATATATACCAAGCCACACCATACGGCTATTTTTATATCGGCATCTGTATCGTATTCACATTGGAAAAAACTCGTCTATTCATTGGAGAGCACAGTTTAATCAACCGTCTGGAATTGAGATAGGCCATAATACTATCATTGGAAATGATGCATTTTTAGATGGACGATTTGTCCGAAACTGGGAAGGGAAGAAGAAAACACTGTTATCCTATAGCCGTGAATTTGTTAGTCCTATAACAAGACCTCTTCGCATTGGCAACAATGTATCAATTGCAGGAGAAGTCCGTATATACACGATGGAACACGATATTGACTCACCTGATTTTAAGGAAATCGGTGCACCAGTTATTATTGAAGATTATGTGGTTATCGGATCAAGAGTTACTATCCTTCCCGGAGTAACCATAGGAAAGGGAGCGGTTGTTGCTTCAGGAGCAGTTGTGACCAAGGATGTGGAGCCATTTACGGTTGTGGGAGGAGTTCCTGCACAGTTTATTAAAAATCGATCAAAAAATCTTACGTATACCTTAAAATTTGCCCGTTTGTTTCAATAATAGTTATTTTATGGATCTTTCCGTAGTTATTGTGAGTTTCAATACGAGAAAACTGTTAGATGATTGTCTGACATCGTTGTATGTGAGCGTTCGAGGTCAATCATTTGAGGTCGAAGTGATTGTTGTTGACAATGTATCAACAGACGGGACACGGGAGATGCTTGCAAAAAAATATCCGAAAGTCATATCCATTTTAAATAAAGATAACATTGGATTTGGACGTGCAAATAATCAGGGTATACAGAAATCAAAAGGCGAGTATGTCCTGCTTCTTAACTCGGACACCATTATCCCAAATCATGCAATCAAAAAGCTGTATGATTTTACCAAAAAACATCCGAGGTCATTTGTCGGGCCTAAACTTCTTAACATGAATAGAACATCCCAAACATCTTGTGGACCATTTTTTAGCCTTCCTGTTGTGTTTGCGTCGCTTTTTTTGAAAGGTGATGTTATTGGACTCACTCGTTTTTCGCCACGACAGACAAAACGTGTTGATTGGGTGTCAGGAGCTTGCATCATGGCAGCAAAGAAGCTGTTTATGGATAATCTGCTCTTTGATGAAAAGATATTCATGTATATGGAAGAAATAGACCTATTGATGCGGGCAAAGAGAAAAGGATATGGAACGTATTTTTACGCAGGAAGTCCTATCATCCATCTTGGCGGCGGAAGTTCCGTAAACAAGCGGACCGGACCAGTACTTAATATCTACAAAGGTCTACTTTATGTATACAACAAGCATTGTTCAAAACGATCACTCGTTGTATTGAGGTTGCTCCTCCGTTTGAAAGCATATTTTTCCATTGGTGTTGGGATGGTTACTGGGAGCACATATCTAAAAACAACATATGCGGAAGCTCTTAAGTTGGTGTAACGAGAATCTACTGTATGTGATAACGCTCTTTTTGTTAGCGTTTATTCCCCTGTATCCCAAAATACCCCTTCTTGATATTAAGCAAACATGGGTCTCTGTTCGGTTTGAAGACATATTGCTTATATTTACCGCTTTTTCTTTATTCGTTACATATATTCGTGAGAGGCGTATTTCCAAGTCACCTCTTTGTGGACCAATTTTTATATATTGGATCGTCGGAGCGATATCACTAGTTAGTAGCCTTGTATTTATTTTTCCTCACTTTGAAGGGGTATTTTTTCCGTATTTAGCCATTCTTCATTATATGAGACGCATCGAGTACATGATGCTATTTTTTGTAGCCTTTGAAGCGTTTAAGAAAAAGAAAACAATCATTCCTCTTTTATGGACACTGGGGATATCCTATGTCCTTATTGTTTTGTATGGATTCGGTCAGAAGTTTTTAGGATTTCCTGCATTTTTGACAATGAACGAAGAGTTTGCAAAAGGGATACCTCTTCGGCTTCCTCCTACAGCACGCTTTCCTTCAACATTCGGCGGTCATTATGATTTAGCGGCGTATCTGGTACTTACGATTCCTATCATGGGAAGCTTAGTGTTTGGTGTGAAAAAAATTGGGCATAAGATTTTATTTGGCGTTCTCACTTTTTTGGGCCTTGAGATGCTTCTTTTTACAGCTTCCCGCATATCGTTTGGTGTGTACCTGATTGTGATATCTGTCATGCTTTTCTGGCAAAAAAAGTCACTCTTTATTATCCCAACTGTGGTTTTAAGCATACTTGTGATGATGTTTACGAGTGGTGCTTCAGAGCGGTTCCTTAAAACATTTAGTGTGAGTAATGTGATTGTTGATCTTTCAACTGGAAAACCAATTGGTACGCTCGATACGCTAAATGGAACGCAGGCAACACTTGAGCCAATAGCATCTCCAGCTCAGGATTCGCTTCCACGAGGAAGTGAATATATTAATTTGCCGACAAACGGGGTGAGCGGCGATCAGATAAAGTTCGTGCAATATTATAAAAGCGTTGATGTGACAGGTGCAACAGGCGACATGGCGACGGTGTCAGGAAGTTTTCTTGTCCAACAAGCGCTAGTATATGATATTTCCATAACAACCAGATTCCAAGCCGAGTGGCCAAAGGCAATCGAAGCATTCAAGCGGAATATTCTCTTCGGGAGCGGATACTCAACGCTTTCTGTAGCGGTTGATGGCGATTATCATCGCATGCTCGGAGAGACCGGCATTATCGGTACAATTGCATTTTTAGGCATCTTTGCTGCTGCATTTTATCTGTTCAAAAAACATCTACATACGCTGTCACCACTTGAAAAGGCATTTGTTATTGGGCTTTTTGCCGGTATAGTCGGATTACTCGTGAATGCAGTACTCATAGATGTATTTGAGGCTTCTAAAGTTGCTTATACGTTGTGGGCTCTTCTTGGTATTGCTATGGCGATATTCCTTCGGAGTAAATCAGTGACACTCCAATACTTCCAGCTATTGAAAACTATTGCAACCCGTCGCGTTGCATATATTCTGTATCTTTTGTTGGCTATTACGCTTGTCTGGGGCAAAACCTTTAACCTATACTTTTTAGGTGACGACTTTACATGGTTGCGGTGGGCAGCTGAAAGCAAAATATCCGATATTGCGTTGTTTTTTACCCAATCGCAAGGGTTTTGGTATCGACCGATTCCAAAATTATGGTACTTTGCACTTTTTTCTCTCGTATGGTTGAAACCAGCAATTTATCACGGATTATCTGTCATGCTTCTTCTTATAACCTCATTTTTTATCTATAGAACGTTAAGGATTCGATCTGTCGCGAAAATTTTTGCATGGTTCGGAACGCTTCTTTTTGCAGCATTATCTATCCATCATGAAAATGTCTATTGGGTTTCTGGGCAATCCAGTATGCTTGCAGGATTTTTCCTTATGGGCGCTGTTTATCTTAATGAAGAATCTTCTGTGTGGTTACGTCGCGTTCCAAAGTTTATTATCGGACTAGGCATGACAGTCTTCACCCTTCTTTCCATGTTCTCCTATGACGGTATGGTCACGGCTCCAATCATGGTGGTAGCAATTGCAATTATGAGCAATAGAAAAAATAAGTGGCCGTGGATGGTGCTTGTGTGTATTCCATATTATTTATGGCTTAGAAATAGTGCCATGGCTCTTGCTCCATCGGGAAATTATGGATATAAACTAAGCACATTTTTTGTAAACAGCGTCAGTAATACAGTCGGATACGTTGTTTCGATGTTTATTGGGCCGAAAATGATTGAGATATGGAACGCCTGGCGTGTTGCCTCAAGGGTATATTTGAAGGAAATAACACTTGGTGTTGCGGTATTTGGACTTATCCTTATGAATTGGGTATGGAAAAGAAGAGCAGCCTTAAATCATTCGAAGGACATTATTATTTGGGCGCTTTCATTTGTTATCGCCCTTGTTGCATTTGCTCCCTTAGGGGGCATGGCTGATCGGTATGTCTATATTCCTTCAATGTTTTTGATGACTGCTTTGGTCATCGCAGTTTCCAGGGTGTGGAACAATTTGCATTCATTGGGGGTAAAAGCAATCATTGGCATTATTTATGTGGGTCTTTTGGTTTGGAATGTTAAAGAAGTCGGACGATTAGGTGGCGACTGGATGTTTGCCAGTAGGACTGCTGAGCAAGCTTTGTTGGTCATCAAAAAAGAAACCTATCCACCAAAAGACATAAAAACATTTTTCTTTATTCCGTCTATCCCAATCCGGTACGGAAGCGCATGGATCTTTCCAACAGGTATTACTGACGCAATTTGGCACATGTATCGTCAAAGCCCATACAGGATTTTTACCATGCCCACAATTGAAGAAGCATACAATTTTCCAATATTGTTAGGGGACCGTGAAATATTTGTTTTTGAAAATTATAAATTGAAGCGTGGAATTAGAGAAACACAAATCATTCCGATAACTCCATGAAATCAAAGCTACTTATTATTATGAGCTTCATCGTCATAGCAGCGCTAAGCATGTCACTACGCTTATACAAGCTAAACGCGCCTGTTGCAGATTGGCATAGTTGGCGACAGGTCGATACAGCAGCAGTTGCAAGAAACTATCTTGTTTATGGTATTGATCCGCTTCATCCGAGATATGATGATCTATCAAATATTCAGACAGGAAAAGATAATCCACAGGGATACCGCATGGTTGAGTTTCCTTTATATCAAATTGTTGGCGCATATATTGGAACAATGGTTCCATTGGTTCCTATAGAGGTTGTGTTACGGCTTCTCACCGCTCTTGCAACTACTATTACCGGACTATTCCTTGGAATACTTGTATTAAGAAGAATCGGTGTAGCTCCTGGTATTGCCACGTCTTTAGTCTATGCAGTATTGCCGTATAGCATGTATTACGGACGGACAATTCTTCCAGATCCTCATGCGGTAATGTGGGCAATCGGAAGCTTGCTTTGTATGGATATTGGAATGACTGTAACGAAGAAGAAATGGATATATATCAGTCTCGGAGCAATCACGGCGGCACTAGCACTTCTTTCCAAACCAGTTGCTGGATTTTTACTGCTTCCTATTATAGGCATATGTCTTTCTGACAGGAAAAAGATTTTTTCATCTATCGGAGTCATGCTTCTTTATGGAGGTATCGCACTTGTCCCGTTTTTTTTGTGGCGGCAGTGGATTTCCAATTACCCCGAAGGTATTCCGGTATTTACATGGTTATTTAATGCCAATAATATCAGGTTTAAAGGCGCATGGTTTAATTGGCTTTTTGCGGAGCGCATAGGAAAACTTATGTTAGGGTATTGGGGAATGGTGCTTCTTGGATTTGGACTTGTAGCGCCCGTGAGAAAGGGAAACGCTGGAATACTTTTCTGGTTTATTGTTGGATCACTTGGATACATGGTAATTCTGGCAGCAGGGAATGTACAGCATGATTATTATCAGATTGTTATTCTTCCGACGATTGCCTGTGTGGTGGGTACCGGTATTGGGTGGATGGTTTCACAGAAAGTAAACAGAATTGCGTTATACATAACAGGTACTATCAGTTTTGTGTTCATGTGTATGTTTTCCTGGTACATCGTGAGAACCTATTATTGGATTAATCGTCCTGAGATTGTTGAAGCAGGACGTATGGCAAATAAGATACTTCCTATAGATGCAAAAGTTATCGCTCCATATAACGGCGATACGACGTTTCTTTATCAAACAAGCCGTCAGGGATGGCCGCTTGGGTTTGAAATCGATAAGAAGATCAAGATGGGAGCCACTCATTATGTGACAGTCTCTCCGACAGATAGTGATTTGGAAACCAGGGATCTTGCAAAGATATACACTGTCCTTGTGAGAAATGCTACATACGCAATTATTGATCTCACAAAAAAACAATGAATATTCTATTTGTCAGTGCAGTTCTTCCATACCCACTTCATTCCGGAGGACAAATCCGGATGTATCATCTGTTGAAACGGTTATCCAAAAAACACACGATTACTCTCCTTTCATTTATCCGTTCGGAAAAAGAAAAAGAATATCTTCATAAATTATCATTTCTCACAAACGTTGAAACTGTATATCGCGGAAAGGCTCTTCAGGCAAAATATATACTAGGCGCTCTCGGAAATTATTCTTGGCTTCTTTCTTCATACAACAATAAGGAAATGAAAGAATCTATTGCCGCACAATTATCAAGAAACAAATTTGACCTTGTTCATATTGAGCCATTCTATGTCTGTCCATCGCTTCCAAAATTCTCGCTTCCGCTTGTGACAGCGGAGCATAATGTTGAATATGCTGTATATGAGCAGTTTGTCCGGAAGTTTCCGCTTTCGTTTATCCGGCCGTTTTTGTTTCTGGATGTTGTCAAAACACGTATCTGGGAAGAATCCCTTTGGAGGAAATCAGCTTCCCTTATCGCAGTGTCGGAAGAGGATAAACACATTATGGAAACGGTCCGAAAGAATATTGTTTCGGTTGTCCCAAATGGAGTCGATTGCCATGAATATGTATATTCCAAAAAAACAATTACCCGGGATAATCTTACCTGTCTATTTATTGGAGATTTTGCATGGCTTCCAAATAGAGAGGCTGTTACCAAGCTTTTGAAATCCATATGGCCAGTCGTACGCGCCATGTATCCAAAGGCTACATTGACTGTTGTTGGAAAACAGTTTCCAAAGACATTGAAATCGTATATAGATTCTTCTGTTAGGCTAATTGAACACGTTCCTGATATACGGACGGTTTATGACACGCATGCAATTCTTTTGGCTCCGATGGGAATCGGAGGGGGTACAAAATTTAAACTTATAGAAGCAATGGCATCAGGAGTTGTTGTGGTAACAACTCGTGAAGGAAGAATGGGACTTGTTATGAAACCAGGAGAGGATCTTTTTGAAGCAGAAGCGAAAGATGATTATCCAAACGCCTTAAAAACAATATGTGATGATCCAGAAAGAGTACATGCAATGACAATGCATGCCCGGAAAATCATTGAAACACAGTATAATTGGGATGCCATTGCTGAGAAATTAGATTCTGTTTGGAGGAAAGCGGTATGAACAGGATAGATGTATCGGTTGTTATTCTTAATTTTAATACTATCGACCTGACAAAACGTTGCTTGGAGAGTCTTCATACGTCATTGCTTGGTTTGTATACGATGGAGATTATTGTTTGTGATAACGCGTCAACAGATAACACACTTGAGATGGTAAAAAAAGAATTTCCAAAAGTGATTCGTATTCAAAACAAGGGAAATGTGGGGTTTGCAGCGGGAAACAATCCGGGAATTAGAAAGGCAACAGGCAGATACGTGGTGCTTCTGAATTCCGATACAGAAGTAAGTCCAGATGTTATGCAATCCATGATACGATTTATGGATCTTCATCCTAAAGCAGGGGCATCAACGTGTAAACTTGTCCTTACAGATGGAACCATGGATCCTGCATGCCATCGGGGTTTCCCCACACCCTGGTCGTCATTTACGTATTTTATGAAACTCGAGAAACTGTTCCCGAAATCAAAATTGTTCGGACAGTATCACGAGGGATACAAAGATCTGAAGACTCCTCACGAAGTTGACAGCATTAGCGGCGCATTTTTTATGGTTCGACGAGAAGTTATTGAACAAATAGGGCTTCTTGATGAGGATTATTTTATGTATGCTGAGGATATTGACTGGGCATATAGAATCAAAAAAGCAGGATGGGAGATATGGTTTACCCCTGATGTATCGGTTCTTCACAAAAAAAAGCAAAGCGGCAGGTCACATATAAATCGGGACCGCAGGATAAAAACACACACATTTTTTATTACCTATAATAAACTTTTCTATACAAAACATTATGAAAAATTGTATCCGCGTTGGGTTACCTGGCTTGTATATGGAGCACTTGATGCACAACTGTGGCTATTGAAAACTTTTGGAGTAGGGGTATGAGAATAGGAATCGACGGGCGACTCATAAATGAAACAGGGGTGGGACGGTATATCCGTAATTTACTTTCTGAGTTAGCGCTTTCTGATTCCTCTCATACGTTTGTTCTATTTTTGCTTCCTGAGGCGTATAAGAAATTTAGACTACCAAATGCACATTGGGAAAAGAGGGTAGCGAATGTTCATTGGCATACGGTCAAAGAACAAGTGGTCATGCCGGTTATCTTTACAAATGCGCATCTCGACCTTGTCCATGTTCCGTACTTTAACGTCCCACTTTTTTATACCAAGCCATATGTTGTCACAATTCATGATTTGACTCCGCTTCATCATCAAACAGGAAAAGCAACAACACTTCCATACGTTCTTTATTTTTTGAAATGGCTTGGGTATTATCTGACACTGCGCATTGGACTTTCGAGAGCCAAACGCATTATCGCTGTATCAAAGACAGTGCAAAATGACATACAAGAAAGCCTTGGGATTTCCAAAGACAAGATAACTGTAACCTATGAGGGCGTTGATAAAATATTACAGCCGAAAGTCGTATCGTACAAAAATAAAAGCGTGTTGAAACTTAAAGAGCCATACTTATTATATGTAGGTAACGCATATCCACATAAGAATCTTGAATTTTTACTTCAAGCGTTTTCCCAATTTAAGGAGTCAAAGGATGGAAAGGATTTCCATTTGGTATTTGTCGGATCAGACACATTATTCTACAAACGTTTACAAGAGGTTGTGAATACGCTTTCCTCTAAAGAAGCAATTCAGTTTACGGGAGAAATTTCCGATGAGGAACTTGTGCATGCGTATACCTATGCTCACGCGCTTGTTTTCCCGTCAATTGCCGAAGGGTTTGGTCTACCTGCGCTTGAGGCAATTCGGTTCGGTTGCCCTGTATTATGTTCTGACATTCCGATATTTCATGAAATCCTACAAGATAACGTAGTATATTTTGATCCGAATTCTATAAAATCACTTGTTTCGACTCTTCAACAAGTGTCAAGGAAAAGAGATGTGCCGGATATTCATGTGTTGGATCAATACTCATGGAAAAAAATGGCAAGAGAGACCATTACAATATATGAACGTAGCACTCGTATATGACCGGATAAACAAAATAGGCGGAGCCGAACGAGTGCTTGTTGCGCTCCACGAGCTATTTCCTGACGCGCCTCTGTATACTGCTGTATATGATCCAAAACGAACAAGGTGGGCCGATATATTTACAGTCAAGCCAACGTGGATGAATTCCGTCCCGTTTGCAAAAGACCATCATGAGTTTTTTCCTTGGCTCACACCGTTCGCTTTTGAAACAATTGATTTTGATGGTTTTGATCTCGTTATATCAGTAACAAGTGCTGAGGCAAAAGCAATACTAACCAAACCTAAAACGCTCCATATCTGTTATTGTCTGACTCCTACGAGATACTTATGGAGCGGACTTGATGAATATATAAAAAACAATGGCGTCTCTCAAACTTTTTTGAAGTTTTTAGCTCCCATGTTACAAAGATGGGATATTGCGTCTTCGACCAGGCCTGATTATTTTATCGCCATTTCAAATCACGTCGCTGAGAGAATACAGAGATACTATAAACGGCCTGTGAATGCGGTTATATATCCTCCTGTGAAAGCTGATTTTTTTACTCCGTCAAATACGTCTTCCAGTAATTATTACTTGTATGTTTCAAGACTTGTATCATATAAACGTTCGGATATAGTCATTGACGCATTTAATAAAAATGGGTATCCACTTACTGTTGTGGGGACAGGGACAGAAAAACGTGCGCTTATGGAACGCGCAAAAGGGAATATCACGTTCACAGGGGAATCTGTTACAGATAAAGAATTATTGCGGTATTATCAACACTGTCGTGCGTTTGTCTATGCAGGGGATGAGGATTTCGGCATCGTGGCAGCTGAAGCACAATGCTGTGGAAAACCGGTGATTGCGTATAAAGAGAGTGGTGTTGCTGAGATTGTTGTTAATAGAAAGACAGGATTATTGTTTGATACACAAACAGCCTCATCTTTAGGTGAGGCAATTGAAAAAGAACGGACAATGATTTTTGACAGTGGTGTATGTAGGGCTCAGGGAGAAACTTTTGACACGAATCGGTTCAAAAAGGAATTTCAAACATTTATTAAAACCGTGTATAATAGGTCTTTATGAAAGTAATCATATTCGCAGGGGGCGTCGGATCTCGGTTATGGCCGCTTTCTCGGAAAAAGTCTCCGAAACAATTTGAAAAAATAATTGGAGATAAATCCACACTTCAACTTGCAGCATCTCGTCTTCAACCGGATTTTCATTGGGAGGATTTATATGTTGCTACAAACGCATCATATACCGCTCTTGTCCAGGACCAGCTACCAAAGCTTCCAGCAAACCACGTTATCGGAGAACCGGTTATGCGGGACGTAGGTCCAGCGGTAGGTCTTGCTGCAGCAATACTTGCCCGCGAGAATCCGCTTGAGCCGATGGTTATCTTGTGGAGCGACCATTTAGTCAAAAAAGATGCGTTATTTAGGAAAATTCTCCTGACTGCCGGAAAATTGGTCGAAACAGAACAGGATAGAATAGTATTCGTTTCCCAGAAAGCTCGGTTTGCCAGTGAAAATTTAGGGTGGATTAATTATGGTAAGGAAGTTAAAAAAAGCGATGGCGTATCATTCCATTCATTTGTAGATTTTCAATATAGACCTGACGCAGAAACTGCAAAGCGGTATTTTGAAAGCGGACACCATGCATGGAATTTAGGGTACTTTGTAACAACTCCTAAGTTTTTACTCTCCCTTTACAAAACATATGTTCCAAATGTGTATAACGGGATTTCGCTGATAGCAAATTCATGGCAGACGGATGCCTTTGAAAAGACACTTGCGGATGTGTATCCTACGCTTGAAAAAATCAGTTTTGACAATGCGATTTTGGAAAAATTGAATCCCGCAAATGCGTATGTAATATCGGAAAATATCGAATGGAGTGATATAGGAGCATGGGAAGCATTAAAAGAGGCGCTTGAGGATTCGCAAGATAAGAATGTGACACAAGGAAGGGTGATGCTTCAGGATACAGAAGATTCCCTTGTATATAACTACGGGAAACAGCTTGTTGTGACGATAGACGCAAAAGAGCTATTGGTTGTAAACACCGATGATGTGCTTCTTATTTGTAAAAAAACATCTGTTCCGAAAATTAAGAAGCTTGTCGAGAGCTTCAGTGGCACGGAACATGAGGAACTTACATAATTCTATGTGGTACGTAACAACAAAACGATTCGTTGATATTGTTGGAGGATTGATTATCAGTCTGATTTTTTTGCCGGTGTCTCTTGCTACAGCCATTGCGATTGTTCTTGATAGTCCTGGACCTATTTTTGCAGACACTCCTGAGCGTGTTGGGAAAGGTGGAAAACTATTTAAACTTTTCAAATTCCGTTCCATGGTCATCAATGCGCATGCAATGCTTCGGAATGACCCGACAATGAAAAAACTATATGAAGAATACCGCCACAACAGCTATAAACTGAAAAAGGATCCACGAGTAACAAACGTCGGGAGATTCATTCGGAAACACTCGATTGATGAGATTCCGCAATTGATTAACGTCCTAAGGGGCGATATGAGTTTGGTTGGGCCACGGCCGTATTATTCAGATGAACTCCGGGAACAGCAAAAAAAATATCCCCATACAAAAGAACTTGTGAAAATAGTGCTATCTGCAAAGCCCGGTGTTACTGGATATTGGCAGGTTTCCGGAAGAAGCGAAGTGAATTTTGACAAGCGTATCCAAATGGATGCTGAATATGTGACCAGGCGATCACTTCTTTTGGATATCGAAATAATTCTCAAAAGTCCCTGGGCTATGATTTCCGGAAAAGGTGCCGTATAATATTTTTATGCCCCAAGAACTTAAAAAAATTACTATTGATACAAAAGGATCTCCAGAACCGCAAGTAAAGAAGAAAAAAAAGTTTCCGTGGAAATACATTCTCATTCCCCTTGGAATTGTCGTTGTATTGATTGTTATTATTGGCATTATGCTTCTTCCACTTCGTGGAGTCGTTGCCAAAGCAAAAGACCTGTCTGTATCAGCCCGCACAGCCATGGATGCGGTTAAAGCACAGGATTTGGAAAAGACAAAAGCTGGACTTGTTGAAATTCGTGGAAAACTAACCCAACTGGATGCTGAGTATAAAAAAGTATTACCCCTGAAAGCAGTTCCATTTCTTGGCGCCTATATTGCTGATGGAGATCACGCCATAAAAGCTGGCTTTGCAGGAATAACAGCTGGAGATAAAGCCATTGAAGCTATTGAGCCGAATGCGGATTTATTGGGTTTGAAAGGAACAAAAAAAAGCACGTTTCTTGAGGGGACAGCAGAAGACAGATTGCAGTTTGCTGTCAAAACAATGAGCGCCCTAATCCCGAAGATTAATGAAATGGCGGCAAGTGTTGACACCCTTCGAAAAGAAATCAGTGCTATTGATCCGAAACGATATCCAGAAAAGATCGGCAAAACCGTTATCCGGTCAAAAATGGTATCAGCGTTTGGAGTAATTGAGGAAATGGCGAATTTATTTGTAAACGCCCAGCCACTTCTTGTAAATCTTCCGGCACTCCTTGGTGAACCAACAGACAAACGATATTTAGTATTATTTCAAAATGATAAAGAACTCCGTTCAACAGGGGGTTTTATTACGGCATATGCGCAATTCCGTATGGTAAAAGGGAAGCCGATTCTTGAAAAGGCGGATGATATTTACGCTCTTGATGCATCTATAACGAAGAAGTTTGCCGCGCCGCGAGAAATCCTCAACTTTCATAAGGGAGTCTTTAATCTCAATATTCGCGATAGTAATCTATCACCAGACTTTAAAACGTCGATGCTACAGTTTGAGGATATGTATAAATATGCGAGCGGTAAAGAAACAATCGACGGAATAATAGCGGTTGATACGCACGTACTTGTTGAGGCGCTAAAAATTCTTGGACCAATGTATGTATATGACAGAGAGTTTAGTTCGGTTATTGATAAAAGGTGTGATTGTCCAAAAGCAGTATATGAACTTGAGGATTATTCTACAAGACCAGTAAACTACGTCCGTACAGCAAGAAAAGATATTATCGGAGTACTCCTCCAACAAATACTTCGGATGGCCCTTGGTGTTTCTCCATCAAAATATTGGGGAAGTTTGTTCCAAATGTTGATTGCTGAGATTAATCAAAAACACGTTTTAGCGTATTTCCATGACAATCCCACACAGAAGGCTGCAGAGAGTTTTAATTTAGCTGGCCGTATCATGACAGCTAGTGAATCAGCGGCTGTGCTTAAGTACAAGGAAAACGAAGGGTGGGATTATCTTCATGTGAATAACAGCAATATGGCGGGAGCCAAATCAAACATGTTTGTGTCAAGTAAGGTCACAAAAGATGTGACTGTTAACGCTGACGGAACTATTGCAACTAAATTAACGATTGATTACAAAAATCCGTATCCAGGATCTGATTGCGGCCTTGAAAGTGGCGGATTGTGTCTCAACGCACCACTTCGTAATTGGGTGCGGATATATGCGCCATCTGGAAGTAAGCTGACTGACAACAAGGGTGTAATTTCTCCGAAAGATGGAAAACCATCAGCACTTGAAACATATGACCAGCTTGGAAAGACTGTTTTTGAAGGATTTCTTATTGTTAACCCTATGGGAACAGCAAAGCTCGAACTGTCATACACAAGTCCGGTAAAGGTTCAGGGAGCCTACAAAATATTGATCCAGAAACAACCAGGCACAAGTGATGAAGAATATTCCATCAAGGTAAACGGCAAAGAACGAAAACGCGCTCCGCTTCTTGGCGATACGGAGTATATTCTCTAATGCATGAACCCTTCTTCAGTGTATCGGGTAACCGCAATAATTCTCAGACGTGTAAGCGTGGGGGAAGCAGATAAAATTCTCACGATTTTTACTAAAAATATCGGAAAACTTCGGGTTATTGCCAAAGGTATCAGAAAAATATCCAGTCGCCGTGGTCCTCATGTTGATCTTTTTAATGAAGTAACCATGATGCTTCATTATGGGAAGTCCATGGATATCGTGACAGAAGTAACAACAATACGCACATACCGAACAGGATTGTCAACATGGATACGGATGCGGGCTGCATATCTGGTTGTTGAAGTCGTTGATAAGCTCATTCCTGAGCGCGTTGAGCATCAAGATATATATAGGAAGCTACATCAGGTGTTTGAAGCAATTGAAACATCACAAGAACAAATACTTGACGACATATTATTAACATTCTGTAACGATGTTCTTATTGATCTGGGGTTTTTGTCTTCTGAAAAGAGAAGCACGTCTTTATCATCGTCAATTGCGCTTATTGAACGCATTGCCGAACGAAAAATAAAAACAGCAAAATTTTTCCTATAATTTGATACAATACATTTATGAGTATGCTCGATGAAATCATTTCTCTTACAAAACGCCGGGGATTTGTATTCCCAACAAGTGATATTTACGGTGGCATTGGCGGGTTTTATGACCTAGGGCCAACAGGCGTACTTCTTGCTAAACATATCAAGGATGCGTGGTGGGAAGAGATGGTGCAAATGCGTGATGATGTTGTTGGACTTGATTCAAGTATCATATTAAACCCAAAAACCTGGGAAGCATCAGGACACGTGACGGCATTTACCGATCCGCTTGTCGAATGCAAACTCTGTCATGAACGGATGCGGGCTGATCAGGAAGATGAAATTGCATCTCATGTCAAAAATCACGCGGGGCGCGGAGAAACAAATATTGCATGGACAGAGCCTCGGCAATTCAATCTCCTTTTCAAAACATTCGTTGGACCCGTTGAAGACTCAAAAAGTATTGCATATCTTCGGGGAGAAACATGCCAAGGAATCTATAGTAATTTTGCAAACGTTATGGCGTCAACACGAGTAAAAATCCCTTTTGGAATAGCCCAGATTGGAAAGGCATTCAGAAATGAAGTAACACCGGGAAAATTTTTATTTAGACTTCGGGAATTTGAACAGATGGAGCTAGAATATTTTGTAAAACCGGGTGAAGCTGAGGCCTTGTTTGCATACTGGAAAGACGAGCGGATGAATTGGCATCTATCTCTCGGGCTTTCTAAAGAAAAGTTACGGCTTCGTCAACATGAGGAGACCGAACGGGCTTTTTATGCAGCTGATTCATGGGATATTGAGTATGATTTCCCTGACTGGGGATTTAAGGAACTCGAAGGGATTGCAAACCGAACTGACTATGATTTGAAAACGCATGCCAAATGGAGCGGGAAGAATATGACAGTTACTGATCCACAAACCAATGAGTCGTATGTTCCTTATGTCATTGAGCCATCTGTTGGGGTATCAAGACTCATGCTTGCGCTTTTTATCGACGGATTTGTTAAAGAAGACAAGCGAACAGTGCTTAAACTCAAGCCTTCACTTGCTCCGTATAGAGTAGCTGTATTTCCGCTTCTTTCTAATAAGCCGGATTTAACAAGTAAAGCACAGTCGGTGTATCATGAGCTGAATAAGCACTATAGCGCAACTTGGGACGACCGAGGGAATATTGGGAAACGGTATTTGGCGCAAGATGAGATTGGAACTCCTTGGTGTGTCACAATTGACTTTACAACGCTTGAGGACGATACAGTAACCATTCGGAATCGAGATACGACGAAACAGGACCGTATCCCATCATCAAAATTAGTAGAATATATAGAAACAACAATATTTGTATAGGAGGAGCTTATGAAAAAAATAATGCCAATTGCAATTGTCTGTATTGTTATAGGACTAGGTCTTGTGGGATTTGTGTTTTTAAAGAAGGCTCCGGTTCAAAAAGAAGAGGCTGTTGTTGAAGAAGAACAGCTTGCTCCCGCTGATAGTTCCATAATTCCTGCAGTAACCTGGAGTAAAGCAAAGGACAATACTATTGTTCTTTCTATATCAGGGCTCAAAAGCGGATATACAACTGTTGCATATGAGATCAGTTACGACACACAAGGGGTTGTTCAAGGGGTAACAACAAAGCCTTTGGATATAACAGGTAAAGATACGTTTACCCGTGATGATATATATCTCGGAACCTGTTCGAAAAACGTATGCCGACCACATACAGGTGTGAAGAAGGTATCGGTTGTTCTTGAATTTACCGATACATCAGGTAAGAAAAGCCAACTTACTAAGGATTTCGATCTGTAATAGCTTCTCATTAAAGAAAAAATTGATTTAAAGGATCCCAAACTGGGATCCTTTTTTCGCGTGAAATACTACTTGACAAGTCGTGAAAAATGGGACAATATGGATATAGATGGGAAGAAATGGTAATATACGGGTATGAAACTTTTCCTTGGGGAATACGATCATAGACTTGACGAACGGGGCAGAGTAACGCTGCCGAGGAAGATTAGGCTTGAGTTAGGAGAAAGGGAATTGGTACTTACGAAAGGGTTTGATAAATGCATATTTGGGTACGATTTGGCAGCATGGGAGAAAGAAGCGACAAAGCAACTCGAAACACCAGTCACAACAGAAGAGGGAAGAAATCTACGACGGTATGTGTTCGGAGCTGCAGAGAAGGTAGAAACGGATAAACTTGGTCGGGTCTTAATGCCTACCCACCTCAAGGAATACGCGACAGTTATAGATGAAGTGAAGATTATCGGAGCAGGCGATCATTTTGAGATTTGGAACAAAAAGAATTGGGAAACACATGAGTAACTATCATACGCCTGTACTTTTACAAGAAGTGATGGAAGGGTTACAAGTGACGGCTGGAAAACGCTTTATTGACGCGACATTGGGCGGTGGAGGACACACAAAAACAATGCTTGAGAAGGGGGCTGAAGTTCTTGCAATTGATGAGGATAGTGACGCAATTGAGGAGAATAAAGAGTTAATTGGTCCACACTGTCGGATTGTACAAGGAAATTTCCGAGATATTGAGGCACTAGCAAAGACAAACAAATGGGATGAAATTGACGGTGTCTTGTTTGACTTGGGAGTTTCCAGCCATCAGCTTGATACTGTTTCTCGGGGATTTTCCTATCGGTTTGATGAAGCACCTCTGGATATGCGATTTGGGGATACGGGGAAGCAAAGTGCCTATGAACTGGTCAATAACAGTTCATATGATGAGCTATTTAACATATTTGTGACATTCGGTGAGGAAGAGCGTGCAGGCGCGATAGCCAAAGAGATTCTCCTCGGACGGAAATCTGGTCCAATTGCAACAGTCGGCAGACTTAAGGAGTGCATAAGTCATGCAGTTGGAACAGGAAACCGGGATACTGTAGGACGTGTTTTTCAGGCTATACGAATTGCAGTTAATAGTGAGCTCACGGCAATTTCAACAGGGCTCGAAGGAGCACTACGACTTACCAAAGTTGGAGGAAGAATTGCTGTTATTAGTTTTCACTCGCTTGAAGACCGTATCGTGAAACGATTTTTTCTCAATACAAAGTTAAAAAGTATTGGTAAGAAACCGTTTATACCAAGCGATAGGGAACAGCAGGATAACAGACGATCACGAAGTGCAAAGCTCAGGATAGCCGAGCGTCTACGATAAACATATGAAAAAAGCACTGGTTTCACTTATCTCAATTACAGTAGTTTTACTTGTGGCTCAGATTGTATATTCATGTACACTTGTTGGAGACGGGAAGGAAATACGACGGATTGACACTGAGATTACGCAAATGAAAAACGCAACATCGTTACTTTCAGAGCAAGTTGCATCTGCCTCATCGCTCATGACTATCAAAGAAAAAGCGATTTCTATGGGATTTACTGAAAAACCTCAGGTCATGACAATTCATAAAGATCAATTCGTCGCGAGCCTTGTTCCTGTACAATAAGGATATGTGGCGGATTTGGTTTGTTTTCTCATTATTTATTCTTCTTGTGGTTGGTATCATCGCGAGGTTGTTTTATTGGCAAATTATTTCAGGATATCATTTGAAAGCAGAAGCAGCTGCGCAATATAAACTTGAGCTTCTTATACCAGCAGAACGGGGAAGCATCATGACTGCTGATGGATACCCTCTTGTTATGAATAAATCAGCTTCTCTTGTATACGCAGAACCGAAGCAGATTGAAAATACGAAGACATTTTCCGAACTTGTTTCAAAAATATTACAAATGGATGCAGCGAGTGTCTCTGCAATGATCTCTGATTCTTCAAAAATGTGGTCCCCGATTCTTCACAAAGTGGATGACGAAAAAATTCAACAGCTAAAGGCATTGAATTTGAAAGGATTGGGATTTGAAAAAGAACCAAAGCGGTATTATCCAGAAAGTTCGATGGCAGCGCAACTATTGGGATTTGTTGGATTGGATCAAAACGGAAATGATGTCGGGTATTTCGGCCTTGAAGGATATTATAATCGAGAACTTCAAGGAAAAGCAGGAAGTTTGACAATTGAAAAAGATGTGACCGGTGCTCCTATTATTGTCGGGGAGACAACGAGAATTGAACCGGAAAATGGTAGCACGATGATTTTATGGCTTGACCGAACGATTCAGAACATTGTTGAACAAAAACTATCTGAAGGAATTGTAAAATACGGCGCAAAAGAAGGATCGGTTGTTGTCCTGGATCCAAAAACAGGAGGAATACTTGCGATGGCATCATACCCTTCATATCACCCTGGACAATATGGTGCGTTTGATCGTGAGCTTTATAAAAATCCCATTGTGGCATCACAATATGAGCCAGGATCAACGTTTAAGGCTCTTGTAATGGGAGCTGCCATTGATAAAGGACTAATTAAAGCAACAACTGTATTTGATGAAAAAGGGCCAGTTGATGTGTCAGATTACACCATTAGAACATGGAATAACGAATATCACGGATCGATCTCCATGACGCAGGTACTCGAGTATTCATCCAATGTTGGCATGGTGTATGTTGAAAAATTACTTGGGAGAGATAATTTTATAAAATTTATGAAAGATGTGGGTTTAGGTGTTCCAACAAATATTGACCTGGAAGACGAAAGCTCTCCTGAAATACGCTCAGATCGCGATTGGAAGGAGATAGATTTGGCAACAGCCTCCTTTGGACAAGGAATTGCGGTCACACCGCTTCAAATGATTCGGGCAACTGCAGCAATTGCAAACGGCGGATGGCTCATGGAGCCGCACATGGTTCAAAAGGTAAGAAGCGCAAATGGAAGAGAAATAGATGTTAAGCCAAAAAAGATTCGCCAGGTTGTAAGTAGTGCAACTGCTCAGGTGGTAACGGAAATGATGACTGCTGCTGTTGATAATGGGGAAGCTAAATGGGCAAAACCAAAGGGGTATCGGATAGCAGGAAAAACTGGAACAGCACAGATACCAGTTGCTGGCCATTACGACGACAAGAAAACTATTGCATCATTTGTCGGGTTTGCGCCTGCTGATAAGCCACGGTTTGTTATGCTTGTAACACTTCGGGAGCCAAGCTCATCTCAATGGGGATCAGAAACCGCAGCACCACTCTTTTTTACCATCGCACGCGATATTTTTCTCTACTTAGGTATTCCAGCACAACTATAGGTCATAAACACACTAATTTAGCTTCAAATCAATAAAAAGCTTCTTATTTTTGATATAATCAAAAGATGATTAGATGGCTGAAGAGCCTGTATCATTTTATTGTTGCTGTTTACTCAGCACTCTTCTTTCGCTTCCCGGGAACAAAACTCACGGTCATTGGTGTTACCGGCACTGATGGAAAAACAACAACCGCAACGCTCATTTACGAAATTCTCAAAGAGGCCGGATATAAAGTATCTATGATTACATCAGTTCAGGCAGTAATAGCGGGTAAGATGTATGATACAGGATTCCATGTGACGACCCCTAGTGCTTATTGGGTGCAGAAGTACCTTCGGGAAGCAGTTGATCACGGGGATACGCATATGGTTTTGGAGGTGACATCGCATGCCCTATCACAATCGCGTGTTTGGGGAGTGCCTTTTCAAGTTGGCGTGTTGACGAATGTTACCCATGAACATCTTGATTACCACAAAACTTTTGAGAAGTATCTTGAAACTAAATTGAAGCTTCTCAAACAAAGCAAGATTGTCATTGTGAACAGAGATGATGAATCATTGTATAATCAGATTGTTTCAGTTGTTCGTAAAAAGACTCTTATTACGTTTGGCATACATAGACAAGCAAAGATTACCCCGGAACTTTATCCCTTCCAAACGAATTTACCAGGTGAATTCAATAAATACAATTGTTTAGCAGCTATTTCAGCAACATCTATATTTCATTTGCCTCAAAAGATAGTTTCATCTGCAATCAAACGTTTTTCTGGTGTTCCCGGAAGGATGGAAGTGGTTGCCAAAACCCCGTTTACTGTTATTGTTGATTTTGCCCATACACCAAATGCACTTGATCGCGCCCTCAAAACAGTTCGAGATGAGACAAAAGGAAAACTGATCCATGTATTTGGGAGTGCTGGCCTTCGGGATTCAAGCAAACGGCCCTACATGGGGAAAAAATCATCTGAGTACGCAGATGAGATTATTATTACAGAGGAAGATTACCGGACTGAAGATATTCAGGTTATCATGGATCAAATTGCCTCAGGGATCCCTGTTTACAAAAAGGTTCATAAAATTCCCAACAGAAAAGATGCTATCGCATTTGCTTTAACCCTAGCCCAAAAAGGTGACACGGTCATGATTACCGGGAAAGGGCATGAGAGAAGCCTTTGTCGTGGAACTGTCGAATCTCCTTGGAGCGATCAGGATTGCGTGAAAAAATTGTTAAAGAAATAACCATATGATGCAGCTATCTCAAACCGGAATATATGAATCATCGTTTTTTACAACGATTCCAAACTTGGCGCACGGATTTACTACAAAACATCAGGGAAACATGAGTAACGTAGTAAAAGCATTAGAATATTTTCAAACAATTCATATAGCACCTGCTCAGATTGTCATGCAAAAACAGATTCATGGAAGCCTTATTCGTGAGGTGAAGGTTCCTCATGAAGGCCAAGATGAACCCCTTGAAAGCGATGGACTGATCTATAAAAGAATTGGAGGTTTATCACAACCCATGTTGGTTGTACGTGTTGGAGATTGTCTACCAATTGTTTTTGTTGATCCGAAAGAATCGATTATCGCGGTTGCGCATAGCGGCTGGAGAGGAACATTGGAACATATCTCTAAAAAAATGATAGACGCATTTATTTCTTTAGGATCGGACGCAAGCAGCATACATGTGGCAATAGGGCCATCTATTTGCGGAAAATGCTACTCTGTGCCCAAGGAGCGGGCGACCTTATTCCCTCGTGAGGTTGTTATTCATGGGGACGATGGATATACAGTTGATCTGGCTCGCGCAACAATGCATGATTTGAAATCTGTGGGTATTTTGGAAAAGCATATAGAGTACGATAGGTTGTTGTGTACATTGGAACGGAAAGAACTATTTTACTCATTCCGGAGAAAAACTGAGTCATTTGGTGAAATAATGGGGTATATCGGATATACGGCATAATATGAAACTCTCATACAAACACATTCATTTTGTCGGCATTAAGGGTGTTGCTATGACATCACTTGCATTATATTGCAAGGACCAGCGAATTGTTGTTACAGGGTCAGATGTGGAAGGAGTATTTCCTACTCAGCACGCGCTTGATAAAGCACAAATTTCAATTACTGAAGGATTTTCAGCAGAGACCATTAATAAACACAAACATCTTGACTGTGTTATTTATACTGGTGCGCATGGAGGCAGGGATAACGTTGAGGTTGTGACAGCAATCAAGCGCGGCATACCTGTCCTGTCTCACGGACAAGCGCTTGGAAAGATAATGGATGGATTAAGGCAGATAAGTGTAGCTGGAAGTCATGGAAAAACAACAACAAGTGCAATGCTTGCATGTATTTTTTCCTCAGCATCCCTTGATCCATCCTATGCTATTGGATGCGGGGAGATTCAAGGACTTGGCAATCCTGGCCATTTTGGTAAAGGTCTTGCGTTTATTGCTGAAGCTGATGAATATATGACAGATCCAGGACATGATAATACGCCAAGATTTCTTTGGCAACACCCGGAGCTTTTGGTTGTGACAAATATTGATTATGACCATCCTGATGTATACAAAAATCTTGAAGATGTGCAGAACGCATTTATTAAGCTTCAGGCACAAATGACGGGAATAAAAATAACAATCATTAACAATGATGACATTCCAAGTAGAGTATTACGTTCTTCAAACAATCATGTAATTACCTATGGATATTCAACAGGATCTCAGTATCAGATTACCCATGTTTCGTTTGAGGAGGGCCGCACATTTTTTACTGTTTCCATGCGAGGTACTGCAATCGGCGAATTTTTGCTAAACGTTCCAGGAAAACACAACATCATGAACGCACTTGGGGCTATTGCAGGAGCGCATGAATTCGGTGTATCGTATGATTTGATCAAAAAAGGATTGCTTTCTTTTGGAGGCGCTAAACGACGATTGGAACTTCTCTATACCGGTCATGACATACGGATATATGATGATTACGCACATCACCCACATGAAATAATAGCTTCTATTGATGGGCTTCGGGCATGGTACCCAAAAAATCGAATAATAACCGTGTTTCAACCGCATACATATTCCCGGACACAATCATTGCTACCTGAATTTGCAAGAAGTTTTTTCAAGAGTGATGTTGTACTGGTTGCTGATATTTATGCATCTGCTCGGGAGACTGCTCGAACAGATATAAACAGCGCAAAACTTGTGGAAGCAATAGCAAAGTATCACGCAAACGTACAATATATTAAAGATAAGTACGGTGCGCTTGCATACATCAAAGCACATGTCTTACCAGGTGATATTATTGTATGTATGGGAGCCGGAGATATTTATGAATGGGGGTATGCGATTGCATCAAGCATACAAAAGAATGTATGACAAATGATATCAAAAAGTTTCAAGATCGGTTCAGTACAAAAATAAAGGAGCATGTTCTTCTTGCACCATATACAACATTTCAAATAGGTGGACCTGCTGATTATTTTATCGAAGTGCACACACAAGAAGAACTTCGGGATGCCGTCAGTACAGCCCAAGATCTAAATGTCCCTTTTATCATTCTCGGGGGGGGAACCAATATATTAATAGGAGATAAAGGCTACCGTGGCTTAGTTATCAAAAATTCAACGCACTCAATTGCAGTGAAAGGCGCCAAAGGAGTAATAACAGCTGGTACAAAAACAGGAGACGTATATGTTGAAGCCGATTCTGGTGTTCCGTTTAATTTATTAGTTCGGTTTACGATAGAAGAAGGATTGCAGGGGCTTGAAATGCATTTAGGGCTTCCGGGAACAGTTGGTGGGGCAATATACATGAATTCTAAATGGATGGATCCGCCAGCCTATGTTGGTGACGCATTGTATCAGGCGAAGATTCTTACACCTAATAATCAAATTCAAACTGTTACAAAAGAATATTTCCGTTTTCAATATGGAACGTCAGTCATGCAAGAGTCAGGTGACACACTTCTTTCAGTTGTTTTTGAATTACATCCCTCAGGTAAGGATATACTTTGGGAACATGCCAACAAAAGCGTAGAGCATCGAAAATTTTCACAACCTCAGGGTGAAAAAACTGCCGGGTGCGTATTTAAAAATATCACTCAGGCAGAAGCAATTATTGCACAAACCCCAAACCATACAACAAGTTCAGGATATCTCATTGATCATGCGGGATGTAAAGATATGATAATCGGTGGCGCAAAGGTATCCTCTATACATGCTAATTTTATTGTTAATACGGGAAATGGAACTGCTTTAGATGTGCTACAATTAATGAACATTATCAGGGAGCGCGTCCAAAAACAATTTGGAGTAACACTGAAGGAAGAAGTGTTGAAGATTGGAGAATTCTGAATGGAAAAATTTGTTATCAACGGACCATCTGTACTTCATGGAGATGTGACGCTTGCGGGAGCAAAAAACGTTGCCCTTAAAGCAATAGTCACGTCTCTTCTTACCGATGAAGAAGTCATATTACATCATATGCCACATATTCGAGATGTTGTCCTTATGTTGGATGTTGTCAAAAGTCTCGGTTCACAGGTTTTTATTGAAGGAGATACTGTTCGTATTAAAAATGGAAAAACCAATACTACTACGGTACCGCTTGAGATAGGCGCACGTTTAAGAACTTCATCTATGGTGCTTGGTCCCATGTTATCCCGTTATGGTCATGCAATGATTCCAAATCCTGGAGGATGCCGCATTGGCGCACGCCCCATCGATAGGCATATCGAAGGGTTAAAGGCAATGGGAGCCACCATTGAGTATGATTCAAAAGACGGTTATTTCCATGCCAAAGCAGATCATCTTCATGGAGCTAATATTACATTCTTAAAAAATACTCATACAGGAACGGAAACACTTCTCCTTGCTGCTGTTCTTGCTGAAGGAACAACGGTTCTACGTAATGCCGCTGAAGAGGTTGAGATTGACGATCTTATTCATCTCTTAAATGCCATGGGTGCAAAGATTTCACGAAGCGGACCAAGAGAAATTACGATTGAAGGGGTACCTTCACTCCACGGAACTGAATATACGATTATGTCAGACAGAAACGAAGAGGTGACGTTTGCAATTGCTGCTCTTATTACAAAAGGAGATGTAACTGTTCACCGGTCGGAAAGACGCAATATGCAGGCATTTCTAGAAGCTTATGTGAGCGCTGGCGGGGTATATAAAATGATTGATGAGACAACGACACAATATTTTTACGATTCGTCTATCAAACCTGTTGATGTTGTAACTGAAATTCATCCTGGATTTATGACGGATTGGCAAGCACCATGGGCGCTGCTCATGACACAGGCAAATGGCGTGTCGACCATCCATGAAACCGTTTTTGAAAATAGATTCTCTTATGTTGAGGAGTTAAGAAAAATGGGAGCGAATATTTCATATTTTGATCCAAAAGTAGATCGGCCGGAGGAATTTTATAATTTTAACTGGGAAGACAGAATTATAGGAACACATCAAGCAATATCTATTTCAGGACCTACTCATCTTCATAACGCAATCCTATCGATGAATGATTTACGTGCAGGTGCAACAGTTGTACTTGCTGCAATGATAGCAACTGGACAAAGTTCTATTTATGGAGTGGAACAAATCGATCGTGGATACGAACACATTGATACACGTCTTCGTACGCTCGGTGCATCCATCGAGCGAATAGAAGAGGATGAAGTTATATGAAGGAGGTCCTATGAAAGATTTGATGGCAGTATTATTGGCAGGCGGAGATTCGACACGATTTTGGCCGCTGAGAGAGAAAAATGTAATTAATCTTTTCGGAAAAACGAGTCTGGAATGGCATTTTGATCAACTTGTCCGAGTTGGAATCACTCGATGTATTGTAGTAACAAATAAAGAGAATAGCAGTCATTTTAAGACAATCCCATCCCCAGATGGATTGAATGTTTCTTTTGTTGAGCAAACAGAACAAGGCCAGGGAGATGCGATTCAAGCGGCTGGCAAGATTTTTTCCGAAGGTCCTGTGATAATTTTGAACTCATCTGATATATATGCAGATGCATTTCTCAGTTTGTTTTTAGAGCATATCAAAAAAGAAGCTGACGTATTGTTACTGGGCGCTGTCACAATGGCTTCATATTTTCCTGGTGGATATATCAAGGTAAATATACAGGGCAATATAGAAGAAATTATTGAGAAACCTCAGGAGGGTACTGAACCAAGTGATATGGTGAGAGTTGTAGCTGATTATTACCCTGATATTAAGATTTTATTGTCATTCATTACAAAATACGGATCGAATCCGTCTAATGGATATGAAACAGCAATTAATGAACTTATCCGGTCAGGAGGTGTTTGTAAGGTCGAGCTGACAGAACGTGGTAATTGGTGTCCAATTAAATATCCATGGGATATGCTCGAATGCATGGAACGGCTATTGCCGTCAAAACAGGAAAAACGTATTCATCCGAGTGTAGAGATTAAAGACAACGTCGTTATTGAAGGAGCTGTTGTTATTGAGGAGGGGGTAAAAATTTTTGAGGGGACAAAAATTGTCGGGCCTGTCTATATAGGTAAAAATGCAATTATCGGAAATAACAATATTATCAGGCATAGTCATATAGGAGCCTTTGTTGTAACTGGATTTAGTACGGATATTACCAGAAGTTACATTGGCGATAATTGTTGGTTTCACACAAATTACATAGGGGATAGTGTTATCGGAAATAATGTGAGTATGGGTTCAGGAACCGTTTGTGCGAACTTACGTCTCGACGAAGAAGAGATAGTAAGTTTTATAAAAGGAATAAAGGTGAGAACAGGTAAATATAAATTGGGTGCGATCATTGGGAATAACGTACGAATAGGTGTTAATGTGAGTATTATGCCGGGAATAAAAATCGGACAAAATTCATTTATCGGTGCCGGAGTAATAGTAGATAATGACGTGGATGAAGACAAATTTGTTTTTTTAAAAAACGGCATCATAACAAAAGCTGAAAATACGAAGCTTTCAACCGTATCCCGTGATAAATTTAGGAAGGGATTATGAAAAACGGTCAAACGGTGGTTCTTCTCCACGGATGGGGAAAATGGTTAAGCGTTCAAGCGCATTATCAGGAAACGATAAAAGAGTTTCAAAAAAAAGGCTATACAGTATGTATTCCAGATATGCCGGGATTTGGAGCATCTCCTGCACCGATTCATCCACTCGTGTTGTACGATTATGCTGAATTTATAGACAATTATATTAAAAAAAATAATATTACGTCACCAATTTTGATTGGCCATTCGTTTGGTGGAAGAGTGATTATTAAGTATGTTTCATCATTTCAATCGAATGTTTCAGCAATTATATTATCGGGAACTCCAGGATATTCACCGGTGAAAAAAATAAAGTGGCTTATTTTAGTTTTGATGTCAAAAATTGGGAAAATAGTATTTACAATTCCAGGACTTAGGAATGTTTCAGATAAGGTCCGAGGGTGGTTTTATTATATTGTTGGGGCACGTGATTATTATCGCGCACAGGATTCAATGCGGCAGACATTCAAAAATATAGTTGGTGAAAAACTTGAGTCTATGATGAAGAGAATTCAAATTCCGACCTTGATGATATGGGGAGAAAGTGACAGCATTGTCCCTGTATGCATTGCAAGAAAAATGAATAAAGTAATTTGTGATTCGAAATTATTTGTTATTTCACACGTTGGGCATAATGTATTAATAGATCAGCCAAAAACCTTTGTTCAGGAAGTTGACGCATTCATACAATCAATATGATCACTATTTTTGTTGGAATTATCGCGGGCTTATGGATAGCAAGGATCATCATAAACATAGCCTCATATGTTCACCTTTGGTATGTGAAGGAATATCGACCGGACAGAATGATCATTCACATCAAACGAACAGCACAGGGGAAATGGATATACTTTCCAAAATGGAAACTACCACCAATGTCATTAAAAACAATTGTCCTTGCAGCATCTCTTACGATTACTGAGGTAATTATTTATCTCATTCTCCCATATCACGTATTAACGCGTCTTTTGGTTGTTGATGTATTGTTGTTTCCCATTTCGTTTCTGTATGTGTCCGTATTGCGGATACCGACGATTCTTTTCCATAAATATAAAATTGAACTAGCCAGAAAAATGCTCATGAATCATACGTGGAAATCGGTTATCGGAATAACGGGAAGTTTTGGTAAAACATCAACAAAGGAATTCTTATCAACGATTGTTGGAAGCACGTATGCAGTGTTAAAAACAGACCTAAGCAAAAATTCAGCAATAGGAATTTCTGAAACGGTGTTGTCAAAGCTAACAAATAAACACGAAGTGTTTGTTGTTGAAATGGGTGCATATAAAAAGGGTGAAATTGCCGAGATGACAGATCTTGTACGTCCTGAGATAGGTATCATTACAGCAATCAACGCACAACATCAGGATCTTTTTGGATCAATAGAAACAACCATGAAAGCAAAATACGAGCTGCTTGGAGGATTGTCAGGAAAAAAAATTGCGATAGTCAACGCTGACAACACATACGCGTATTCAATGGGTCAATGGGCAAAAAAAGATAGTTGTGACGTGTGGTATGTTACAAAGGATAAAACATTGCACCCAGAGGCAATCGCATGGATAAATAACATTCAATCCACTGAAACTTCTTGTACGTTTACCTATCATTATAAAGAGAAATCAAAACAAATCACTATTCGTATCAAGGGAGAACATTTTGCATTTAACATTGGTTTGGCCATCACGGGTGCAATAGCTGCGGGAATGAATTTTAACGACGCTGTTGATGCAGCTCAGTCGATTCAGTCGGTTGAACGTGTGATGCAAACCTCTTTAGGACACCAAGGAGAAACACTCATTAATGATACGTTCAATAATAATCCCGATGCAGCGATTGCTGCAATTGAATTTCTTAGGAAATTCAAAAGAAAAAAAATTCTGGTATTTCAACCGATGATTGAACTGGGTTCTTATACCGATAGTAGTCATGAAGCAGTCGGCAACGTTGCTGGAGCAATATGTGATGAGATAATTCTTACAAACAAGAATTTTTCTGACGCCTTTATAAAAGGAGTTCAAAAATCGAATAGCCGTTTACATGTTCAAGTTCTTACACCTCAAAAGGCTGCAGCATATATTCTCTCTACAGTACAAGCAAAAGATGCAATACTCTTTAAAGGAAAGGAAGCTGAATATGTATGGAAACTATTGCGATAGGGTTATCTCCAAACATAGAACACGATGACGTTACACTGGCAATGCGTGTTTTTTGCATGCCGTGGAAATGGTTTCAGGAAGACGGTAGAAATCAAGCGACCGCCTGGTTTACAAAATATCTTGCGTGTTCTCAGGTAACGTTTTTTTCATCTGGAAGAAGTGCACTGACAGCTGTATTGGATGCGTTTGGTATTCATGAAGGAGATGAAGTTATTCTTCAAGCTTTTACCTGTATGGTGGTTCCAAATGCGATACGTTTTACCGGTGCATCCCCAGTGTTTGTTGATGTTGACGACACTGCAAATTTGGATACTGAGCAAATTGAAAATGCCATAACTTCAAAAACAAAAGCTATTATCGTTCAGCACACATTTGGGACATGTGCGGATATGGAAACAGTAATGCATGTTGCCAAAAAGCATAAGTTGCTTGTTATAGAAGATTGCGCACATTCGCTTGGAGCCAGTTATAAAGGAAAGAAAGCTGGAACAATCGGTGATGCGGCAATATTCAGTTTCGGAAGGGATAAAGTCGTGTCAAGTGTTTTTGGTGGCGCCGTTGCAGTTCATCCAAAATGGTCAAAAATATACAACAAGCTAAAGAATAAAGAAAGCTCGTTACGTAACCCATCTTTATTTTGGGTCATTCAACAGTTGCTTCACCCAATAGTAACAAGTATTGTTTTAAGAACGTATCGAGTGCATATCGGGAAAGTTATATTACTCGTGATGCAAAAACTTTGTATTCTTTCTTTTCCTGTGTCGAAAGGTGAATTACAAGGGAAAAAACCACAAACGTATGCAATGAAATATCCAAACGCACTGGCAATGCTTTTAATAAATCAGCTAAATAAATTGGATAGATACAGGGATAACAGGCGTGCCGTTAGTTTGTATTATGAACAAAAACTTAAACAAATACATATGCCATACCTTGATAATCGAGGGCAATCATCAAGGTTACGTTTTGGCATACGAAGTACCAATCAGCAGCACATATTGAAAATTGCGAAACAAAAAGGCGTACTTCTTGGCAATTGGTATCATAATGTTGTTGATCCAAAGGGGAGTGATATGTCTAAATCAGGATACAAAATGACGTTGTGTCCTAATGCAGAAATGCTTGCAAAAAGTATTGTTAATTTACCTACCCGAATAACGCTAAAACAGGCTGATATTGTTTTTCGTATTATCCAATCTGTATGACCAACAATCATTATCACGTTGAAACTGTTTCTGTGGGACAACTCAGTACGAATTGTTACATTGTTTTTGATTCAGAGACAAGTGACGCCATTGTTATAGATCCTGGCGAGGACGGTAACTATATTGCTGAGAAGGTATTGGGTTTACGATTGCATCTTAGGGCAATACTGCTTACACACGGTCATTTCGATCACATGATAGGAGCTCGAGAATTACAGGAAATTTTTCATGCTCAGGTGTTTATGGATAATAAAGACAGATTTCTTGCAGATAGAATGAAGGAGACAGCGGAATATTTTTTGAAACGAAAGGTAATTGAGCTCCCTCCGATAATAACGTCAATTTCATTCAAAAACATAGCCTTTGGAAATCTGGTTATTGATGTCATTAACAGTCCAGGACATACCCCAGGAGGGCTTTCATTTGTTATCAAAAAGGCTGGCATGGTATTTACTGGCGACACCCTATTTGCACATGGATCTGTCGGAAGAACTGATTTATCCTACAGTAAACCCATTGATCTAGCTCACTCAATCGAAGGTATATTGGCGTTGCCAAATAATTATGCGGTATACCCGGGACATGGTGATGTTTCTTCAATAGCTCAGGAAAAAGATATACATAAGACAGAAGGAAGACTATGACGGTTAAAATAATTACTGATAAAGCCCAGTGGGAAAACATTATTGATTCCATTTCTCCAACCGCGTTATTTCAGCGTTTTGATTGGGGAGAGGTGCAACGGATGTGCGGTCAAACAGTTTATCGGTTTGGGTATTATGATAAAAATATTCAAATCGGTGTCGCGCAAGCGGTTGTTATACGGGCAAAGCGTGGAAATTTCCTTCACATACGGCATGGCCCAATTATGCGCACATGGAACACAAAGTCATTTGAGGCAGTGTTATCTCATCTCAAAGATATCGCAAAAGCAAATAGTTGTGTCTGCGTTCGAATAAGTCCTTGCATTGAACAGCATAACAAACAAGAAGTTTTGTTTCAAAAACTGGGCGGATTGCCAGCCGCTATTCATGCGATGGATGCAGAGCATTCGTGGGTATTGGATATACGACCATCTGAGGAAGAGTTGCTTGCTTCCATGCGGAAAACAACCAGGTATGAAATTCGCCATGCTCAAAAAATGGGAGTGCGTATTGAAAAGACGATTGATCAAAAGTCACTTTCAATTTTTTCGAGTCTTTATGATGCAACTGCGAAAAGACATGGATTTATTGAACACCAAAATATTCAGGAAGAGTTTACTGTGTTTTCAAAAGCAAACAAAGCATTGCTCATTCATGGAATTGTTGACAAAAGAGTCATAGCGAGCGCTATTATTCTTTTTATCGGTTTCGAGGCAATTTATCATCATGGTGCTTCGGAATCATCATCCATCCCAGCTTCCTATCTTGTTCAATGGGAAGCAATCCGTGAAGCAAAGTTACGAGGGATGATTCAATATAATTTTTGGGGTATAGCGCCTACTGATACTGTTCATCATCCATGGCATGGGCTTACACATTTTAAGAAGGGTTTTGGTGGAACAATTCGAAGCTATATGCATGCGTATGATTTTCCAACATCATTTCAGTATCGGGTATTTCGTGCAATAGAATGGTTGAGAAAGCACTATAAAGGGTATTAATGATATACTATATATATGGGAAACAGCACGAGAACCCACGTAGATTCGTTTAAGGATGCGTTTGCTGGAATTGTCTGGTCATATAAAACGCAACCGAATGTTAAAATTCACCTTGCTCTTTCGGTTATTGCACTATTTTTTTCATGGTATTTCGAGATTTCTCAAGCAGAATTCGCAGTCATTATATTCACCATTGTATTAGGAATCACTGCTGAAATGATCAATACGTCGATTGAGGCAATGACAGATCTCATTACAACTGAATACAAACAAAATGCCAAAATTGCGAAAGACGTTGCTGCGGGAATGATGCTCACGACCGCAGTAGGAGCTGTGTTGGTTGCGCTTGTGATTTTCGTTCCACACGTGTTATTTTCTTAATGTATGGTTTTTTTACTCGGAATACTATTATTTTCATATTTTGCACATAGCCTCCTGTACATTCCCTTTATTAAACTGCTGTACTCATTACGCTTCCAACGATTAAAACAAACAACCCGTGATGCTTTTAACAAGCGAACACCAATATTCGATAAATTCCATTCCATGAAGGCGGGAACCCCTGTTGGAGGTGGTTTACTTATTATTGTTCTCACAACCCTCTTTTTTCCGCTTACCATTCTCATAATGAAATATTTTTGGATTCCCATCACGTCTGTGTACCCCATGATAAATGAAGTAAAGATATTATTGTTTACATTTATATCATTTGGACTTTTAGGACTTCTTGATGATGCAAAAAAAACATTCGTCATTAAATCCGATTTTTTCGGACTGAGACTTCGACATAAACTTATTCTTGAAATTATCCTTGCGGTCATTATCAGCTATTGGCTTGCGAGTGATTTAAAAATTGACATTTTTTACTTACCGCTTATTGGGGTTATCCAAATGGGCTGGTGGTTTATACCATTTGCCACCTTTGTGATTATCGCGTTTTCAAATGCATTTAACATTACCGACGGGCTTGATGGATTATCCTCTGGAGTTCTGATGATTGCTCTTGGGGCATTTTGGATTGTTTCAGCGTCAATTCTTGATACCCCGATGTCTATCTTCATTGCATTATGGTTGGGGGGAATACTCGCGTTTTTGTATTATAATGTCTATCCGGCACGTATATTTTTGGGTGATGTCGGTGCATTGTCGTTTGGTGCGACACTTGCAGTTGTGGGACTCATACTCGGAAAAGCACCAGCGCTTGTCATAATCGGGTTTGTTTTTATTATCGAGGTTGCATCATCGACAATACAGCTTTTGTGGAAGAAAGTATTCCACAAAAAATTATTCCCTGCCGCGCCATTTCATCTTTATTTGCAACAAGCAGGATGGCAGGAACCAAAAATTGTTATGCGTGCTTGGGTTTTGTCTATTGTGTTTGCCATTGTAGGATTGTTTATAGCTCTCATCACGAAATACCCTCTGCAATAAGGCACTAATATGAATAATTTTCCTATAGGAGTTATTGATTCCGGATCTGGTGGACTTTCAATTTGGAAGGATATATCAGTCTTATTACCAAATGAGTCCATCATATATATAGGGGACCACGCGTATCTTCCGTATAGTGAAAAGACAACTGAATGTATACAAAACAGGGTTCTTAAATTAATTCAATTTTTATTAAATAAGCGGGTTAAGCTTATTGTTATTGCTTGTAATACCGCAACAGTCGCAGGCATAGACCTGTATAGACAACGATTTCCTGATATTCCGATTGTCGGAGTTGTGCCGGTTATCAAAACCGCTGCAACTCTAACAAGGACGAATAATATCTGTGTCCTATCAACAAAATACACAGCCAAAAGCAACTATCAAATGGAATTAATTAAGGAATTTGCTCCTAAAGCAACAGTTTTCGCAATTGGAAGTTCTCGTTTGGTCGAGTACATAGAGTCTGAATCAGATAGGACTGTGAGCATTATTAAGGAGCTTCAGGAAATTCTTGCGCCGGTACGCAGACGAAATATAGACACCATTGTTCTTGGATGTACACACTTCCCGTTTATAGAAAAAGAAATCAAGAAAGTCATGGGGTTACCTCTCTCCTTCCTTGATTCTGGACCGGCTGTTGCTAGGCAGGTTAATCGGATACTTGAACATAACGGATTGTATACAAGAAACACGTCTGCAAAATATGTGTTTTATACCACAGGAAACAAGAAGAAGGTATCCATTGTTTATAATAAACTTCTTGAGCAACCTGTGGTTGTTCTCATGGCGCTAATTGCATAAAATAGAACTATGTCGAGATTTTCAGGTAAAAAGATCGCCATCATTGGATTATCCGTTGAGGGAAGAGATACGATCGAATATTTTTCCCACAAAGACTGTACGGTTATATGCGTTGATCAGCATGAGACAAAGGACCTAAAGTCATTGTCTCGTATGTATGATAACAATTCTATATCGTTTCATTTTGGTAAAGACTATTTGAATCATATTGCAGATGCAGACATTATTGTCTGCACCCCGGGATTATCCCCAAGAACGCATGCTATTAGGGAGGCAAAAAATAGAGGGATTGAAATAACGAGTTCAACCCAATTATTTTTTGAGCTTTGCAAAGCAACCATCATTGGCGTTACTGGTACAAAAGGGAAGGGAACGACAAGTACGCTTATTTTCGAAATTTTGAAGAAGAAATACGAGCATGTGTATCTTGGTGGGAATGTCGGAAAACCGTTGTTGTCACATGTTGATTCAATGAAATCTTCAGATTGGGTTGTTCTTGAACTATCTTCATTTCAACTTGAGGGGATTACATATAGTCCACATATTGCGGTGGTTCTTCGTATCACCCAAGATCATTTAGCGAATTTTGACAAAAATGCGACAAATTTTCATCCGACTCGTGAAGCATATGTCGAAGCGAAATCCCATATTGTTCGGCATCAAACAGCAACTGATGTTACCGTTGTGAACGACGATGACGAAACAGCAAGGAGTTTCACTCTGCATACGCCTGCAAAAATACTTACCTTTAACAGGTTTAAGACAACAGCAGATAGTTACGTCGATCACCATACAGTATTTGCACATTTTGGAAACGAAATAAGGGAAATATGTTCAAAAGACACGATTCATTTGAAAGGTGATCACAATCTTGAAAATATTGCTGCTGCTACGCTTGCTGCCAAGTCTGCAGGCATATCATATGAAGATATTGTATCAGCGGTGCAGTCATTTCAAGGTCTGGAACATCGTTTGGAATTTGTGCGTACTATTGGTGGCATTTCGTACTATGATGACTCATTTTCTACAGTTCCCGAGACAACAATCGCTGCCATTGAAGCCTTTGAAGAGCCAAAGGTGCTTGTTCTCGGTGGTTCGGAAAAAATGTCTAATTTTGAGAATATGGCAAAGAAAATCGCTATATCAAACTGCATAGGAGTCGTTGTCATTGGTCAAATGACAACACGGATCACCGAAGCGCTTCATAATGCTTCATATAAAGGAAAAGTGATTACTGGTTGTGTTTCAATGAAGGAAATCGTAAAAGCAGCTTTATCAATTGCCCAACCAGGAACAGTTGTATTACTTACTCCTGCATGCGCGTCCTTTGACATGTTTAATAACTATAAAGAACGGGGAGTATTATTTAAGCATGAAGTTCAAAATCTTCAATAACGGTAACAAACCTGATTACTGGATTATTGGTACAATTATACCGCTTAGTCTTTTTGGCCTTCTCATGGTGTATAACTCGTCTGTTGCCATGGCAATGAGAGATTTTGGAAATCAATATCATTATTTACAAGAACAGTTGAAATGGTTGGTTGTCGGGTATATTGTCTTCGGTATTTTTTCAGTCATTGATTATAGGTTTTGGAAAAAACTTGCGTTTCCTATCATGATCGGAACAATAGTGCTTCTATGTATCGTGCTTCTTCCTGGAATTGGTATAAAAGCACTTGGGGCAAAACGTTGGATAAACCTCGGATTTTTTGTGTTGCAGCCGGCTGAATTTGCAAAATTATCGCTTATCATTTATCTTTCAGCATGGCTTACAACAAATAAACCAAAGCAAATCCTTTCCTTTTTATTATTTCTTGGCGTTATTGTTGGACTTATCATGCTGGAGCCTGATCTCGGGACCTCAATGATCATCACACTAACTTCTTTGGCGCTTTTTTTCTTCAGTGGAGCTGCATTACAGTACTTTCTGTATATCATTCCGGGTATCGGCGTTGTTGCAACCTCTCTGGCGGTTTTTTCTCCGTATCGGTTCAGACGGTTGCTGACGTTTTTCAATCCTGAAAGCGATCCGCTAGGCGCATCCTATCATATACGGCAGGCAATAATCGCTATTGGTTCAGGAGGGATATTTGGGTTAGGACTAGGGCAGTCCCGTCAAAAATATGAATATCTTCCTGAGGCGAATACTGATTCAATATTTGCCATTATAGGCGAAGAACTTGGATTCGTTGGATGTGTGCTATTGATTTCAGTATTTGTCTACCTCATTTGGAGGGGATTCCGCATAGCAAGGCTTATTGATGATCCGTTTGGGAAATTACTCGCTCTTGGGGTGACGACCTGCATAGGGATTCAAGTTATGATCAATATTTCCGCAATGGTGGCGCTTATCCCTTTAACAGGTGTTCCGTTGCCTTTTATTTCATATGGCGGATCAAGCCTAATTATTATTTTTGCTGCATGCGGTATACTTGTGAATATAAGTCGCTTTGTTCGAACATAGAATATGAAGAAGAATATTAAGATTTGTATATCAGGCGGGCATCTAACTCCTGCACTTGCTGTTATTGATGAAGTCCAGAGGCTACATCCAGATTGGACAATTTCGTTTATCGGTAGAAAGCGCGTTTTCAAACGCGATACAAATATTTCTCAGGAATGTAAGGAAATAGAAAAGCGTCACATTAGATTTTTTCCTATAACCGCAGGAAAATTTCGGAGAGATATTTCAATTCAAACGCTCATATCCTTGTTGTGGATACCGATTGGTTTAATACAATCGTGTTGGTTCATGGTCTATATACGACCGGATTGCATTCTTACGTTTGGTGGGTTTATTGCATTGCCTGTAGCCCTTGCCGGTTGGCTATTCGGAATTCCCGTTGTTACACATGAGCAAACGCATACATTAGGATTGGCAAATCGCCTTATGGTACCATTTGTTACATCTTGCCTTTTATCCTTTGAAGACACAAAACATGCACCAAATACCATAAGCCGTTATACAGGACTTCCACTTCGGCGTGAGATAGTGCATCCGTCAAGCAAGCTCTCATTTCCTCTACCGTCACGACTGCCGATTGTCTATATCACAGGAGGTTCAACAGGTGCGGTTTCAATGAATGAATTTATATTTCCCATAATCCCAATGCTTGTTAAATATGCAGTTGTTGTTCATCAAACAGGAGTTCATTCATTGAAAAAAGCGGAGTCAGTAAAAGATTCTTTGTTGGCGGCATATCGAAATAGATATATACCTATGGCGTATATTGAGGGGATCGATGTTGGTTGGATTATGCATAATATGTTGTTTCTCATTGGGAGATCCGGAGGCAACACGGTTGCCGAAACCGCATTCGTACAAAAGCCTGCGATTTTTATACCCCTTCCATGGGCAGGTCAAGGAGAACAAGAACAAAATGCCCGTTGGTATGAAAAAATGGGTTCTGCCTATATTGTGTATCAGGACAAACAGAGTACAGAGAATATTCAAAAGATAGTTATTACGCTTCTTAAGCAAAAACCGAAACAAAAAGTCAAAGCACCTATTTTTGATGATGGCACAAGGAATCTCATAAAGCATTTGGAACTTCTTATTGCAAATAATGAAAAGTAACCGCAGAAACAATTTAGTACACATACTCCTGCTCTGTGTGACTGTAGGAGTATTCGTATCAATTTTATTTCTTATTAAAGGAGGAATGACACTATTTCAGGTGAAGCGCATTCTTGTTACAGGAGATCCTGTTCAGATTGAGATAAATAAGGCTATATTTGTAAATAACACTATATTTTTCCCCACTGAATCAGTAGCACGTCAATTAAAACTAGATAATCCGCTCATTAGATCAGTTGAAATACGAAAAAGATACCCCTCGACGTTAGAATTCGCCATTTATCGGAGAGTTCCGATAGCGGAAATCGTTATAGGTGGCATTCAATTTGGGATTGATGAGGATTGTGTCGTCACTGAAGTTAAAAGTGGTAGTAATATGCCCGTCATATTGACAAACGTTTCATTGGTTCATATTGGAACAACCATAGGCCATCCGATGGTTACGCAAGCAATTGCGCTTATAGTTAAGACAAAGGGGTTTATGGAATGGTCTTTAATAGAACCATATGAAACGCAGTCAATACGTGCCAGATCAGGAAAAACAGATATTATTATTACTCAAATAAGTAATCTGTCTGAAGTTCGCGATACTTTACAAACACTTATGGAGGGGTTTAGAATAAAAGGAACTATACCAAAATCGATTGATCTTCGATTCGGTAAACCTATTGTTCAATTTTAACTATGGCACGTGACAAAATCGTAACAGGAATAGACATAGGAACCTCAAAAATTACCACGCTCATAGCAAGTGTTAATGACGACAGTTCAATTCGAGTAATAGGTGTGAGCACTGTGCCGAGTAGGGGTCTTCGTAAGGGACAAATCGTAAACATAGAAGAAGCAACAACTGGTATTTCCCAATCGCTTGAAGCAGCTGAGCGGATGGCAGCAGTTTCGGTGTCAAGTGCTTTTCTTTTAACCGGAGGAAATCATATAGCATCGACGAATTCCCACGGCGTTGTTGCAGTTGCTGATCCGGAGAAAGAAATAACGGAAAATGATGTGAAACGAGTCATCGATGCAGCAAAAGCAATCTCACTTCCATCGTCAAGAGAGATACTGCATATCATTCCACGAGGGTATCTTGTTGATGGACAAGAAGGCATAGTTGATCCTGTGAACATGACAGGAGTTCGTCTCGAAGTTGATACACATTTGGTTACAGGAGGTTCGATTTCTATCCGAAATTTATATAAATGTGTTGAAGAATTAGGCGTTGAAGTTGAATCAGTTATTTTTGGCGGGCTTGCTTCGGCGTATGCAACACTTTCGGATACGGAAAAAGAGTTAGGAGTTATTCTTGTGGATATCGGTGGCGGTACGACGGATGTTGCCATCTATGTAGATGGGGCTTTGTCATATTCATCCGTTATACCAGTTGGGGCTATTAACATAACAAAAGATCTTGCTGCTGGTTTACGTATTTCCTTGGAAAGTGCTGAAAAAATTAAACTCTCATTGGGTCAGATTTCCAAAAATCCCGTTCTTCCTGAAGAGGACGACAAGACAAAAGCAAGACTTGATAAAACAGAGGAAATAGATGTTTCAGATCTCATGCTTCCTGAAGAAATTAAGACAATATCAAGAAAGACACTTGTTGAAGGAATTGTTAAACCACGTTTAAATGAAATTTTTTCTCTTGTTGGGCTTGAAATTAAAAAAAGTGGATTCGGTGGCATGACGCCTTCAGGAATCGTACTGACCGGAGGGGGAGCATTGTCTGTTGGAGCAGTAGAATCAGCCAGAAGGAATCTGGCAATGTCCGTGCACGTAGGAATCCCAAAAAATATTTCTGGCCTCATTGATGAAATAACAACACCTGCTTATGCAGCAAGTGCAGGACTACTCCTATATGGGGCAAAAGCCGATAAACATACAAACACACCAATTTTTGGGCGATTTGGAAAAATTGGAGACAAGCTACAAATGAAGGGTATTGCGGGGAAGATGATAAATCTGGTAAAGTCATTCTTGCCCTAGAAATTATTACCTCACCCGCCTGCCGGCGAGGCTGCCTCAAAGAAAGATACATATGATGATTAAGCCTGAAATTGCGCGTTTTGCAAAAATTAAAGTAGTTGGAATCGGTGGAGGAGGCAGTAATGCGGTTAACTCCATGATGCTTACTAATACGATAAAAGGCGTTGATTTTATTGCAGTCAATACAGATGCGCAGGCGCTTCTTACAAACCAAGCACAAACGAAAGTACAAATCGGAGAAAATTTGACACGGGGACTTGGTGCAGGCGGAAATCCAGAAATAGGAAAACAAGCTGCTGAAGAATCCAGGGAAAAAATTAAGGAATATTTGCGGGATTGTGACATGGTGTTTATTACTTGTGGTGAAGGAGGAGGAACTGGAACCGGTGCTGCACCGATAATAGCAGAAATTGCCAAGGAACAAGGCGCCCTAACTATAGCGGTTGTGACAAAACCATTTCGGTTTGAGGGCACTCGCCGAATGGTGACAGCTGAAGAAGGAATCATGAATTTAAAAGATAAAGTAGACACCCTCATAGTAATTCCGAATCAACGACTGTTGGAGGTCATTGATAAGAAGATGACGCTTATCGAAGCGTTTCGAGTGGCTGATTCTGTCCTTACACAAGGGGTACAGGGGATATCAGATCTCATAACCATGCCAGGACTTATTAATGTTGATTTTGCAGATGTTCGGACAGTTATGACAAATGCAGGATCAGCTCTAATGGGAATGGGAACGGGAGTTGGAGAAAACAGAGCTGCAACAGCAGCTCGTACCGCATTTGCTTCACCTCTTTTGGAACTGTCAATAGATGGGGCAAAAGGAGTGCTTTTCAATATAACAGGTGGAAACGATTTAACCATGTCGGAAATCGATGAGGCAGCCAAACAGATAGCCGCACAGGTTGATCCTGATGCAAATATCATTTTTGGAGCGACCATAGACGAATCAATGGTTGATCAGGTCAAAATAACAATTATCGCGACAGGTTTTGACGAAACAAAACGGAAGCTTCGGGAGATGACTGCAAGTAGGCAACAAACACAGACAACGTTTGCTCAGCCATTTGCTCGGCAACCGATTCAGACTCAGGTCAATAATGAGAAAACAGTACTTCCTGTTGCAACGGATATTCCGCCTGAGGAAGATGAATTTGATATCCCCGCGTTTTTAAGGCAGAGGAATTGATTTGAAGCTCTAAACTATCATTTACCTTCATGGCTACTTTTTGATACACTCAGTTCATGAGTAAAGTACATCATGTCATTATCGGTCCAGGAATGGAAGGAAAAGTAGATAATCTCAGATTTCTTACAAAAAATTGGCCGTCAAAATATGGATTAACACCAGAGGTTATGCCGATATTTTGGAAAGATGCTGAACATTTTGACACAAAGCTTGCCAGAATTACAGATGAAATTGATTCTTTTATTCAAAAAGGCGATACTGTTTCCCTTATTGGTTGTAGTGCAAGTGGAAGTGCAATGCTTAATGCGTTTATTGAACGAAAAGATAAAGTTCATAAAGTAGTGAATCTTGATGGATTTGTCAGACCTGGAACTGCAAGAGGTTTCCGTAACTTTGATGTACGAAGTGCGCAAAGTATTGCGTTTCGGGAGTCAGTTATGCTGTTTGCAGAACTTGAAAAAACGTTAACTCCACAGGATAAAAAGAAGATTTTAACCGTACGACCTTTCTTTGGTGACGAACTTGTCCCTCCTGATAGCGTTGTTATTCAAGGAGCTTTAAATAAAACAGTACCGATGGGAGAACATATTATTAGTATTGCGATGGCACTCATTTGGTACCAACCTATTATTGCTTTTTTGAAGACTTAAAAAATTGATTCTATTGGTTTGTTTCGTATGTCACAAGATTTTTTAGTTTGTGATATATTGTAAATATATGGATTTGAAAGCAAAATTTCAAAATGTCTACGCAAATCTTCCTTTAGGAGCGAGAACAGAAATCGTTGCTACTATTGAAGGCGAACCTATGACGTGGAATGCAGTATTTATAGAAGTTCAGGAAGATACAGAAAAAAGTAAAAAGATTCTTGTATTTCTTGGACAAATAGGAGTTCTCAAATGAGTGATAATGCAACGACAACCATCATCGCAAAAGAAAAAGCTGATAAGCTGCAAGAGCAAATTAGAGAATTGGTCATTGCTCGTATCCGTACACTTTCCGATGATGTGTCGTTGTCAGTTGGTGGGGAGGATTTAAAAAGAGAAGAACTTATTGAACATGTTCAGAAAGAAGATGAAATTGGAAAAAACCTCATAGATATGCAGATAGAATTTCTTCAAGATATGGCAAGCGGAGCTCTGTATGAAAACAAGTAAAACGCTTCTTGTTACACGACCTGACTACGATCCAACAACACATTATTGTTATCATTGGTCAGAACCTGTTATAGAAAAAGCAAAAGAGAAATTATTTCGTATTTTAGATGTTGTGAATGATAAAGTGACGAAAGATGTATTTGAAAGTTATTTGCGAAAACAGGAGCCGCAATTTGTATTTCTTAATGGTCATGGATCAGAAGCCGTTGTTACTGGTCAAGATGACCAACCAATTCTTGAAGGTCATAATTTGAACCTTTTACCAAAGGATTCTGTTATATACGTGCGGAGTTGTTATGTAGGTAGTAAATTAGGTCATGATCTCGTCCAATATGCAGCAGCATTTATTGGATATAGCAAAGCTTTCGGATTTTTAAGACTTAATAATTATATGAAAAATCCGCTCGCTGATCCCTTGGCAAAGTTTAGTTTTGACCCGTCAAATCTTGTTGCAACAACACTTTTGAAAGGTAAAACTGTTGGGGAAGCCCATGAACGGTCAAAGACAGCTATGAAACGAAATCTTCAGTATTTATTGTCTAGCAAAGCCTCTGATTTGGAGCGACAATGTGCTACTGCGTTATGGCGGAATTATAAATATCAGGTACTTCTTGGTGACACGGATGCACGTATAGCTTCATAGTATTGAAACCTCTTTTTGATTTTGTTCCAGTTTATGTTATTCTCTTTTTTGAAGACTTAAAATGTATTGAACGTTATTGGTTTACTTGGGGAAGATTGAAGCTAAGCGATATGCCTGTCCTATAAATCCCCGCATTTCTACGATAGAGGAATTAGATTAAGACGCTTTATTTTCTATAGCATTGTAGAACTTAGAACTTGACAAGTTAAACTGACTGATTATAAAGTTAGTTTATAGCTATGTTCCGTAAAATATCAATTGCCTTAGTTCTTGGATTGGGCATATTGTTTTTTTTGGTTGTAGCTTTTTTTGCAATCTCGCCCAATCATATTGATGCCCAGGTCACTACTCAAATAAAAGCTTTTCCTGGGGCAGAAGGATTTGGGATGCAGACAGTGGGTGGTCGTGGAGGAACCGTTTACGAAGTTACAAATACCAATGATTCAGGAGCAGGAAGCTTGAGATCTTGTGTCGCAGCATCGGGGCCAAGGATCTGTGTCTTTAAAATCGGAGGCACGATCACATTAAGCTCTCCCCTTACTATAAGTAATCCCTATATTACCATTGCCGGTCAAACAGCTCCAGGAGGTGGAATAACTCTAAAATCTTCAGGAAGTGATATTTTCAGCGCCAAGACTCATGATATTATCATCCGTTATATCACTGGTCGCCCAGGAGTGGGTGGAGAAAATCACGCAGTCCAGATTGTCAGTAATGGATCTACTTCAGTTTATAATATCATCTTTGATCACTGTTCCTTCAGCTGGGGTATCGATTCGGTTTGGGAAACCTGGTATCGGGTATTTGACACAACTATTCAGTGGTCGTTTGTAAATGAGGGGTTAGACTGCAGCACTCATTCTAAAGGGTGTCACAGCAAGGGATTAATGATTGGCGGTTATAAACTGGTTGAAAGTAACACAGCAAAAGGATCGTATAACATTTCGGTTCATCACAACTTAATGGCCCATGATGCGGAACGAACGCCCCTCATGCAGTTTTGCGGTACAGGCCAGGTTATTAACAATATTACATACAATCCCATGTGGACATTTGCTCACCAAGAGATTAATTGCTCTGATGCAACTGCCATTAGTGTTGTCAATTGGATTGGTAACTATCATAAGAAAGGTCCTGATTCGACTTCAAACACAGATCTTAAAGTTTCAATTACCGGAGGAACTAGCACAGGACGCGCCTATGTCCAGGGAAATATCGGTCCGAGTCGACCCAATAATACTCTACCAGAAAAAAATTGGGTAAGTGCGGCTGATAGTTTAATAGCAACCACTCCAGCTGAAGCCCCTGCAGTGACGACAACTGATGCACTTACTGCCTATGACCAGGTTTTGACTGAAGGCGGTAATAACAAAGGTTTAGATTGTAATGGCAATTGGGTGAATCGGCGTGACAGCATTGATGCCCGTGTGGTTAACGAAGTCAGGACAGGAACTGGTCATATAATCGACAATCCATCCGAGGTTGGCGGTTGGGTTACTATTTCATCTGGGATTCCCTGTTCCGACAATGATCATGACGGCATGCCGGATGTTTGGGAAGTAGCGCACGGATTGAATCCTAATAGTGCCGCAGATGGGACATTAGTTACTGCAAGTGGTTATACAAACTTGGAAGTATATTTAAACGGTTTTGACCAGACCCCATCTCCGACAGCTCTCATACAACCAACCCAAACTCCTGCACCCACTCCTAGACCAGGAGACGCTAATGGGGATAGCAAAGTTGATGAATTAGATTATGTAATTTGGAAATCTCACTATCAACAATTTACTACGAGCGGAGCTTCCGTAGGTGATTTCAATAAAGATGGCGTAGTAAACGGTGTTGATTATGTTGTATGGATAGTAAACTTTGTCTTCTAGTAATATATGAAACCTAAAATTCTCATTCAAGAGCAGATTGATGATGGGAAACAATATCCTGATCAATCAAACTCTACCATCATCGTTAAACACCATACAACCCTGAAGGAATTTTTTGTGATATTGAAGCAAAAAATATTATATCTTATTTTGATGTCCGCGATGATATCAATTGGTGCTTCTTTGAGTTTTATCCAGGATTGGAGATCCAAAGCGGCTTTGGGAACGGCAACGCTTCGGGTTGTTCCAGCAACGGGCAGTTTGAGTTCCTCTAAGCTCTATCAAATTTGGCTCACTGTTGATAAGCCCGTAGCTTTTGCACATGTCGAGGTTATGTTTAATCCGGACCTCATTAAATTGTCACAAAACCTTACCCTTACAAATTCAGTATTGAATCGGGTTGTCGTTCAGACATCAATTGCAGAGGCGAATATGGCAGGAAAATTTGTCATAGCCATAGGATTGGATCCTCAACAAAAAACGAATGCGCCCACGGGGTCATTTAAGCTCGCTGATTTTTATCTAACTCCGAACGCAGCATTGCAAGGACAAATTGCAACAGTTGCTTTCGGAGGAAGTAGTGGGGTTACTGACCTTGATGCAGGCATTATGACGATAATTCCTCTCGATGCAACGGTGACCCTTATACTAGATCCAACACCCACACCTACGCCAATTGTTACACAACCGGTTGTTTCTCCCACAAACACCCCAAGTATTAGACCAACGAATACACCTACGGTTCGTCTCACACCGACTCCACGAGGACAGAGATCAACTCCAAAACCAAAGCCGACAAAAAAGCTATGATTTATTAATTATAATAATGTTGCTTTTATACACCAAAACGTTTTCTAGATTCAGATACCAAAGTTATATTAGTTGATTATCTTGCGGTAGCCACGTGAGAATTCTGTGTATTTAGTTGGTTGGTAGTTGGTAAGAAGAAAGCCGTCGATACCAAGGTAGATGTTTGTACTTATTGTTCGAGTATAGCCTCATGTATTTATTGGTTTAATTTATTTTCTGTTACATTCTTCTTGAAGTCTTTGAAGAATTGAGATGGTTAAAGAATATTTTTGTCTAATAAATTCCTCATTACTGTGCCAGCGTAATTAGTTAGAATGTGTAGATATAAAAAAGAGGCGTCAACCATGTATCAAAGCCACTATTTTTATTATCTCCCCTTTTTTATTGTCGGAGTTATAACGCTTTGTTTAATTGTGATTTTGGCTGATCCAATAACAGCTTGAGGGGTGCATTTATTGGTTGTCTTGACATACAAGTTTCCGTTGCCGACTTTGAGTGGCCTGAACATTGCCAAGTCATGCCTGGCTTTTACTGTTCCCACACCATCTGTCGAACTGATACCCCAATCATACTTCACTCCTTCTCGGACCGGTCGATTATAGCGGTCATAGGCCAATACGGATAGTTCAATTGGTTTACTGTTACTATATGCCTCTATAGATCCAGGGTTAATCATGACTTTGGTTATTGGTTCGCATTTTTTGGGTGCAGCCTGGGAAATGAGTGTCTGAACATTGGGAAATGCGATGGCAAGAATAATTGCTGTAAAGCCGAGCATGATTATCGGAAATAACGACCTATTTTTATGGGCAATAGGTTCCACAGTTGGTTCTATTGGCGGGGTAGGATTTTGTTCTATCGGTGTTGCGTCATCTGTTTTTATGGGCGACACTTCTGTTTTCGGTGTAGTTTTTTTCATATATTTTTATCATAAGACAAACTATTATATATGTAAAGAAAAGCAGTCTTCGAAATGTATTTATGGGAGTTAACTCTTCCTATTGTCTTTAGTATTTTGTTGGATTACGTGATATTTGCAGTATTTTTAGGCTATATTTTGTAATCCAAGGATATAAATAGCGAAGTTTGCTACAATCGATATAAATGAAAATACCATATACAAATATAACCATCCGTTCGAAGGGTAATTTTCAAATTGGTCAATACTCGTACGGCACACCGCAAGTTTGTAAGTGGACCGATGACGTTGAATTGTACGTAGGAAAGTTTTGCTCGTTTGCAGACAAAGTAACAATACTATTAGGAGGGGAGCATCGGATTGATTGGATTACAACATATCCATTTTCTGCAACGCAATTTAATGATACGTGGCCCGAGGCAAAATACATAAAGGGACACCCAAAAAGCAAAGGAGATGTCCATATTGAAAATGATGTATGGATTGGATATCAAGCAACGATATTATCTGGAGTTACTATCGGAAGTGGTGCGGTTATCGGAGCCGGATCGGTAGTTACAAAAGATGTTTCACCGTATACGGTCGTAGTTGGTAATCCCGCGAGAGTGATTAAAAAGAGGTTTTCTGATAACGATATTCGGTCACTTCTAGAGATTAAATGGTGGGATTGGAGTGAAGATAAGATTAGAAAATTACTACCATTACTATTAAGTAACAACATTAAAGAGTTTTGTCGAGTCGCTCTATCTTCTACTTGATTTTCTGTGCAATTATTTCGATATTGTCTCCTAATTGGGATTCAAAGAGTATGCGTTGAAACGGGTACGTGAGCAAGAATACAATTTTGTTTACGATAATGTTAACTATTCGATTGCTTGAAATAAACCACCAATGGATTGTATTAGTTCTTAAACGTACTAAACGAAATCCTGCGTTATTCAATAGTTTTACCAAGGATTTTGGATTAAGAATAAAATAATGTTCCCCGATGTGCATTCGCCAAAATGTATTTTTTATTAATCTCCCAGAAAAACCAGAACTGTTTGGAGTAGTTATCATTAGAGTTCCATTATCTACTAATTTAAGACTTATGCTATTTAGTAGTTTCTGAGGGTTCCTATTATGCTCGATAACATCAAATATAGTAATAGCGTTAATAGAATTATTTGCAATTTTATCAAGAGAGTTATAAATGATATTTCCTTGCTTTTGTAAATATTTTCGTATTGTAGGGGATCTATCGATTCCAACAATGCTCAAGTTATGTTGTTTGGCAACATGCAAGAAAATTCCGTTGCCCGAACCAATATCCAAAAACTTGCCCGTAGGTTTAGCTAACTGAAGCAGGTTAGTTAGTCGTTGACGAAATAAATCAAAAAGTTTTTTGTTTAACCTATGTGATAAAAATTTCTCAGACATTACGTCATCTTTATTATGTCTGTTATTGTCTAAGGCGGTATTATATGTTAAGTACAGTGACTGGCAATTTATACATCTGTGTATTTGATTCTTTACTCCAACAGAATTGCGTGAAAAGCAAATAGGACAAATGTGTTGTTTAGTTATGACTTTCATATATTATTTGACTTTTTGATTGGGAATTATATCAAGCAGTAATAGTGGGCAAAACAATACCGTCATTTCCATTGATGTTAAACAGAAAGAACAGCGTGTTTGAGTCGGAAGTAATATTTTCACCTGATTATAATAACATATGATACCATTAAGACATGCGTAGGCTTCAGAAACTCTTTTCAAATCATAGTTTTCACATACTTCTTTTATGGTGTCTGGTTTTGTCTGTTTTATATAGCACACTCTCCATTCTTCGGCACAATCATTTTGAATCCGGAGCATTTGATTTAGGTTTGTATGACCAGGCAGTCTGGAAATTTGGGCACTTATTGGGAGCATATAATACTGTTAAGGATAGGATAATATTTGGTGATCACTTGGTGTTGACGCTTCCGATTTTCGGAATTCTTTTTTACCTTTGGGACAATGTGCGAATGCTTCTCATAATCCAAGCAGTTTGTATAGCAACCTCTGCAATACCAATATTTTTAATTGCAAAGAAACGGCTCGCTTCAAATATCAGTGCGTTATGTCTATCCATTATGTACAGCTTATTTTACGGAATTCAGTATGGAGTGTATTTTGATTTCCACCCGATCATTATTGGGGTAGCGATTCTCTCGTGGCTTGCATACTTTTGGGAATCGGAAAAGAAGACGGTATTTTGGACGTTCCTCGTTATTGGGCTTGCGACACAGGAAAACATGGGTATTGCGATTGCCGGTCTCGCGGCTTTGTTTTTTTTCCGAAAAAAATATTGGAAGCAAGCAATTCTCGTTGGGATAGTGGGCTTAGGCTATAGTGTATTGTCAATGAAAATTGTTGCGCAATTTTCACCTGTTGGGTATCAATACACGCCGCAATTTCCAACTACTATTCGTGAAGCCTTTTTACGATTTTTTGATAGCGAAGAAAAACGGCTTGTTTGGCTGTATAGTTATTCATCATTTTCATTATTCCCTTTGTTTTCACCTGGCAGTTTGATTGCGGTAGTTATGGATGTATCCCAATATTTCATTACCGGACCAGAGTTTTCACGTATGTGGAGCCCGTTTATGCATCATCGTGCGATTCTTGCGCCGTTTCTTACAATCGGTGTTATTGATGTACTTGCATTTATTAAATCTAAACGGTTTCCCATTGTCGGTATTGCTATATTTTTATTAGTTGTGTCGTTTGGTACTCAATACTATTTTCATTTCCCGCTTAACAAGTTGACGAAAGTTGCGTATTGGAAAGAAGAGCAGTGGATGAAGGATACCAGAACATTAATTGCATTCGTTCCTGACGGAGTATCTGTTGCAGCACAGCAGAATCTTGTACCGCATTTATCTCATAGAAATGAAATCTATCTTGTCTGGCCAAGAGAGCATGATATTGCCTCAAAACCGTGCGGACAAACGCTTTGCTGGTGGTTGGATTTCGGCAAGACTGCTGATTATTTAGTTGTTGATACAAGACCTGACCAGTTATTGACACAAACACTTGAGACCAATGAACATTGGAATAGCGCAATTACAAATATGGAGATAGCTGGTGTAATTCAGTTAGAAAAGGAAATCGGAGGCGCTAGACTGTATAAAATAGTGAAGGAGAAATGATATACTACATATATGAAATCGCTTAAAATTGTGCAGGATGGGGACAAAAAAACTATTCCTGAACTGGAACACCACGTGCTTTCTTTTTGGGACGAAACACACGCGTTTGAGAGATCTGTTTCATTGCGACCTAAAAATAAACGGTATGTTTTTTACGATGGGCCGCCGTTTGCAACAGGCCTTCCGCATTACGGACATATCTTGGCTTCAACAATAAAAGATGTCATTCCCAGATATTGGACCATGAAGGGATACCGCGTTGATAGGGTATGGGGATGGGATTGCCATGGAATACCGATTGAGAACATCATAGAAAAGGAACTTGATCTCAAGGGTGGCAAAAAGGGTATTGAAGCACTGGGTATAGATAAATTCAATGCATCTTGCAGGTCAGCGATTTTACGGTTTGACCAAGAATGGGAAAAGGTGATAAGAAGGATCGGTCGTTGGGTTGATTTTACCCATTCATATAAAACCATGGATATGTCCTACATGGAATCCGTGTGGTGGGCGTTTCAGTCTCTTTGGAAAAAGGAACTCGTATATGAAGGCAGAAAAGTCATATTGTATTGTCCAAGGTGCGCAACACCGTTGTCGAATTTTGAGATTGCAATGGACAACAGTTATAAAGATATTAGTGAGCCGTCAACTACATATAAATTTAAAGTTGTTGGAGAGAAAGATACATATCTTCTTGCATGGTCGACAACCCCGTGGAATAAACTTGTTACCACCGCTCTTGCCGTAAATCCCACGCTAACCTATGTATATGTAAAACAGGGGAGAGAAACATATATACTTGCTGAAACTAGACTCTCAATTCTTTCAGATACGGCATACGAGATTGTAAAAAAAGTGATTGGATCGGAACTTGATGGCGTGAAGTATGAAGCGCTTTATGATTTTTATCCACAGAGATCCAAAGATGAAAAAGCATTTATAGTTGTTGCTGATGAATTTGTCACGGCAACTGATGGAACGGGAATCGTAACGCTTGCTGTATATGGGGAAGAAGATTATCGTGTGATGAAAAAACATCACATTCAACTTGCGAAACACGTAGACATGGAAGGAAAACTTAATAAAGAAGTTACCCCGTGGGCCGGTATGTACATACTTAAAGCCAATCCATTGATTGACGAGGAATTAAAGAAGCGAGGGAACATTTACAAAGAAGAACCACTTACACACAGTGTTCCGACCTGTTATCGCTGTGACACACGCCTTTATTATGCTCCAATTCCTGCATGGTTTATTGATGTGCAAAAAATGAAACCGGATCTTATTGCACAAAATAAACATATTAACTGGTACCCAGGATATCTCAAGGAAGGAAGATTTGGAAAAGGACTTGAACAAGCCCCAGATTGGAATATTTCAAGAAGCAGATATTGGGGTACGCCTATGCCTATATGGAGAGGAATGATTGGAGATAAAGAGTACATACGTATCATCGGTTCAGTTGAAGAGTTAAAAAAATGGGCTGTTGACTCAAAACAGATTGAAGATTTGACAGACATCCATCGGGAATATATCGATCACGTTGAAGTATGGGTTGATGATAAGAGAACAATTAAGGGAAGGCGAATCCCAGATGTATTTGATTGTTGGGTAGAATCCGGAAGCATGCCGTATGCATCAATTCATTATCCTTTTGAACACAAAGAGGAATTCGAATCTTCTCATCCCGCACAGTTTATTTCTGAGTACATCGCACAGACACGTGCGTGGTTTTACACCCTTCATGTCATGTCGGTCGGACTTTTTGGAACTCATACGTTTGAAAACGCGGTAACGTCAGGAACAATACTCGCTGAAAATGGGGATAAAATGAGCAAATCAAAAAGAAACTTCACAGATCCAGCAATTGTGTTTGAAAAATATGGTGTGGATGCGCTTAGATTTTACCTCATGAATTCTGTTGTTATGAAAGCTGAAAATATTAATTTTTCAGAAGCAGGAGTGAAGGAAGTCTACCAGAAGGTCATCAGTATTATTTGGAATGTGTGCAGTTTTTACGTTATGTATGTATCAAGTCCACTAAATAGTCATCCGAAATCTGAGCATATACTTGATAGATGGATCGTTACAAGAATAAATTCGCTCATCACAACAGTAACAACTGCACTCGATGGGTATGATACGGTTGCTGCTTGTAGAGCAACAGGAGAATTTATTAGTGATCTGTCTACCTGGTATATACGAAGAAGTCGTGACAGAATAAAAACCGATCAAAGAGCACAAGAAACACTTGGATGGGTATTGATGACCCTATCGAAAATCATGGCTCCCATCACACCATTTATTAGTGAACTTATCTATCAGAATATATCAGGTGATACCGAATCAGTGCACCTCGCATTATGGCCGCAAAAGGAAACTGAAAGTGATACTGCATTAGAAAAGAACATGGTATTTGTACGGCAACTCGCTGAACAGATTCATGCAGCCAGAAAGGAACTGGCAATCCCTGTTAAGCAGCCGCTTGCAAAAGTTACCATATACAGTGACAAAAAGAGTATATCGTCTGATTTGGAAACGCTTCTTCTTGAAGAGGTAAATATTAAAATAATGGAATGGAAAATTACGGACAAAGATATACGAATGGAATTAGATACGACAATCACCCCAGAACTTAAAGCAGAAGGTGATATGCGAGAGCTTGTGCGGGCAATTCAAAATATTCGTAAAGTGAAGAAACTAGGAATATCCGAACGCATCCATACGTTACATATTCCTAAGATTTACCATCATTTAACCAAAGAGCAGATTATACATATTCAAGCCATAACATTATCAGATACCATTGTATGGAGCGAAACCCTCGATATCACGACTGGCAAACAATAATCCTATTGTTTTTGTTAACTGCTTTTGGATTATTTATTCTTTTGACCATTGATACCGGTCTTTTCTACCAACAGTTACTATTTGCAGGTATTGGACTTGTACTCATGTTGTTGATTTCAAAAATTGATTCTGTGCTTCTTACGTGGTTTGTCCCATTTGGATATATTGGATCAATCATTTTATTACTTCTTTCAAATTTTGGTCCATCAATTCGTGGTGCGCGTCGCTGGCTGGTGATTGGGCCTTCACAAATTCAGCCATCTGAGCTTGTAAAGCCAATTCTTCTTTTAGTATTTGCGTACGCTATTACCAAATACCCGCCAAAAAAAGTTCAGGAAATGATATTTCATGCAATAATATTTTTCATTCCGTTTTTTCTTGTGTTTAAACAGCCTGACTTAGGAACGAGTTTGGTTTATGTCGCCATGTGGGGAGCTATGATGATTATGGGAGGGTTTCCGCTTCCATATTTCTTTGGAGGGATAGCTATTGGGATTGCCGGACTACCTGTTATTTGGCGATTATTGGCATCTTATCAAAAATCCAGAATTACCACATTTTTAAACCCCATGCTTGATCCCCAAGGCGCGGGATATAATGCTATTCAGGCAGTTATTGCCATTGGAAGTGGTCAGTGGTTTGGAAGGGGACTAGGGCTTGGAACACAAAGTCATCTGCGGTTTTTGCCTGAATACTATACGGATTTCATGTTTGCCACACTTGTTGAGGAAATGGGATTTATTGGGGGAGCCACACTCCTACTCTTATATACGTTTCTTCTTTGGAATGTCATTAAACCACTCATAACAAACCGCATTGTTGGCAGATTACCTGTCATCTACACCATTGGTATGTTTACCATGCTTCTGACACAAATAGCCATAAATAGCGGTATGAACATGGGAATCCTTCCTATTACAGGTATTACCCTTCCGCTAGTCTCGTACGGAGGAAGCTCTCTCTTGTCTATTGCCGTAACATTTGGAATTCTCTGGGCGATTGCATTTGAATGATTCCCCTGATACAATACAAAACATGTTTGCAATAGCCCAAATAGCAGGAAAACAGTATGTTGTCGCGCCCGGCGATACAATTATCGTGGATCACATTGACGGAAATGTTGGAGATGTGATTACTCTTGATTCAATATTGTTATATAACGATGGCACAAAGATAACTGTGGGAACCCCCATAATTCCAAAAATGAAGGTAATTGCAAAAATAGCTTCTCAGGAAAAAGGGGAAAAGCTTCATGTGAGACGATATAAACAAAAAGTTCGGTACAGAAAAACAACCGGCTTTAGAGCGCATGAAACGACCTTGGTCATCGAAAAGATTGGGTAATCCATGAAGTCCCGTTTATTTTTTTTAGGAAGAACTCCAGAGCTATCTCTTGCTGAGCTATCACCATATATTACTTCTGTTTTTTCGGTTCAGCCTGACATTGTGAAGACAGACGACCCGTTTGTTTCAGATGGGGTTGAGCTGTCTGATGAGGAAAGCATTACCCTCCTTGGAGGGATAGTAAAGATTGCACTTATCGTAGAACACACAGAAGTGCTAAACGCAACAAAATTGGTGCCCCATATTACTGCTTCAAAAAACAAGGTTTCGTTTGCACTGAGTGGCTATGGCGTAGACAAAAAGACAATAATGATACTTGACCAAGAGATCAAGGACTTGTTTACTTCAACTCATATTTCATCCCGATTTGTGCTTCCGCATGATGGCAGCGTTGTTTCGTCAGTTGCCGTTGTGAAAGAGCACATCGAAGAAATTGTGATTGTGAAAGATGCATCCGGCTATATTATTGGCAAGACTATAGCGATCCAACCGTTTGAGGGATGGAATGAGCGTGATTATCATCGTCCGTTTGCTGATCCCAAAAACGGAATGCTCCCACCAAAAATTGCTCGAATGATTGTGAATATAGCACTGGGATCAAAAAGTGCTGGAAAAACCCTGTTGGATCCTTTTTGCGGAATGGGGACAATTTGTGCTGAAGCTGCGCTTCGGGGGGTTAATGCAATTGGAAGTGATATAGACAAATCATCGGTTGAAAAGGCAAAGAAAAACATGTCATGGATACTATCTCAATATAAGTTAAGTTCCTCAGTCCGTATTTTTCAGGCGGACGCAACGCATATAGATGAACATATCGATGAGGGGACAATTGATGTAATTGTAACAGAACCACTTTTGGGACCGACGCGACTTGGTGAAGAGTCGACTCATGACGTCCGTGAAATACAAAACATAGTAAAAGGCCTTGAGAAATTATATATAGGATGTTTCCGTTCATGGAATCATATTTTAAAAAAAGATGGTGTTATCGTCATTGCGCTCCCTTCATTTATAACGAGTAAAACAATCTACAGCGTGAAAAAAGTTATTGACACATGTGAAATGCTTGGGTATACTAAGGTACTTGGCCCAATCACGTACGGACGGCCACAGGCGGTAGTACAAAGAAATTTCTATTTATTTAAACGATCATATGGCACACGTTAAAGCAGGTGGGGTAGCAAAAGGAAATAAAGACTCGGTTTCAAAACGGTTAGGCGTGAAGGTGTATGGTGGACAATTTGCCAAAGCAGGAAGCATCATTATTCGTCAAAAAGGAACAAAAGTGTATCCGGGTTTACATGTTGCAATGGGAAAAGATTTTACCATTTCTTCAAATATTACAGGGAAAGTGCAATTTGGCGTAAAAAACGGTAAAAAAATAGTATCTGTCTTGCCCGCATAAGAGAGGTACAATGCCTGACACACAACAAGTTCTGCATTTAGATATTGATTTAATTCAACCAAATCCCCTTCAGCCACGTGGTCTAATTGCTCCAGAAGCACTTGCAGATTTGGTTTCGTCCATTAAGGAACATGGAATCATTGAACCATTGGTTGTTGCAAAAACCCCTGCAGGATATCAGATAATCGCGGGTGAGCGCCGGTGGCGCGCCTCACGGCTTGCAGGATTTGCGACTGTGCCCGTTGTCATTAAAGAAACAACAGCAAAAGGAATGCTTGAACTTGCAATCGTTGAAAACGTACAACGAGAGGACCTTAATCCTGTTGAGCGCGCACAAGCGTTCCAACGGCTTATAGAAGAATTCGGACTTACAGTTACTGAGATAGCCAAGCGGGTTGGAAAAAGCGAATCCTACGTTTCCAACACTATGCGACTGCTTGGACTTCCTGATGCAATAAAAGACGGACTTGTATCTGGGGCCATCTCAGAAGGTCATGCACGGGCAATAGCTGGTCTTACAGACGTAAAACTCATGGTAGAAGCGTATAAGACTATCTTATCTGAAAATGCATCTGTAAGGAGAGCTGAGGACCTTGCAAGACGACTAAAAGCTCAGACAACTGGTGCAAATGGATCAACAACAAAAGTAGAGCGAATTCACAGCGAGGAACTTGATGGTATGGCAAAGGATATGGCGCAGTCAGTCAATGGACTTGTTAAAATTACGCAATCAAAAGTCGAAGCACGCGTGGTATTTGTGATCAGGGGAAACCTTGAAATAACAAGTCTAGCCCTTAAGAAAATGAGACAGAAACTTCTAGGTTAAAGACTGTCAGGCACAGATGGAACAACCCAAAATTTATTCATAGGCCAATAACGGAATAATGCCTGTCCGATAAAATCTTCGAGCGGAATTGGACCGAATTCCCGGGAATCAGAGCTATGTGGTCGGTTGTCACCACTGACGAAGTATGACCCATCTGGTACGGTAAACGGTTCACCTTCTTTTAAAAATGCCCCAGGTGATGTGACGACAGTTGCTTCAAGATATGGTTCTGATAGTTGTTTGTTGTTGATATAAAAAATACTGTTTTTTAGCATGACTGTTTCTCCGGGAAGTGCTATAACTCTCTTGATATAGTCAATATCTTTGTTTCTGGGTGATTTGAAGATGACTACATCTCCACGTTTCGGTTCTTTCATTTTGTAAACAATTTTATTCGTAATTAAGAGTTCTTTATCATAGAATGTCGGAAACATGGATTGACCGTTTATCTCCTGTGGTGAAAAGAGGAATAGATACACCATGACAAGCATCGCCATGAATACAACAATTCCTTGAAAAAAGTCGAAAATTGAGTTTAAAATTTGTTTGATTTTATCCATACCAATGGCTATTTCTATGATATAATACTAATGTTTTGTAAACAACCCTTAGATTCGGGCGTATAGCTCAGCTGGTAGAGCGTTTCATTGACATTGAAAAGGTCTCAGGTTCAAGTCCTGATACGCCCACAAGGATTATTTTTGGAGTGCCTCTTTAAATAGAAGTTGGGCATTCAAAAAGTGAATATGTGTTTTTGCTAGTTCATTTTTCATCAGACTTTCTTTTCCAACCTCAAAGGATTTTGCCGCCATCCGATAAAGAAGAATATGTATATTTGTAGGTTTAGTTTTTTCGATTTGTACTAGTAAACGAATTCGCTCTTTTTCGAGAGACATCTGTATAAGTGAAAGATGTTTTGAAGAAAAATAATCTGGCATATCGGAAAAAAGCATTAGATAGAACTTTCTAATTGTTTCCTGTGGTGTGAACGATAATTGGACAGCTAGTTCATTGTTAATATTTCTAAAACGGGACAAGGACGAATATATTTGTTCTAATTTCATCTTTGTGATGAAATTAATACCTTCATCTACGCCATATTTTACAATAGCCAAATCCGATCGCATATGTCGTACAGCCTGTATGTTAAATTTTTCAAGAGTAAGAAGTTCTGAATCAATTTGTGATATCCAATCAGAGACAGTAAGATTTGTTATTGGTGTTTCTGAAGGAGAATTTGCAACGAATTGTAGTGAATAGTAATCAACTTTATCAGCTATCGTAGAATTCGAAATATCAGTCCAAACTGTGTTAGATGTACCAAATTGACCTATGGACAGATGATATGTCCCTGAGCCCTTTCCAGTGATACGTATTTCATACTGACCGTCAGGTGCGTTTGGTATTAATAATACTCCGTCCGTGTCAGTGTATGTATTTCCATTTGTAACCACGGTTATTATTGCGGGTGATTGCATCGTAAACAGAAGTGCTGGAGAAAACCTCGTAGTCATACCTTCATGGATATCTTTGTCAGAATATGGAATATCTAGAAGATTAAGAATTGATGTGATACCTTCTTTAGATGTAATAAGCGACCCATGATCTTGGGTAAGAATGGTATTTGCGTCATCTGAGAATACCGATCGATTTGTTGTAACTGTACCATCTCCAGGTTCAGTTCTTGTTTCAACTGGTTTTCCGTCCTGCCAATTCCCTAGAAGGAAATCAATTTTATTTGGAGTTGTGACAACAAATTTGCCTGGGGTGTCATTTCCCTTTCCTCCAATTGCGTCAAACAGATGATAGACCGTACTAACTGTCGAGTTAAGTGCTTCTAACCATATGTTCCAGACGTACATTTGGCTTTTTGTAATCTCTATATTGTCAGATTTACGAATCAAATAGGGGGATGAGGGGAGCAAATCTTTCAGCACTGGAAACAGTTCCTGAATTGTTTCCCTATCAGTTTGAATTTTTTTCTTTCCCACATGAAGAAGCATGTGGGTGGCAATGGATAAGACAGATGAATCTTGTGATATTTCTCCACCCTCCCATGCTCGATATGGTTGAATTACACCAAGGTTTGGTGAGCCGACCGTCAATATGTGATTTATACGTGTCTTATTGTTATCTGATTGTGCCCATGTGCGGGCAATAAGTCCTCCAAGAGAATGACCAATAATTGAAATATGTTTATTTGGGTGTTTTAAAAATACGTTTGAATTGAGATAATTGTTTAATAGGTTCGTATTTTCTGCTACGGTGTTTCTCCAATCATATGGCCAAATATAAAGTAAATTATTTTCTGTATACCCAAGATTCTTTAACGTCACGATTATTCCATCATACTCTTTAATAAAAGGGAGAAGCTTCCATGGACTGGAATATTTTGTTTTGCCTTCAAGTATTGCTTCCTTATTCCATGATGCGAACATTCCTGGAATGATCACAATTGGCTCTTTTGATTTTGGTGTCGGAGTTGGACTAGGCATTATGGTGGGAATAATAGTTGGTATTGATGTGGAGGTAGGAATCAGGGTATTTGTTGGTACAGGCATTTCTGTAGGTGAGATACTGGGAAACAATGAAACGCTGGGTGTGGGTTGAGGGGTCGGTAAATCACCAAAATAAGCTAAACCGATTTTCCAAATTAAGTCCAATGATCTACTTCCGTACCATAATAAATATGAATTCAAGGTTTTATAAATAGATCCGTCTCCAACACCATATGAGTCAAAATAATTAGGCAACTCGTTTAAAAGAACAGGATTTTTATCGATAGGTTTTGACCAAAATGAGCTGTTAGTTGATTCTGCGTATGCAATACTTGTCATTGTGCCCAAATTTGTCGTGTTGTACCACATCTTAAATAGTTGATTTGTTGTATCGAAAATAACATCGGGACCAATATTGTGACCTCGTTCCCACCATGATGTATTTGTGATTACTGGATTGTTTGGGTAAGGAGTCCACTTCAAGCCATCAGTTGAAATTGCGTAACCAATGGTCCAATTGTTTGGATTAGAACGTGCTGCATAATATAAATGATATAAATGATCGTTTAGTTTTAAAACAAATGGGTGAGTTAGACCTATCGCATCCCAATTCTGTGAGGAATTTAATTGCTTATAATTCAAAATTTGCCAATCAACTCCATTTGTTGAAGTTGCGTATCCAATTGTAAAGTCTCCATCATTTTTGTCTGAAAATGATGATGTAAACCACATCCGATAAAGACCACTGTCTTTGATTACGGAAGGAGTGATTATGTGTTTTGGTTCTGCAGGATTAAAATTCCATGTTAACACCGGGTTATTTGGATATTTGTACCAATTAATTCCGTCTAACGATAGTGCATATCCAACGCTCCAATATGATCCATTATGTCCAGAGTACCACATTTTAAATATGCCCTCATCGTAAATAACATTCGGATATCTAACTTGATTCATGTCCCAGGACTCGGGTCCGTTTACCAGAATTGGTTTAGTAGAATATCTAATGTAGTTAGAGAATTGTGAGTTAACTGAATTAGAGGGATAAAATAATAAAATAACGATAATTAATAGATATCTAATTATCTTCACAATATAATTAACCATTAAAATGTATTTACTTGTCAAGAAGAAAAAAATTATGGGTTACAAATATCGATATATGTCAAGACAATGAATTAGATTAACTAGTATTATAATGGTAATAAGCTTGCTCAAGTGTAAATAATAAATATTATCAAAAATAATACTGCTTCAAAAAGTACTGAAAACAAGCGATAATAGTGAGAATATTATTGAGACAGTTAGTTACGCATATTGGTTGTAAATATTCAAGAATTAGAAATGGCTCATGCGTGTTTGGAATAGAAAATAATTATTATTCGATATATATAAATTATCGAAGATTCTATTATCTTCATTAATTAAGTAAATTTACGATATACTAAAGGTATGATATCCGTAGTTGTGCTTACACATAATAGTCAAAACATGATTAGTGCGGTTCTCGAATCATTGAAATGGTGTGATGAACGGATTATTGTAGATGATTATTCTATTGACAAGACAAGAGAAATAGCAAAAGCTGCAGGATGCACCATATACCAACATTCCCTGAACGATAATTTTGCAGAGCAAAGGAATTTTGGATTAGAAAAAGCAAAAGGGGAGTGGGTATTGTTTGTGGACAGTGACGAGCTTGTGTCTGGTAAACTTTGTGATGAAATTCAGAACGCTCTTAAGAAAGAGTCCAAAATTGTTGGGTATTACCTTTCCCGGAGAGATACTATGTGGGGAAGAGAATTAAAATACGGGGAGACAGCACATGTAAAGCTTCTACGACTTGCTAAAAAGACAGCTGGAATATGGGAAAGGTCTGTGCATGAAATTTGGAGAGTTCATGGGCCTGTTGCTTATCTTGTATCTCCTCTTTTACATTTTCCACATACAAGTGTATCGAGTTTTCTCTCCCGGATTAACCTATACACCTCGTTAAATGCAAGACAATTTTACAAGGAAAAAAAGCGGTTTTCTGTATGGCAAATAATCGTATACCCAAAAGCAAAATTCATTCAAAATTATTTCTATCGGCTAGGTTTTCTTGATGGAGGAGCGGGTTTTGTAAGCGCTATGATGATGAGCTTTCATTCTTTTTTAACTCGAGGTAAACTTTGGGAATTAGAGCAAAAGAAACCTTAATATGTGGCAGATCGCATTGTTTGTCAGCATACTAGCGGGTCAATTGGGAAGAATTCAAATTACCTCTAGTGTTGCTTTTTATCTCCATGATCTGGTTATTTTTGGTTATATCCTTTTCCATATCAAAGGTCTTGCTCAGGTTGAATGGAAAAAAATTCCCTTTGTTAAACCACTTGTCGTTGTAGGAGCGGTTTGTTCTTTATCCTTACTTGCCAATATCAGCAAATTTCAGCTTATGGATGTTGGGGTAAGCCTACTATATTTACTTCGATTTTTTATGTACATAGCTGCGTTTACATTTGTCCTCTTCTCAAATAAGACTCAACTTTATTGGTTTCGATTTCTTTATTTTCTAGGCGTCGGATATTCAGTTTTAGGCTTTATGCAGTTAGTGTTGTATCCAAACTTACGGAATCTTGCATATCTTGGTTGGGATCCACACTATTATCGCTTGTTTTCAACACTTTTTGACCCAAATTATGTTGGGAGCATCGTTGTGATGTGTTTGTTTCTTGGGATATATCTTTATATTGAAACAAGAACGAAATATATGATTTATATATCGCAACTTATTCTTATTGTTGCGCTTCTTTTTACGTATTCAAGAAGTAGTATTATTGCCTGTATCTTTGGTTTAATTGTATATATTTGCATGACGAAGAAATTGAAATACTTAATTGCGTTTATTCTTATTCCCTTTATCTTAAGTATATTCCCGTCATTTGGAGGCATCTCAACTGACATTGGTCGTATGTGGTCAGTGAGTGCAAGAATTGCAAATTGGCAGGAGTCGAGCAATATATTTTTAAACTCTCCTATTATTGGGTATGGATTCAATACTCTTCGCGCATTACCTCGGAAGAACCTAATTTCTCCGTATGGGTATATTCCAAATGCTTCAGGTGGGGTAGACAATAGCGTTTTATTTATTCTTGTGACAACAGGACTAATCGGTTTAGTTGCGTTTATAAACCTTGGAATACATTTAATTCGAAAAGGTTATTCTATTTCAAAACAGTCGTTAAGAGCAGTATATTTATCTATTCTTGTCGTGCTTATGGTTCATAGCACGTTCGTAAATACACTATTTTATCCACAAATTCTTATTTGGTTTTGGATATTTGCAGGATCTGTAGGAGAAAAGGGAAATATTATTTCCCGTAGTTGATTTTTCGTTCAACGGTTATCTGGTTACCTGCAGTATCGGTTGCAATGATTTTAATAACTGAGTCACCTTCCGGAACATTGAGGTCGTAGGCAAAAGAACCGTCATTTCTCAGAATTGCCAAGCGTTCATTTACATTCACGGTATTTGATTCGTCATTTGTTTTCCCGGTAACCGTGATGGTATTTTGTTCCTGTCTGATTTGTTGGTTATCTGAAGGGTAGGTAATATCAAGGGTTGGTTTTGACTTCTTACTTATGACGGTGAAAACTTCAGAAAGAACGCTCACGTTTTTATTATCACTAGTCTGTTTTGCGCTAATTGTATTGGTCCCTTCGATAAGTTTGACAGATGGTATGACAAAGGCGCCATCTTTATCAACTGTTGTCTTTTCGGTATCAGTGTCATTTATGTAGACGATAACAGTCATTCCAGCCTGCCCTTTGCCGCTTACTGCAATAGTTGCGCTGTTGGTAGCTATGGGGAGCGGATTTAATTCGGGTGGTAATATCAATTGTTGGCTGGTTTGTTGTTGAGGTGTTCCTCGAAGTTTATCTACAAGCAGGCTAAATCCGATGAGAATCCGGATGCCGAATATCCCCAAAAAAATAAAAATAGCGATAATTCCAACAATGGAGATAACTAGCTTTTTTTCCTGACGTTTATCTTCGTATCGTTTAAGTCTAGAATATTGCATAGATATGAGAGCCGAGGGGGGGAATCGGACCCCCGACCCACGCTTTACGAAAGCGTTGCTCTGCCAACTGAGCTACCTCGGCGAGAACTACGATTGTATTTTATCAAATTCCACCAAGGTACGCTTGAGCCATTGTACCAAACGGCTCGAACATATTTTAGCAAAAATTACTGACAATCGCCAGCTCCGGCGGCGGCAAGGAAAAGGGGTTAAAGGGGAAAAGGAATTGCCGCCGCCTCCGCATTGCATTAACTCAGTCGCGCTCGCTAACGCTTCGCGCTCCTTCGTTGTCGCTCACCCCGCCTGCGGCGGGGTTCGCTTGCCTGCCGGAAAAATTTTCGTTTTTTCATTTCTTCCATTTAATCTTAATTTCCTGCTCACAAGCTATTGCAAAATGTAACAAAACTTTCTATATTTAATAGTAGGGGAAAATATTTTCACCGATCTAATATGTTATGTTTCAAAAACTTGTTCCCAACATTGGGATCAAAATTGAGAGAGAGAGAGAGAGAGAGAGTAAACGGCTTCGCCGTTTTGTAAAATATCTTTTCTCGTTTTTCTTCGCGGTAAGTCTTTTCTTTACTGTTCATACTTCGGTTTATGCAGCTACTTTATATGTTGATGGAAATTTAGGCGGAAACTGTTCAGGAAATTATTCAATAAGCAATAGGGCGTGTAATGGTTCAGATGGCAATGCTTATACTGACGTTGCTTCCGGTGTTGGCGGCGCCAGCGCCGGAGACACGCTGTACATAAGAGCCGGAACTTATAATATTAGCTCCTCAGTTAATATTACCTTTTCTTCTAGCTCGACCACCACGATTCAGGGGTACGGCTCAGAAAGTGTAACTATACACAAAACTACAATAGCTGGAGCTCTGTTTAATTTAAGTTCAGCAAGTGCAAAAAATATACTGTTTAAAAATTTAATTCTAACCGGTATCCAATATATAGTTGATACAGGGTGGACAAATTATTCAGGCAATGTATGGTCGGCACCATCACAATGTTCAACTCAGATCCGTTTTAATACAACAAATGGCACAAGTGTCGGGGGCATTGGTGCTATTGTTTCTGCTAATCAATATTATTGTTCAGGAGGTACTTTGTACGTCTACTCTACTAGTGATCCAACCACTGCATATACTTCTCCAGGGATTAATGTTGCTGACAACTTTGATGCAATCGGTATAGGCAACCCGTCTTCAATGGAAAATTCTGTTAAGCGCGACTATTTTGCTCACTTATAAAAACTACGTCCTCTTGTAAAAACCTAAATATTGAGCAGCGATCGCTGGCCAACCGTATCTAGAAATAACGTAATTTCGCGAATCTTTAGATACGGAGTCATGCTTGTTTTTGCTCCGCACGTAGTCAATCATTTTTTCTCTAATTTCTTCGAGTGCGTCAGGTTGGAATAACATTGATGGATTCAAGGGTGCAATGAGTTCGTGAACACCGTCAATATTTGAAGCAAAAACCGTTTTTCCACAGGATAGCGCCTCAAGCAATACAACACCCAGACCCTCCCGCTCACTGGGAAAAACCATGGCATCACACGCCTGAATAGCTGTATGAACTTTTTCCTGAGGCACTAGATCAATAGCACTGACGTTTGTTGCATGGGCCAATCTTAATTGCATTTCTTCATAAATTGAATCGGGTTGACCTTTTGCCGCAGCGCCACCTATAAATACTAAATGTGCTCTATCAAGGATTTCTTGGGGCATAGAATTCCAAATATTTAGCAGTAAGTCCGGCCGCTTTCTTTGTACAAACCGTCCTAAGTAGAAAAAGATAATTTTGTCTTTTGGCAAGTTGTACATTTCTCGCAAAGCCATTTGTCTTTCTTGATCAACTGGAGTAAATCGATCAGTATCAACACCGAACGGAAGAGTTACAATTTTATCTTTTGGAATCTGAATTCCTGCCCTCTCATATTCTCCTGGAATTTGCGAATTGATCGTATTAAAACCCGACATTGAGCTTCTCAATAATGCATTAAACGGTTGTCTTTGAGCAGAACTACCCCAGTTCTCATTATTCACGCCGCGATTAGTGACATTTCCGCTGGTAGCAACATAAAGATAAGTTTTGATTCCTAAAGCTCTCAATAGAACTGACGTAAGGTATTGTTGTTCAGCTTTATCATTGTATGTTTCTTTCGTTTCCGGAATTGGAGGAAAAATCTCCATCCATTGAACGACGCTGAAATCCTCTTGATGTTGAAGAAGAAAATGACTGACATCTTCAATTCCTTTACCAATCCCATAAACGGGCACACCGTCTTCTAAATGAATTTTTCCAGTTAAATCTCTGTCTTCGTAGATTCCCTTGGAAATTATCACTGGAGACTGTCCCAGGGCTTTGAGTTGATGAGCCAAATTAAGCGTTCCAACCTCTAATCCTCCCAATTCATAAAGAGGATGATAAGGAATGACCAGAGCTATCTGTTTCGATATGTCACCTGAAGGGCGAGTCGTCTGGATTCCCTCAAATTGCATTTGTCGTGCAATTCTGAAAATCCCCATCTTTATTTGTGGAGACAAAATCGATTCACCTGATACAATTCGTTCAGAGATTCTCTGTGGTAAAAGATCCTCCTTTAATGAAAATGTTTCTAACATAGATTATCTCTGCTCTGAAAGTAATTGAGCGTACACATCCGTATATTTTTTAGCAGCAACTGTATCATCTATACCCAGCCGGAGAACGTGCTCTCGGGCCTGATGACCTATTTGTTTGCTTTCGAACGGATCGGCTACAGCAGTCACGATTGCGGATGTTAAAGATTCGCTAGAACGATCTTCAAAAGTAATGCCGGTAATGCCTGGAATTAACAAGTCAGACATTCCTGTTTTCGTAGCTGCCCATTGACTGGTTATTACCGGAAGTCCGGATGTCATAGCTTCAGCGACAGAAACGGACAAGCCCTCCTGATGAAACGATGGATAAACAAAATAATCGGCAAGTTTATAATAATCAGCAACCATTTTTTGATCAGAAATAACACCGCGGTACTCCATATTCGGCAGCGGATGATCTATCACGTTTTGGACAAGAGGGGTAGCAGGATCGCCCGACGTTAAACCCCCGATAACAACTAAGTGTAATTGATTTTGAGTATCCATCTCTTGGATTGTATTCCAGGATTTCAAAAGCAAATCAATTCCTTTAGCCTCCACCAGCCTACCAGCAAAAAGAAATAAGGTTGAATCAGAAGAAAAACCATATCTATCCCGAAGACTGCGTTTCTCGACATCATCAACAGGATGAAATATCTCTGTTGAAACGGTACTACGAATGATGGAAACCTGATCAGGGCGGAAGCCAAAGTTAATCGCCTCCCGCGCGAGTGGTGTGGAGATAGCAACGATGCGATCGATTTTTTGAAGGAGCATTTTTCGAAATTCATCTCTTTCTGTATCGGAGAGTTCCTGCTGAAGTTGAGTGAAATGATCAATTTCACAAGTTCTTAAAATTGTAGGAATATGAAGATCCAGTATGTCCGATAAATCATGTGGATAATGTTCAAAACCCCACCCGATTTGGAGCACTCCGATGTCTTTGTCATTTTTTACTATAAACTCTCTGATTTTCGGCATTGATGGGATCGAGATAACTTCAAAATATTTGGTTTTATCCCAATCTGGCAATTCATAATCCAAAGGAGCAGGTACGCCCCTGTAAAAATCTCCACATGTCAACACTTTTATGGGGACTTCTCCCGTAGAAGAAATCGCTTCAACAAACCGTTGGGTGGCACGCTCAGCACCACCGATTCCTAGGCTGCTTGGCCAAATCTTTTGGGCTACAGCAAGATGTGAATCTTTAAAATATGATTGTGGTCGCTCGGGCGTCATATAAATTATGGTTGGTATGCTATAATACATCAAATTATATCATACAGATTCAAATATTTATAGGTTATATGATCCCAGAAGCAGAAAATAGAAAATGTCTATGTCCGATCTGCAACTCTAGTTTTCCATCATTCTTACCGTATGGCGATACGAATAGGGTAAAGTGGTACCGTTTGTCAAGACGATTTTTTAACGACAACTTCCTCTTAAAATGTAACTTGTAATAATGCTAAATGCCAAAATATATGTGTGCCGGTGTTTTGTATCCCAGGGATTGATGTAATCTCCGGGTGTTGTATTTCTCAATATATTCTCCGATTGATTGATTTGCTTCTTGCCAACTTTGATAATCCCGTAAGTATACTTCTTCGTATTTTAACGTTCGCCAAAATCTCTCGGTGAATATATTGTCAAAACAGCGGCCTTTGTGATCCATGCTGATTTGTACTTTCTGGTTTTGCCAGATCGTAATCATTTCTTCATCGGTAAATTGCACTCCCTGATCGACATTAATGATGCTGGGGATATTGATTTTGAGTGCCGCCTCAGCTGCCTCCAGACAAAAATCAGTCTTGAGGGAATCGGACAGCTTCCACGACAAGATATACCGCGCATACCAATCCATGAAAACCACCAAATACAGGAATCCGTATTTCATCCGGATATACGTAATGTCCGAGCTCCAGACCTGGTTGACCCGCATAATATTCATGCCTTTTAACAGATACGGGAAAACGATATGCGGCTTTCCATTAAAACTTAACCGTGGTTTTGGGTAGATCGCCTCAATCCCCATGATCTCCATAAGGCTTCTGGTTCTTTTCCTTCCTACGCGGTATCCGACTTCTCCGGTTAACGCAGCCGCCATCGTTCGAGCTCCATAACTGGGAAGATCGGTATGGATTCTGTCAATCCGTCTCATTAAATCCAGCGATTCCGGTGAAACCGGTACCGGATCATAATAGTTTGACGATTTACTGATCCCTAATAGCTCACACTGGCGATAGATAGGTATCTGACGACTCAATTTGTTAAGGTGCGTTTCCGCAATTTGGTGCGGCGTAAGTGCTACCTGTTTACTCAAGCAATCCCACCTTTTTTTTTAACCATTCGATTTCAATCTTCTGTTTGCCAATCTGTTTGTACAGCTCTTCGATAAACTCTCGGTCTTTCTCTTTGTCCCGTTTGTCGCGGTCGGAGAATATCCGTTCTAATCCCTCCAGTAATTTCTTCTTCCAAACCCCGATTTGGGTTGGGTGAACCGAGAACCGGCTTGCTAACTGTCCCGTTGTTTCCACTCCTTTGGTTGCCTCAAGGGCAACCTTGGCTTTGA
>Ga0172368_10000244_pt1 | contig 77379 bp, 71 predicted proteins | sample Lak11m_FD_114540 | JGI IMG/M metagenome (GOLD analysis project Ga0172368, IMG submission 114540) | Freshwater microbial communities from Kabuno Bay, South-Kivu, Congo - kab_022012_11m | ecosystem: Environmental > Aquatic > Freshwater > Lake | place: Democratic Republic of the Congo: South-Kivu...
CGAAGGATGCGGCCCTGTACGCTGACCGCTCCGCATCCTTCGACTACGGGCTGCGGCCCTCCGCTCAGGATGCTCCGCTACGGTTGAATCGCCGGGACAGTTGATTAATTCTCATTCCTTAGCCCATGCCTCGCTTAATCCCCCTATCCTCACTTGGCCTTAATACTTGCGCACTAACGCCCGATAAGCCGCGGGCTGGCGACACTGGAGGATCTGCGATTCCTCACGCACCTTGCGAATCTCGTCCAGGTCTACTGTCGCCACCGCGTAGCCCTCGACTGCCTCGTCCAGCGCGGTGTAAACGGCGCCGCGCGGGCCCACCAGCGTCGACTCGCCGCCGAAAGTGTAGCTCGGCTCCTCGCCTACCCGGTTCGCCGCTGCGATGAAGACCGCATTCTCGCAGGCGCGAGCTACCGTATACGCCCGCCACTCGTCCATGTGCGCGGTCTCCCACGCCGCGCAGGTCACGATGAGATCGGCGCCATCTAGTGTCAGGCTGCGCGCCACCTCGGGAAACGCCAGATCCCAACCGATCATCACGCCGAGCTGGCCGAACTCGGCCTCGAACAACGGCATACGGTAGCCGGGGCGGAACGCCAGCCGCTCTTCCCCGCGCAGGTGTAGCTTGCGGTAATCGCCCAACAGCTCGCCGTCCGGGCCAAGCACCACCGCCGCGTTGAACAGGATGCTCTCGACTTTCTCCTTGGCCGGCAGGCCGAAGACGAGATATACGCTGAACTCGGCAGCCTTGCCCGCCAGGTAGGACACCACGTGGCCCGGCACACGCTCGGCCAGACGCGTGAAGTTAAGCCCACATTCATAGCCCGACACCGCCAGCTCGGGGAAGACGATCAAGTTGGTCAGCTGTTGGCTGCAGATACGCTGGATAAAGCCGGCCATCCGGCGCAGGTTTTCCTCGTTGTCGTTAAGCACCGGCGCCGTCTGCGCCAGGGCGATGGTGATTTCGCGTGACATGAGGGCGACTCCTTGAATGACTCAGCCTTCTACGACATTCCTATGATAGACCAGATGTTCGGATTCACCAAACTAGACGTGGTGCGTGGTACGTGGTACGTGGTGCGTTGCACGTAGTGCGTGGTGCGTGGTGCGTTGTACGTGGTACGTGGTGCGTTGCACGTAGCGCGTTGACGAATTCACCAGACGGACCACGCTCCACGCACCACGCTTCACGCTCGACGCTCTACGCCCCACGTCCCGCGCTCCACAATGCCTCGACCTCCTGCCACGCCATGCCCTCCCACCCGAACCGGCGCAGATCCACGTACCCGCGCGCGTCGAACTCGATACCTTCCTCCTCCAACAACGTGCGCTGGAGGTCTGCGCCGAGATCGACGCGGGAGATGCTGATGCGGCCGGCGCTGTTAATCACGCGCTGCCAGGGCACGTCGTCGATGTCACTGCCGCGCAGCGCGCTCAACGCCCAGCCGACCGTGCGGGCCGCTTGCGGGTGCCCCAGCACCGCGGCGATCTGCCCGTAGCTGGCGACCTTCCCGCGCGGGATTTGCCTCACGACGCGATAAACGCGCTCAAAGAAGCTTGGTTCCATGCTGCACCTCGACGCTGAAAAGCTAGAACCTGCCAACGTGTCAACGCGCAACCACCCGCGGGCGCCATGCGGCCATCCAGACCGCGGCGATCAGCGCGAGGGTGCCGCCGAACAGGAACGGCGCGGACGGGCCGAATCCTCCCCATGCTCCCGCGCCCTGCCACAGCACCCCGGCGATCACCGACGACGGAAAGGCCAGGATGCCCAGCACGGCGTTGTAGGTGCCGTACGCGGTCCCGCGCACCGCCTCGGGCACCAAATCGGCTACCATGGCGGTCGCGGTCCCGTAGGCCATGCCGTAGTACACGCCGTACAGCGCGTACAGCAGCCACACCTCCCAGCCGGTGCGCGCCAAACCGAACCCCAGGTAGATCACCGCGTAGGCCAGCCAACCGCCGATGATCAGCTTCCGCCGGCCGATCCGGTCAGAAAGTGAGCCGGCGGGGGTCGAGATCAAGGCATAGATCAGGTTAAAGGTAATCAGCATCCCGAGCACGCCCAGCACGTTCAGCCCCCGCTCCCTGGCCCGCAGCACCAGGAACGCGTCCGACGAGTTGCCGAGCGTAAAAAGACCTACGATGAAGACGAAAATCATGAACGGCTTGCCCAGCGACTTGAACGCGAACTTCGGCGCGGATCGTTGCTTGGTCACTGCCACATCTCTGGCGCCCAGGGCAAGCGACAACACCGCCAGCGCGGCCGGAGCCAGGCTGACCAACACCAGCATGCGGAAGGTGTTCTCCTGCAAGTCGGCGCCGGCCGACTGCATCACCCATACGACGAACAAAGAAATGACCAACCCCAGCATCGCGCCCGCGGTGTCGGCCGCGCGGTGGAAGCCGAAGGCCAGGCCGCGCTGGTTTTCGCCAACTGAATCCGCCACCAGCGCATCGCGGGGAGACGTCCGGATGCCCTTGCCTACCCGGTCTCCCCAGCGGGCGCCGGCCACGGTGCCCCAACTGTGCGCCACATAGAAGAACGGTTTCGCCAGCGCGGAGATCGCGTAACCGGATACCGCCAGCCACTTGCGCTCCTGCAGCCGGTCGGAAAGCCAACCAGAAAAGAGCTTGAGGATGCTCGCCATCGCATCGGCCATGCCCTCGATGATGCCGATAATGTCGGTCCTGAGCCCCAGAACGCTGGAAAGGAACAGGGGCAGGATGTTGAGGACCATCTCGCTGGAGATGTCCATGAAGAAACTGGTCAGGCTCACGGCCCAGACGTTGCGCGGCAGGCCGTGCAAGCCGCTGTTCTTGATCTGTGTTTGAGTTTTGGTCGTCACGATATACTCCGATGGTTATTCGATTTGACCGGTGGCTCTCGCTCATTCGCCCGCCTATTCACCGGCTTCCAGGACTTCTCCCGCCAGCTCACGGAGCTTCGCCTTGATTTGGGCCAATACCAGCCGGCCGACCGGCGTGATGCGATAGTATTTCCGCCAGTGGCCGCCGGCCAGCCGTTCCTCGGCCTGGAGATACCCTGCCTGCTCCAGCCCGTGCAGTGCGGGGTAAATGGTGCCGGGGCTGATGCTGGTATAGCCGTGGCGGCCGAGCTCCTGTGCCATCTGCAAGCCGTACACCTCCTCCTTTTCAGCGTGATGGAGGATGTGAACGCGCATGAACCCGCGATACAATTCGGTGAGCATCGTTGTCTCCATGTTATCGGATGCCGTTATCGAAGATCGATAGTATATGCCCGGACGCTCTGCCTTGTCAATCATAGCGCCGGAAAGTATAATGGCGCGTGTCAGACCGCACGACAGAGCACACCGCGGTGCGCGGATGTCAGTGGAACAACCGGCGCAAGACTTACACAAGGAGGAACCCATGACGAGGAGACACTGGTCGTTGATCGCCCTTGCGATTTTCCTTGCCGTGGCTATCGCGGCCTGCGGATCAGGCGCGAAGCAGGCAGCTCCCGCCCAGGAATCTGAGGCGTCGGCTCAAGCCACACCGACCGAGGCCACGCAGCCGATCGCCGAAGCGCCCACCGCGGCACCGGCAAAACCGACGGCAAAACCGACGCAAGCCGAACCCGCCGCGACCCCCGAAGATACTTCTCTCACCCTATCAAGCCGCGACGCCGGGTTAGACGCGCTGACCAGCTTCCGCCTCACCTGGCACGCCGAATGGACATCGGCCGACCCGGATAAGCCGGAAAGCGGCACCTGGGATTGGGTGGAAGAGTACACGGCCGATCCCCAGGCCCATCATCTCAGCATGGCCTCTCCCGACTCGAACGATCCGGCCAAGATCAACACGTTCGAAATCTGGCAAATCGGTGACACCACCTACATGAAGACCAGCGATGACCAGAAGTGCCTCTCCATTTCCAGCGAAGGCTCGGCGGCCGACATGGAAAAAGGGATGTTCAGCCCCAGCATGCTCGGCAGTATCCAGAACGCCACCTACGTCGGCAACGAGACAATCAACGGCGTCCCAGCCAAGCACTACACCTACAACACCCGGGGGGTCGCGCTGGTGGGCCTCGGTGACATCAACGGCGAAACCTGGGTTGCTATCGACGGCGGCTATGTGGTCAAGGACATCGTCGCGTGGAAAGGGGGCGCCGGCCTCTTCGGTTTGGGCGGCTCATCCGCGGGGACCGGCGAAGGAAGCTGGACGTGGGAGCTGTCGAACGTCAACCAGGCCTTCGAGATTAAGCAGGCCGAGGACTGTCAGGCGTCCGCCGCGCTAGATCTGCCCATGATGCCGGACGCGTCGGAAAAAAGCCAGTTCGGCGAGATGGTGACTTACAAAACGGCCAGCACGGTGGCGGATGTGGTCGCCTTCTACAAGGACAAGCTGCCGGCCGCCGGGTGGACCATCGAGGGTGAGCCGACCGAGTTGGGCGAAATGTCCATGCTCAGCTACACCAAGGACGGCAAGACGCTGAGCGTCACTGTCACCACAAGCGATAACACCACGCAGGTTATGCTAAACATTGGCGAGTAGCCGGCCGCAATGTGCCCACTTTGAATAGGCGTCATCAGCCTCCCGGCCGTGCCCTTCGAGACGGCCGGGAGACACCGCCTATCTCCGTTCGAGGCCATCAATTTCGGAGTTTGGTTTATGCCCTTCGATCCCCTCGATGCCCGCTTGACCCCCGATGAACGTACCCAACTCGCAACGTTGGACACCCCGCGCAAGATCCAGGACTTCCTGGACAGCATTGTCTACGAGCCGGAATACTTCAATCGGGCGCCGCTGCGAGTGCTGCGCGAGCGTCGCGGCCATTGCCTGGACGGCGGCCTTTTCGCCGCGTATGCGCTGAGCCGGCTGGACCACCCACCGCTGGTGGTGGATCTGCTGCCAGAGCCGGGGGCTGACGACGATCATGTGCTTGCAATCTTCCGGCACAACGGCCGGCTGGGCGCGCTGGCCAAGTCGAATTTCACCGGCCTGCGTTATCGCGAGCCGGTCTACCGCAGCGTCCGCGAGCTGGCGATGTCGTACTTCGAGGACTACTTTAACGTCAATCGCGTGCGGACGCTCCGCGGCTACACCGCGCCGATCGATCTGCGCCGGTTCGATCGCCTGGGCTGGCAGTGGGATGACGCGGGCGGGGATGTCATCGAACGGTCGTTCAAGACGGCCCGGCGCTACGCGCTGATCACCCCGGCAATGACCGCCGAGCTCACCCTTCTGGACCCCCACAAATATGCAGCAGGCACCCTCGGCTCGGACCCCGAAGGGCTGTTCAAGCCGCCCCCATGACGCGAACCACTCGCGCTCCTCTTTGACGTTCAACAATTCCGGTGATAAACTGTTGTCTGATGAGTATATAACACATCAGATGTCTCATGTCTGAGGAGGATCTCAATATGGTCCGTCACCTCGCCTTGCTCTACGAGACGGTGCTGGATTACGTTAAATCTCGCATCACTGACGGGACTTATCTTCCTGGTCAGAGACTGCCCAGCGTCGTGGCGTTAGCCCAGGAAGTAGGCGTGGGAACCTCGACCGTGCGCGAAGGGCTGCGCGTGCTTGAAAGCCTGGGCCTGATTCGGATTCAACACGGCCGAGGTGTGTTCGTGAGCGAGGACATGCGGCTGCGAGAGAATCCGGCGCAAATGCTGGCGCTGACCGAAGATGAATCGCTGCTGCACATCATGGAAGTGCGTCGGATCTTCGAGCCGGAGGCTGCCGCGCTGGCGGCCGAGCGTGCCACCGCGGAGCAGGTGCGTGCCATCATGGAGGCTGCGGAGGAACAGGAACGCCAGATCCGTCAGCCGGGCGGCGACCCCATTCCGGCCGACCTCGGCTTTCATAACCTGTTGGTAGAAGCAGCGCACAACCCGGTGTTGTCCCGCATGGTCAGTTCGATTGGCGAGTTGTTGCTCGATGGTCGGCGCCACACAACGCGCATCCCCAGCACGTATGAGAAGTCGATTCACTATCATTACCTGATCGGACACGCCGTCGAGGTCAAGGATATCCGGCAGGCGCGCAGCCTGATGCTGGAGCACATGACTGATCTGACGAACGATGTCCTGAACTACCTCAAAGACGACTGCACGCAACCTCCTGCATCACCCGTGGACGGAAACGAGCCTTCCTAGTGTGGAACCCGCCCCAGCGTTGTTCGCAGGATGCTGCGCAAAAACGCCGGGCTGAAGCAGGTGAAAACCGGCTGAAGCCGGTTGACGCTGGTCGCCGGTAGAACGTCGTCGGGCCGCCTGCGGTTGAAACCGCAGTCTGGCAACCCGCCAAACCTGTTGAAACAGGTTGCCGCCGGGGCGCACAGGTCAGCCGGAGTGCGTTTCAACGCACTTGTGGTAACAGGTGGCGAGAGCCTGCTCCGCTGTATCGGGCATTTCAATCGTCGCCGGGCCGCCGCGGCGAGGCCGCCGGGTTACCCAGTCCATTTGTTAACCTGCATCAACCACCGGCGCGCGGAATCACGGCGTCCGCCCGCCTAACACGAACGAACGGGGTACCCGCCGAATTCACGCACAGCCTGGCTCATCGCGAGGATATTTTCGGGCGGCACGTCGGGCTGGATGTTGTGGACGGCAGCCGCCACAAAGCCACCGCCCGGCCCGAACTGTCGGATGCGCAATCGCACCTCCTCGCGCACTTCTTCGGGCGTGCCGTGGGGCAACGCCCACTGCGTGTCAATCCCTCCCCAGAACGACAACCGGTCGCCGTAGCGCGCCTTGACCGCGGCCGGATCGGCAAACGCCGCGACCTGCACCGGGTTCAGAACCTCGACGCCGGCGTCAATCAAGTCCGGGAGCAGCGGAACGACGTTGCCACAAGAGTGAAAGAAGATCTTGGCGTCGGTGTGCTGCTTGATCATGGCAAAGAAGCGCTGGTGATAGGGCTTAATGAGCTTGCGGTAGGTTGCAGGAGACATCAGCGGCCCGCGCTGTGTCGCTAGGTCGTCCGATGTGCGGACCACGCTCAGGTACGGCCCGGTGATCTCAAGGAAACGCCGGGTCACGGTCATAGCGATGGCAGTGATGCGGTCCAGTAAGGCGCGGACGAATTCCTCCTCGCTAACCACAGCCATGAGCGCGCGTTCCATCCCCATCAGCGTGAAAGCCGGCTCCCAGTGATTCTTGTAGCCGCTGTCGCCCATCAGGGCATAGGGTGTGCCGCGATAGAGCGCCTCGACCTCTTCGGCCAGCCCCTCGTAGCGGCCGGGGTCGTCGGGATCGGGCCAGGGATAGCGATCCAGGTCGGCAAGGGTGGCGTTGGCAAGGGGGTAGGTCGCCTGCTCCCAGTAGAAACCCCCGGCGTAAGGGGCCTGGCGCCAGGTGACGCCCAACTCGTCTACGAGGACACCTGGCTCGGCTGGGGGTGGCGCCCAGCGCTTCGGCCCGCGCAAAGTGACAGGACGGACGTCACTCCCCAATCGGACCAGCGTCGCTTCATCAAGCCGGGCCACCCGAAATGTCTTGTTCAGCATGGTCGGCGCCGGGGTCACGCCGATCTTCGGCGCTAACGCCTCGTAGACTTCGACGGACAGGCTGGTACTTTGACCGCCGCCGATGTCCAGCGGCACGCGATCCGGTTCCTGATGGTTCAAGGCAGCGTCTACGCGCTCGCGTGGCGTCATTTCGTGCATGGGAATCTCCATTAATCAGGTGTTGCGCAGTACCGCAAAAACCGGCTTTGTCACCCCTTCGTTGCACTCAGGGCAAGCTCTGAGCGGGTTAGCCCCGTGAAGTGCGTTGCGGCAAGAATCCAGCGAAGGGTCTCATCTCGGCAAGGAGAATCTGCCCTGAGCGCAGCGAACGGATTCTTCGCTAGTGTCACGCCGTTATGAGAGTTCAGGGACAAACCCGCTCAGAATGACAAGCAGCGGGCAGCGAGTTTTGCGCTATTGCGATATTACACCGGCCAGGCGCCGGGCCAGCCGCTTTTTGGCCTCGATATCGCTCAGCCGACCGATCATGATCACCTGGGCCTCGGGCGAACCGGCGCCGTGCATGGACTCGGTGCGGTAGGCCACCGCACCCGCACCGATGGTCAGATTTTCGATCAGGCGAAGGATACGCAGGCGGTCGACCACCGGGACGTCCGCCACGCCTTGCAGGTATTTGGCGAGCAGCGGGCCGATTTCGGGGTGGCTCAGATCCCGAATAGACGGCATCGTTACCAGGAGCCCGCCCGCCAGATCCTCAGCCAATCGGGCGATCTCATAGGGGAAGCGGGTGACGTTCTGCTTGCAGACATTGGCCAGCAACAAGTCTACCAGGTAGGTGCCTGACGCGGTGGCCTGTCCCGCGGCGGAACAGGCGATCCCGCACGCGTACAGCGTTTCGTTCAAGTGGATCATCTCGGCGAGCTTGCGCCGGACGTGGGATGCGGCGCCGGTGCCCGCGTTCTCGGCGGCGACAGCCGCCGCCCCGATCAGAACGTCGCCAACCCCCACCTTGCATCCGCCGTAGCTCTGCCGATGATAGCCGGCGAATCGCTCGACCAGGGCGCCGGAGAACTGCCATTCGCCGTCCATGAAGATACGCTCGGTCGGCACGAAGACGTCATCGAAAACCACGAGCGCCTCGTGACCGCCGTAGATGGGATTGCCGACATCGGCCGCGGCGTCCTCCAGCTTACGGGTGTCGCTGGCCTGTCGGCCGAGGATGGTGATGATGCCCCGGGCATCGCTGGGGACGGCGAAGGCGATGGCGTAATCCCTGTCGTCGCCGCGCATCGCCAGGGTGGGCATGGCGATGATCTCGTGGGAAAAGACGGCTCCGGTCTGGTGGGCCTTGGCCCCGCGCACGACGATCCCATCCGGCCGCCGCTCGACCACGCGCAGGAACATATCGGAGTCCGGCTGCTGGCTGGGCCGCAGGCTGCGGTCGCCTTTGACGTCGGTCATGGCGCCGTCACAGACCAGGTCATTTGCCTGGACGAAACGCAAATACGCCATGAAGCGGCCGTGATAGCCGGTTCCCAGCGCCTGATCCATCTCGAAGGTCGTGCTATCGAGCGCGTTGAGAGCATCCCAGCCCACGCAGCGCTGGAAACAGGTGCCGGTCTCCTGACCCAGCACGCGCAAAGCCTTGACCTTGTCCATCAAATCCTGGCTGCTGTGGTGCAGGCTGGTGAAGCAGTTGACCGGCTGCCCATCTACCCCTTGCCGCACGAACAAGCTCGCCTGGCGCGGGTCGTGCGCCATCTCGTAGGTCTTTGCCAGCGCGTTGAGCGACGGGCGCAACATGGGATGCTCGGTGAAGTCCTGCACCTTCTGGCCGAGCACGTAGAGCTCTCGCTTGAGCCTGCACAGACTCTCGACGTATTCCTGAGCCGTTCTCATGGGCGCCTCGCACCTGAACTCTGTGCAGACATCCGTCAGGGGGTCTGCCCGCTGGTGCCGGGGAGGGTGTTCATGATCTCGATGATGAAGCCGACCTTGTCGGCCGTGTCCAGGTGGACCCATTGGGTGCCGGGACGGATGCCGGAGCCACTCATCAATGTCCCGATGTCGTGCGCGGCCAGGTGCGCCATCACCGGTTCGAGGTCGGGCATGTTGAAACGGATGTGATGAATCCCCTCGCCGTGTTCCGCGACGAACTCGGTAATACCGCTTGGGCCTGTCGTTGGCTCGACGATCTCCAGCTCAATAGGCCCCAAGTTGGTGAAGGCGATGCGGTGTGAGAAGTGCCCCTCCTCCCCGCGGTAGGTGAGCTCGATGTCATCCCGCCCGGTTGGCGGGTAAGTCACGTATCGCCACGGGCCCATCCCAAACACTTCCGACAGTACTTTGACCGTGCGGTCGAGATCGCGCACGATGATGCCGAGTTGCACGAAATTGCTGAACATCTGCTGGGGGGTGTCTGCCGCAGTGCCTGGAACGGCGGGGCTTTCTGTTGGCTGCTCGGATGACATGATGCTCTCCTTGATTCGCCGATTCGTGATTCGTTGATTTGTGATTCGCCGATTCTTTCCCTGCTCACGCCCAATCGGCCACCTGCCGGATCGCGGCCTCGATCTGCGCCGCGCCCGGCACCACGTAGTCGGACATCCCCACGTTGTGGGCGATGAAGCTATCCTTCGCACCCACACGGGCGATGGGCGCATCCAGATATTCAAAACATGCTTCGGTGATCGATGCGGCGATCTCGGCCGTGGGGCCGGCCCGGCGGGTGTCTTCCGCCACCACCGCGACTTTGTGCGTCTTGCGCACTGAGGCCAGGATGGTCTCCATGTCCAGCGGGGTCAGAGTGCGCGGGTCAATGACCTCCACCGCCAGATCTTGCCTGGCCAACTCCGCGGCGACCTGGACGGCCAGGTGCGCCATGTAGCCAGCAGCGACCACCGTCACGTCTTTTCCGGGGCAGGCGATGCGAGCCTGCCCCAGGGGGATCAAAACTTCGCCGTCCGGCACTTCACCTTTGACGTTGTAGAGCTTCTTGTGCTCCAGGAAGATCACCGGGTTCGGATCGCGAATGGCCGTCTTCAGCAGCCCCTTGGCGTCGGCCGGCGTCGAGGGAAAGGCGACGTACAGACCGGGCACGTGCATGAACCAGCTCGTAAAGACCTGCGAGTGCTGCGGACCGATACCCAGCGCGCCGCACGGCGCCCGCACCACCATCGGCACGTGATACTGTCCGCCGGTCAAAAAGTAAGTCTTGGCGGCCGTGTTCACCAGCATATCCATGCCGAGCGCGAGGAAATCCTCGTACATGATCTCGGCCACCGGTCGCAGACCACACATGGCTGCTCCGATGGATGCGCCGAGGATGGTTTGCTCCATGATCGGCGTGTCGAGCAGGCGGTCACCGAACTCCTCTGTCAGGCCCTTGGTGACTTTGAAGGCGCCGCCGTAGCCGCCCGGCCCCCCGTAGATGTCCTCACCGATGAGAAACACCCGCTCATCCCGGATCAGTTCCTCACGCAATGCCTCGCACAACGCCTCTCTGTAGGTCAGTTCTCGGGTGGCCATGGCTACTTCACCTCGCTTGGGCAGAAGACTTTCTCCATCACTGCGGCCGGGGCCGGTTCGGGACTTTGGACGGCGAACGCCTCGGCCGCGTCGATGGCTCGACCCGCGTCGTCGGCGATGCGGGTGACCAGGTCATCCGTCAGCAGGCCATCGCCGCGCAATACGTTCTCGAACAGCGCGATCGGGTCGCGTTTCATCCAGGCGTTGATCTCCTCCTGGGTGCGATAGGTGTTCTTGTCGAACGTGGAATGGCCGCGATGGCGATAGGTCTTGCACTCGATCAGCGTGGGGCCGTACCCGGCCAGCGCGCGCTCACGAGCCTCCCAGGCTGCCTCGTAGACGGCCAGCACGTCGTTGCCATCCACGATGCAACCGGGCATGGCGTAGGCACACGCCCGGTCGGCCACATTGGCGACGGCCGAGGTCTTGTCGAAGCGCGTGCCCATACCGTACTGGTTATTATCGCACACCCAGACGATCGGCAGCTTCCAAAGGGCGCTCAGGTTCATCGCCTCGTGGAACGTGCCCTGGTTCGAGGCACCGTCACCGAAGAACGCCAGCACGATGCACCCCGAGTTGAGCCGTTTCTGCGCCAGCGCGGCGCCTGTGGCGACCGGGAAGACCGCGCCGATGATCCCCTGCACCCCCAGGTTACGCGTGGCAGCATCGGCGAAGTGGCTGGAGCCGGCCCGACCACCGCAGTAACCGGCGGCACGACCGATGATCTCGGCCATCAGGCGCCCCGGATCGGCCCCCTTGACGAGATCAGCCACGTGCGTACGATGGGTGGGAACCAGGTAATCCTGCGGAGCCAACGCCCGGCACGCGCCGACCTGGGTGGCCTCTTCGCCGATCCCCAGGTGAATGGAGCCGGCGACCAGGCCGCGATGGGCCAACTGCTCGGCCCGCAGCTCGAACAGGCGCCCTAGAACCATCTCCCGGTACATCTGGACTTTAAGTGCGTTGTCTGCTGACATGCAGCCCCCTTCTTATTACAGGAAAGTTACTCATACCGGGCACGACGCCACGGTGGGTGAAAACCTAACCCCCACCCCCCTTCCCTCCCAGGGAAAGGGGAGCAGAGGAGGTTAGTGGCGATTTCCAGGGCAGTTACTCATGCCGGCCACGGCGCCATGCAAGAAACCGGCCGTGTCATCCTGAGGCCGAGTCCCTGACCGCGGTGTGCGACGCAAGGTGGTCAGGCCGAAGGATCCGTGCTGACAGTTTCTAGGCAGCGAGTTTATCACTCAAGGTGCGTTGCGGCGAATGAGCAGCGAAGCATCCGTCCGCCATGCTCAGGACAAGTTCCCGTGCGGCCAAGGACTCTTCGCTGGTGGCATGCCGTAACGGTACTCACGGCGTCAACCCGCTCAGAGTGACAGCTGATAGGCCCTTTTTTCAGAGCAGTACACGCATGCGTTCTGACTGAGCGTCACATCTTCGTATTTAGACAGCCTCCAGCCCGAGGGTGGCGCGCGGATGCTCCAGCAATTGCTTGATCTGCCCCAGGAACGCTGCCACGGCGGCGCCGTCCATCACGCGGTGATCGGCGACGACGGTGACGGCAACCACGGGCTTCACCTTGATCTCGCCGCCTTCGAGCGCCACCTGCTCCCGCCTGGCGCCGATACCCACGATAGCGCTCTGCGGCGGGTTCAGCAACGGAATCGAAAGGGTGATGCCCAACATGCCAACGTTCGTCATGGTGATCGTCCCGCCTTCCAGGTCGCTCGCGGGCAGTCGATTCTGTTCGGCCGCGCCTTGCAGCCGGATGATCTCCGCGGCGATCTCGCGCAATGGCCGGCGACCGGCGTTCTGCACCACCGGCACCACCAGCCCGCGCTCCGAGGCCATGGCGACGCCGAGGTTGACGTCCCGGTAGAGCCGGATGCCCTCATCCGTCCAACTGGCGTTAGCGGTCGGGCATGTTCCTGCGGCCCGCGCGATGAGTGCCGCCATCAGATGGGTGTAGGTCAGGCGGTAGCCCTGGGCCAACTCCCAACCGGGTCGGAGCTGGTTCTTGAGGAATTCCAGCGCGCTCATGTCCACATCACAGGCCGCGGCCATTTGGGGAATAGCGGCCGCCTGGGACATTCGAGCGGCCATGGCTTTTTGCAGCGGCGTGGGGCGTACCAGCTCAAACGATGGCTCTGCCACTGATGGCACTGGCGAAGCCAGAGGCGCGGGCCTGGCCGGTGGTGCAGCGGGAGTGGGTGGCTTGGGCGCCTTGTGCGCGTCAGCGTAGGCCTGCACGTCGGCCTCGCGCACGCGCTTCTGTCCGCTAAACGCCTGCACGTCTCTCAGGTCGATGCCCAGCTCGCGCGCCATCCTGCGAGCGATGGGCGACGCGGGCGTCAGGTCATCAGTTTCATGCCGCGTACTCTCTTGTGGGCCGAGCGCCGGAACTGGCACAGCAGGCACTCCCGGCAGCATCTCGCCCGCCGCGCCGATGTAAGCCACCGCCGTGCTGACCGGCACAGTTTCTCCGGCCTGCACCAGGATCTTCAGAAGCACCCCTGGCTCCTCGGCCGGCACTTCAACGGCCGCCTTATCGGTCTCCACAGTAAAGAGAACCTGCCCTGGGCTGACAGGCTCACCTTCGGCCGCCAGCCAGTCGATGATACGTCCTTCCTGCATTTCGTAGGTGAGTTTGGGGAGAATCACTGATGAAACCACGGGGTTCCTCGCGCATTTGCATTTATAAGATCAGATATGGTATGATGGTCATCAGATGTGTTGAAGCCACTGTAGCACAGTCATCTGCAAAAGTCAAAGCGTCAGGCCCTTGTCCAGCGATTCCAAATGTTGTCCGCAGGATGCTGCGCGAAAACATCCGGCTCAGGCAGATGCAAGTCGGTCGAGACCGACTGGTGGCCCGGCCCAACCGGCTGAAGCCGGTTTCCACCTGCCTTAGCCGGCGGTTTCAACCGCCGGCTAAGGCCGCTCGCGCAGACTGGCGCCATGCGGCGGGCCAAACGGCGTCAGCGACGGTTTGCGAGGCACTTCGGCTAAGCGCCCAAGTCAAATTCGGAATGGCTTTGTGGGGTCTATGGACCACTTGACAAAGAGACGGGGGGGTGATAGACTGTTATCAGTTGTCTGACATGAAATACTTTCCAGTCTGCACTCGCCAGTAACCAACAGCACCTTCACGAATCAGGCGAGCCGAGACTGGATCGTTCCCCGTGAAACCTGTTCAAAACGGTCAGTTTGCTGAAGATACGCACCCCAAAGCGGATTAGGCTTTCCCGAAGCAAAGGGACAGCTTTTGTCACATACTTGGATCATACCAGAAAAGCACTTTCAGATTCAGGATGCTGCATCCGAGGCCGTGAGCCACAAGTTGCGTAGTAGGTACTGCAAAAGTGACTGGAGGTGAGATTGAGATACGGAACTAGCTGCCAAGCCGTATCTCGTTGAATCCGCCGTGTTGATCCGGTGCACGGTTTTGCCTGGCTCATCTCGTTGAACCGGAGCATTTCAGAGCAAGTTCACCAAGGAGAGGAAAGTCATGACAACCCCCAAATCCCGTCCGATCAGCCGCCGTAGTTTCCTCAAGGCGGCCGCTGCCGGCGCTGCTGGCGCAGCACTGGCAGCGTGCGCGCCCTCGGCAGCGCCCACTGCCGCGCCTGCTGCCGCGCCCGTTGCCGCACCCACTACCGCACCGGCAGCCCCAGCCGTCAGCAAGGGTCTGAAGAAGACCGTCCGCTATTTGGGCTGGTGGTTCGAGGAAGGGAACCGCGGCAAGACCCACTTGGCCTTCGTCGATGAGTTCAACAAATCGCAGAACGACATCGAGGTCAAGACGGAGAACATTCCCTTCGATAACTACACGACCAAGATGATCGTGGGCGCCCAATCCGGCAGCCTCGACGGCGACGTCCTTGCCGAGACCCCGGAGCTGGCGCCTCGCCTGATCAACGCCGATTTGCTCGCTCCGCTGGATGACGTTCTTGTCCGCAACAACATCAATGACCTGAGCTCGGCCCATGACGCCATGCGCAAGAATGGGCACATCTACGGCCTCGATGTGGTGACCGTGGCTTTCGGTCTCCTTTACAACAAGGTGCGCTACGAGGAGAAGAACATCACCCCGGCGAAGACCCCGGACGAGTGGGTTGAGGTCTGCAAAGCGTTGACTGACCGTCCGAATCAGAAGTACGGGTTCTGGGCAGTGCACTTGATCAAGGAGCCATCGGACTTCTGGTTCCAGCTCGAGCTCTGGTGCATGCCCTACGGTGGGGTGTGGGCCAAGGGCAAGACCCCCATGCTGACCTCCGACCCGATCATCAAGGGCTTGAAGCTCTTCAAGACCCTCTACGATGTATCCTTCCCGCAGCAAGTCGATGCCAACACGGGGTATAACTTGTTCGGGACAGGCGCTGTTGCGCAGGGCATCTACGTCTCCGCAGCCGTCGGCTCACTTCAGCCGCAGTACCCCGACCAGTACCCCAACTGGCGCAGCGCGCCCATCCCGTGGGAGAGCAACACATCCATCGCCCGCATCCACCCGCTGATGATCAACAAGGCCTCTAAGGTCATCCCGGAGGCGCTGGAGTTCATCACCTACCTGTATAAGCCGGACAACTACCGGCGCCTGGTAGAGGGCTGCGAGGATGTGATCTTCGCCCAGAAATCGGCGGAGGACCAGGCGTACCTGGATAAGCTGGCATGGCTGAAGCCAGGCTACTACGGTGTCAAGTACTTGACACCGTTCGACGTCGTGGGCGACTTCGTCTACAACTTCAACGAGCTGGGCCAGATCGTCATCACGAACTTCTCCGACTGCCTCACCGCCAACAAGCCCGTCGAGGAGGCGATGGCGAAGGCGCAGACGGAAGCCGAAGCGCTGGCTGCGCGCATCTCGTAACGATGTTTCCAAGTGTCAGGCTGCCTGTCCGTGGGATAGGCAGCCTGATCTGTGTCTTCGCGAACTCTCTTAGGCCCTCGGGTGCCGGGGATCGCAGAACAGCCCGCTGCGCCCGCCCGGGATAGACAGCAGGAGGCTATCTGAATCGATGAGCGCCATTGCAGACAGCAGCGCATCCGCCGGCATGGGTCCGGCGGTGACTCCCTACCGCGGCCGCCGGCGTCCTCACCTGTTGCCCTACATGTTGGTGCTTCCCATCATCGTTTACGAAGGTGTGATGCTGTTGTATCCCATTTGGGAGGGCGTCTTGGCGAGCTTCAAGCGGGTCGAACTGGTCTCTACCCGTGCGCCCACCTGGGTCGGGCTGGCCAACTACCGCCGCATGTTCACAGATCCCCAGTTCTGGAATACGATCCGGGTGACGCTGATCTTCACCGTGGCGGTGATCATCCTCGCGATCGGCGCCGGTCTGTTCACCGCCATGCTTTTCAACCGCTCGTTCCGTTTCCGGCCGGCGGTGCGCGCGGCGATGATGCTGCCCTGGGCATTCCCAGAGGTGCCGGTGTGCATGCTCTTCATCTGGTTCGTGAACTCCCAGTTCGGTGTGATCAACTACCTCGTTCGCTGGATCCCCGGCGTCACGGAAAACCCGCAGTGGCTGGGGCAGCCTGCGCTGGCGATGGCTGTCGTGGTGGGTATTGCCGCCTGGAAGGCGTTCCCGTTCTACAGCCTGGTGATCCTGGCCGCCCTGCAGGGCGTGCCCCAGGAGCTCTACGAGGCCGCCAAGGTGGACGGCGCCAGCCCGACGGGCCTGTTCGCGCACATTACCATCCCGGGCATCCGCAGCACGCTGGAACTGCTCATCGTGCTCGCCTGCATCTTCTCCTTCAAGCAGTTCACGATCATCTTCTTGATGACCGGCGGCGGCCCGGGCCAGGCCACCGAGACGCTCGTGATGAAGATCTACAATACGGCTTTCCGCTTTTATGATTATTCGTACGGCACGGCGATGGCCGTAGCGGGCTTCCTCATGTCGCTGGTGATCGCGATCGTCTTCATCGTGATGCAGGCCCGCCGGGCCCGGGAGTACGCGTGACATGGCTGAAATTACCGCAGAAATGAGGCAGGCTCACAGGAAAGCAGCGTCGCGGGTGGTGCTGGGCAGGGTGGGCCTCTACGGCTTGATTGGGGTGCTCTCGCTGGCGAGCCTCTTCCCGGTCTACTGGATGATGGTCTGTACCTTCCAGCCCGACAAGTACACCTTGCACTGGCCGCCGCCCCTGATTCCCGTGGCTATCACGTTCAACCAGTGGGTGCCATTGTTCCAGGATCACCCGCTTGCCGTGTGGCTTAGAAGCTCGGTGATTCTTGCAGTGATCGCGATGGCAGTGTGCACAACCCTGACGGTGTTCGGCGCCTATGCGCTTTCGAGCCTGCGCTGGAAGTTGCGCACTGCCTACGGCATGTTCTTATTACTCATCCAGATGCTGCCCGAGATCCTGACCATCATCCCGATCTACGTGATCTACCAGCGGTTGGGCCTGCTGAACAAGATCCCCGCCGTCTCGGTGGTCGACGCCTGCTTCGCGCTGCCGATTTGCATCTGGATCCTGAAGAACGTCTTCGATACCGTCCCCTCAGAGGTCCTGGATGCTGCGGTGGTGGACGGCTGTACCGAGCTGAGCGTGCTGTGGAAAATCGTTCTGCCGCTGTCGGCGCCGGGCCTGGTAGCGGTCGCCGTGGTGTCTTTTTTCGGGGCGTGGAACGAATTCCTGTTCGCCTCTATCATGCTCTCCAGCCAGGACAATACGCCTGCCCCGGTGGGCATACCCACGCTCAGGCAGTTCGGGCATACGCCGGTCGAGCAGTACATGGCCGCAGGGCTCCTTTTCTCCATTCTGCCGGTGCTCTTCTACCTGACCATGCAGCGCTACATCATCTCGGGCCTGACGGCTGGCGCGGTCAAAGGGTAACTTCACGCTAGAGGCTGTATTCAAGCGAGGTCACCTTCCATGAGCCAACGTAGTGACGCGCTGAAAGCTTTGCGCGGCGAAGTCCCGGAGCACATTCCTTTCCTGGGTCGGATGGACCTATGGTACAACTATAATTGGAGTGGCGGAACGCTTCCTGCGCCCTACGAAAATGCTTCACTGTGGGACATCCAGCGGGATCTGGGCATCGGGATATTGGGCTTTGGTCGATTTGCCCCCAGCCTCTTCCGGTCAGAATATGTGGGCAGGGTCGAGGCGCAAACGTGGTGGGAGGACGGCGAGCAGATCGAGCAAGTTGAGACCCCCTACGGCTGCCTGCGCCGGCGCTTTGTCCTATCAAGTGAATTCAAGGGCGCCGATGTAACCCCGGCCTGTATCGAGTACTTCTTCAAAAGCCCCGATGATTACGATGCGCTCCAGTATCTGTTCGAGCACACGCGGGTCGTGGACAATCATGAAGAGTATGGTCAGTATCTCGCCCGCATCGGTGAGGATGGGGTGGGCCTCCCCTTCACCGGGTGTGTGCCGATGCACTCCCTGATGAAAGAGTACATCGGCTATAATCGCTGCTACTTCGAGCTTTATGATCATCTTCCACGCCTTGAGCGTCTGACGGCCGCTGTCACTGCCCTGCATCTGGAAATCCTGCGAATTGCAGCCGCGTCGCCAGCCCAGGTGATCGAGGTGGGCGGGAACTATGACCAGGTGATGACGCCGCCGCCGGTATTTCGCAAATACTTCCTTCCTTTCTACCAACAGGTGGTGCCGCTCTTACATGCGGCCGGCAAGATCGTTGCTATCCACGGTGATGGCGACATGAGGCCGGAGTTGCTGTCATTGATGCGCGAGACCGGCGTAGATGCTGTGGAGGCGCTCACGCCACGACCGATGACCTCCATTGATCTTCGGAAGGCCAGGAGCCTGTGGCAGGATCAATTGACCCTATGGGGAGGCATCCCGGCAATTCTGCTTAGCCCTACCTGCGATGACACGAACCTCGCGGCCTGGTTGGAGGATCTCTTCGCTGCCGTGGCTCCGGGCAATCGCTTCATCCTGGGATTTGGCGATAACGTTCCCACCGATGGGCTTTGGAGTCGGATCCTCCAGGTCGTTGACAGCTACAGGCAGCATTGTCGGTACCCGATCTCTAATGCCGCGAGTGTTTTATGACGGGAGTTACACAGTCAGCCGGACAGAGGCGCTCTCTCTGAGAAGACGCGGGCATCCCGAGCGGAACGCAGCGATAGTGGAGTGCAGTCGAAGAAGGCGGCCATGCTGGCTGTCGCTTCGACTCCATGGCGGAGACAACACCGCCACTCCGCTCACGCGAAGCGTGCTCAGCGAATCCGCTGCGTAAGTCCTGCCAATGAGTGCCCAAAGGAGACTCAATGACCCACTACAAAGTAGTCATCGCAGACCCCGTAGCCCCAGATGTTGATCTGGAGGCTGCCGAGATACGGAAATCTGGCCTCGATGTCGAGCTTGTCTGGCTTAACCTCCGCGATCCCGAAGCATTGATCCCCTATGTGCGTGACGCCGATGCCTTGCTCATCGTATGGTGCAAAATCAACCGCCACGTGATTGAATCGCTCAAGCGTTGTAAGGTGATCTCCCGTTATGGCGTGGGTGTGGACATGATAGACGTCGCCGCGGCCACGGAGCACGGGATCATGGTGACGAACACGTCCGGTTTTTGCATCGAAGAAGTCAGCACGCACACCATTGGCTTCATCCTGAACTTGAACCGGCATATCTGGCTCCATCACGAGTTCGTGCGATCCGGCAAGTGGGGGACACCTCCGGGCGGCGCTCCAGACAGGCTCCTCGGACAGACGGTAGGTATCGTGGGGCTGGGCAACATCGGCAGCGCCGTCGCATACAAGGCGAGTTGTCTGGGTTTGAAAGTGCTCGGCTACGACCCGTATGTGGAGCCAGAACAGGTCAGCGCAAAGGGTGTGACGCCGGTCGGCCTGGAGGAACTGCTGCGCCGGTCCGATTACGTGACCTTGCACTGCCCACTGCTGCCGGAGACATACCACCTCATCGGGGAAGCTCAGCTCGCCCTGATGAAGCCGACGGCCTACCTGATCAACATGGCCCGCGGTTCGGTGGTGGATCAGCAGGCTCTCTATCAGGCCTTGGCGCGAGGAACGATCGCGGGCGCCGCGCTGGACGTGTTCGAGCAAGAGCCTCCTGAGCCAGATGACCCGCTGCTTCAACTAGGTAATGTGCTCCTTACACCCCATTCGGCCAGTTGGTCCTCAGATTCGCAGATCCAACTACGGCGAGATGCGGCGCTCAATGTCGTGGCAGCTCTTCAGGGCAAATTGCCGCCCTCGATCGTGAACCGCAAACAACTGGGGTTATGATCGGCGCTCGAAAAGCTGAAGCGGGTTGATTACGATGCTACCCGTGTCTGCGGCAAGGCGATGGTGAAGGCGCCGAGCCTTCGGTTGAGCCACGACGGCTCAACCTCACTCAGCGACGCATAACGCACGCCGAGAGCGTCCAACCGCGGCAGAAAAGCAGCCAGGCGCTGGCGGAAATCTCCCAGATTCTTCTGTTCCCTGGGACTCCAGCCGGTTTCGGCGTAAGCGCTCAGCCGGGGGAATGCCTGGTAATCCAGCCGGCCGCGGTTTGGCACCCATTCGGTCCACAAAGGCGCCTCGATGCCGAGAACATGAGCGGCATCCCCCGCGCCGAGCTCGGGAAAGACCGGCTCGAACTGATAGGCCTTGTTCAGCGGCGTCAGGCTGTAGCCGTGATCGAGATAGGTGCTCAGGTAGGCCGACACCACGACGTCGCGTCCGCCCCGGATCGCTTCGATCACCGCCTCGCGATCCCGCAGCCAGTACTGGATAATCGCATCGGGCGCCAGCCGACCGTGTAGCATCTCGTTCCAGCCCACGATGCGGCGACCATGCCCGGCAAGATAAGCCGCTACCCGGTCGGTGAGATATCCTTGAAGCTCGACCTCGTCCGCCAGCCCTTCCTCCCGGATGCGACGCTGGCAATCGGGGCACCTCCTCCAGCGCGCCTTGGGCGCCTCGTCGCCGCCGATGTGGACGAACGGCGCAGGGAAGAGCGTCACGACCTCGTCCAACACCCCTTGCAGGAAAGCGAAGACCGGCTCCTTGCCCGCGCACAGGATGTCTTGCATGATGCCGAAGCGGCCCGCCACCTCGAACGGGCCGCCGGTGCAGCTCAACGCGGGATAAGCTGCCAGCGCAGCCAGGGCATGTCCCGGCATCTCGATCTCAGGCACTACGGTGATCTGTCGCCGCGCTGCATAGGCGACGACCTCCCGGATGTCGGCCTGCGTGTAGAACCCGCCGTGTGGCATGTGATCCGGCCGGCCGAGCATGCTGTGGGCCGTGCCCGATCGCCGCGAGCCGATCTCGGCCAGCCGTGGATAGCGCGCGATCTCGATCCGCCAGCCTTGATCGTCGGTCAAGTGCCAGTGGAAGATGTTGAGCTTGTGCAGCGCCATCAAATCGAGCAGCCGTAACACCTCGGCCTTCCCGTGAAAGTGCCGCGCTTCGTCTAACATGAAGCCGCGCCAGGGGAACCGCGGCGCATCCCTGATGGCAACGCAGGGCACACGCCAGGCGGGATTCGCAGCCGGCGCACGCCTTTCGATATCAACAGGTAGCAGTTGCCGGAGGGTCTGGACGCCGTAGAAGACACCGGACGGCTGCGGCGCCGTGATCGCAACACCATAGGGCGACACCGAGAGGATGTAGCCTTCTGGGCCTGCCGCCTCGCCCGCGATCACGTGGATCGCGCTCCTGCCAGCCGCCGCGTCCGCCTGGATCGGCAAAGGGAAGCCGGTCGGCGGGGCAAGCAGCTCGCGCAGATAAGCAGCGTTCGGGCGGTTGGGTTCGTCCGTCACGATGACCGTTTCGGGCGTCAGAACAAATTCGCCCGCCTGCCGCTTCAACTCGGCGGGCAGCGGAATAAGAGCCAGGGGTGTAGCTTCCGGTGGCATGGGGATTCTCCAAGCTGAGCTTACCATTCACCTATATGGCTGTCAAAACCGACGCGTGGGCAAGTTGCCACCCCCAGTGGTGGGTGCTATAATGTTTATACTTCTGAGGAGCGAGGTTATCGAGTGATCGAACCCGTATCAACACAGCAACCTCCCGTGACCAAGCCCGAACCGACCCCGACGGCCCAGCCACAACAGAGCTCAAGTGTGGGCATGATCTGGGAAGTCATACAAGTCCTGGTTTTGGCTCTGCTTATGGTCATGGTGATCCGTAATTTTGGGCAAAACTATCGCATTGACGGCATCAGCATGTTGCCGAATTTTCATAACAGTCAGTTCCTGATTGTCAATCGCTGGGCTTACTGCCCAGGCATCCATCTGGAAATCCCCATCGTCAATATCAAGATCTGGGAAAAGACCTGGTGCGTGCGCCAGCCCCGGCGTGGCGACGTGGTGATCTTCGAGTACCCGAAGGATATCAGCCGGGATTTCATTAAGCGCGTGATTGGCCTGCCGGGCGAGACAGTGGAGATCAGGCAAGGGAAGGTCTATATCAACGGCCAATTGATGCCCGAGCCGTTCGGGCCGAATCCAGGCAGCTACAGCGCGCCGCCGGTCACCGTTCCTGCCGGTGAAGTGTACGTGATGGGCGACAACCGCAACAACTCCAGTGACTCGCACATCTGGGGACCACTTCCCATCAACCTCATTATCGGCAAAGCCCTGGCTTCCTATTGGCCGCCCCAGTATTGGTCGTTGGTGCCCAGATACGACCTGACTGATTTGAGCGCCGCTTCGCAGTGACACAGGAGCGATTCATGCCGCCGTCCGACGCCGAAGTCCGCGAGCTGGTGCGCCGCACGCTGAGCCGTCTGCTGGAGACCCCGTCGGCCGCGCAGCCTGGCCCGACAGGGTCATCCATGCCGCGCCCTCCCGCGGCCTCCCCGAAAGCCGCCACCCGGTTGATCGATGAGATCGCGATCAAGGCCCTGGCGCCCGGCTCTACAGTCTCCGTCGCCCGCGGTATGCTGGTCACGCCTTTGGCCCGCCAGGCCGCGGCCGAGCGAAACATCGCCCTACAGGAAGAGGGAGCGCCCGCCGTGTCATCCAGCGCGACGCCGGCCCAGCAGCGGGTGGCCATCGGCGCGGATCACGGCGGATATGCCATGAAAGAGGCGCTCAAGCCCCACCTGCAATCGTTGGGCTACGAGGTGGTGGATTGCGGCACGCACAGCACCGACGCGGTGGATTATCCGGATATCGCCTACGCCGTGGCTCGCCTGGTCGCCGATGGCAAATGCGCTAACGGTGTCATCGTGGACGGCGCGGGCATCGGATCGTGCATGGCAGCAAACAAGGTCCCCGGCATCCGAGCCGCGCTCTGCTACGATCACGCGACCGCGGTCAACAGCCGCGAGCATAACCACGCCAACGTCTTGACGCTCGGCGCCGGCCTGATCGGCACCAACCTGGCCAGGCAGATCGTGACCGACTGGCTGGCGACGCCGTTTGGGCCGGGCCGTCACGCCAAGCGCGTCGAAAAAATCATGGCCATTGAGAAACGGTATCTGAAATCATGAACCTGGGCAATTATACCCTCGATCAACTGGTCGAGATCATCACCCGTGAGGTCCTGGCTGCCTACCCTGCTGAGGGCGGCTCGATCTGCGCTGTCTGCCCGAACCAACCGTGCGATGGCCAGTGCGTGCAGACCAACCCTGACGGCGCGCGGCAGGTAGTTACCGCGGGCGCAGCGCGGTTGAGCACGCGGCTCGGTGTCAAGAGCGTCTCGGCCGACCTGGCCGGGATGATCGACCACACGCTGCTTAAGCCCCAGGCCACGGAAGATCAGTTTCGCCAGCTCTGCGCCGAGGCGCGCCAGTTAAGCTTCGCGACGGTATGTATCAACCCGGCGTGGGTGGAGCTCTGCGCCAGCCTGTTGCGGGGCACGCCGGTCAAAGTATGCACCGTGATCGGTTTTCCCCTCGGTGCAACCCTGCCAGAAGTCAAGGCTTTCGAAGTCCAGCGCTGTGTCACTCTCGGCGCGTCCGAGCTGGACATGGTGATCAATATTGGCGCGCTGAAGTCACGCCGGTATGACGTGGTCGAGGATGATATCGCCGCCGTCGTTAACGCCGGACATGCGCTCGGCGGTACTGTCAAGGTGATCATTGAAGCCGCCTACCTGACCGACGAAGAAAAGGTCGAGGCGTGCGCACTGTCCAAGGCTGCCGGAGCAGATTACGTCAAAACCTCCACCGGCTTCGGTCCCAGCGGCGCGACAGTCGAAGATGTGGCGCTGATGCGCCGCGTCGTGGGGCCTGAGATGGGTGTCAAGGCTGCCGGCGGGATCAGGACGGCTGAAGACGCTAAGGCCATGATCGCGGCCGGTGCGACGCGTATCGGCGCCAGCGCCAGCGTGAAAATCGTCGGTGAGGCGAAGTAGAGGCGGGAATGTCCCAACGCGAATTCATGATCGTGCTCGCTCACGCCCATGTCTGTGGCGCCTGCCGCGACCGGCTGCTCAAGAACCCATCGGATGTGTTCAATCATCGGCCGTTGACCGGCGACGAAAAAGCGATCCTCTCCCGACTGAAGTTCGAGGACTTTATCACCCCTGAACTGCTGGCCCACGCCACCGGCACGACCGTGACCGAGTTGGACGCGTTCCGGGATCAGCCGGTGGTGAGATTGAGACATCTGTGAGCGTGCTGCGTGATACGTCTTGCGTTGGGCACTACGCAGCGCGGGAGACGAATCACGTAACACGAACTACGCAATACGGAGAATCCTCATGGCTGTTGACCTTCGTTCTTATGTCTTCCTGGACAGCCTTCAGCCGCAGCACGCGGCGTTCCTGGGCACGGTCGCCAAGGGCTTCTTGCCGCTGCCAGGTGACGCGTCACTGTGGGTGGAGATTTCGCCCGGCATTGAAATCAACCGGATCACCGATGTGGCGCTGAAAGCCGTACATGTCCGGCCGGGGATGCAGATCGTCGAGCGGCTTTACGGCTTGCTGGAGATTCACTCCGAAAGCCAGGCCGAGACGCGCGCGGCCGGCGCCGCGATCCTGGCCGCGCTGGGCGTGCGCGAGGAAGATCGACGCAAGCCACGCATCGTCTCCAGCCAGATCATCCGCGCGGTCGACGCGCACCAGGTGCAGCTCATCAACCGCATGCGCCACGGCCACATGCTGCTCGCCGGGCAAACCCTCTACGTCCTGGAAGTCGAACCCGCGGGCTACGCGGCGCTGGCCGCCAACGAAGCCGAAAAAGCCGCTGAAATCAACATCCTGGAGGTCATCGCTTTCGGCTCCTTTGGCCGCGTCTACCTGGGCGGCGAGGAACGCGATATCATGGCCGGCTACGGCGCGGCGGTGGCGGCGATCGAGGGCGTCAGCGGGCGGACAGAGGAGCAGGGGAAACGCGAGTGAAGATCAGGTATTAGGTATTGGGTACTAGGGATTAGGGATTTGACCGGAACCTCCAATGCGCAATCCCTAATACCTAATACCCAGATTCAAATAACGCCACAATGATCTTGAAAAGGAGATTTCCATGGCAGAAGCACTCGGAATGATCGAGACCAAGGGGTTCGCGGCGATGGTCGAGGCATCAGACGCGATGGTCAAGGCCGCCAAGGTTGAGCTGGTCGGTTACGAGAAGATCGGAGGCGGCTATGTGACCGCGATCGTGCGCGGCGACGTCGCTGCGGTGAAGGCAGCCCTGGAAGCCGGCGCGCGAGGAGCCGAGAAGGTCGGCGAGGTGGTTTCGGTCCATGTCATCCCGCGGCCGCATGAGAATGTGGACAGGGCGCTGCCGCTGGGACGCCAGCCGAAGGAAGAATAATCTCATCCTGCCCCCGGACCGGATGCGGGGCCAGGAAGGAGGTCGGTTTATGCAAAACCTTTGGCGCGAGTTGCGCCCGGGCCCGAAGGTGCCGGAGATCGTCTACGCCATCGTGGAGATCCCTAAGGGGTCGCGCAATAAGTATGAGTACAACAAAGAAAACGGCGTCATCGTGCTCGACCGGGTGCTCTTTTCATCTCTGCATTATCCCGGCGATTACGGGTTGATCCCGCGCTCCTTTTACGACGACGGCGACCCATTGGATATCCTGCTGATGACCAATGAGCCGACCTTCCCCGGGTGCATCATCCAGGCGCGGCCCATCGGCGTGTTTCGCATGTTGGATCGCGGGCTGCACGACGACAAAATCCTGGCCGTACCGGCCACCGATCCGCTGTTTTCCGAGTACCACGATCTGAAAGACGTGCCACCGCACTTCTTGCACGAGGTCGCGCACTTCTTCGAGGTGTACAAGGATCTGGAGGGGATGCGCACCAAACCAATCGGTTGGGAGGACGCCGCCGCGGCGAAGCAGGAGATCCTGCGCTCGGTCAAGATGTTCGACGATCGGTTCGGGCTGCCGGGGCTGTGACCAGGTTGGGGTACTGGGTATTATGGAAATCGTGCCCGGACTGAACCGTCTGCCCGGCATTCAGGGCGTCAACGCCTTTATCTGGCACCCACGGCGGGAACAGCGCGGCGTTGGCGAGCCGATCCTGTTCGATTGCGGCTGGTCCTGGTCGGGCCCGGGGCTTGTCCCCAGCCTGATCGCGCTGGGCTGTGAGCCGGGCGACCTGAGGACGATCGCCATCACTCACGCCGATATCGACCACGCCGGGCGCCTGGCTTCCCTCCGGGCGGTGAGCAACGCAACGATCGTCGCACACGAGTTGGAGGCGCCGCGGCTGGCGCGAGATGCTTGGCGCACTCTGCCCGGCAGCGCAGGCCGGGTGGACCCGTTCAGCACAGGGGTCGGCCTGCTCTATCGGCGTTGGCCGCCGCATCCGGTGACCGTTACTCGCCGGGTGCGGGATGGAGACGCCATCGGCGGTGGATGGATAACCGTGCACACGCCGGGTCATACCCCCGGCCACGCCAGCTTCTTCAATGCGGGGCTCAAGACGCTCATCGCGGGCGACGCGCTGGGTCACTGGGGCGGACGCTTTTCGTTTTATGAGTACGGCCGGCTGCGTTTCCCCTTGAGCGCGTATTGTGAAGATCCGCAGGCCGCGGCACAGTCCCTCCGCAAGCTGGCCAATCTGGAGCCGGATGTCATCTGCTTCGGCCACGGGACAGAGTTGTATGGGGCCGCGACGACCCTGCGGCGTTTTGTCGAGTCGCTTCGAGATGAGTGATTAGGTATTCGGTATTGGGGATTCGGGATTCGTGTTGCGTGATGCGTGTTGCGTAGTACGTGAAGCGTGATATGTGAGCTGTCCCTGCGGAGCGCGATACGGAACACGCACTACGCAGTACGCATCATTCAGGCGAGGAGCGCTGAAATGCTGATCGGAAAGGTAGTAGGCACCGTCGTCGCCACCCGCAAAGAAGAGAAGATGCAGGGGCTGAAATTTCTCGTCCTCAAGCAGATAGATGTCGAGGGCAAGGAAGGCAGCGGCTATGTCGTGGCGGTGGATGCGGTGGGCGCGGGCCTGGGCGAATACGTGCTCTACGCCAGCGGCTCGTCCGCCCGCCAGACCGTCGTCACCGACAAGCGCCCCTGCGACGCAGTGATCATGGCGATCATCGACCAGTGGGAAGTGGGTGGCGAGACGAAATACCGGAAGGTGATCGGCGAATACGAATCATAGGACAGCCGGCATGCAAACCACGACCGTAGCGCTACACACACGGTTTCAGATCGGGCTGGTGGACCCCCGGATCTTCGGCGGCTTCCTGGAGCATATGGGCCGGGCCGTGTACGAAGGGGTGTACGATCCGACCAGTGTCCACGCCGATGCGAACGGGTTCCGGGCGGACGTGCTAGGCGCGCTCGGACGCCTGGGCATGACCGCCATGCGCTACCCGGGTGGCAATTTCGCTTCGGGCTACCACTGGCAGGACGGCATCGGCCCGCGTGAGCAGCGACCGGTCGTGCGAGAGCTGGCCTGGCAAAGCATCGAGCCGAATCGCTTCGGCACCGACGAGTATATCCGCCTCTGCCGGACGATGAACTGGACGCCGATGATCACCGCCAACCTGGGCACCGGCACGCCTGAGGAAGCGCGCAACTGGGTCGAATACTGCAACTGCCCGGCCGGCACACGCTACGCCGATTTGCGGGCGACCAACGGCAACCCCGAGCCGTTCGGCGTCAAGCTGTGGTGCCTCGGCAACGAGATGGACGGCCCCTGGCAGCTTGGCCACGTTCCCGCCGACCACTACGCCATCCGGGCGCAGCAAGCCGCGAAGATGATGAAGGACGCCGACCCGTCCATCGAGCTGGTGGCCTGCGGCACGTGCAGCCCCAGCCTGCCCACCTACATGGAGTGGGATCGGACCGTCCTGGAGCACATGGGCGACCTGGCCAATTACATCAGCCTGCACCGGTACGTCGGCAATCCGCAGGATGACACCCTCGACTACCTGGCAGTCACCAACGCCATCGACCGGCAGATCGAGGAGATGGACGCCGTGTGCCGGTTCGTTCAGGCCCGACGGCGCAGCAAGAAACGCACCTACCTCTGCTTCGACGAGTGGAACGTCTGGTACAAGAACCAGCAGATGGATGGCAACGGGAAGTTTGCACCGCACCTGATCGAAGAAATCTACAACCTCGAAGACGCGCTGGTGGTGGCGGGCTTCCTGCACAGCTTCCTGCGCCACGCCGACGTGGTCAAGATCGCGAACCTGGCACAGATCGTCAACATCATCGCGCCGATCCAGACGCGCGGGGATGAAATGTTGATCCAGTCGATCTTCTACCCGTTCGAGATGTTCTCGGCGCGACGGGATGGGATTTCGCTCCGGCCGGCGGTGGATGGGCCAGCTTACGATGGCAAGACCCACGGCCGGACAACCTACATCGACAGCAGCGCCATCCTGGCCGGAGACCGGCTGCACGTCTTCCTGACCAACCGCAGCCCAAATGAGACGGCGGGCGTCAGGATTGCGCTCGCCGACCGGGACATCGTCTCGCTGGAAAGCGCCGAGCTGCTCACGGGGTCGGGACCGAAGGCTGCCAATTCCTACGAGCAGCCGGACCGGGTCACCAGCCAGCCGTTCGCCGACTGCGCCGTGTCGGCTGGCGAAGCCGATCTCACGCTCCCAGCGCTTTCGGTGGCGGCATTGACCTTCCATCTGGAATAGCGTATGGCTGATAAACTCACAGACGCTCAGATCGATGCCATCGTCCAGCGGGTCAAGAGCCAGTTGGGCAAAGGGCAGGCCGCAAACGGCCAGGGCGCCTCGCGCCAGCCTGGAGAACCGGCGCCACACCTGTCCTACGTGGGCCGCGCGGGCCGGGCAGCGAGCGAACCCGTCAAGAGCGGCAAGGACGGCATTTACCCTGACCTGGACAGCGCGGTAGCCGCGGCACGGCGCGCGTTCCAGGCGCTCGACGCGCTGACGCTGGAGAAGCGCACCGAGATCGTTGTGGCCATCCGCACGACCATGCGCGCCAACGCCGAATTGCTCGCCCGCATGGCTTGTGAGGAAACCGGCCTGGGTCGCACCGAAGACAAAATCAAGAAGAACCTGCTGGTCATCGAAAAAACGCCGGGGCCTGAGTTCTTGAAGCCATCGGCCTGGACCGGCGATCGTGGCCTGACACTGGTCGAACACGCGCCGTACGGCGTCTTCGGCGTCATTACCCCCAGCACCAACCCGACCTCGACGATCATCTGCAACAGCATTGGCCTGATTTCCGCCGGCAACGCGGCGGTGTTCAACGTGCATCCCGGCGCCAAGAAGGTCTCGGCATACCAGATTCAACTCATCAACCGGGCCATCGTCGGCGCGGGCGGACCGCCCGACCTGCTGACCGCACCGGCCGAGCCAACCGTCGAGAGCGCCCAGGCGTTAATGCGGCATCCTGGCATCCGTATCCTGCTGGTGACCGGTGGCGGTGCCGTCGTGAAGCTGGCGATGGCCTCCGGCAAGCGGGCCATCTGCGCGGGGCCGGGCAACCCGCCGGTGGTAGTGGACGAGACCGCCGATCTCGACCTGGCCGGCAGGCAAATCGTCTTCGGCGCGAGCTTCGACAACAACATCATCTGCGTGGACGAGAAAGAGGTCTTCGCGGTCGATGGCATCGCTGACAAGCTGAAGGCAGCGATGATCGCCAACGGCGCGGTCGAGCTGCCGGGCTACCGGATCAAAGCGCTGGAACGGCTGATCTTCGAGCAGTTCCCCGGCCCGCGCGAGCACGGCGTGGTGAAAAAGGAATGGATCGGTCAGAACGCGGGCAGGATTTTGCGGGAGCTGGGGATCAGCGTCCCTGACGCCCGGCTGGTGCTGGTCGAAGTGCCGGCCGACCATCCGCTGATCTGGACCGAGCAGCTCATGCCGGTGCTGCCTATCGCCCGCGTTCACTCGGCCGACGAGGGGATCGACCTGGCGGTGCAGGCCGAGCACGGCTTCGGGCACACTGCCAGCATGTTCAGCCGCAACATCGACGCGCTGAGCCGCATGGCGCGCGAGATCAATACCAGCATCTTCGTCAAGAATGGGCCCAACCTGGCCGGCCTGGGCTACGGCGGCGAAGGTTATACCAGCTTTTCCATCGCCAGCCCGACGGGCGAAGGGATGACCAACGCGCTGACATTTACGCGGGTGCGACGGTGTACGCTTGTGGACCATTTTAGGATTGTGTGAATGATGCGGTATTAGGTATTGGATATTAGATATTAGGTATTGAGCCCCGATACCCAATACCTAATACCTAATATCTAATATCTAATCCCCAATATCTGAATACGCGTTACATTCCTGTTTCGAGTTTTCAGCACCATGCAACCAGCTCTTGCCCTGATCGAATTCGATTCCATCGCCGCCGGTGTCGAAGCCGGGGATGCGATGGCCAAGAAGGCGCCCATCGCCCGGATCGTCGCGGGAACCGTCCATAACGGCAAATACCTGGTGCTGGTCGCCGGGGAAGTGGCCGATGTGGAGGAATCGCTGGCGGCCGGATTGGCGGCCGGCGCGAGCGCGGCGCTCGACCACGTCTACCTGCCCGGCGTGCATCCGCACGTGGTCGATGCCATCGCCGCACAGCGACGCCCCGCGCCGATCGACGCGCTGGGTATCGTCGAGACGCGGACGGTCGCCGCAGCCATTGCCGCCGCCGACGCGGGGATCAAGGGCGCCCAGGTCAACCTGATGGAAGTCCGCCTGGCTGACGGCCTGGGCGGGCACGGCCTCGTCTTTTTCGATGGGCTGGTGGCCGATGTGGAGGCTGCTGTCCGCATCGCCACCGATGTCATTGCCGGCGGCTCCGCTCTCATCCACGCCGTCGTCATTCCCCAGCTTCACCCCGAAATGGCGGCAAACCTCCTCGCCGATACCCATTGGCGGGCGCGCACAGGCGACTTGATCACCTAGGCGAACGCCCTGCGCTTGCATTTCCACAGCAGATTGACGAAACTCCCATCCCGCACTATACTCGAACCAAATTCTGATCGCATTGGAGTGACTCAATGCTCAACGCTACCCTTGAACTCATTCACTGCCATGGATCCGTCCGCAAGTACAAGCCTGACCCGGTCCCCCTTGAAACCATCGAAACCATCCTCGCAGCGGCGCAGCGCACCTCCACCTCATCGAACTTGCAGCTTTACAGCGTCGTCGCCGTGACGGACCGGGCGAAGCGCGGCCGGCTGGCCGAGCTGTGCGGGAACCAGGAGCACATCGCCCAGGCGCCTGTTTTCCTGGCCTGGTGCGCCGATCTGGCCCGCCTCGACCGGGCGTGCGAACTGCGCGGTTACACCCAGGTGACCGATTATGTTGAGAACTTTTTGGTAGCCGCGGTCGACGCGGCCATCGCTGCCCAGACCGCGGCCATCGCCGCCGAGTCGATGGGATTGGGCATCTGCTACATCGGCAGCATTCGGAACAATACGCAAGCGGTGATCGACCTGCTTGGGCTGCCGCGATTGGTCTTCCCGATTACCGGCATGACCGTCGGCTGGCCGGCCGCAGCACCGATCATCCGCCCGAGATTGCCGCTCGACGCGGTGCTGCACTGGGATCACTACGATCGCGCTGCCGAAGACGAGGCGCTGGCCGAGTACGATCAAGAGATGATTGCCACGGGCATCTACGGCGGACGGCAGGTGCCGATGCCGGGAAAGCCGGGTGTAGTGGAGGATTACGGCTGGACGGAACACTCGGCGCGGCGAGCATCACAGGCGGCGCGCGTGGAACTCAAGGATGTGCTATCAAGGCAAGGGTTTCTGTTGAAGTAGAACGTACTGCGTGTTCCGTTTGGTTGTTTCTCGGCTGCTTTCACGCGTCACGAACCACGCAACATGAAAGGAGATACCTCATGCCTCACCACGACAATGACGTTGTGATTCTGGGCGCCGCTCGAACGGCCATCGGCAAGTTCCAGGGTGCGTTGAGCGGCATCCCCGCGCCACAACTGGGCGCGATCGCGATCAAGGCGGCGATCGAGCGCTCGGGCCTCGACCCGGCGCTCCTCTCCGAGGTGATCATGGGCAACGTGGTGCCCGCGGGTGAGGGCCAGGGGCCGGCGCGACAGGCGGCCATCGGGGCAGGGGTGCCCGTCGAAATCGGCGCACTGACGGTGAACAAGGTTTGCGGCTCGGGGCTGAAGGCGGTGATGTTGGCCGCGGCCAGCATCCGGGCCGGTGACGGCGATTTCTACGTCGCCGGTGGCATGGAAAATATGAACCTGGCGCCGTACATGCTGCCCAAGGCTCGCTTCGGCTACCGGCTGGGCAACGCCGAGCTGGTGGATGCAGTCGTGCACGATGGGCTGTGGTGTCCCTTCGAGCATCAGCACATGGGCATGGCAGCGGAGTGGATCGCCGAGGCATATGGGGTGAGTCGCGAGGCACAAGACGAGTTCGCGTGCGCCAGCCACGAGCGCGCGTTGGCGGCGATGGATGCCGGAAAGTTCTGCGCCGAGATCACGCCGGTGCCCATCCCGCAACGCAAAGGCCCGCCGATCCCGTTCGAGACAGATGAAAACCCGCGGCGGGACACACGCCTGGAAGTGTTGCGAACCCTGAAGCCGGCGTTCAAAGAAGGCGGCACGGTGACCGCGGGCAACGCGCCCGGCATCACGGACGGTGCGGCCGCGATTGTGGTGGCGCGACGTGCTGCGGCCGGTGCGTTGGGTTTGAAGCCGTTGGCTCGCGTCACCGCCTACGCCCAGGCCGCCGTCAAGCCTCTGGAGCTGTTCACCGCTCCTATCCTGGCGGTGCGCCAAGTCGCTGATAAGCTCGGCGTGGCCCCGGCTGACTTCGACCTGGTGGAAATCAACGAGGCGTTTGCAGCACAGGCGGTGGCGAACGTTCGGGCGCTCGAATTGGACAGCGCGAAAGTCAACGTCAACGGCGGTGCTATTGCACTGGGCCATCCTATCGGCGCGAGCGGCGCGCGCGTGTTGGTGACGCTCATGTACGCCTTGCGTGATCGCGGCCTGTCAGGCGGCATCGCGGCGTTGTGCCTGGGCGGGGGCGAGGCGGTCGCGTTGGCAGTGGAGATGGAGTAAGGATAGCGGCTGGTTGGTTGAGCATTTGAAGCCTCCTCACGATAATGAATCGGTCTTGTGGTAAAATGGATGCGGGGATTGGAAGATCCATAGGAGGGAAAATGCCTACAGATTCATCCCACATCAGCCTGAAACAACTTGAGGCCATGCGCGGGGGTGCGCGGGTGGCCGCACGCACCTGCATGGGCATTGGCCCGGCAGATCGCGTTTTCGTGATGACCGATCGGCTCACCCACGGTATCGGCCGGCTCCTGGGCGAAGAGGCCTCGGAAGCCGGCGGTGAGGTGCTGGTGCACGACCTGGAACAATATGCTGAGCGGCCCATCCTGGCAATTCCCGAAGGGCTCAGAGCCGATCTGTCGAAGTTCCGGCCTACGGTCACCTTCTACGCTGCCGCAAGCCAGCCCGGAGAAATCAGCTTCCGCACGGCTCTGCTCACCTTCCTGACGACTGAACTCAAGGTGCGTCATGCCCACATGCCCGGAATCAGCGCGCAGCTTATGCAGGAAGGTATGCGCATGGACTACCGGGTCGTCTCTTCGGTCACCACCGCGGTCTATGATATGGCCCGGATGGCTGAGACGATCCAGGTGACGACACCTGATGGGACCGCGCTGACAGCCAAGCTCAACCCGGACTTGCGCTGGGTGTCGTGCACCGGCATTTACCACCAGACCGGCCAGTGGGGCAACTTGCCCGAAGGCGAGACTTATACCTGCCCACAGAGCGTGAACGGGCTATTGGTGGCCCATGTCATCGGCGACCACTTCAGCGCCAAGTACGGCGTGCTGCATCAACCGGTGACCTTCGAGATTCACGACAGCCGGGTGAATGACGTTCGAGGGGCTCTGACGCCCCTCGTCGCTGAGCTCATTGCCTATCTGGACAGCGCGGAGAACGCCCGCCGCGTCGGCGAATTTGCCATCGGCACCAACGTCGGCCTCAAGACTCTGACCGGCAACCTGCTCCAGGACGAGAAGATCCCGGGCGTGCACGTTGCCTTCGGCAACCCCTACCCGGCCGAGACGGGGGCGAACTGGTCGTCGCCGTTACACGTGGATGTCATTCCGCTGCGTTGCACTATCGCAATCGACGACGAGACGATCATGAAAGACGGACGGTTCGATTATGAGCTGCTCGGAGTGGCAACGCCCAGAGGCTGACTGTTCGGACGCGCTGAGGGCCGGAGAACACGGGCGCTGAAGGGCGCGTGTTCACTGGCCCCCGGCCCACAGGTTTCTCGTCCCCGGTTGATAGCGAACTGAACGCGACGGCTGGCTTTGCCGTTTTCTGCGGCCTGCGGTATACTCTCGTCCGGGCGGCCATCAGGCCGCCGATTACTTTTCGGGACCTGGTATTCGACTCATGCCGAACCCGGCTCGTCTATCCCGTCCTCCGATCCGACCCATGAGAGAACTTGCCGCTGAGCTGCGTGCCCGCGGCGATGAATTCATGGCCGGTCCCCTCGACCCGATCGCCGATGCCCAACCCGAAAACCGCCGGGGCCGCCGCCTGCTCTGGTGGGATGGGCTCACGTCGAACATCTCCGAGTCGTTCGTTACCAACTTCGTCAACCCCTTTGCATTGGCGCTGGGCGCCACCAATACACAGATCGGGTTGCTGAGCGCGTTGGCAAACCTGACTTCGGCACTGGCGCTGTTCCCCGGCGCCCGATTGGTAGAACGCACGGGGCACCGGAAATGGATCGTCGTGCTGACCGGTGGCGGCGCCAGCCGGTTGTTGTTGCTGGTGATCGGTCTGGCGCCTTTATTTCTCCACGGGCAGGGCGCCATCTACGCCTTCATAACGCTGATCGCACTGCGCGCCTTCTCCGGCCAGTTGGGCTATCCGGCATGGTCGGCCCTGGTCGCCGACCTGGTGCCGGCCAGCATCCGCGGCCGTTATTTCTCGGCGAGGAACATCGCCCTGGCGGCCGCCGCGCTGATCTTTACGCCCCTGGCCGGATGGCTGGCGGATGCGTTCGGAGTGCCGAGAGGTTACCAGATCAGCTTCTTTACGGCCGGCCTGATCGGGTTCATTTCCACCGTCATCTTTGCGCACATCCCTGAGCCGCGGCAGAGTCATGTGACCGCGAGAGTGAAGACGCCGGGAGATGGCCTCTGGGCGACGCTGCAAGGCAACCCGCGCTTTGCGGCGTTTACCGCCGTCGCCTTTCTCTGGAACCTGGCGTTGATGATCGCCGGGCCGTTTTTCAGCGTCTATCTGGTGCGCAACCTGGGCGCCAGCCCCACTCAGATCGGTCTCGTGGCGGCGGTCAACAGCGCAGGCAACCTTTTCGGTCAGCGCATTTGGGGCCGGCTCAACGACCATCACGGCGCTGCCTGGGTGATGCGCCTGACCGGTTTCCTGATCCCGGCCATCCCTCTGCTCTGGTCGTTCGCGCCGAACCCGTGGTATCTCCTCCCGGTGGAAACCTTCTCCGGGTTCGTCTGGGCCGGCTATAACCTGGCAAACTTCAACCTGCTCTTGGGCCTGGCACCCGCGGACAAACGGCCCCGTTTCACAGCTATCTACCAGGTGTCAGTCTTCAGTGCGGCGTTCGTCGGGCCGTTGCTGGGGAGCGCACTGGTGGACGCACTCGACATCCGCCCGCTGCTCTGGATCTCTTTCGGTGGCCGGCTGGTCGCATCCACACTGTTCATGTTCATGGTACATGGAAGCCGGGAGTCGGCGGATGTGAGCAGGTGAGCAGGTAGGGTGGGAAAGGAGGATCCGGCAGGCTTTCGGCCTTCTTGCCCGCCTGTCGCTTCCGTGCTAACATGACACAGTAGAATTGATCGCAAAGGGGAGGTCGCGCGATGGATTGTCCGAAATGCGGTACGTGGAACCCGGACGACAAACGGGTGTGCTGGCGTTGTCAGGCAGAGTTACCCAAGCCGGTCGAGAAGAAGCCAAAGAAGCCCGTCATGTTCATGGGACTGCCGTTATGGAGCTGGGCGGTGGTGATCTTTATGATCATCAGCGTGTTCGCGGCCCAGTGCCTCGGCCCCAGGCTGCTCGGCGGCAACTGATCTTCGCCCTACGTCGCTCATCAACGGGCTGTTGCAGGCGACAGCCCGCTTTTCTTCCTTTTCTCCGGCCGCTCCCCGCTTATGTCTAGCTGCACGCCATTCGATCCGAGCGCTTTGACATCGAGACTGTTGGACTGGCTCGCGTCTGCCCGGCGCGACCTGCCGTGGCGGCACGAGCGCGCGCCTTACGCGGTGTGGATTTCGGAGATTATGCTCCAGCAAACCCAGGCTGCCACGGTGGTGCCATACTTCGAGCGCTGGATGGCTCGCTTTCCGACCGTGTATGCGCTGGCGGATGCTTCAGTGGATGATGTCTTGAAAGCCTGGGAGGGGCTAGGCTACTACAGCCGGGCACGTAACCTGCACCGGGCAGCGCAACAGGTCGTAGCGCAGCATCGCGGCGAGCTGCCGGCCGATCGGGAAGCGCTGCTGCGGTTGCCTGGGATCGGCCGCTACACCGCCGGCGCGATCCTCAGCCTGGCGTTCGGGCAGCCTGAACCGGTGCTGGATGGGAATGTGCGGCGCGTGTTGTGTCGGCTCTGTGACATCGCCGGGGACCCCAGGACGCCGTCCGTCGAACGAAGGTTGTGGGGGCTGGCCGGTGCTTTGGTTGAAGCCGCGCCGTCCGGCCGCGCTGGCGACTTGAACGAGGGCTTGATGGAGCTCGGCGCGCTGGTTTGCACGCCCGGCAGCCCCGACTGTCCGGCCTGCCCCTGGGCGGATGTGTGCCTGGCGCACGCGCGCGGCACTGAGGCCGGCCGGCCAACCAGGACGACACGATCGCCCATTCCGCACTACGACATGGCCGCCGGGGTGATCGAGGACGCTGAGGGTCGCTATCTGATCGTCCAGCGCCCGGCAGATGGGATGCTGGGGGGATTGTGGGGCTTTCCCGGCAGCGCGCCCGGCGCATGCGAAGCCGGGAAGCTGGCGGATTGCCTGGTAGACGCCTTGCGAACGACCCTGGGGATCGAGGTGGAAATCGCCAGGGCGATGCCGATCATCAGGCACGCCTATTCGCACTTTCGGATTACCCTGTACCCGTTCCGCTGCCATCTGCTGGCGGGCGAGCCCAGGGCGCCCGGCTACCCGGCAGCGCGGTGGGTCACTGGCAAGGAGTTAGCGGATTACGCATTCCCTGTGACAGACCGAAAAATAGCCAAGGCGCTTCTTCAACAAGTCCGCACGACCAATGAATCCAGCAACTCGCCCAGCAGCCGATGCGGTTCGGATGCCGCATGGGGCGCGGCGGATTGCAGGGCCTCGTGAGCCTTGGCAGTAGCTGCCCGTACCTGCATCTCAACAGAGGAGCGCGCGCCGGCGTCGTCGAGCAGGGCCAATACTGCCGGCACATCGGCGGTTGAGAACGCCGGCCCGGCGTAGAGCGCCGCCAGTGTCGGTCCCACCGATTTGTCCGCCAGGCCGTGGATCACGGGCAGGGTCTTCTTCTTGCTGAGGATATCGCTGGCGGCCGACTTGCCCGTCGCCGCCTCGTCGCCCCAGATGCCCAGGATATCGTCCTGAAGCTGGAACGCCAGGCCCAGGGCAGCACCGAAACGCCGGTAGGCTGCTATCACCCGCGGCTGCGCCCCTGCCACCAGCGCGCCGATTTCCGGGGCGACCGCCAGCAGGGCGCCGGTTTTGCCGGCGATCATGCGGTAGTAGTCTCCAACGGTCACCTCCAGCCGCTGCTCGAACGCCATGTCGAGGAACTGGCCCTCGGTAAGCGCCACACACATCTGGTCGAAGCGGCGCAGCGCGGCCAGGACAACCGCCGGGGGCACACCCCGTGTCTGCATCTTGAAGAAAGCCAGATGGGCCAGGCTGAACATGCCATCTCCCGCGTTGCACGCGATGGGCATACCGAAAACGGTCCAGGCCGTGCGCCGATGCCGCCGGGTCAGGCTGTTATCCTCGATATCGTCGTGGAGCAGCGAGAAGTTGTGGAGCAACTCAAGCCCGGCAGCGGCCGGCACCGCCTGTTGCGGATCACCTCCGGCCGCCGCACACGCCAGCAGACAGAGCATCGGTCGCAGCCGCTTGCCTCCCGCCGCGCTGGCCGGTCGCAGATCGACATCCAGCCAGCCCATGTGGTACTGCATGATGCGATAATGCCCGGCCGCGGTTTCATCGGGAGGCGTCAACAGCGCGCGCATCTCGGTTTCGATCCAGGGAAGATAGGTACTGAAAGCCTCAGTGAGGTCCATCGAGCTTCTCTCGGTGAGTCCCAGTTCAGGGGGAAAGATGAGTGGAGGTTGATAGGCTCCACCCGTCATATCTTCAGATATCGTCACAGGGCTATAAGCCGCCCCGGCTCGCGCAACGCATTCACATCGCCCGCGCCGGCGCAGAACATAGCAGTGCGCAGCTCGGCCGCAAACTGATCGATGGCAGCGATAACTTCCCCGGCCGATGCGGCCGCGGCTTTGAGGAATGGCGAGGCGATGCCGACCGCCGTGGCGCCCAGCGCGAGCGCCTTCGCGGCCTCGATGCCGTTGCGCACACCGCCGCTGGCGATCAGCGGGAGGTCAGGCGCGCCGCGTTGGGCCATCAGCAACGCGTCGGCAGTGGGGATGCCCCAATCGGCAAAGGTCTTCGCCAGCCGGCGAAGCTGCTCGTTCGGCGCCCGATGATACTCGACCTCGCTCCAGGATGTTCCCCCCGAGCCGGCCACGTCCAGCGCAGTCACACCGGCCTCAGCCAGGCGCCGCGCCGTCTGCTCGCTGATGCCCCAACCGACCTCTTTGGCGACCACGGGCGCGCCAACCGTCCGGCAAACGATCTCGATCTTGCCGAGCAGCCCCTTCCAGTTCCGATCACCATCGGCTTGCAGTGCCTCCTGCAAAGGGTTGAGGTGGAGGATCAGCGCGTCGGCCCCGATCATCTCCACCGCGCGGCGACACTGGTCAGCCGTGTAGCCGTAGTTGAGCTGGATCGCGCCCAGGTTGGCAAAGAGCAAGATGTCGGGTGCCACATCCCGCACGTGGAAAGTGTCCGCCGTCTCGGACTGCTCGATGCCGGTCCGCTGCGAGCCGACTCCCATGGCGATCCCGCGAGCTTGCGCGCCGCGGGCCAGGTTGTGATTGATGGCCCTGGCCGCTTCCGTGCCGCCGGTCATCGAGGAAATCAACAGGGGGAGTTGCAGCCGCTTGCCGAGCAAGTCCACACCGGCATCAATCTCCTGCAAGTCAAGATCGGGCAGCGCCTGGTGCACCAACCGGTAACGCTCGAAGCCGTTGGTGAGCGTGGGAAACTGGACGTTTTCTTCCAGGTTGATGCGGATGTGGTCGGCCTTGCGCCGGTCGTGAGCCATGGATGCCTCGTGATGCGTGGTGCGTGATGCGTGGTGCGTGATGCGTGGTGCGTGATGCGTGGAGCGTGGTGCGTTGAGCGTAGAGCGTAGTGTGTGAGTTTGGCACGTTCCTACATTCGTACGATTCGACAGAGGGCGCAACACACTTCACGCAATACGTACCACGCAATACGTACCACGCAATACGCACCACGTAACACGCACCACGCCCAACGCGCTTCGTTCTCACCTGAACGCAACTTTCCCACCGGGCTGGTGTTCTCTTTCTCGGAAGATTAAGCGACAAGCACCAGCATCTTACCAGCCGCGGCGAGGGTTGTCAAAGGAGAAGTGCGCTAACGTTTTGACACCCGAACCGCCGGCTGCTAAAATGCTAAGCCTAGACCGAAGTTCGTGTCGTGGTGAGCGCTGGCTTGTCGAACAGAACCGCCAAACAGGGAGCAAATCTCCCGGCATCTATTCACCACCATCATAAGGAGAGTAATCAATGGACCAAGCCGTATTCGAAAAAGTCAGGGACATCATCATCGAGAAGCTCAACGCCGATCCGGCGAAAATCGTGCCCGAGGCGCGCTTTCGCGAGGATCTGAAGGCCGACTCGCTCGACCTGGTCGAACTCATCATGGCCTTCGAAGAGGAATTTGGCGGCACTATCTCAGACGAGGATGCTCAGAAGATCACCACCGTCGGCGAGGCCGTCTCGTACCTGAGCAAGGCCAAAGCCTGATCGCCCGTCGCGACACGCAAAGAAGCCCACAGGACAAACGCCTGTGGGCCTTTTGTTTACGCCGCTACACCTTCAAACGATGTGCAGATCGCAGACCTGGCGGAAGTGATAGCCGTAAATCGCCAGGGTGATCGCCAACGGGAACAGGCGCGGCCGCCGGAAAAGCGCCCATCCGAACAACTGCCAGTAATGCCGCCGCTCCTTGCCCAGGATGCCCAGGTGGAAGATCGACCGGAAGAGGGCCAGGGCATGTTCCCCATCAATCGGCGCCGTGATCTTCGGCGGCTTGTATTCCCGCAGGAAGGTGCGCACACGCGCATAGTACTGTTTCGGCGCATAAAGGTGATCCAGCAGCGCCTTGTAGCCGGTGTTCAGCGCCTCCAGGTTCATCACCGGCACGATGTTGGTGCCGTTCTCCACATTATCGCCGGAAGCTGAGCCGTTCAGGCGCCCTTCCGACGCCAGCCGATCGTAGAGCTTCGTGCCCGGCATGGCCTGCAGGATGCCGACCATGGCTGTTACGATGCCGCTCTCTTGAATGAACTCGATCTGCCGCCGGAAGATCGCCGGCGTGTCGTTGTCGAAACCGACGATGAACCCCCCTTGCACTTCCAGCCCGGCATGCTGGATCCGTTTGACGTCCTCCACCAGATCCCGGTTGCGGTTCTGCTTCTTGCTGCACTCGGCGAGGCTGCCATCGTCGGGCGTCTCGATGCCCACGAAGACCGTGTCGAAGCCCGCGTCGGCCATCAGGCGCATCAACTCGGGGTCGTCGGCCAGGTTGATCGAGACCTCGGTGTTGAACGGCATGCCAGTCTTGCCGCGACGCCACGCGATCAGCGCCGGCAAAAGGTCTTCCTTCAGGATTCTCTTGTTCCCGATGAAATTGTCGTCCACAAAAAACACGCGGTCACGCCAGCCGAGATCGTACAACGCGTCGAGTTCGGCCAGCACCTGGGACGTGGATTTCACACGCGGCCGGTGCCCCAGCAGCGCGGTGACGTTGCAGAAATCGCAGTTGAAAGGACATCCCCGTGAGAATTGCAGCGCCATTGAGGCGTAATGCTTGAGATCAGCCAGCCGCCACAGCGGCGCGGGAGATGTCCGGATGTCGGGATATTCGGTGGTCGTATAGACGCGCCGCGCACGCCCGGTGGCCAGGTCGGCTAGAAAAGGCGGCAGGGTCAATTCAGCCTCGTTCAGCACGAGATGATCTACCTCAGAGAACTGGTCGTGCTCGATGGTAAACAGTGGCCCTCCGGCGACTACTTTGAGCCCGGCCAGCTTGCAGCGGGCGATCAAGCGTCGCGCGGGTTCCCGCTGCACGACCATGGCGCTGACAAAGGCGTAGTCGGCCCACGCCAGGTCATTGTCGGTTAGCTTGGTCACGTTGAGGTCCACCAACCGCAATTCCCAATCGGATGGCAGCATCGCGGCGACCGTCAACAACCCCAACGGTGGCATCGAAGCCTGCTTGCGGATGAACTTGAGCGCGTGCTTGAAGCTCCAGAAAGTATCGGGGAATTCCGGGTATAGCAACAGTACCTTCATTATGCTTGCTCCTGGTGAACAGTACGGTCAGCCGTGGGCGACTGGAAGGCCCCGTGCAGGAAGATTTCGATGGTCACGCCGAGCATCGCTCTCAGCCGGTCGACGTGGCCCGCCGCGAAATAGGTGCGGATAACATTCATCATGTTGCTCAGGAAGAAATCTGTGGCCAGCTCCACACTGATCTCCGACCGGAGCTTGCCCTGGGCACGCGCCAGCGTCATGACAGTGCGGATGGGGCTGTAGAAATCGGGGATGTAACGCATCGCCAACGCCAGCCGGTCGGGGTCAAGGGTGAGCAATTCCGAGACGAGGACGGCGGCGCTTTCCGGGTTCGCAATGCATATCTCGGCCAGATTCAGCGCGAAGTTCCTGAGCACTTCGGTGGGTTCGGTGATGGCATCGATCTGGCTCTGAATCTCCTGCATGAACGCGACCAGGATCGGCTGAAGACCTGCCAACACGATCAGCTCTTTATAGGGAAAGTAGTTGAAGACGGTCTTCTCGCTGACCACCGCGGCCTTGGCGATCTGCCGTACGGACACTTGCGCGAAGCCGTGTTCCTTGAAAAGGGCGGCGGCCTTCTCCGCGATGGCCTGTTCGGTGAGTGAACGCTTCACATCGCGCAAGGATAGCGTCAAGGTACACCCCATAAAATTTTATAGTGAATGTAATCTTACCGTTAGTATATCACGACTGCATCTCGATGTCAAATGACGAATGCCGGGCGCGCCTGGGTGTGGTGCAAGGTTTTGCGCTGCGTGCTGCGCAGGGTCTGCCTAGAAACTGTCAGCACGGATCCTTCGGCCTGACACCCGTGCGTCGCACACCGCGGTCAGGGACTCGGCCTCAGGATGACAAGGCCGGTTTCTTGCATGGAGACAGGCCGCCTGCGCGGCATGGGTAACTCAGCATGACAGAAGGCCGCTGTGCCCGGCCGAGGATGTGTCCACGCAAAAACTCTGTACCCATGCCAGGCACGCCTTCCTGCTTTGACAGGGATGGCTTCCTCTGCTATACTTTCCCTGTTTGCGCAAACGTTTGCGCAAGATCGCTCGCCGGGTGGAGCCATGAGTCAGGTATCCATTACCGATATCGCGGCCGCGGCCGGTGTCTCGCCGTCCACCGTCTCGCGCGCCTTGCAGGATCATCCGCGTATCAGCATCGGCCGCCGCGCTGCCATCAAGGCACTGGCCGAGCAGATGGGCTATCGGCCGAGCCAGGTCGCCCGTAGCCTGGTCACGGGCCGCACCTGTACGCTGGGCGTGGTGGTCACCGATGTCACAGATCCGTTCGTGGCCGAAGTGCTGAAGGGCGCGGAGGGCGCCAGCCGCGAGGCGGGATATACCCTGCTTTTCGCCACATCCAATCGCGACCCGGGCCAGGAGATCCAGGCGATCCAACTGCTCCTGGACAGGCAGGTAGACGGCATGATCGTCATCTCGGGCCGCGCGGGTTTGCGCTACGCCGATCTGCGGAAGGTGGGCGACGACGGAGACACGAGCTGGCCGCTGGTGTTGGTCAATAACGAGCACGCCGGGCGGGGCGTCTACAGCGTGCGCATGGATAACCGGGCGGGCGCCCGGGAGGCCGTCAGCTACCTGAAGCAGCGTGGCCACCGGCGCATCGCCTTCCTGGCCGGTCCGGAAGGGGGGCGCAGCAGCGGCGAACGGCTGGAAGGTTACCGCCAGGGTATTGCCGTCAACGGACTCGGATCAGCCGGCGAGATCGTCGTGACGGGCGGCGGCCTGCTGGAGGACGGTCCTCGCGCGTTGGCGGTCCTGATGGCCACCGCCGATCGGCCCACCGCCGTGCTGTGCTACAACGATCTGTCGGCCATCGGTCTGCTGGCCGCGGCGGCCCGCACCGGCGTGCGCGTCCCGGCGGATCTCTCGGTGATCGGCTACGATAACATCCCTCTCAGCGCGTACAGCATCCCACCCCTGACAACCGTCGACCAGCCCAAAGAACGGATGGGTCGGACTGCTGTCTCCCTGTGCGTGCGCGCGCTGGCCGGCGAGCAAGCCGAGAACATGGTTTTGGAGGGCGGACTGATCGTTCGAGAATCGACGTGCGCGAGGGCATAGCAGGTGCCAGGGATACGTCGCTCGTTCCTGGTCGCCATTCGCCCGTCGAGCACCCATCAGGCAAGATCACACCAATCGTCATATCCAAAGGAGCACAGAGATTATGAGAGGCAAAGTACGCGTTGCTATCGCTGGCGTGGGCAATTGCGCCAGCAGCCTGGTCCAGGGCGTCCATTATTACCACGACGCCCGGCCGGAAGACCCGGTGCCCGGCCTGATGCACGTGAACCTGGGTGGCTATCACGTGCGAGATGTGGAGTTCGTCGCCGCGTTCGATGTGGATAATGATAAGGTCGGCAAGGACCTGGGCCAGGCGATCTTCTCCGGTCAGAACAACACCTACAAGTTCACCAGCGTGCCTGATCTAGGCGTGACCGTGCAGCGTGGCCCAACGTTGGATGGGCTGGGCAAGTACCTGCGCCAGGTCATCACCGAGTCGCCCGCCGAGCCGGTGGACGTCGTGCAGGCGTTGCGCGACGCAAAGGCCGATGTCCTGATCAACTACCTGCCGGTGGGCAGCGAGCAAGGCGCCCGCTTCTACGCGGAACAGGCGCTGAAAGCAGGCGTCGGTTTCGTCAACTGCATCCCGGTATTCATCGCCAAGAATCCGGAATGGCGCCAGCGGTTCAAGGACGCCGGCTTGCCGATCATCGGCGACGACATCAAGAGCCAGGTTGGCGCGACGATCACCCATCGCGTGTTGACCCGCCTGTTCGAGGATCGCGGGGTGCGTATCGACCGCACATATCAGCTCAACTTCGGCGGGAACACCGATTTCATGAACATGCTGGAGCGCGAGCGGCTGGAGAGCAAAAAGATCTCGAAGACCGACGCCGTGACCTCGCAGCTCGACGAAAAGATTGATCCGAAGAACATCCACGTCGGGCCCAGCGACTACGTGCCGTGGCTGACCGACCGCAAGTGGTGCTACATCCGCATGGAAGGCACTACCTTCGGCGACGTGCCGCTCAATATGGAGGTCAAGGTTGAGGTGTGGGACAGCCCGAACAGCGCCGGCGTGGTGATTGACGCGGTGCGCTGTGCCAAGCTGGCGCTGGATCGGGGCATCGGTGGCGCGCTCTATGCGCCGTCCAGCTACTTCATGAAGAGCCCGCCGGAACAATATACCGATGACGTGGCAAAGGCCAAGGTGGAGGCCTTCATCGCCGGCTCGGATCATCACGGCCAGCCGGAGTTCCAACCGGTGCCGGATCAACCGATCGGGATTTGAGACAGGTTTTCTGTTCAGGGATTCCAGGGATTGGGTATTAGGTATTAGGGATTGGGTTTGCGGGCGGTGCTGGGGTGATCTCCGCCGCCCGCCGGCTGTCACGCAGAGCGTGATAAATGGCAGGCGACGTGCCAGACACATGGCACGATATGCCATGCCGATACAAAGCCTTGAACCGTACCCCATGTCTATGGGTGTGGTGCAGAGTTTTGCACAAATCGCCTTGTAGTGTCACGCAGAGCGTGAACGGGTTGACGACTCAAGGTGCGTTGCGGCGAGTCGCCAGTGAACATCCGTCACGTGCCAACGGCGAGACACGGATTCTTCGCTGGATATTCGCCGTCCTGGGAGACTTGGGGAACACTCGCTCAGAATGACCAGTGGCGTGCTCGCCACATGCATGATGTGCCCGCAGCGCTGCAAAACCTTGAAACGCACCCCATGTTCATTATCGAGTAGACAAGCTCCCCCATCCATGTTATGCTTTATCATAAGATAGTGAAGGCAAGGCAGTAGGCTAAGTACTTGCTACGACTCAGCCTGATAGCATACCAGGTTGGAGGAGCTCAGGATGCTACGCCGGACAAAAAAGATCTTCAGCCCCGCCGAGTATCTGGCGATGGAAGAGGTCGCAGAGTACAAAAGCGAATACTTTAACGGCGAGATCTTCGCGATGTCGGGAGGAACTCCTGACCACAGCCTGGTCGCCGTCAATTTAACGGTCGCGCTGGGCTCACGGTTGGCGGCTGGACCCTGCCGTGTCTTCAACAGCGACATGCGGTTGCACATCGAGCGCAACGGTCTGTACACGTATCCCGATGTGATGGTGATCTGCGGCAAGGTCGAGCTGGCCAAGAAACGCAAGGACACCGTAATCAACCCACTCCTGATCGTCGAAGTCTTGTCCGAATCCACTCGTGATTACGATCGGACCACCAAGTTCAACCTGTACAAGCAGATTCCGACCTTGCAGGAGTACGCAATCGTTGAGTCGGAGAATCCTCGCGTCGAATGTTATCGGCGCAGCACGGATGACCAGTGGCTGGTCGAGATGATCGATGCTTTGGACGCGACCCTGAGGCTGGTTTCGATTGAATGTGAGGTTTCGCTGCACGAAGTCTACCGCAAGGTGTCATGGGAATGAACGACTCGCGTACCCGGGCGCATAGTGCGTTTCAACGCACTTCGGGTGCCAGACGATGATTTCAATCATCGGCCTGAACTGTCTCTACCTGCCCATCAAGTATAACAACGCGGACGCGTATACCTCTGCGGCATTATCAGACCGGAACGCCAATGATTCACCCCGCCACTCGAACCGGCACGTGAACGTACCATCCATAAATACCAGGTCGTACATGGGCCGGCCCTCTCTCATCAGGGCTCGGTGCAGCAGCTCGCGTAGCTGCCCCTCGTCCGGCAGCCAGACGGCCTCACCCAGGTACACATAGTCCAGCGCCCACTCCGGCGTGCCGTGAAAGGTCACCATCTCCGCGCCCTGGATCATCTCGATGATCGTCGCCATGTCGTTGACGACAAACACCCGGTCATCCAGCCCCCGATCGGGCACCGCGAAGCGATCACCCTGGGCGGGTTCCCATCTCAGACCCGCAGCCTTCAATCTGCGCGCCATCCCCAGCGTAATCATGTGGCCATCCATCTCCAACGTGATGCGTGGTGCGTGTTCCGTTTTATCTCTTTGAAGCACCACTTCCGCTCCACGCACTACGCTCCACGCTCCACGCACTACGCACTACGCTCCACGCACCACGCACTACGCTCCACGCACTACGCTCCACGCATCACCGTCCACCCATCCCGGTCAGCGTAATCCCCTGGACAAAGGTCTTTTGCGCCAGCAGGTAAATCACCAGCACCGGCAGCAGCGCGATCACTGAGCCGGCCATCAACAGATTCCAGGCCGTGCCGTATTGTCCGACGAAATAAGAGAGGCCGATGGGGATCGTGCGCATCTTGTCGGAGCCGGTGACGACCAGGGGCCAGAGGAAATCGTTCCACGTGGCCTGGAAGGTGAAGATGGCCAGGGCCGCCATCACCGGCCAGCTCAGCGGGACGATCACCTGCCACCAGATGCGCAGGCTGCCCGCGCCGTCCATGCGCGCCGCCTCATCCATATCCAGCGGGATACCACGGTAGTACTGGCGCAGCAGAAAGGTGCTGAGCGCGCTGAACAGCGCCGGGACGATCAGCGCCGGGTAGGAGTCATACCAGCCCAGGGTCTTGATGATCAGAAAATTGGGGATCAAGGTTACTTGCGCCGGGATCATCAGCGTCGCCAGGTAAAGCAGAAAGAGCGCCTCGCGGCCGCGAAAGCGCAGGCGGGCGAAAGCGAAAGCGGCCAGCGAAGAGACCAGGATCTGGAGGATGGTCACCGTGATGGTCACGACGGAGCTGTTCAGAAAGTAGCGGCCGAACGGGATCACGCGGAAAGTTTCCACGAAGTTGCTCAGAGTGATCTGGTCGAGAAGGAAACGCCGTGACAGAAAGGCCTCGTTCGGCCACAGGGATACGACCAGCATGACGAAAAAGGGCGCCAGCATGATCGCGCTGCCGGCGATCAGCGCAGTGTAAAGCGCAGATCGAGCCGGCAGGCTCAAGCGCGTTGCGGAACGCTGGTTCAGGTCATCCGTCACGTTTTACTCCGTCTCGTAGTACACCCAACGCCGCTGCATGATGTTCTGGACTAGGGTGAAGCCAAAGATGAAGATAAACAAGAACCAGGCGATGGCCGACGCCTTACCCATGCGGGTGAAGCGGAACGCATTGTCGTAGATGTACTGGACCACCGGCATCGATGATTGCGCCGGGCCACCTCGGGTCATCACGAAGGGCTCGGTGAAAAGTTGGAACGCGCCGATGGTCTGCAGGAGAAACAGGAAGAAAGTCGTGGGGCTGATCAGTGGCATGGTGACGTTGCGGAAACGCTGCCAACCGCTGGCGCCGTCGACGTGGGCCGCGTCGTAAAGCTCCTTGGGCACACCTTGCAGCGCAGCCAGGTAGACGACCATCGTGAACCCGGTGTTCTTCCACAGGGTCAGGATCACCACCGACCACTTGGAGTACCGGGTGCTGCCGAGCAGATCAGGCAGGTGCAGCGGCAAGCCGAGCAGGTTGCCGAGCCCGGTCACCACATCCGCCACCGGCCCGCTCCTGCCAAGTAACAGCCGGAAGACGATAGCCCCCGCCACGATCGTGGTCACCACCGGCAGGAAATAGATCAGCCGGAAGGCTTCCGTTCCACGGATGGCCCGATTCAGCGCCACGGCCATAGCCAGGCCGAGGATGAGCTGCATCGGCACGATCGTTACGATGTAGAATGCCGTGTTGCCGAAGGTCTTCCAGAAGACCGGATCGCGCAGGAGCTCCCGGTAGTTGTTCAGGGCTACGAAGCCCCGCGGCCCGGTCAGGCCCCAGTCCGCGAAGCTGATGCCCAGGGATGCGCCCACCGCTAGAAAGACAAAGACCAGGAAGCCCAACAGGCTCGGCAGAATGAACAGATAAGCCTCCCACTGCTGGTCGGGATGCCAGCGGAAGGGGCTGCGGCGCGAGGAGGGAAACGCGTTCTGGGATGCTAGACGTGTGGTCATGCAGCAACTTTATATCAGCAGGGCACCGAATGAATTCGGCGTCTGATACCGAAAGCCGCGACCGGCGATTGAAATGCCTGATACAGCGGGGCAGGCTCTCGCCGTTTGATACCCAAAGTGCGTTGAAACGCACTGGGCGCCCTGGCGTGAACCTGTTTCAACAGGTTTGCGTCGTGCCAGACTACGGTTTCAACCGTAGGCGGCCCGGCGGCGTTCATCGTGCTTGGCGTACCAACCCAATCCATTCCTTAACCTGCATCAACCGTAGGTGTCGGCCGCGGCAACGTGTCCCCTGAGTCACACCGCGTCCAAAACAGCCCGACAAAGAGATTCCCCGCCCCTGTTGGTCGGGGCGGGGTTAGGAGTGGGGCAGCACGCGTCTAAAGCAAAAGTCCTGGAAACACTACTGCTTCGGGTAACCCTTGTCCTTCAGGAACTGGTCTACCTGCTGGCACAGATCCGACAAACCCTGTTCGGGCGTCGTTTCGCCAGCCCAGATCTTGTCAAGGCCCGGATTGATCACCGAGCTCTGGAGTTCATCCCATTCGGGGAAGTAGCCGAAGCTCCCGACGTTGGATGCCTTCGCCTCGTCGATGATCGCCTGCTTGTTGGCAGGAGGTTGGTTCGTCATGAAGGTGGGCGAGTTAGCCACGGATTGCAGCGCAGGGAAGATCTCGCCGCGCTCCGTGTAGATCTTTTCGCCACCGTTCGTGCTTTGCAGCCACTGTAGGAAGGTCCAGGCCGCATCCTTGTTGGCGCTCTTGGCGCTCATCACCCAGGCCGCACCGCCGGCCGGGTTGTAGCGCTTGCCGCTCTTGGGAATCGGCACCACGGCCACGTCATAATTCATGTTCGCCTTATTGAAGGCAGAGACGCGGCTGGTGTTCTGGATGATCATGGCCGCCTGGCCGCTCTGGAAGACGCCCGCATCGCCGCCGGCCTGGTTGAGATCGGCGTCGCGCATGGCATACCCATTGTTGATCATGCCGGCGAAGAAGGCCACGGCCTCGACCGACTTCGGGTCAGACAACATGCACTTTGACGGGTTGCGCATGTTATCGAGAATGGCGCCGTCGTTCTGGTTGACCCACTTATCGTACTTGTTGTCGTTCTCCATCGCCAGGGCGTACTGCGTGACGGTGCCGCTGGCATCCTTCACCGTGAGCTTCTCGGCCGCGGCCAGCAGGTCATCCCACGTCCAGCTCGCGTCGGGGTATTTGACGCCCGCCTTGTCGAGGAGATCCTTGTTGTAGTATAGGACGTTCACTTCGATGTCGCGCGGGAAACCGTAGACGCTGCCGTTGTACTTGGCCGACTCCAGCAGCCCCGGCCAGTAGTCGTTCAGGTCATAGCCGGACTTCTGAATGTACGGATCGAGGTTCTCCAACACGCCCTCGGCTGCATATTTGGGCGTCGGCCAGAGGAAGGCGATGTCGGGGATCGTCTTCGGGTCGCCGCTGGCCCACAACGCCTGGATCTTGGTGAAATAGTCGTCCCAGGGCTGGTTCCAGGTCTCGATCTTGATCTCCGGGTGCTCCTTCATGAAGGCATCGGCGACCTGTTGGTGGCTGACCGCCTCCTCAGGGCTGCCCCAGAAAGCCCAACGCACCGTAACCTGTTGTCCGGCCGGCTGCGCCGCGGCGGGCGCCTCCGTGGCCTTGGGCTGTTCGGCCGCCGGTTGAGCCGGCGCGGCGGGGACAGGCGCACAAGCTGTGATCACCAGGATAGCAATCAGCAGCGCGCTCAACACAAGCCAAAATCGTCTCGACATGGTAAAACTTCCTCCTTTCAAAGATCAGGGTGGGTATTCAAAGCGTCAAACAACGGCGTCCTACCGGTTTTGACCGCGTGGTAGGCATAAACATACATCCCGGCCGACCAGGCCTGATACGGGTAGCCCATCGGATGGCCGGTCTCGCCATGCAGCCACTCGTTGAACTCCCAATCCTCTCGTACTCCTAACCGGTTGGCCTCGGCCAGATCGCCTAGCAGGTTCCTGGCTTCCTGCATCCAGCCCATTTTGACCAGCGCGGCGATGTGAAAACCGCCGATGAAAGGCCAGATGCCGCCGTTATGGTACTGATGCGGCAGGTTCAGGTTGCGGCTGCGATAATACTCGCGCCAGTCTGGGTTGCCGGGGAAGATCGGCGGGTAGATCGCTTTGCTCGGGGATGGTTGCGCGACGCCGACCTGGTAGAGATAGCGCAAGATGTGGTCGGAGCGATGCTCGTCGGCCAGGCCGCACAGCACGGCGAGGAGATTCCCCAGGACATCGCAGTAGTCGCCGTATTCCCGAAAGGCGACGTACGGCAGGTAGAACGGCCGGCTGGAGATGGTGCCGACATTGTGGTAGAGCATGTACCACTCCAGGCGCATCGCCTTCAGACGCTCCAGGTGCTCGGCGAAGTGCGCGGGCACCCAGCACCGATCGACCCAGAGCAGCAGGTTGAGCCGCTCGAAGACATCGGCAGCCACGCAAGGACAGGTGCTCAACTCCCGTCCGCAGATGCGCGCCATGGCGACCGCTGCACGCAGAGAAGCGCCGTACAGGACGTTGTCATACAGCACGTTGTAGCGCACGGCCAGCAGATCCATCCAGTCGCCGGCCTCGGGCACCTCCAACAGGCCGCACTCGTTCATGTCCTGGTAACGCAGCCACAGGACCGCCTGTTCGATGCGCGACCAGTTCGCTTGCAAATAGGCCAGGTCGTTCGTGCGCAGAAAGTGGTAGTAATGGCCGAGGATGTACCACAGATTGGCGTCCACGGCCCCAGCGTTCTCCGTGGACACCTCACCGGTCTCGGGATGGACGTTGAGCGGGATCAGCCCCCGGGGCGACTGATGCGCGCCCAGGGTATCCAGGGAAGCACGAAAGGCGGCCAACAGACTGCGCTCTGGGTCCGATGAAGGATCGTCGGCGCCGACCAGCGCGGCGCCCAGCCCGGTGATGATGCTGTCTCGCGCCCAAATTTGCGGATAACCGGGAGTCACGCCCGACGCCCTGAAACCGTACGGCGTGACACACCGCCGCAAGATCTCCACGGCGCGGCTATACGCTTCTTCAATCAACCGATCCCGCGACGGCACTGCCAACACCGTTTCTCCTGTTACCCGAATCGTCTATGGTCAATCGTCCATCGTCGTTCTCAAAGACGAGTATACCGGCATGGATGATACCTGTCAACTGCGCTTTGCGATCCAGCTTGCGGAAAATCAACCACGATTCGTGCATAGTTTGACCTTGGCCGGCTATGTCGTGCCGGTCACGATCAAACCCGTTGTTTGCTGTGCCAACACGGAGAAGCCATGCTCAATCGCCAGCCTATCGCGAAGATCTCGGAAACCAGCAGCCTGGCATCCAGCCTGATGGTGCTCTTTAAAGTGCGGATTGTTTTGTTATTGGTTCTTGCTGCTCTGGGGGGCATGTTCCTTGGGGCCGGCGGCTGGCCGGGGGTCGGGCCGCTGTTGCTCATCTCCACAACCGGCGCATTGACCGCGATGGGCAGCTCGGCATGGAATCAGTATCTGGAGCGCGAGAGCGACGCGCTGATGAACCGCACGCGGCGGCGACCGCTGGTCACAGGCGCCATCGCGCGGCCCAACTGGGTGCCGTACGCGGCGACGGCGATGATCGCGGCGCCCGTGGCGGCTGTGCTCCCGACCAACCCGGCTCTGGCGTTTTTCCTCATCGCGGGCGCTTTCATCTACGTCGTCGTGTACACCATCTGGTTGAAGCCGCGCACCAACCTCAACATCGTGATCGGTGGCGCGGCAGGGAGCGCGGCCGTGCTGAGCGGCGGTGCCGCGGTCGGGGCGTGGAACCATCCGGGCGTGGTAGGGCTTGCGGCGTTGCTGTTCTTCTGGACGCCGATACATTTCTGGGCGTTGGCGTTAGTATACAAGGAAGACTACGCCCGGGCCAGCGTGCCGATGCTGCCTGTGACGACGACGCCTCGTTGGGCGGCTTTCTGGGCACTGCTGCACGGCATCGGCGCGGGAGTCGCTGGGATAGGGCTGGCATTTGTCCCAGGATTGGGCCTTGTTTACGGGGCGCCGGTAGCGATCGCCACCGCCGCGTTGCTCTGGCAGGGTGCCACCCTGGTGGTCGATCCCACCAAACGCCGGGCATACCGGTTATTCCACACGTCAAACTTGTTTTTGACGCTCGTGCTCGTGGCTATCATCGTGGCGGCCGTGGTAAGGCGATAGGCCCTAGCAAATCGTCACTTCGCACCTGCCGGTGGGTGCAGGTGTTGCGAGGGCCGCAGCCCGGAGCAATCCCCGCAAGTGAGGCACAACCTAACCCCCAACCCCCTTCCCTGCCAAGGAAGGGGGTGTTCCGCCATACCCTTCTCCTCCCCGCGAAGCGGGGGAGAAGCGGAGTGATCCGAATCAAGAACTGGATGGCCCTGAGCGCTGGCAGGGCGTTTTCATGTTGCGGTCGAGAGCACAGCCGTCCACGAATTCGGTACGAACACCTGCCCCGACCGCAGGTGCGGGGTAAACGAATGTCCCCTCATCTGGCGCCACTCATTCGTTGATTCGTGTGGCGATTCGTGGATGGCACGTTCCGCCCGGTCATTCCTGCCGCCGATCACAGAATCGCCTGCGCCATGTCCTCGCCCTGGAGCGGCTGCCCGGCCCAGTTGTCGCGACGTTTCATCGGTGGTATGATTCCCCTCAGGCCGGGGCAGCTCGCTCACATCTCAGCCGCTTGTTCAGAAGAGACCGCCATGCTACCGGTCCAAGCCTGAGCATCATTGCCATCATCATCGCTGGAGCATTGCATGTCCTCACAACACTTCTCGCTCGTGGTCCACGCGACCCAAGAGGCCGGTGTCAAGTTGGGCGGCATCGGCGCTGTGCTCGATGGGTTGCTGGGCTCACCCGCCTACAACGAAGCCGTGGGGCGCTCGATCCTGGTCGGCCCGATCAATCTGTGGAATCCCGTGGAAAAGGAGCGGCTGACGGCTCCCGACAATGGGCTGCGTACCATTTATTCGTCGCTCTACGGCCTGGAATGGAACGAAGCGCCCGAAGAGATCGCAACGGCCCTGCAAGAAATCGAACAGCGCATGAACGTCCACTTCCTTTATGGCGTGCGACGCTTCGGCCAATACGAGCACGAGATCATCCTCGTGGATGCGGGTGCCATCGCCGGGGATACTGTCAACAGCTACAAGTTCTATCTGTGGCAGCGGTGGGGTCTGCCGTGCAGCCAGCATGAAAGCAATTGGGAATTCAGCTACTTCCTGAACGCGGGTGAGCCGTTGTACGAAGCGGTCAACGCCGTGACCCAGGACATGTCACCTACCGCTCAGCGAACCATCATCGCGCACGAGTGGTTGGGGCTGCCGGTGGTTTTCAGCGCGCAACTGCGCAACGACCCGCGCTACAAGACCGTTTTCTATGCGCACGAGGTTGCCACGGCCCGCCTGTTGGTGGAAGGCAACAGCGGTCATGATACGCGTTTCTACAATGCACTGCGCCTGGGGTTGAGCCAGGGCCACGATCTCGACTCGGTGTTCGGAGATCATTCGTGGTTCTACAAGCACAGCATGATCCAGCGCGCCGGCGTCTGCGATCGCATCTTCGCTGTCGGCGATTCCGTGGTGGATGAGCTACGTTTCCTGGGCGGCGTCTTTCACGATAAGCCGATCGATCTGGTCTACAACGGCGTGCCTGCCGCCCCGATTTCACTGGAGCAAAAGCTGGCAAGCCGCGCGTTGCTGCTCCAGTATGCCGAAAACCTGTACGGGTTCCGCCCCGACTACATCTTCAGCCACGTCACACGCATGGTCACCAGCAAGGCGCTGTGGCGCGATATACGCGTGCTGGAACACCTGGAATGGACGTTAGCCGGCCAGGGCAAGCGCGCTGTGACGTTCATGGTCTCGACCGCTTCGCCCACCGGGCGCCGCGCCGAGGACGTTTTTCGCTGGGAAGCGGATTATGGTTGGCCGTTGGGTCACCGTGGCGACAACGGCGATCTGGTGGATGACGAGGGCCACTTTTTCTTTCACGTGCTGGAACCGTTCCATTGGGGCCGCAGCGCCAACAAGATCTGCCTGGTGAACCAGTTTGGCTGGGAGCGCGCCCGCTGTGGCCGGCGTATGCCTGAACAAATGCACTTCAGTGACCTGCGCAACGGCACCGATCTGGAGTTCGGCCAATCGATCTACGAGCCGTTCGGCATCGCCCAGGTGGAGCCGCTGGGTTCGGGCGCGCTGTGCGTGATCTCCAACGTCTGCGGCTGTGTGGGCTTTCTGAACCGGGCCGCAGCCGGCCGGCCTCTGCCCAACCTCATCATCGCCGACTACGTTTCGGTGCCGCCGGACTGGGGCCTGTCGAGCCCGTGGGACGCGTTGCGGATCGACGAGTCTATCCGCAACGGCCTGGAATCGCGTAACAGTTACCTGGCCGCCCGACAAATCGCCGAGCGGCTGCCGCGTGACGATGACGACCGGCGACGATTGCTCGAAGCCGGCCAGCGCACGGCCGCGGGGATGAGTTGGGAAGTTGTGGTGAAAGACTACTTGCTGCCGGCATTGGCCCGCTGTTAACCACTCCCGGACTCAAAAGAGGAAGCGAGGGCATCATGACCGAGATCAACCAGGATGCGAGCGCGACGACCCACAACCAGCTCAGCAGACTGCGGCAGAACCTCTCGGATCATTTCAGCGACGAAAAAGCCCATTTCGGCATCGGCAACGATGGTTGGGGTTACTATTTCACGCGGATGTAGAACACTCGCATCAGATTACTGGAAGTAGTCGAAATCGTGCTCGGTGCGCACCCGCCGCCGGATGGCGAAGATGTGAGCGGGCAAGCCGCGCGGATCAAGCTCCACATAGTTGCGCCGGCCATGCCAGAGATAACGCACGTCGGTCAGCAGGTCATGCACCTGGTAAGGCTGGCTCGAATCAATGTGCAGATCCTCCAGGGGAAGGTTGACGAAGCCTGACTGCTTGTAGTGGGGATCCAGGTTGACGATGACCAGCACCTGGTTCGTCCCATCCTCGGAGCTTTTTGTGAAAGCGATGAGCTGATCGTTCTCCGCCGCGTGGAAGCGCAGGTTGTGGTTGGCCTGGAACGCGACGTTGACACGCCGAATCTGGTTGACGCGGCCGATCAACGGCGCCAGGCTATCAGGCCGTTTGATGTCCCACTGCCTGATCTCATACTTCTCCGCATTCAGATACTCCTCCCTGCCCGGTGCCAGGGGGCGGTTCTCCATCAGCTCATAGGCCGGCCCGTAAATCCCGTAGCTGGGTCCCAGGGTGGCCGCCAGGATGAAGCGTGCGACGAAGGCAGGACGCCCGCCGTACTGCAGATACTCCGGCAGGATATCCGGCGTGTTGGGCCACAGGTTCGGGCCACAATACTCGCGCACCCCGGTCTGCGTCAGCTCCGTGAGATAATCGACCAGCTCCCACCGGGTGTTTCGCCAGGGAAAGTAATTGTACGACTGGGTGAAACCCAGCTTTGCCAGGCGATACAGCAGCTTGGGGCGCGTAAACGCCTCGGCCAGGAACAAAGTCTCGGGGTAATCACGCTTAATCTCGGCGATCACCCATTCCCAGAAAGGAAAAGGCTTGGTGTGCGGGTTGTCCACCCGGAAGATGCGGACGCCCTGCTCGATCCAGAACAGGAACACGCTTTTCAGCTCATCCCACAACTCCCGCCACGCCGCGCCCTCGAAATCGAACGGGTAGATGTCCTCGTACTTCTTGGGCGGGTTCTCCGCATATTGGATGGTGCCATCCGGCCGGTGCCGGAACCACTCCGGGTGTTCTTTGAGATAAGGGTGATCCGCCGAGGCCTGGAAGGCGATGTCCAGCGCGATCTCCAGGCCGTGGTCTTTCGCCCGTTGCACCAGGCGCCGGAAATCGTCGAGCGTGCCAAGCTCGGGGTGGATGGCCTTGTGGCCGCCCTCGGCGGAGCCGATGGCCCACGGGCTGCCCGGATCGCCAGGTTGGGCCAGGACGGTGTTGTTCGGCCCTTTGCGAAACTGCCATCCGATGGGATGAACCGGCGGCAGGTAGAGAACGTCGAATCCCATCGCTGCAACATACGGCAGGCGGGCTTCGACGTCGGCAAAGGTGCCATGCTTGCCTGGCTGCGCGGCCGTCGAACGGGGAAATAGCTCGTACCAGGCCCCAAACCGCGCCCGCAGGCGATCCACCATGATGGGCAGCTCATGGCCGTACACCGTCGGGGCGACCCGCTCTTCGCAGGTGTACATCAAATCCGCGAGCCGAGAAGAGGTCGCCAGGTGTGCGGCGTCCTCTCCCCCGCCGCGCACGATATCAGCATAGGCGCGCAGCCGAACCGCATCATCGCCACAGGCCCGCGTCGCGGCCCGCTCGATCAGATCGGCGCCAATCCGCAGGTAGATTGATACATCCTGGCCGGCGTCCAGGCGCTTGCCCAGGTCGCGCGCCCAGGACTTGAACCGGTTCACCCACCCCATCACGGTGTAGCGATACCGCCCGAGCTCCTCGACCTTGAATGTGCCCCGCCAGCGATCGTTGACCAGCGGCTCCATCGGCGCCTCGGACCACCCGGCAGTGCCTTCCTTGCGATAAAGCACCACACACGAGATGGCGTCGTGGCCGTCGGCGAACACGTCGGCCTCGACGGTGATGACATCACCAAGAACCCGCTTGATCGGGAAAGCCCCGCCGTCAATCTCCGGGGTCACACCCTCGATGACAACCCGCGCTCGGCCTTCTTCGACTCTCATCAGGTGGGCCCTTTCTCGTCATGCCGGCATCAAAGATCGGTACAGATCCAACGTCCGCTGAGCGATCGCCGACCAACTGAAGTGATTCTCGACCCGTTTGCGGCCGTTGCGCCCGTACTTCTCGCGCAGCGCCGCGTCGAGCGCCACCTCGTTGACGCCGGCAGCCAGGGCGCGAGAGAACTGCGCCGGATCAACGGGATCGAAGGTGCCGGGTTTCAGTTCCAGGTCAACAAGCAGCCCTGTCTCACCGGGCACCACCACCTCAGGGATGCCGCCCACGGCGGAAGCTACCACTGCGGTTTCACATGCCATCGCTTCCAGGTTGATGATCCCGAACGGCTCATAAACGGACGGACAGCAGAACACGGCCGCATTGGAGTAGAACTGGATCACCTCGTCGCGCGGCAGCATCTCCTGAATCCAGATGATGCCGCTGCGCCCGCTGCTCACTTCGGCGACGCGCTGCGCCATCTCGCGGCCGATCTCCGGCGTGTCGGGGGCGCCGGCGCACAGCACGACCTGAAGTGACGGGTCGATCCAGGGGATCGCGTTCACCAGGTGGATGATGCCCTTCTGCCGCGTGATCCGGCCCACGAAGAGCACAAAGGGGCGCTTGGGATCTACGCCGCGTTTCACCAGGGCATCGACCGCAGCCGCCTTGCGATACTGGTCCAGGTCGATGCCATTGTGGATGACCTTGACCTTCTCGGGCGCCACCGGGAACAGCCGTAGCACGTCGTTGCGGGTTTCCTGGGAGACGGCGATCACGGCATCAGCCTCTGCGATGCCGTTGTTCTCGATCCAGGTGCTCAAATGGTAGGCGTTGCCCAGTTGCTCCACTTTCCAGGGGCGCAGCGGTTCCAGCGAATGAGTGGTCAGCACGAATGGGATGCCCCACAGCTTCTTCGCCAGAAAGCCGGCAAATTGGGTGTACCAGGTGTGGCAGTGCACGACGCTGGCATCCAGGTTGTCCTTCGCCATGAACAGGCTACGATACATCGCGTCCAGCGCGCCGCCGAAGCGCGGATCGGTGTTCTGTTTGACGCCAGCCCAGGGGCCGTAGCCCTTCACGCGCAAATTGGGGGAGGTTGAGTCCTGTTCGCCGAAGCAGCGAACTTCCACCGGCACCAGCCGCGCCAATTCGCGGCTGAGATATTCGACGTGGACCCCTGCCCCACCATAGACGTGCGGCGGATATTCGTTCGTAAAAAGCGCAACCTTCTTAGGATTGGACATGAGATCCTCCTGGTGCCAATGGCTGTCGAGAATGTGATTGTACAGTCTGGCGCGCGACGCGTCAAACTGTTACCCGCCTCCCTTCAGACTGATCGGGATGATCGCCGTCTTTTCCTGTCCGACCTCACCCACCTGGAGATCCACTTTCGTGGCTGTGGCCGGCATCAGAAAGGCGACGCTGCCCTCGATGGCGCTTTGCGCGTTGATCAGCTCGCTCGGAGCGACGATCGGTGCTTGCGGCACGCCGTCCACCAGCAGCCGGAAGTAATCCCCGCCCAACGCCATGCCTCCGCGGAAACTGCTCGTATTCTCCACGCGCATGTTCAAAATCAGGAAGCGCTTCCCGGTGTCGGCGCGCTGCCCGTCCGCGTCGAGATCGACCGTGGCCGAGAGCACCGTGTAGTTGACACTCCCGGCGGTGGCATGTCCGCCCGAGGCCAGCTTGATCGGATAGCTGGCAACCGGCGCCGGCCCATCCAACGGCAGCGTCGCCGGTTCCTTGCCCGCCTGGGCGATGATCAGCTTCGCGCCTTGCAAGGTGGCGTCCGGTGGCAGTGTGAACACCAGCCGGCCATCGACCGTGGCCTGACGGTCGATGTTGCCGCCCCAACCGCTGCTTTCCGCATAGGTTTTCCCGTTCGCAAGCTGCAACGTTATGGCGTCGGATTCCAGGAAGACGCTCTTGGTCGTCAGGGGATTGGTGACCGAGACATCCAGGTCGGCGTACGCCTGGTCAGACCGATATCTCGGCGCCTGAGACGAGTTGCCCGGAACGAGATTCGTGACGGTGGCGGCGGTCACCTTGAACGCCAGGCTGGCGTAGCTCACCTGGCGCGGCAATACCCCCCGCAATGGACGGTTCACCGGCGCGGGCGTGGCCGTGGGCACCACGATCCCGAGCAACTCCCGCACTTGCGGCGGCAGATTGAGGCCAGGGACCAGTCCCGAAGCAACGGCGAATATGCCCGCAGCGATGAGGAGCGGCAACAGGCATCCGCAGCCCGAGCGCGACCGGCGGGCGACAGGGCGTGCCTCGCGCAGTCGCTCTCGCTCCTCGACCACGCGTTCCTCGACCGCGCGCTCTTCGGCCGCGCGTTCAGCGGCTGTGGCGAGGTTGATGAAAGCCTCGGCCAACTGCTCTTTGCCCGGAGGCGCCTGCGGCGGCGATGCCGGCTTGATACGCAGCTCCTCCGGCACCATCACGACGTTGCCGCAGTATTCGCACTTGATCTGCGCCTGCGAGCCATCGGTTGTGAGCTGCGCTCCGCACGACGGACATTCGAAAACGCGTGTTTCTGACATGTTTGCCGCCTCAAAGTGCCCCAAGGTCGCTCGCGTTTGCGCGGAGCGCCTTCCCAATTACTGAATCGGCGCCTCGATCTTGATGGTCGGATCGTACTCGTAAACGGTCGTTGTCTTGGTCTTGCTGCCCTTGTTCACGATCGAATCGCTTTCGCTCTCAGATCGGTAAGGCAGCTTATCAAGGACACCGATCCAGGTCTTGGCGGTCCCCGTGACCGTCGTATCACCTAACTTGATTGTGGTCTCGTACTGATAGACCCACGTGGGCCTGCCATCGAGAAGCTGCGGGCCGAGAAACTTCAGGTTATCGACGGACACGCCCTGCAAAAGGCTCTCGATACTCGATGGATCCAGGATGGTGGACAGCATCGAGCTCATGTCCATCTGCGACTTCTGCCATTGGCCGCCCTTGTCTTTCTGATAGGTACCTGTTTTCAGGATGATGAACTCCATGCCCTGCCCGGTTGTCATGTGCATGCTGCCGGGCGCAACGTACTCAACCACGCTCGTCGTCACCTTGCCGCCATCGTCGATGGTCGTCGTGGCGCGCCATGCCTTCTGAGCCAACTGCGCGCGCATCGAGGTCTCGAGCAGGTTGAGCGCATCGCCGCCCACAGGCGCCGCCTCCGCCGGGGTATCGGTCGGCGCGGGGGTGTCAGACGGCGCGGGCGTCTCCGTCGGAAGCGGCGTATTCGTGGCCTGCGGGGCTGCGGTTGGCTGCGGCGCGGCGGTCGGTTGCGGGACTTCAGTCGGGCTGGGCTCCACAGGCGCAGCGGTCGGCTGAGCGACCTGAGCGGGGGGTTGGGTCGGCGCGGCCGTAGGAGCCACCGGTTGGCCGGATCCTCCGCCACAGGCTGCCAGCAAGACAACCGCGGTGATCACGACCAGAACTCTTGACCAACCGAAAAGGTGTCGTGATTTCATCTTGATCTCCTTTGCTGAATGGGTAAGCCTTCTCCGAAAGAACAGGATGGTGAGTCTAGCATGCTTCGATCATAGATGCCAATACCAGACGATACAATCTGAGTTCATCCTGCTCTGACCGTAACCACGAAGTCAGTTCCCTCCCAGTGGTTATCCTCGGCCCAGTGAAACGTGAAAGTGACGCTGCTGTCCGGTGGCAACTCCCCGGTGGGCAACTCGGCCACGTAGATGCCCAGGGTGGTGTCACGCGCCTGAGTGTCGTGGATCGTCCGCCAGCCGTCGCTGCTCCAGTGAACCTCGGCGGGTCGCGTCAGCTCCACGCGCAGCGTCTTGCCGGCCGGGATCGCCTGGCACTTCTGATTCATGCGCCAGAACGCGTACGGGGAGCCGGTCTGCTGCGCGACGTAGCGCTCGACGGTCTGGCGCGGCAGATCGAACGCGCGGCCGTCGCGCAGTGAGCGCCGCAGCTTGACGTACTCGGCGTGTGCCCACGCCAGCGGCATGGCCGAGCCGGACGGCCGCCCGCAGAAAAGCTCCCGTTCGGGGATGTCAGCTTGATCCCAGATCTGCTCCGGCAACATGCCGCCCTCGTTAGCGAAGGCCTCCAGCGTGCACAGCAGGTTTCGGGCTGCGTCAAGATGCCCGGCCGCCAGCTCGTAATGCGCGCGCTCGCCTGTCAGCAGCGGCCAGGCGCGGCCGATGCCGGTGCCGTCGAACGGGCTGCCGTCCTCGTGTTCGCCGTAGCCGTCGTCGTTGTAGCGATGCCACGAGGGGCCGAAGGGGGTCTCGACTTTGAGCAGCGCATCCACCACCTTGACCGTGTTGACGATGCACGGGTCGTCCGCCGCGCGCAGGCCGAAGCGTACCAACGCCAGCGCATCGGGACTGACGATATAAGCCGCCGGCTCCTCGCTTTGCCCCGGAGGCCGGTTCTTGATCGGCACCCAGCCCTGCGCCGGCGAAGCCGCGTCCGCCACGTCCGGCGCGCCGACCCGCACGTAATACCCGTCCACACCCACTTCGGTCGCGAGTTCGGTACCGGTCACGTAAATCCAGCGCTCGATGCTTGCATTCCAGGTGTCCGCCGTCTCACGCAGATAGGTCGCGACCGCTGCCTCGCCCTGCTCGTCGGCCAGATCGGCGGCGACCAGCAGCGCGGCGATTTCGACCGCCAGGGTGAATGGAGAATAGCCGGGGTCTTCCTCCCAACGGTCTTCCTGCGTCACCGGGCCGTTGGCCGCCACGTAGGCCGCGGCCCGGCGCACCATCGGCCAGAAGCTGACCAGCTCGTCCCGGCTTAATCCACCCTGGCGACGCACCATGTCCGCCAGGAGGATGGGGAAAGCGGCTTCGTCCATCTGGATGCCCGACCAATACGGCCGGCCGTCCAGCCACATGTTCTGGGGCCAGTGGCCGTCCGATTCCTGTGTCACCTGCAAATAGCGCAACACGCGACACGCATCCTCACCGGCGCCAGCCGCCAACAAGGCTCCGGCCACCTCGACCAGATCACGCGGCCAGACCAGGTGATAACCGCCCAGATCGTCGTCGCCCTTGGCCATCCCCCACGGCGTCGAAAGCCCGGCGATGAGGCCGCCGGGGAAGCGCTTGGCCTCGTGGGTGCGGATGACCGCCACGCTGGTGGCGTACAGGTCATTGCGCGCCGATGGGCCGGCGTCCACCGGCAATATCGAGCGTTGCCACGCCTGCCACTGGCCGATGTACCGGTCAGCCGCGGTGTCAAAACCCGTGAACAGGCTCGACAGGGCCCGCTGTCCAGCTTCCGCATCGTTATTGCCGAAGGCCAACGCCAGAACGAACTCGCCGCCGCTCGCTTGCAGGTCCACTTCACCGATCAAGGCCACGTTGCCGTTGATTGCCTGCCGGTATGCCCACGCCATCTGCTTGTGCCGCGAGACATCCTGCCACCCGTCGGAGACGCCGACGAAGCCGGCCGAGCCTCGCAGCCACAGCGACGCGTAAGGGACATCGGGAGCCGAACACGCCAGGGCCAGGGCATACGCATCGCGTCGGGCGAAGAGCATCGGCACGCCCTTGTAGTCGCCCACCCACGCCGAGTTGCCGGTCCCCTGGTTACCCAGGTGCGGCGCCAGCAGCGCATACAAGTGATAATCTTCCAACGCGCCCTGCAACGGCACGAAACGGGTGCGTTGCAGCACGACGTCCCGCTGCGGATCTGCCACGATCTCCTTTTCGATCCGGTAGCGACCCTGGTTGCACGTGTTGATCAGCCGGTAGGCCGGGGCACCTTCGGCCAGGTAGGCGACCGCGTGCGCCGCGTCGCGTTTCTCTTCTGAGAAGAAATCGTGCCCATCGGCCACGAGCAGCCCCAGATCGCGCGTGCAGGCCTGATCGACCCGGGGATAGTAAACCTCGTCAAAAATGCCGTGGCTCAGCGTGAACCAGACACGGCTCGCCGGGTTGAGCGCCGTGCCGACGCCGATCTTGGCGCTGGAGGTCCAGGTGGGCGCTGATCCGGGCCAGCCGGGCGCCGTTTCTTCGGTCGTGTACAATGTCGTCTCTCTCCTGCGATCAGGCCATCCCCCACTCGATCACCGCCTTGATCTCGTCAGGGGTGTGTTGGGTCAAGGCCGTCGCAAAATCGGTATACGGATGGCGGTGCGTGATCAGCTTCGCCACGTGATCGCCCCACAGCAGCCGCGCCTGGGTCAGATCATCGACCGCCATCTGGAAGTGATCGCGCGCGGCGTTGACGCTTCCCACCATCGCCTGGTTATCCAGCACGAGCTGGCGCATCAGCTCGGCGCCGGGAATATCCACCGGCCGGTTTCCCCCTGGGATGCCGGTGAGGACGTAGACACCGTTCGGTCCCAGGGCATCGAGCAGGTTGAATTCCAACGCAGCGACCCCGGTAGCCTCGAACAGCAGCTCCACCGCGCCGATGGCGTCGTCTACTTTGTCGGCGGGAACTCGCCGACCGTCCAGGTATCTTCCGCCGATGGCAGCCAGCCACTGGGGACGAGCGCTCTCCTCATCCACCACGTCCAGGCCATACACGTCGGCGCCGCGTAATCGCAGGGCCAGCGCCGCCAGCAGGCCGATCGGTCCCAGCCCGGCGATCAGGCAGCGCCGGCCGAAGATCCAGTGCGGCGTGGACGCCGCGTCGGGCAGCCGCGCCATTTGCAGCAAGACCGCCTCATCGATGGCCTTTTCCGCCACCGAAAGCGGCTCGCACAGCACGCCGATGGGTTCAAGCTCGGGCGGCACGTGCACGACGTACTGCTCCCGATCCACGACAAACTCGGTCTGGTAACCGTCGAGGCCTTTGATGCCGCGCTCGTGGTATTCGCCGGTGCGGCACATGTCGGAGCGGTTCATCAGGCAAGGCACGCATTTGCCGCAACCCCGCCGCACGGTGAAGACCGCGTAGTCACCTGGCTTGACGCGGGTGACGGCCTGCCCTACCTCCACCACCTGGCCAAACATTTCGTGGCCGATGACCAGGTCCGCCTTGCCGTCAGGCGCGTCGGCCCGGCCGCCCGCGGCCTCCTCCCGGTCGGTGCCGCAGATGCCGACCCGCAGCACCTTCAGTTTCACCTCGTCGGGCGCGGAGATGGCCGGCTCAGGACGATTCACCAGGCGCAGGGTTGTCGTGCCCGGCACGACTGCGATCGCTTTCATGAAACACCCCCATCATTGTTTGGCGCCGAACGGCCTGACCAGGCTCAAGACCAATCCGACCGCGGCGCCTGCCAGGGCCAGGCCCGCCGCGGCTCCGTAGCCCCAGAGTCCGGCGGCCCAACCGCCCAAGAGCGCGCCCACCACGCCCGCTATCGCGGAGATCGCGTTATAGACGCCGAGCCCTGCGCCCTCACCGATCGGGGAAAGCACGGCGGTCAGCGCCGTGCTGCTCACGCTCAGCAGCGACCAGGCTAGCACGACCAGCGCGAAGGCGATCAGCGCCTCCCATCCCGCGCCGGAGCCATGCACGAACATGAGGGAGAGCAAACCGGCAAACGCCACGGCGCGCAGTCCGAGTCCGGCCCGCAGCACCCATGCCGCGCCAAGGCGATCGGACCATCGCCCGGCCGGCGAATAGAGCGCCATCCCCAGGCCGGCGGCCACTGCAAACGCAGCAGATGAAACCGCCGGTGTCACGCCGAAGGCCTGTTGCATCAGCACCGGATAGAGCGAGAAGATCGCGGCCGCGCCCGCGAATGAGAGCAGCCAGATCAGGAGAAAATAGCCGAAGGGAGAAAACAGCGCGGGGCGCAACTGGCGGATGGCTTCGGCCGAGAGGTGATGGAACACCCGTTGCGGGGAACCGACCGACCATTCACCATGCTGCGCCGGCCGGGTCACGGTGGGCTTGATCGCCAATCCGGCGGGTGCGGTCCGAACCGTCCGCCAGGCGACTGCGATCGCCACCGCGGTCAACCCCGCCGCGGTCAACAGGCCGGCGCGGGCGAGACTCTGGCCCAAGACGCCGGCAATCAGCAAGCCCGCCACCTGCCCGCCGCCGTAAAAGGTTTGCAGCCAACCGATCCGGCGATCCCACTCGTCCTGCGGATGGCTCTCGACCACGAACAGATTGGCCACCGTGCCTGCTCCGGCCGAGCCTGCGCCAGCCAGCAGGGCAAGCAACACCCATCCGACCGGGGCCGCGATCAAGGCGAACGCGATCAGCGCGACCGTGACCGCCAGCAGCCCGCCGATCAACAGGGCGCGATGCAGGCGAAAGCGATCGGCCAGGCTGCCCCACAGCGGCGCGCTCAATCCGCCCAGGCTGACGGCCGCCATCACCAGCCCCACCTGCACCGCAGTGCCGGAGCGGCTGACGATCAACGGCAGCAAGATCGGCACAAGTCCGGCCACGGTCGCGCCCAACAAGGCATAAGCCGCGTACCACAGCTCGATCCACCGCCGCCACGATTGTACGCTCGTTCGATCAGCCGCCAGCGGCATCGCCATGAATGGTCTCGCTTTGCTGATAACATGACGATTGCCATCGTCTATGGTCAATCGTCCATCGTCGTTCTCAGGCAGGATCAGGGGTGGAGGCAGTTTCGTGGAAGGGGAACTGCGCATACCTGTCTGCTTATTACGCAGACAGGTATAGTACGCACGTCACACAGGTTCAGTGCTTGCCCTTACAATGAGGGGCAATCGCGACGGCCGTCAAGTCAGCGGTTCAAGCCATAAACGATCCGCAACCCATCGAGCGTGAGCCACGGGTCAACGTGCTGGATCACCGGCGTCTCGCGGGCCACGACCTCCGCCAGGCCGCCGGTCGCAATGACCTTCATGTCATCGCCCAATTCTCGGCGAAAGCGCGCCACCAACCCTTCCACCAGCCCGACGTAGCCGAAGAAGATGCCGGCCTGCATGGCGCTCACCGTGTTCGTGCCGATGGCCCGCGCGGGCGCGACCAGCTCGACGCGGTAGAGCCTGGACGCGCGGCTGAAAAGCGCCTCGGCCGCGATACCGATGCCCGGCGCAATGGCGCCGCCCAGGTAGTCGCCCTCTCGCGAGATGCCGTCGAAGGTAGTCGCCGTGCCGAAATCGACCACGCACGCGGGCCCGCCGTACTTCACCTGGACGGCGGCGCAATCCACCACACGGTCGGCGCCCACATCGCGGGGATTCTCATAGCGGATGCGCACACCGGTCTTGACCCCCGCGTCTACTACCAACGGCTCCTGTAGCAGATAGTCGTAGCTCACCTGCCGGAACACGCCGGTCAGGGTGGGCACGACGCTGGCGATAGCTATCCCGGTCACATCCTGTAGCCGTATCTCTTTGTGCATCAGAAGCTGCATCAGCAAGATGCCATACTCGTCGGGCATCCGGTCGTTGACGGTCGCCACGCGCCACGTCGCGCGCAGCCGCTCACCGTCGTACACGCCGAGCGTGATGTTGGTATTACCGATGTCGATGGCTAGAAACATGCGATGACCTCCTCTTGGACGATGGACGATAGACGATAGACGATGGACGGCGGGCTTATGGTCTATCGTCTATGGTCTATCGTCTGGTCTATGGTCTATCATCCGTTAGCCTCCTCCGTCCGCCGGATTTCAGCGATGCGGTTGTGCTCGTCCATGATCAGCACAGTGGGCATCCAATCTTCCGGCAGCGGCTCCGGCACCTGGGCATACGCCATGATGATGACCTTATCGCCTACCTGTACCAGCCGGGCGGCTGCGCCGTTGAGCTCGATCGCCCCGCTGCCGGCCTTCCCGGCGATGACATAGGTCTCCAGCCGCTCGCCGTTATCCACGTCCACCACCTGGACGCGTTCATACGGGCGGATGCCGGAAGCTGCCAGCAACTCGCCGTCAATCGTGATCGAGCCGACGTAGTGCGTGTTCGCTCCGGTCACCGTTGCCCGGTGGATCTTCGCAAAGAGAAAAGTGCGGTACATGTCCCCTCACATCAAGGCAATTGTCCAGGATCAACCACCCGTGTTATACTTGATTCAGGCGGGAGGTGTTACTATGCGCGATGTTATACGGCAGGATCTTGTCGTCGGACCCGGGGGTGTTATCGAAATCCGCGCTCCCGATCTGCCCGTTGGCAGTGTGGCTGAAGTCATCGTGCGTGTGAAGAAACCCACGCGATCCAAACGGAAACCTAGAACCACCCCTTGGTCGACGTACGAAAATCCAGGCTGGCCACCTGGTTTCTTCGAGCAAACCTTCGGTTCGCTCAGGGATCTCCCGAGGACTCGAGAGCCACAGGGAGACTATGAAACGCGCGATGAGATCGGCTGATGTATCATTGCCTTTCGATGATCGTGCAGCCGACGAATACGGCCGCATCCGAGCGTACCTGGCACGACTCGGAACACCCATCGGCCCCAATGACTTGCTCATTGCAGCGATCGCGCTCGCCAACAACGCCACTCTGGTGACACACAACACGACCGAGTTCAATCGCGTTCCCGGCCTGACAATTGTCGACTGGGAGATGGCGGCTTAAGCAGCATATTATCGATCAGCCGCGCGCGGCCCACGCGCACGGCCATCGAAAGCAGCACGCCATTGCTCGCGTTGCCCAGCTCCGTCAGCGTGGTCGGATCGGCGGCGCTGACGTAGTCAGTCCGGGCCAACGGTTCCGCATTGAGCACCGAGCGCATGATACCGCGCAAGTGTTCGCCGTCGTGCTCGCCCGCGGCCCAGGCATCGCGCGCGGCGCGCAAAGCCCGGTTGAGGACCGGCGCGGCGGTCCGCTGCTCCGGCGTCAGGTAGACGTTGCGCGAGGAGAGCGCCAATCCGTCCGGCTCACGGACGATGGGGCAGACGATGACCTCCAGGAGGAAATCCAGGTCGCGTACCATCTGCTTGATCACCACCGCTTGTTGTGCGTCCTTCTGGCCGAAGTAGGCCCGGTCAGGCTGGAACACGTTGAACAGCTTCGCCACCACCGTCGCGACGCCCCGGAAATGGGTGGGACGGGCGGCGCCTTCCAGCGGCCTGGCAACTTCCTCGACGGTCACGTAGGTCTGGTAGCCCGCCGGGTAGACCTCCTCCACGGGCGGCACCCACACCAGATCGGCGCCCGCCTCATCCAGGAGCCTCAAGTCGCGCTCCAGGTCACGCGGATACGCCGCCAGATCCTCGGTCGGCGCGAACTGCGTCGGGTTGACGAAGATCGACACGCCGACGTGATCGTTCTCCCGGCGTGCCCGTTCAACCAGCGAGATGTGCCCTGCGTGCAGGAAGCCCATGGTTGGCACCAGGCCCCAGGTTCCCTTCAACTCCCGGCGGATGCGCCGGACATCGGATACGGTTTGGACGACTTGCATGATATGCTCCGTGTTGCGTGAAACGTGTTGCGTGGAGCGTGGTACTCTCCCCGATCCCCTTGCTCCCTCGTGTCCGCTCCCTCGCTCCTCCGCTCCCCTGCTCCTCTGCTCCTCCGCTTCTCAACTCGCCTGCAATCCTCGCACCAGCCTCCAGACCGTCTCGTTTACCGGCGTCGGCAGGCCCAGCCGCTTGCCTTCGGTGACGATGACGCCGTTGATGCTGTCGATCTCCGTCGGCCGGCCGTGCTCGACATCCTGCAGCATGGAGGAATGGTTGGTCGCACTGGCGCGACAGACCTTCTCGGTGTGAGCGAGCGGATCATCGAACGGCAACGTGATCCCGCGCGCGCTGGCAACCGCCGCCGCCTCATCGACGAGGGCCGCAAGCAGACTTCGGCGTTCGGGTGTGGTCAATAACTGGCCGTTAGGGACCCGCCACAGCGCGGTAAGGGGGTTGATGGCTGCGTTAACCAGCGCCTTGCCCCACACCTCGCCCTCGATCGTATCCGCGACCCGCGTGTCCAATCCGGCGGACGTCAACAAGTCGCTCAGGGTGATCGACCTGTCGGCGGTGACCGGTGAAACGCCGAGGACGTTCGTCAACTGCGTCGTGTGGCGCGTCTCGCCCGGCCCGATCAGGGTGGCACCGGTGTAGTTGACACCGACCACGGCCCGTTCAGCGCCTACCGCGGCGACCAGCTTCGGGCCGTTGTCGAGGCCGTTCTGGAAGGTGACGGCAAGGCCGTCCGGCTGCAATACCTGTGCCGCCCACGCCGCTGCACGGTCGATTTGATAGCTTTTCACCAGCAACAACGCGTACTCGACAGGTGGCACCTGCGCGGGATCGGTCGTCGCCTGAACCCGAACCTGTTTCGTGCTGCCGTCAAGATCTATGAGCCGAATCCCGCGGTGTTGCACCGCAGCGATTCCCTCTGCCCACGTGCCCAACATCCAGACTTCCGCCCGCGTTGCCAACTGCGCCGCGAACACGCAGCCCAGCGCGCCGGTACCCAGGATCGCGATGCGCATGTCACCTCTCAATCGGGAGTCCCCAGATGCTCCATGTCATTTCGAGCGCCACAGACGCACACACGGACACACACGGATGGCACGGATTATTCGCGCGTTACCATCCGTGTATCCGTGTCCTTCCGTGTCGTGCATCCGTGTCATCCCGCCCATCCGCGTTCTTCCGTATCGTGCGTCCACGCCTCCCACTCCGCATCCTCCATCGGGAAACTGTGATCGGTATCGGGAAAACGCCGTGCAGCGACATCGTCCCGGTAGGTTGCCAGCGCGCTTTCCATCTGCGAGAACAGCTCAGCATAACGCTTGACGAACTTCGGCGTGAAGCGCTCGAACAGGCCCAGCATGTCATGGAGCACCAGCACCTGCCCGTCGCAGCCCACCCCCGCGCCGATACCGATCGTCGGGATGCGCAATGCTTTCGACACTCGCTCGGCCACCCGGTCGGGCATCTTCTCCAGCACGATCATCGCGGCACCGGCAGCCTGTAACGCCTGGGCGTCCTCAAGGAGCCGTTGGGCGCCGGACGCGGTCTTGCCTTGCACCCGATAGCCGCCCAGTTGGCTCACCGACTGGGGCGTGAGTCCGATGTGGCCGACCACCGCAATGCCCGCATCGGTGATCGCCCGCACTGTATCCGCCACCTCGCGGCCGCCCTCCAGCTTGATCGCATCCATGCCACCTTCCTTCAAGAGGCGGCCGGCGTTGCGAACGGCCTCGGTGCGATCAGCCTGGTAGGAGAGGAATGGCATGTCACCGATCAGGTACGCGTACTGGGCACCACGCCGCACAGCCCGGCAGTGGTGCAGCATCTCCTCCATGGTCACCGGCACGGTAGACTCATAGCCCAGCACCACCATGCCCAGTGAATCGCCCACCAGGATGCTGTCCAGGCCGGCCTGATCGGCCGCCATCGCGCTGGGATAATCGTAAGCCGTGATCATCGTGATCGGCTCACCGCGCGCTTTCTTCTCCTGAAGCGTCACAATCGTCATTTTCTTGCGGGTCATATGTCACTCCTTCTCCCGGCAAGGTTTTGCCAAGGAGCACCCAAATAAAAAGCCCCTCGACGATCCGAGGGGCGTGAGAAGGCATCACAAAGCGCTCGCTTGCGCTTTGGCCTGATCCTATGCCGCCGTCTCGGTCGCGACCGCGATCCAAGCGACTTGGTTATGATACGTACAGGTAAGCTCACCGCCTCGGCGAGGTCAGTGGCAAAATGAGTATAGCACACGCGGCGATTTGGGTCAATACAGTTGGCCCTTGGATATTCACCTCATTCGCGAGTGGATGCTTCGAATGGCTCCGACAAAAATGCCCGGCATCTCGCAGATGCCGGGCATTTTTAGTACTTTTACATCATACCGGAGCAGTCGCCGGCAGCGCCACCGGCAGGTGCCCATTGCCGCGGCCGTCACCGCCGACCGACACGGTTGCCTGCTCGTCCCGGCGGAACTGTTTCATGTACAGCTCGTAGTACGCGCCGCGGCGGGCCAGCAGCTCGTCGTGCCTGCCGCGCTCGATGATCTCGCCATCTACCAGCACGAATACCTGATCGGCATTGCGGATGGTGCTGAGGCGGTGAGCGATGACGAAGCTCGTCCGGCCCTTGAGCAGGGTATCCAGCGCCCTCTGGATCTGACGTTCAGTGCGCGTGTCCACGCTGGAGGTGGCTTCGTCCAGGATCAGGATGCGCGGGTTCGCCAGCGCGGCACGCGCGATGGCGATCAGTTGTCGCTGCCCCTGGCTGAGGCCGCTGCCGCGCTCGCCCAACGTCGTATCGTACTTGTCGGGCAGGCGTTGGATGAATTCATCCGCGTGCGACAATTGGGCTGCCGCCCGCACTTCTTCATCGGTCGCATCGGGCCGGCCGAAGCGGATGTTGTTCATCACCGTGTCGCTGAACAGGAAAGTATCCTGTAGCACGATGCCGATCTGCTGGCGCAGGCTGGCCGCGGTCACGTCGCGCACGTCGCGGCCGTCGATCCGCACCGCGCCGCTTACCACGTCGTAGAAGCGCGGGATCAGATTAATAATCGTGGTCTTGCCCGCGCCGGTGGGACCGACGATGGCAACCGTCTGGCCGGGCTCCGCGGTGAAGCTGACCCCACAGAGGACGCGTTCTTCCTGCTTGTATGCCGCGTCCACGCGGTCGAACTCCACGCGGCCCACGATCTCGGGAATCGGCTGCGCGTCCGGCTTATCCACCACATCGGGCCGCGTGTCCAGGATGCCAAAGATGCGCTCCGCGCCAGCTATGGCACTTTGCAGATTGGCCCACAGCGTCGCAATCTGCTGGATGGGCATGTTGAAACGCTGGACGTACTGGAGGAAGGTAATCACCAGGCCCAGCGAGATGACCGTCCCGAAGAGCGCCTGGCCGCGCAGGAGCAAGAGGCCACCCACGATGGTGGTGACGGCCATCGCGACGTAACCCAGTGCCTCCAACGTCGGCGATAGCGCCGCGGTGAAGGAGACGGCGCGGATGTTCGCGTCGCGATTGGCCGCGTTGGACTGGCGGAAGTTCTCGATGTTGGCTCCCTCCCGGCCGAACGCCTGGACTTCGCGCACGCCCGCGATGCTCTCCTGCAAGTCCGCGTTGACGTTGCCGATCGCCACGCGCGTGCGGCGGAACGCTTTGCGTGCCTGATTCGAGAACCACCACGTCGCCAGGACCATGAACGGGATCACGATCATGCTGAGCAGCGCGTACGGCAGGCTCAGCCGCAGCATCGTGATGCCAATCCAGATCAGCAACAGGCTGCCGCTGAGCACCTGGACCAGAACGAAGCTGATCGCCTGTTGGATGGTGTCCATATCATTGGTGATGCGGCTCATCACCGCGCCGGCTTCATTTTCGGCGTAATAGCTCAGCGATAGCTCGTGCAGGTGCTTGAACACCTTGACGCGCAGGTCTTTCAGCACGTGCTGTCCTGCCCAGGCCATCAGATAGAACAGCAGGCCGTTCATGAGCGAGCCCAGCATGTACAGGAAGACCAGCAGCAGAATGAGCCGGCCGAGGCCCGCGATGAAGTCAGCGCTGGTCGCGTTCACTGACAGCGCGCCGGTACCGAAGGCCGATGTGCTGAACCAGCAGTTGCTCGTCGCCGCGCCTTCCGAGCCGACCGCGACTTGTCCGGCCATTGCGGCCAGCCCGCCGCTCCCTCCGCCGAGCTCCTGCGCCAGGCGGCCGGCAATCGCGGGCGTCAGGTAGCAGTCAACGCTCTGGCCGACCAGGTCGGGTGTCAATACCTGGACGTAAGTGCTGCCCAGGATCAGCACCGCAACGGCGATCAGCACCGGCCAGAAGGGGCGAAACTGCCGCGCCAGCCGGGCCAGCGTACTGCCCACGTTGACCGGCTTGCTGATTTCTTGTTGAAGCATGCGGCCATGGCCGCCGGGTCCACCAAACATGTACTTACTCCCTGGAGAGATCTTGTTGAGTCGCGTATACCACGAAACTCAGGAACGTGTTGCGTGTTCCGTTTGGGCTTGCCGTAGTTCGAAGAACACCCTTCACTGCGATCACGCACCACGCACTACGCACCACGCACCACGCACGTACTACGCTGTCACAGTCTCAACTTCCGCATGTGCGTCTTCCGCTTCCGTCACGTGTGCGTCTTCCACCAACTGCGATGCGAAGATTTCGGCGTAGATCGGGCTTTCTTCCATCAGGTCTTCGTGCCTGCCTTGCGCCACCACCTGGCCGCGGTCGAGCACGAGGATCTGGTCGGCGTTGCGGACGGTGCTGATGCGCTGTGCGATGACGAAGCTGGTGCGTCCCTTCATCAGTTGGGTCAGCGCCTGCTGGATGGTGTACTCGGTCACCGCGTCCACGCTGGAGGTCGAGTCATCCAGGATCAGGATGCGCGGGTCCATCAGCAGCGCGCGGGCGATGGCGATGCGCTGCTTCTGCCCACCTGACAGGGTGGTCCCGCGCTCGCCCACGGGCGTATCGTAGCCCTGAGCAAACTCCAGGATGAAGTCGTGTGCGGCCGCAGCCCTGGCAGCAGCGATCACTTCGTCCATGCTGGCGTTGGGCCGGCCGAACGCGATATTGTCGCGGATGGTGCCGGTGAACAGCGTGGTATCCTGCAGCACGATGCCAATCTGCGACCGCAGCGAGTCCAGGCTGACGTCGCGCACGTCGTGGCCGTCGATCTGCACCGAGCCTTGTGTCGCGTCGTAAAAGCGCGGGATCAGGTTGATGATGCTGCTTTTGCCGCTGCCCGTCGCTCCCAGCAGGGCCACCGTCTGGCCGGGCTCGGTGATGAAGGTGACATTTTTCAACACCGGTTCACCACCACCGAAGTAGCTGAATGTGACATTCTGGAAGGTCACGCGACCCTGCACAGGCGGCAAGTCCAGCGCGCCGGGCTTGTTCGCCACATCGCTCTGGGTGTCTATGATCTCGAAGATGCGCTGTGCTGATGCACCGGCCTGGGACATCTGGTTGATGATGAAGCCGAGCATGCCCAACGGGAAGAACACGTACGCCAGGTAGAGGCTGAACTTCTGCCATTCGCCAAACGTCAGCGTCCCGCCGATGATCTGTTGGCCGCCGAAGTAGTAGACGGCCGCCTGCCCAAGGTTGGCGAGCAGGAAGACCACCGGGAACAGGAAGGAGAAGATGCGCGAGACCTGGATTTGCTGCTGCATCAGGTCTTCCGCGGATGTGTTGAAGCGTGTCTGCTGCTCAGGCTCCCGCACGAACGCCTTGACGACCTTGATCCCGGCCAGGTTTTCTTGCAGGATCGTGTTGAGCCGTGAGAGCTTGATCTGCACTTTCATGAAAAGCGGCTGGGTGAGCCGGCCGAAGGCCATAAAGGTGATCAAAGCCACCGGCAGCACAGGCAAGATCACCAGCATCAATTTGGCGTTGGTGAACAGCAGGATGAGCAGCGCGGAGATCAGCAGAATCAGCGCTTGGGCCGCCATCAGCAGCCCCTGGCCGATGAACAGGCGTACCTTCTCGACGTCATCGGTGGCGCGGATCATGAGCTGGCCGGTCTGGTTGCGATCATGATACGAGAACGAGAGGCGCTGAATCTTGGCGTACAACTCGTTACGGAAGTCGAACGCAACGCTTTGCGAGACGCGCTCCGACATGTAGTTCTGGCTGAACGAAAAGAACGCGCGCATCACAGCGAACGCCAGGATCAACAAACCGGCGCTGATGAGCGCGGTCTCGGCGCCCGAACCATATTGGACGAGCTGGTCCGCAGTCCATCCGATGGCTTTGAGCGCCATCGACTGGTATGCAGTCGGCACCTTAGCGATCTGCTGCGCGGTGACACCGTTGGTGATGGCGTCGAGGATCCGTTGGATCAGTTGCGGCACCATTAACTGCGCGGCGATCGAGACGAGCAGTGCGCCGTAAGCCGCTAACGCCAGGTTGCGATAGTGGCCCAGGTATCGGATGGCGCGCCCGAGCCCGGCCATGCTCGGGCGCGGGCGACGAGAAGATGTGAGTGGTGTTTGCAAAGCGAACTCCTTTGGCGAAACAAGTGACGCATCAACTTGATCCGTCTGGGGCCGGGCCGCAACTTCTGGCGGCCCGGCCGTGCAGGCTGGGTGCTTATACCTTCTGCGCTTGATCGTCAGTCCCTTGTGCCTTGCCCGGTTCTGACTGGCGCAGGATCTCTTCAATCTCGCGGCCGGCGCGAGTGATCACCTCGCGCACGCGACGCATTTTCTCCGGGTCGGCCCAACGCGCCTCGTGGCGGAAGTCCCTGAACATGTCGCGCATCTCACGGCCAAGATCGTGCATCTCCCGGCCGAAATCGCGCCACTCATCGCGCATTTCCCTGTGCATTGACGGGCCTCCCCACCAGGCGCCCATCCGCTCCCAAATCTCGTCAACTTTCTCTTTGCGTTCGGCGAGAAAGCGCCGGCCTTCATCCGTGATGGTGTATATCTTCCGGCTGTCTTGTTCGGTGACGCTCACGTAGCCCAGATCCTGCAGCCACTGTAGCGTCGGGTAGACGGTGCCGGCGCTGGGTGTGTAAAAGCCGTGGAAGCGCTCCTCCAGGGCCTGTATCAGTTCATAGCCGTAGCTCGACCGATCCTTTAACAGGTCCAGGATCATGTAACGGAGATCGCCACGCTCCAGGTGAAATCCCCGCCAACCCTCATACCCAAAACCTCGTGGTGACATGTGTACCTCCTGATAGTGTCACGTTACATCATGATATATCGTGATACTATCGTATCACGCTTCACCCCTCTTGTCAAGACCGTATCGCAGCCAAATTTCCCAGTTACTGCTTTTTGTTGTCTCCTACGGTGGTCAGCGTGCGATACAGTTTTTCGAGCAATGCTATCAACTGTGTGGTTTCCTCTTTTGTCAAGCCAGACAGTAACCCATTCAGAAAGGCGATATGTTTGGGCGCCGTCGTCGCGACAAGCTCTCGTCCAGCGTCGGTCAGGCTGATGCGGAAACCGCGGCGATCGGTGGGATCAAGCGTACGCTCGATCAGCCCTTGCTCCTCCAACCCACGCAGCAGCGTACTGATGGTGTTCTTGCTGACGTTTTGACGCTGGCTGAGATGAGTGGGCGAGATGCCCTCCGCACAGCCGCAACGCTCCTCGGCCAACAGGCGCAGCAGCAGCACCCAGCGGGGGCCCGAGAGATTCAACTCGCGCAGACGCTCATCACCCGCCGCATCTATCGTGTTGGTCGCCATGTGGAGCAGGCGGAACAATTCGAGCCCTTGGGTGCCTTCATCACTGGCCAGGCTTTGAACCAGGCTGCGAATGGCGACAGCATGTGGGTCAGATCGAACGATACTCAAGCGCACTTCCTTCTTATTTTTTACGCTAACAACAAGTGACGCGTAGCCTTTCGCTACGCGTCATCACGGATCGTCACATATCGAATTATAACACACCGAACTATTTCCCGCAAATCTTCAGATCAGTTAACTCCGGGAGGCGTTCCCTGAGTGGTGTCGGGCGGGTTCGATGAGGTTGCAGACTCCCGTGTCAGGCGGCGCAAGACATCCGCGAGCACCGTCACCCCACGCTGCCATTCGGAGACCTCGACATGCTCCTCGGGCGTGTGATCCAGGTTGCTGTCGCCCGGCCCGAAGGCCACGATCTGGCAGCCCCACGCTGGGCCGACGACATTCATGTCCGAGGTGCCAGTCTTGATGACAAAGCCCGGTTCTCCGCCCAGGTGACGAACGGCTGCCAGGAATGCTCGCACCAGTGGGGTATTTTTCTCGGCTCGGAACCCCCGTTCCTCCCCGCTGAAGCGGATCGAGACCTTGTCATCGACGGCCCAGAGGACAAACTGCATCTGCTCGGGAGAGACGTGGAGTGGTAGACGAAACGCCAGGCGCATCTCCACCGTCTCGATGATGCCGTCATCGGATGATGCGAACGCGCGCAGTTGCGCCTGCACCTGGTCCCACACCTTTTCGTGGCCGGCATTCAATGCGTTTGCCGCATCACAGACGCGC
>Ga0172368_10000247_pt1 | contig 76773 bp, 69 predicted proteins | sample Lak11m_FD_114540 | JGI IMG/M metagenome (GOLD analysis project Ga0172368, IMG submission 114540) | Freshwater microbial communities from Kabuno Bay, South-Kivu, Congo - kab_022012_11m | ecosystem: Environmental > Aquatic > Freshwater > Lake | place: Democratic Republic of the Congo: South-Kivu...
AATGCGTGTTTGTTACCCTCACCCCGGCCCTCTCCCATGGGGAGAGGGAGGCGTTTGGAGCCGGTGTCCGGTCCCCTCTCCCTGAGGGAGAGGGTTAGGGTGAGGGGGTATTCGTGCTACGATTTCGCCGAGTCTGGGAGTTTTGAGACAGCCTCGTTGGTGCAATTCCAATCCCTGGGCGGACCGGGGCGGATTCGATGGATCGGTGTCGGACCGTCTCTTCACCTTAACTTAGGAGAATTACGGAGGTATTTCATGGCGAAAATTGTGGCCCTGGGCGGAGCTGGGCACATAGGCTCCTGCGGAGTGAGAGAGTTGGTAAAGAAGGCCCCTGATGTCGAGGTCGTGGTTGCCGACTACAACCTGGCCGCGGCTGAAGGGCTTTCAACCGAGTTGGGCGGCCGCGTGTCCGCTGCTTTTGCGGACGTCAACGATTTCGCTGGGCTGGTTCAGACAATGAAAGGCGCCGATGTGGTCATCAACACCGTGGGGCCGTACTACCTCTACGGCGAGACTATCGTCAAGGCGGCCATCGAGGCCAAGACGAATCTCGTTGACATTTGCGACGAAGGTGAGCCCACGGTCAAGATCCTCTCCCTGCATGAAGAAGCCAAGAAAGCCGGTGTGACGGTGGTCGTCGGTTTGGGGGCAACTCCGGGGATCACTAACCTCATGGCCAAACGAGGTGCGGACGCCCTTGACCGGGTCGACGACATCGACACCGCGTGGGCCTGGACCGCCGTCGATCCCAAGATGACGGGCCCGGCCATCGTAGATCACTATTTCCATGCGGTAACCGGCGAGATCGAAACCTACCGCGACGGGGCCTGGGTCAAGATCCCTGCGGTCTCGCATCGAAAGAACATGGAATTCGTGGCGCCGATCGGCCAGTTTGAAGTTGCCGAAGTCGGCCATCCCGAACCGGTGACTTTGCCTCGTTACATCAAAGGAGTCAAGAACGTGGCCAATTTCGGCGGCGTCTGGCCCAAGAGTTTCGAGGAACTGGCGATGGCTTGGCGGAAGATCGGGCTTGCGGACATGAAAGAGATCTCGATAGCGGGCAACGTGTTTCCGGCGCGAACCGTCGCCACATATGTCGTACTGGCCTTGCCGCAGATTGCGACCGAATTCGTTATGGAAATGGTCGCAGATGTGATGAACGCGTACGGCGATTTCGGCATCGAAGGCGTGGTGCTTCGGGTTGAAGTGCGCGGCTCGAAGGATGGCCGTCCCGCTCGCTGTTCATACGGCTGTGGGGCGGCTGCGGACCTCCTAACCGCTCTGCCGTCTGTCTTGGGCGCGCTCATGGTGGTGCGCGGCCAGTTGACCGGTCCTGGTGTGTTCGCTCCGGAGGGAGTCGTCAACCAAGAGATATTCTTCAAAGAACTCGTCAAGAGCATCCCTGTCGAAGAGACAGCGGTAACGATGATCGCGTGACCCGTGTCGAGCCGGATGCCAAGACCGCGGTGTCCGGCTCGTCCCTCGCCATATCGATGCGCTTTCAAGCCATGAAAGTCAGGGATTTTGCCACTCGGCTCCCGATGGAACGTAAGAGGAACCGAACTATCGGCGGAGTGTCTATATCAGCAGGGATGGGGCCCTGATAAGGTCCTCAGGAAACAATTGTGTGAGTAAGCCCTCCGGGTTAGTCAACGATCAGTCTGAGACAATTGACGAACTCACGCGCCCCGTCCCTCCACATATATCCTCACAGATACACGACTTCGTCTGGGCCCGCGATCGCGGGGCAAATCAGTGGTTGTTATTCTTTGTGTGAAAGCGAACTAATACGAATTCGCTTGTTAACAAGTGACATAGAAAGGGCCGGCAGAGCCTGCCCCGGACTCGATCCGGGGGACGCCGGCCCCCACTATGTTTGGTGGCGGCGGGCCTCCGTGCCCGCCATTTTCACTTGTATGAAAGCGTACTGGTATAAGGTCAGATCGGCTTGACCAGCACCTTCGCAGCGTCAGAGGTCCCCACCGCAAGATGGTAACCCTTGATGGAAAGCCGGACTTCTCCGCTCGCCGTGTCCTTGCCTTCGACCTCTGCAATCGCGCCCGGCTCCAGACCTCGTGACGTAAGCTGCTTCCGAAGGCCCGCGGCTCCCTTCACCGCCTCGATGATGACCTGCTCCCCAAGCTGGGCTTCAGCCAAAGTCATGCCGTCCGCAACCGCCGCTTTCTGCACCTTTGTGCGCACATGAACCCGTTTCTTCGCTTCGTCCAGGCAGGAGATGCAGTCTTGGGAACACGTGGAAACGCCTTCTTGCCAGCGGGTCTGGTCCAACGGGCACATTTCGACAAAATCCATGAACCTCACGAGTTTCTCGATCACTTCGGGGTCCAGGCTGTGCTCCATGCGACAGGCGTTGTCCTCCGCGATCGCCTCGTCAACATACAACACCCGGGATAAGAACCGTTTGACCACTTCGTGCCGGCGAACGATTTCTTTGGCCTTCTCGATGCCATTGTCGGTCAGTGTAATGTACTGGTGCGGGTCGTACCGGATCAGTCCGCGGGAACTGAGGCTCTTGAGAGCAGAACTCACGGAGGACATCTTCACGTCGAGACGCCGCGCTATATCACGCACACGTGCAATGCGGCGTTCGTTCTCGAGGTGATAGATCGCTTCCAGATAGTCCTCCATCGCCGGAGTGAGCGACGGCAGGGGATCGGAAGAAGTCATGGGGACGCCTCCGGATATTCTTTCGGTCGAGTATGGCGAAGAGACAAGTCCTTGTCAAGAAGGACCGTCAGAAACCGCAAAACAAAACAGGGCAGACTAAATAAGTGCTGAAGAGCGACTTTAATACGTTTCCACTGATTTGAAGCTTCCCAGCAGGGCGGGGATTTCCGCTATCACGTCGGTCGCCAGCACCGGCGCTGGTCCACGGCGCTCGACGATCATGTCCGCCGCGAGCCCGTGGAGATAGACGGCCAGCGGAATTGCCTCTTCGGGCGCTATACCCTGAGCGAGCAAACCGCCGAGCATACCGCTGAGAGCGTCCCCTTGTCCGCCGGAGGCCATCCAAGGGTTGCCGCTTGGGTTGACGACTATCCGACCATCGGGAAAAGCAGTTATCGTGCGAGCGCCTTTGAGGACGATCCGGATACCGTGTTCTTCCGCCATGCGTCGCGCGGTTCCGATTCGGTCTTCCTGCACGGCTCTTGATGGAACACCGTGCAGCCGCCCCATTTCTCCAGGATGCGGCGTCAGCACCACTCGGGCCCTGGCGGCTCGCAGGCCTTCCATCCTGCCGACCAGGGCATTGAGGCCATCTGCGTCCACCACCAGCCACCCGTCGTATCCTGCCAGTATTGCGCTTACCAGCTCTCCGACGCCTTCCCTGGTTGATAGTCCCGGCCCCAGCACGACGCATTCCTTGTCTTGACTCAGCGACAGGACCCGCTCGATCGACTGCTCTCCGAGGTAGCCGGCGATGCTCTCGGGCAACGGTTCGGTCATCTCTTCGGTGAGTTTTTCCTCGAGAATGGAATTGAGGGACGCAGGAGCGCCGACAGTGACAAGGCCGGCTCCGATCCTCGCAGCGGCCATGGCTGCCATCGCGGGCGCGCCCGTCTTGCCGGGCGACCCACCCAAGACGAGAAGGTGGCCGAATGTTCCCTTGTGAGCTTCGGGCTCGGTACGTTGGAGTACGAGAGGCAGCGCTTCCGGGCGATCGTACAGGAGGGCTCTGGGCAGGTTCTCTTCTATTGCGGGCAAGGGAATGGAGATGTCCACCACCTCCACCGCGCCACAGTACTCGGCTCCCGGATAGAGCACGCTTCCGAGTTTCCTGAAGCCATACGTGGCGGTGATATCGGCTTTCACCGCGACGCCCATGATGTGGCCCGTGTCCGCGTCGAGTCCTGAAGGCAAGTCAACCGCGAGCTTGAGTCCTGGAGCGTCGTTAATCCGCTCGATAGCCTCCCGAAATGGCGAGCGCACCTCCGAGGTGAGGCCGGTGCCCAGGATGGCGTCCACGATCACGTCCGCCTCGTGCCACGTGCGGGCCGCGTGTTCGAGAGTCACTTCGTCATGGACGGGGAAGATCCGCGACGTCATCTTTTCGAGGACCTCGAGGTTGATCAGCGCGTCGCCTTTGATCTTTTCCCGGGGCGTGAGCAGAAACGTCTGCACGTCAGCGCCGTGATTGATGAGGTAGCGCGCGATCACATATCCGTCTCCGCCGTTGTTGCCGGCCCCCGCGATCACCGCGACTTTGACGCACCGGATGTCTCCCTCCAAGTATGCCTGAAGAATCTTGAACGTGGTGCGTCCCGCGTTCTCCATGAGCACCACGCCCGGAATGCCGTACCGCTCTATGGCGGCAGCGTCGAAGGCCCTCATTTCTCCCGCCGTGACCAGGAACATGGCGCTATCCTCCCCAGCGAAGAATGATGATCGGTTGAGCCCAATCCAGGAATAGACCGAAATTCACGTGAAGGCAAGGCGGATTAGACGCATCTCGTATCCATTCAGCAAAGCGGGGAGGAGAAAGAAGCCTGTTTCACCGCGGAGCACACAAAGGGCGCAGAGGGAGGTAGGGGCGCACGGCCGTGCGCCCGCACATTCAGATCGAATCGCGCTTGCATTTTGTCTTCAAAGAATGCACAATGAGTGATCTCGACCGCGGGCCGCCGATGATGCCCGCAGCAGTCGGGGATCCCAAGCAATCATTTCCGATGGGAGCGATCGATGCGAAAGACACCAGGGGGCGGGCGATGAAAAGGGCGCATACTATTCACAGTGTGAATAATCATGGGTTGAATGATGCCCGCGATCCGCTCGACCGTAACCAGGCCGATTTCCCTGTCCTCGGAATGCTCACACTGGGGCCCGCTCACGGCTACGAAATCTGTAGCGACCTTCGTGAACGGCTCGGGGGGACTTGGCGGCTGCGAACCAGTCACATTTACGCCCTGTTGGCTCGACTGGAGGCGGACGGACTCGTAGTTCACGAACGGGTAGGGCAGGAGACCAGGCCCGCGAAGAAGGTCTTCAGTCTCACTTCCGCTGGACACGAATTGTTCCTTCAGTGGCTCAAATCACCGGTTAAGGGCGTCCGACAGCTCCGTTTGGAGTTCTTGGCCAAGCTCCATTTCGCTGGAGAGCAACCTAACGGTACGGCTGCTCGCCTTGTGAAAGACCAAGTTGTTCTTTTTGAGGCAAACGCCGGCCGCTTGCGACAGAGGATGAATGTCCGGCAGTCCGCTACCGACCGACTTGCGCTGCAATTCCGGCTCGCGATGCTCGGCGCCGCGATTGAATGGCTTAAAGCATTGTCTGGACATACGAAATTGATGAGCCCACGAGGCGAGACCTGAAAATTCAAGTGGGATTCGTGAGCGGCTGCCGGAGATGATGTGCGATCCCAGGGCATTCATTGGAACTTCGTAGCCCCCGGCCTCCGTGCCGGCGGGCCACTAAACTGATGGACAAACGTTCGAACCGCATATTCGATCTGTTTGAGATGAGAAATCAAGATGTCAAGAAAGGAGCACAAGGAGTGAACAAGAAACTGATTTTCGCTTTCGCATTGATCAACGTGACGTTGGGTCTCTTGATTTCGGCAAGTCCTGAGCCTTGCCTTGCTGCGGAGAGCCTGATGATTTTCGCGGGCGCCGCGAGCAAACCGCCCACGGAAGAAGCGGCAAAGGCGTATGAAGAAAAGACGGGGATCAAGGTTGATGTGATCTTCGGCGGGTCGGGCTATGTGCTTTCCCAAATGATGCTGGGTAAGAAAGGAGACATCTATTTCCCGGGTTCCTCGGACTACATGGAACTGGCGAAGAAGAAAGAAGCTGTTTTCCCTGAAACCGAGAAGACCATCGTCTATCTCGTTCCGGCAATCAATGTCCAAAAAGGAAATCCCAAGGGCGTGAAAACGCTCCAAGACCTCGCCCGCCCAGGTCTCAAGGTGGCTATCGCCAACCCGGAGGGTGTATGCGTCGGGGCCTACGCCGTTGAAATAATCGAATCGATCTTCGCTCCGGAAGAGAAAGAGGCTTTCAGAAAGAACCTCATCAACTACACGGAGAGCTGTGAAAAGACCGCCACGGCGATCTCGTTGAAAGCTGCGGACGCGGTCATGGGCTGGAGGGTTTTCCACTATTGGGACCCCGAGCGGATTGAGACAGTTCCGCTTGATAAGTCACAGGTCATCCGTATCGGATATATTCCGGTTGCCATTTCGAAGTTCACGACGAATCGACCGTCGGCTCAGAAATTCATCGACTTTCTCCTATCAGAGGACGGCAAGCGTATCTTCCGAAAGTACCACTACTTCATGAGCGCCGATGAGGCCACAGCCTGGGTCGGGGAGAAGAAGCCCGTGGGTGGGAAGTACGCAGTCCCGAAGGACTGGATTAAGAAATGACCTTCAAGAGGATTTCAATCGCCTGCTCGTTCGCCACGTTCGGCCTCTATGGAATCCTTGTCCTGTCTCTATTTTACTTCTTTCGGGGAGACACGCTGTTGGAAACGTTGCTCTCCGAAAGAACCCTCTTCTCCGTCAGGCTGAGCGTTGTTGCCGCTACGATCAGCACTCTGATATCCATACTCATTGCTCTTCCGTCAGCGTTTGCACTATCCCGATATGACTTTCCGGGGAAGACGGCCGTGGACACGATTCTGGAACTGCCCATGATTGTGTCTCCTGCCGCTCTGGGGGCGATGTTATTGATCTTCTTCAACAACCCGCTGGGCTTGTGGATCCAGGATCACGGCGCTCAGTTCGTGTTCACGTTCTACGGTATTGTTCTGGCCCAGTTCGTAACCATCTGCGGGGTATCGACCAGACTCATTAAAGCCGCGATGGATGAAATACCCGTCCGGTACGAGGCGGTCGCCAGGACCCTCGGAGCTTCTCCGGGCAAGGCCTTCCTCACTATAACCCTGCCGCTGAGCAGAAGGGGCATTCTTGCAGCAGCGGTCCTGTCGTGGGCCAAGGCGTTGGGGGAATTCGGAGCGACAATTACCATAGCGGGATCAATGGCGATGAAGACCGAGACTCTTCCTATAGCAATATTTATGAGGCTCTCCAGCGCCGAGATAGAGGGAACCGTAGTGTTGATTCTCGTACTCGTGTCCATCGGACTGAGCATTCTCTATGTTGTCCGGTTCCTCTCCAGGGGGGCTTCGTATGCTTGAAGTCACGGGTCTCTCTGCGAGAGCCGGGAGTTTTGTTCTGGACGACGCCTCCCTCACGGTTCTCCCGTCATCCTGCCATGTGATACTTGGACCAACCGGCAGCGGCAAGACTCTTCTCTTGGAATCCGTCATTGGACTGAGAAAACCCGAGGGAGGGAAGATCATTCTCGACGGTCAAGACATCACCGATCTTCAGATAGAGCGGCGAGGGCTATCCTATGTGCCGCAAGACTTGGCGTTGTTTCCGCACATGACAGTGCGAGAGAATATCCTATATCCCGTGAGAATTCGAGGCAGCAAACACGATGCCGAGAATGGCATCGTGCGGGAACTTGTCGACTCTCTGGGGATCGGGCACCTTCTGGATCGTTCGGTACGCAACCTGAGCGGTGGAGAGCGGCAGAGGACGGCTCTCGCTAGAGCGGTAGCATCGGGTTGCAATTACTTGATATTGGACGAACCGCTTTCGGCGCTCCACGAAAGCCTCAAAAAGGAACTGTGGTATCTCTTGAAGGATCTGCAAAGGCGGTACGATCTCGCACTACTAATGGTCACTCACGATCTGGAAGAGGCCTTCTTCCTGGGTGATACCGTGACCGTTATCCTCGAGGGAAGAGTCCGTCAACAGGGCGAAAAAGCGGACGTTTACGAGCATCCGGCGAGCGTTGATGTGGCGAAGTTCCTGGGTATCAGAAACCTTTTCAATGTCCGGACGGAAAGGACAGCGGACGGATTTCTGTGGGGGTATTGTGACGATCTCAGAGCGACTTTCAGGTTGTTACGCCCTGAGCTGAAGTTGGCGCGAAACGAGACGTCCTCCTTCGTTGTAGGGATAAGGCCCGAAGATGTAGCAATACTGGATCCTGAAACGTCCGAACCTTGCGGCACGAATATCATAGAAGGAACCGTGCGAAACACCTACGAAAATGGGTCATTCCTGACGCTCATAGCGTCAAGCAACACTTCTTCGACATTCGTGGAAGCGGTCCTCCCGCGGACTATGGCGAAGAAACTGGGCGTTTCGAGAGGAAGCTCGGTCCTGCTTCGCCTGCCGGAAGAGAGCTTCTTTCTTATTGATTCTAATTCCCCACAAACATCGTCCACCGCTCGGCTGCCGTAAAATGAGCCGCTTGAACAACTACGCCATCTGAGATAGAATGACCACCCGGTCATTGTCCGCTCGGTCCTCGCAGCCCAGCGGTACCGAATATCCTTATGCCAATGCGCTTTCAAAGAAGTGATGTTGGTAGTCGGCCGGGATGCCTCCGAGGCGAAGTTAGGCCCGACGTCCGAAGCGGAGGAGGCATCCGGTCGACTCACCGGTTCGATTGAGCATTGGCAGTAGAATGGCAAGAAATGCACGACGACCCAATCCCCGGCACCGATCTCTTTCGGAACCTCAACCCCGAAAAACAAGAAAAAGTCTTCCAGGCAGCGGTAGACGAATTCGCATCAAAGGGCTACCGCAGCGCTTCTATGAACAGCCTCGTCCGTGCGGCAGGCATCAGCAAAGGCAGCCTGTTCCAATATTTCCACGCGAAGGAGGACCTTTTCGGCGCGGTCGTGGACATGGCTGCGGCCCGCGTGAAACGGTACCTGAAGCGCGTGCGGGACGAAACCGCGGAATTGACATTTTTCGAACGTCTGGAGTGGCTCCTGCGCGCAGGATTCGCCTTTATCGATAGCCACCCGCTGCTGGCAAAGATCTATTTTCACTTGCTTCAGTCTGGAGAAGCGCCGTTCGGGCCAGCGCGCATCGCGGATCTTCGCCGCCAGGGCGAGGGGTTCCTGGCGGAACTCGTGCGCGCGGCACAACAGCGCGGCGAATTGCGGGAGTCTCTCGACACCGAGCGGGTTTCGTTTCTCCTCAACTCCCTCCTGGAGACGCTGTTGCGCGCGTATTACACGGAATTCCTGGCGCCGGGGCTCGGTCTGTATCGCGGGGATGCAGACTCCTTGGACCGATGGGTTCGTACCACGCTTGACCTGATCCGAAACGGGTTGGAGGAGAGGTGATATCAATGCGCTTTCTAACAAGTAACATGGAAAGGGCCGGCAGGGACGCCGGCCCCCACCATTTCTTATGGTGGCGGCGGGCCTCCGTGCCCGCCATTTTCACTTGTATGAGAATTCGTTGGTATGAGCCCGTTTGTACGAGGGGAGAACTCGCCGGTCGCCCCTACAAGAGCCAGGGTGCGACGCAGAGAAAATGGCGAGCGAATGAATAGGGAGTAACAAAAATGACAAAGCGGTGTTGGTCGATCATTGTGTTTCTTGCCGCTGTTACGTGCGCGGGAGGATTCACCGTGTCACCGGCTGCGGCCAAGGATGACGCGCCTCTTCGATTTGGCGCGCTGCCGGTGCTACAGGCGCTCCCGCTGTACGTGGCCCAGGAAAAGGGCCTGTTTGCGAAGGAAGGCGTCTCGGTGGAGATAGTGCCCTTCAACACGGCAGCGGAAAAGGACATTGCTCTTTCTGCCGGCCAGATCGAGGGTTGTTTCGCGGATCTCGTGACTCCGACGGTCCTGAAAGGAAACGGCCGTGATATCGCCATCGTGGCTACGAATTACGACACGCGAAAAGACCGCCGGATGTTCGCGGTGCTGGGCAAGCCCGGCGCGGCATACCGATCTTTGGCGGACCTGGCAAAGGTGCCGGTCGCTGTGTCGTCGAATTCGGTCATCGACTACGTGACGGAGGCACTCCTCAAAAATGCGGGAGTGCCGGCTGACGCGTGCATGACGCTGGAGGCCAAGAACATCGGGCTGCGCATGCAGATGCTCCTGTCAGGGCAAGTGGAGGCGGCCACGCTTCCGGAGCCGCTTGTTACCGCAGCGCTTGCGAAAGGCGCGGTCCTGCTTGGGGATGACGCCGGGCTTGGGACGAGTCAGACCGTGCTCGTCTTTTCGAGTAAATTCCTTAAAGAGCACCCCGATACCGCAAAGGCTTTCTTGCGGGCAGTGGACCAGGCAGCGAAGCTCATCAACGAACAGCCCGACGCCGCGCGGCCGATTATGGTTCAGCACTGCCGCCTACCGGAGCCGCTCCAGGCGACGTATCCCGTGCCGCGTTTTCCGGCGGTCCACGCACCGGACAAGGACGCAGTGATCACTATAGCGGGATGGCTGAAACAACGCGGAATGATCCGCACCGACCTGAGTTATGAAGATCTCGTGAATGCCGGCTTCATCCCATGAATTGATCCGCTGTAACGGCGTGGGGAAGGCCTACCCCACCGAAGCGGGCCCGGTGCCAGCGCTCGGGGCTACTGACCTCGCGCTCGAAGAAGGCGAGACTGTCGCGCTCGTCGGGCCGTCGGGGTGTGGCAAGTCCACACTTCTGCTCATTATGGCAGGATTGGAGAAGCCTTCGGTCGGGAGCGTGGAGTTCAAAGGCGCCCAGCTTGCCCGGCCTCACCGGCAAATTGCCTTGGTGCTCCAAGACTACGGACTGTTCCCGTGGAAGACGGTGCGCCGGAACGTGGAACTCGGCCTAAGAATCCGGCGAGAGCCAGTGGAACCACGGCGCGTGGATGCGCTGCTTGCAGAGCTGGACATCGGCGAAAAGGGCCACGTCTATCCCCAGCAGCTTTCCGGAGGACAGAAGCAGCGAGTGGCGCTTGCGCGCGCGCTGATCCTGAATCCATCGCTACTCTTACTCGATGAGCCTTTCGCCGCGATCGACGCGCTGACGAGAGAGCGGCTTCAGGACTTGGTAGCGGAAGCATGGCGCGGCCGAAGATTCGGCCTCGTGGTTGTCACCCACAATATTCAGGAGGCGGTGACGCTCGGCCGCCGGATATGCGTGATGGGCAACGTTCCCGGCGAAATCCTGGACACGGTCGGCAACCCGCGTGCGTGCGCTGCCGACTACCGCAGAACTGACGAGTTCTACGAAGTTTGCCGGGCGGTTCGCGCTCGGCTGGAGCAGAACCTGTGAGATCCGGCCGAGGATATCTCTGGGGCGTATTGCTCCTGCTCGCGGTTTGGCAAGCCGGCGCGTGGTGGGCCGGCGGCGCGGTGCTTGCCGGGCCCGCGGAAGTTGCGGCCAAGCTAGCCTCGGAAGCGAGGACGGAACGCTTTTGGATGCATGTGGGAATGTCCACTTTGCGCGTGTTGGCCGCTCTGGCCGTCTCATTCGCAGCCGCGGTTCCGCTGGGCCTGCTCATTGGCTCGAGCCGCCGTGCGGACCGACTGGCCGGCCCACTCATCTACCTGACGTATCCAGTGCCCAAGATCGTGATGCTGCCACTTGTGCTTCTGGTCTTCGGACTGGGTGAGGTCGGCAAGATTGCGATGCTGGCAATCATCCTCTTTTTCCAACTGCTCATTACCACGAGGGACGCCGCCCGCGGGGTGAGCCGCTCCGCTCGATATTCGCTGTATAGCTTGGGCGGGACGCGATGGGATCTGTTTGTCCACGTGATCTGGCCGTCGGTGCTGCCCGGGATTTTCACCGCGCTGCGCATCGCCACCGGAACGGTGGTCGCGGTGCTGTTTTTCGTGGAATCGATCGGGACGCGTTACGGAATGGGCTTCTATATTCTTGATTCGTGGGGGCGGGCCGACATTCCTCAGATATACGTGGGGATGGTGGTGCTGGCGCTCCTTGGTGCAATCCTGTATGAAACCTTTGATATCCTGGAAAGAGTATTCTGCCGATGGAGCCAACTTTGAACGACAAACCGCTTCAGAATTTCACCCCTAACGAACGAATAGCGCTGGTCAAGCGAATCTTCAATTCCGTTACGCCTCATTACGACCTGCTCAATAGACTCATGTCCGCGCGGCAGGACGTGCGGTGGCGGAAATTCACCGCAAAGCGCATACCCGCGAACGCGACGAGAGTCCTGGATGTGGCCACCGGCACCGGCGACCTGGCCATCGAGATTGCGCACAGGCGGCCGCGAGTTCAGGTCGCCGGAGTTGACTTCGTGGAACGCATGATGCGGCCCGCTCAGACCAAAACCGCTGCTCGAGGATTGAACGACCGGATCGCGTACGCCGCAGGAGACGCCCTTGCATTGCCGTTCCGGAACGGCGAATTCGACGCGGCCACGATCGCGTTCGGCATCCGCAACATTCCGGATCGTGCGGCTGCTGTTCGGGAGATGGCCCGGGTGGTTAAGCCCGGCGGCAAGGTCATGGTCTTGGAGATGACCTTCCCCAAGTCCCTTGGGCTACGCCGGTTCTTCGAGTGGTACTTGAATAATGTGATGCCCATGATTGGACGGACAATCTCGGGCAATCAGGAAGCCTATCGGTATCTTCCCGCCTCAATACAGGACTTCCTTGATCCCGACGAACTCTCTCGGTTGTTTTCCGACGCGGGACTCTCTTCGGTGAAGGCGTTCCCGTTGACGCTTGGCATCACCTACCTGCACGAAGGCGTCGTCCCATGAACCGGGAGCGACTAGCCGCGTGGTATCAAGCGAGCCGCCCTCCATTCTTCGTGGCAACGCTCGTGCCGCTGACGCTCGGTGGAGTGGTCGCTCACGCTGCGGGGCATTGGAACACGCTCCGGTGGGTGGCCGTGCTTGTCGCGGCGTTCCTCGTGCACCTGTGCACCAACCTGGCCAATGACTATTTCGACTACATCGCAGGAACCGACGAAGGAGGCGCACTCGGCGGGAGTCGAGTGGTCCACGAGGGCAAGATCACGCTGAATGAGCTTCGCAATGCTCTCATCATCCTCTATGGCATCGCTTTTGTCCTCGGCGTTTGGATCGTGTGGGATTCCCAGGTGTGGTGGCTTATCGGCGTGATGGGATTCTCTTTTTTTTCCAGCCTCTTTTACACTGCGCCGCCCGTGAGATATGGATACCTTGGCCTCGGCGAGTTGTTCGTCGGGATCAACATGGGGCCGATCATGGTTGCGGGCACCGCGGCGGCAGTTGCGGGAACGTTCATCCCTCGGGCTTTGTGGTTGTCTGCGCCGATCGGGCTTATGGTGGCCCTGATCCTCTATTACCAATCCCTGCCGGACATCGAAACGGACCGGGCGGCGGGCAAGCGCACGATCGCGGTGAGGCTCGGCAACCCGGCCGCAATTTGGGGGGTCCGTCTCTTTGTGGCGTCGACGCTGGCAACAATCGTGCTGCTTGTGGCCGCGGGCCAGGTCCATCCGATCGCTCTGGTTTCACTGGTGACAGTCGCTCTTGCGGCGCGCATTGACCGCATGATACGGACCACAGCAGATTGGCAAGACCTCCACGACCGGGGCGGGGCTGTGCGAATGTTCTATTTGGCGAATGGGTTTGTGCTGCTTGTGGGGGTAGCTTTCTTCAGATAGACATGGTCGTGTACAGCGGCGGTCTGATGCCGATGCTATCAACGCGAAATCATGCTTTCATGGCAGCACGGTGGGCCGTAGGGGCGGGGTTTATCCCCAATGACGGTGATTTAAGAGGGTTTGATGTGGCGCAGGCTTTCCAGCCTGCGACTCTTTTGCCTGGAAAATCGGCAGGCTGGATAGCCTGCCCCACATTGGGAAATCAAGACCGAACTCTTGAGTCACAAGCATTGGGGTTTATCCCCCCCTCCTCGCGAGGCCTGGCATAGCGGGCGGGTCTGAGACCCGCCCCTACCCGGATCTCGGCATCGCCCAAGTCTTCGGTTGGGGCTTCTCGGCCACCGAACTTGGTATATAATAGTCGGCGATTGCGGCCCTTCCAGAATCACAACGCGGAGGAACCTTCGTGATATCAATCGGTGAAGCCCAACGGAAAGTGCTCGAGGATGTTCCGATCCTCGGCACGGAACGTATCCATATACTCGACGCGCTCGGGAGAGTGCTTTCTCAGGACGTGCAGGCGCGACGCGACGTCCCGGCCGCGGACAATTCCGCAATGGACGGCTTCGCGTGCCGCCACGCGGACATCGCCGGTGCGAATTCCGCCAGTCCCAGAGTATTGCGGCTTATTGGCGAGGCGCCGGCAGGAAGACCGTTTTCCGGCACGATCGAGCAGGGCGAAGCTGTCTGGATCCTCACCGGTGGAGTGATCCCCAAAGGAGCGGATACGGTCATTATGGTCGAGGATACCCGGCTGGACGGCGACCAGGTGGCATGCCTAGCGGACCCCGGTTACGGCGCACACATTCGGCCCAAAGGCGAAGACGTGAGAGGAGGAGAGACGGTCCTTTCGCGAGGCGACATCGTCCGGCCGCCGGAAGTGGGCATGCTCGCTACTCTGGGGCACGCGTACGTCCACGTGTACCAGAGGCCGCTCGTTGCCATCATCTCGACGGGCGACGAACTGGTCGACCTGGACGAGCCGTTTGTCGAAGGCAAAGTGGTGTGCTCCAACACGTACAGCCTCGCCGCTCAAGTGCAGGAGTGCGGCGGGATACCACTGTCTCTGGGCACTGCGTCGGATGACGCCGCGGATCAAAGAGAAAAGATATCCGCTGGCCTCCGAGCGGACGTGATTCTTACCTCGGGCGGTGTCTCGGTTGGGAAGTACGATTTGGTCAAGGATACGCTCTCAGAGCTGGGTATGACGGTGAAGTTCTGGAAAGTGGCCATGAAACCGGGCAAACCGCTGGTATTCGGCGCAATCGGCGACAAACCGGTGTTCGGGCTGCCCGGCAATCCCACGTCGGCCATGATCTCGTTAGAGCAGTTTGTGCGTCCCGCCCTCCTGAAGATGATGGGCCACGTGAACCTCTTCCGGCCGCTCATCGATGCGACGCTTGCGGAAAAGGGTCCGAAGGTATCGGGTCGTCTTCACCTCGTGCGATGCAAGCTGTTCGAGCAGGACGGGCGGATGATGGCGGTCACGACCGGAACTCAGAGTTCCGGCGCCCTCCGCTCCATGGTACTTGCCGATGGGTTGATGCTGCTGAATCCGGACGACGGGCCTTTCGTTGCAGGGAAGGTCGTCAAGGTGCAGCTGCTCCACACGAATAGCCCGTTGAGCCCGCATTCGCCGTACGAGTAGTATATCAAAGCATACCTACAAGCTCTCGTCTCACCTGTTGAACCTTGAGCCGCAGATCTTGGTAGGCCTCGCCGACGTGATCCAGGTCGCGGCTCTTGCCGATGACTTCCAAGCGACCGGCGGCAGTCATCGCCTGTTCGGCGGCCAATCCGGCGACGGAATCCTTGAGAGCGTTGGCGGCCTTTTCCAATTCTTCAGGTGCTTTTTGTCGGACGGCTTCCTCCACTTGAGCCAGAAGGCGCGGGCCCTCATCAAGGAAGAGGCCGATAAGTTGCTTCATGAGCTGTTCATCGCCTCCGACTCTCTCAAGGAAGGCGTCTCTATTCACGATTGATCCGGTAGGGCTGCCGGCCAAGATTGGCTCCTCGCGCGCCTCATTCTTGGCGATCAAGTCGTCGATGGTCCTGGAAAGTTCCTTGATGTCGATAGGTTTGGATACATAGCCGTCCATGCCGGCCTCAAGGCATTTCTCTCGATCGCCTTTCATTGCATAAGCCGTCATAGCAACGATCGGAACTCGCTCGTGCGTCGTCTTCTCAATCTCCCTGATGGCTCGCGTCGCCTCCAGCCCGTCCATCTCGGGCATTTGAACGTCCATGAGCACGAGGTCAAAACTTATACGGGTTACGGAATCCACAGCGATTCTTCCGTTCTCGGCAACGGTCACTGTATGGCCCATCCGCTCGAGGATCTTGACCGCCAACTTCTGATTTACGGGATTGTCCTCTGCCAGCAGGATATTCAGCCGGCGTTTGCTTTCACGAATGGTATGGCGAGTTATGAGAGTCTGTTGGGTTTCGATTGGCCACGGTTGTTGGAGTATCCTACAAATGGTGAAGTAGAGCTCCGACTGTTTGATCGGCTTCAATAGATACGCTGCAATGTTCAGATTCACGCATCGAGCCGCGTCGCCTCGTTCGCCGGACGATGGACACATCACGATCAAAGGCGAAGCCAAGTGTGGTGACTCCTGAATCCGCTCGGCCAGCTGAAAACCGTCCATTTCGGGCATCATGCAGTCTGTAATCACAAGAGAGAACCGTTGTCCGCTCCCGTACGCACGGTCCAACGCATCGAGAGCCTCAGGTCCCCCGCTGGCGAGTGTGGGTTTCATCCCCCAGTATCGGAGCGTATTGTCCAGAATTCTCCGGTTGGTTTCGTTATCGTCTACAACCAATACCGGGATGCCCGTCAGGTCTACCTGGCTAAGAGGGGACGTCGAGCGGGCAGGGCGAGCCGGCAGCCTGAGATCCACCGTGAAATGAAAGGTGCTCCCTTGCCCAACCTCACTCTCGATCCATATTTTTCCGTTCATTATCGTGACGAGTTGCTTGGAAACGGCCAAGCCCAACCCAGTCCCGCCATATCTTCTTGTGGTGGAAGTGTCCGCCTGTTCAAATGCCTGGAAAATCCTGTCCTGCTTTTCCTGCGCGATCCCTATACCGGTGTCCGTAACGGCGAAGTGCAGACGGATATCGTTGTCTGCTTCGGACTCAATTTCAACCGCAAGCGCAATTTCACCCTTATGCGTGAACTTCACCGCATTTCCCACCAGGTTCACGAGCACTTGTCGGAGGCGTCCGGGGTCGCCGATCAATACGTCCGGAACTTCTTCTTGCACCTCGTAGAGCAGTTCCAGCCCCTTCTTGTGCGCCTGGTAAGCAAGCATAGACATCGTATCAGCCACAGCGTCCCGGAGACTGAACTCTATCTCCACAAGCTCCAGCTTACCCGATTCCATTTTCGAGAAGTCTAGAATATCATTGATGATTTGTAGGAGAGAGCCTGACGAAACCTTCACCGCTTCGAGGTAGTCGCGCTGTTCATCCGTGAGCTGTGTATTGAGCGTAAGTTCCGTCATGCCCATGATTCCGTTGATCGGTGTGCGAACTTCATGGCTCATGTTCGCGAGAAATTCGCTCTTTACGCGGCTGGCCTTCTCTGCGGCTTCGCGAGCTTCTATCAGCTCGGTCACGTCCACGAATGAAACGATGAAACCGGTGACGCCTCCCAATTCGTTCGTCAACGGCGAGTGGTTCATCAATACGGAGAGCGTGCGCCCACCCTTGGTAAGAATCGAGCCTTCGCGCCGCAGAGTGGGGTGCCCCGAATCCTCTTCAAAGATATCCAAGGTATCCAAGTACGTAGTTTCGCCAAGAATTGAAAAATGTCGGCCAACGATTTCTTCCTTTTGATAACCCGTAAGAGAGCAGAACTCCTCGTTGACCATATTCAGGTTGCCTTCCAGGTCCAACGTGAATACGCCCGAAGCTGAAGTCGAAAGCAGCTTGCTCTGAAACTTGAGTGCCCCTCGCAGTCGTTCCTCCGTCTCTTTTCGTTCAGTAATATCGGTGATCACTGCGGCTCGGTGTACGGGCTTCCCCTCCTCGTCACGGATGAAAAACTCATGGAGAAGTGTGTAACGGCACTGGCCCTCCGGAGAGCAAAAAGTCATCTCGCCGCTCCATTGCCCGGCCGCGTGAAGTGCGGGAATCACTTCTTCGGTCATCTTGCGCCGCCAATCGTCTGGGACATAGTCAAGAATCTGCCTGCCTTTCGCTTGCTCCAATGTCTCGGCGCCTCCCATGCTCAGAAGCGTTGGATTAAGGTAAGTGATCACGCCGTCGGGAGTCGCTATTCCCATTCCCTGGCCTGAAGCTTCGACGAAACTTCTGAAGATCAAGAGATTTTCAGCGGCCTGCCGGGCCTCCATCTCTCGGTGCTGGAGGCTTTCGGCCATATGGTCGAACACTCGGCCCAATTCGCCGATTTCGCCTCCATAGCCGTCGAGGTTCGTCCGCGCCGACAAGTCCCCGGATGCCAACTGCTGCGAAGCCGTGGTGAGCGCGTTGATTCCACGCATGACGAAGAGGTGGGCAAAAATCCACACCGCGGCTAGACCCGCCATGCCCGCCACACCGAGCGCCATCAGGCTGCGAACGAAAATATCGTGCGCTTTCGCTGCAACACCTCCGGTCGGTATCCCCAGATAGACCGCGCCGGCCTCGCGAACGTTGTTGAGCCGGCGAAATACATACATTCGCGAAACGCCGTCCTCCCCCGTTTCTTCATATGCGTCATGACCGCCATTCAGAGCGATGCGGGCAATCTCACGCTCCGGGGCACGACGACCCACCCACATCGCGGATTCAGGATAACGCGCCACAACGATTCCGTCATGATCAATAGCAGTAAGTGTCGCTCCACTCGGAAACCCGGCCGTGTTGATCAGCTCCTTGAACCAGTTAATATCCAAAGCTGCGAAAACTACAGCTCGGACTTGACCGGCATCGTCCAGAACCGGGTAGCCGAAATTCACTGAAGCAAGGTTGGTGAGCCGTCCGAATTGATAGCGCCCGACGGTGAAATCGCGAGTTCTTACGGCATCTTGGAAATAGGAGCGATCGGCCACATTCACATCCGACGGGGATTCGATCAGGCTGCAAATGAGGTTCCCATTTGGATCCAGCACCCCGACGTTGGCATAAGAGGTCGACGGCCGTTTGCGAAAGAAGTGCTGAAGTATGTCCTCACAAGTTGATCGGTCAGGTTTGTCGATTCCGGGTTGAGCCGCGAGATCGATCAACATTCGGCGCGTACTTTCGACAACAAATTGCCAGTCGTTGAGCACACTAGATATAAGGTCGGAAGCACGGCCGGTGGCGGATGTGAGGAAGAGTTGACGCTGTTCCACGTAACCATAAAAGATGATCCCCACGGCTGGCAGTATTCCGAGCACGACAAGGGCCATGAGTCTGAATTTCAGGCTGTTGATCATACGAAGCATGGGAGCACTCTTCTCCACTGCTGCTGCGGACTGTACGTCAATCACCAATCTCTGCTTAACTTGTACATTAGTGAGAGGTGTTTCAAGACGAGGAGAACAGGATTCAAGGGCGACGATTGTGGTAGCCCACGCTATGTGCCTGAACTCATGGTTTTGTACGCGTATTCCGCCCGTTGGAGATTGCTTCGTCGCTCCGCTCCTCGCAATGACATCGCCGGGACATGTCATTGCGAGCGAAGCGAAGCAATCTCCATCGACCGGGATACGCAGCCGCATTCACGCCATCGTGTGGTACGAGACGAGACTCACGCGATCGCGTATTCCTTGATCTTTTGGAGAAGCGACGGGTAGCTGATTTCCAGGAGTGTGGCGGCTTGCGAGCGGTTGCCGCCCGTACGGTTCAATGCCTTGATGATGAGGGTCCTTTCAAGCTCGCGCGACGCCTGCTTGATGGAAAGATTATCGTCGCGGAGGGCACGCTTTACCGCAGGCCATGTCACTGCGGCCCGGATCTCATGGGGAAGGCTGTCGAGGGTGATGGTGTCACCGGATGTGAAGATCATCGCGCGTTCCACGACGTTCTGAAGTTCTCTCACATTGCCCTTCCATGAGTACTTGAGCAGGGCGTCCTGCGCCTCCCGAGAGATGGCGGTCACCCTGAGGCCCATTCGGCGGTTAAAGATCTCGACGAAGTGTTCGACCAGAGGGATAATATCCTCCCGTCGCTGCGCGAGGGGTGGAATGTGCAGGTGTACCACATTTAAGCGATAGTAGAGATCTTCTCTAAAAGCACCTGATTTTATGGCCTTATCCAAGTTCTCGTTTGTCGCGGCCACGATGCGCGCCCTGACGCGGCGCACCGCAGTGTCGCCAATGCGGCGGACTTCGCCCGATTCGATCGCTCGCAGGAGTTTTGCTTGCAGCGCAGGTTCCATGGCGCCAATCTCGTCGAGGAGCATTGTTCCGCCGTCCGCCTCCTCGAAAAGACCGGGCTTGTCCACATTCGCGCCGGTAAACGCTCCAGCCGCGTGGCCGAAAAGTTCACTCTCGAGCAGACCGGCGGGGATCGCCGCGCAATTAACCGGAACAAACGGCCCCTCACTTCGTGATGAACAGCGGTGGATTTCTCTCGCGAGCAACTCCTTTCCGGTGCCGGAATCACCAGTGATGAGCACCGAGCAGTCCACCTGGCCCACCTGATGGACCATCTCAAGCAACGCCTTGATTGCGGGACTCCGCGCTACGATTCCGGGGCTCGACTCGCTGTGGCGGAGCCGCCGCTTGAGGCGCACGACTTCCCGCCTGAGCCTCTCTCGTTCAGCAGCCTTCCGGAGAGTGAGCGCCACCTCGTCCGTCTTAAACGGTTTGGAGATATAGTCGTACGCGCCTTTGCGAATGGCTTCCAAGGCTAACTCCACATTGCCGTACGCGCTCATGAGGATGACTATCACATCAACTCCGGTCTCCCTGAGCTTTTCCAGCAACTGGATCCCATCCATGCCGGGCATTCGCACGTCGGAAAGGATAAAATCGAACTCTTGTTGCGCCACAAGAGTTAATGCCTCGGCCGCGGTTCGAGCGCAAACCGGCTCAAAACCATCCTGTTGAAGGACAGTGCTCAGCATGTGCAGCATGTTGGGCTCGTCATCGACGATGAGGATTTTGGTAAGTTCGTCGGCCACGGATTGGACCCCTCGGGCGTGATCGGATTATCGCGGGCTATGAGTGTGGGATCAAGAACCTACATAGTCCTTGACATTGCTCAATAAATACTTTAATCTATGGCTGCATGTATTGGGCATTATGCACTTTAATTGACTGAAAAGTGCCCAAGCCCGCCAGGAGGACGGTTGATGAGAATGACCTTTTCGGCCGCATTTTTGGCTGCGCTGCTCGTCCTTACCGCGCCCCTCTCGTTCGCCGAAATCAGGAAACACAAGGACCATGACTTCATTCCGAAGGTCCAGAACCTGATCTTCATCTTTGATGTATCCGACTCGATGATGGCAGGCTACCCGAGGAATTTCGACGCAACCCGCCTCTACGTGGCCCAGCGGGCACTCAATCTGTTCAACGGCGTGCTGCCGGACGTGCCGCTGTGGCAATACGACTTGAACACCGCACTCATCACCTTCGGAGATGCGCCGGTTCCGAGGTTGCTCGTCCCGCTCAGCCCCTGGAATCGGGCGAAATTCGATCCGTTCTACAACCATCTTCGGACAGAGCAATCCGGACCGCGTCGCACGGCAGGTTTCCAGGAAGCGCTCCAACTGGCGGGGCAGATGATCTGCAAAGCCAGTGGCCGTACTGCCATAGTGGTGTTCACTGACGGCGGCTCGATGGGTGAATGCCCTCAGAAGACTGCTACAGCTCTCAAGGATTGCTATGGCGACAAGGTGAGAGTCTACGGAGTGATGATGGACTCCGGTATGGGCGGGTACAGTTTAAGCGAGAACGGCTGGCGCAATCTCTATGAAGTATGCAAGCTTACGGGCGGATACTGTCGTTATCGTGACGAGGTAGCCCCTTGCGAGAAGATGCAGGAATTCGCCTGGGACATCACCGTCCGAGAGATCATGTTCCCGTATCCGGAAATCTTCTTCAAACACAAGAGAGCGGACCTCCTTCCGTCCGAAGCGATCAAGCTGGAGAGCGTCGCGAATTTCCTCCACGCGATTCCACAGTATCAGCTCCAGATAGACGGCCATTCGGATTTCTTCGGCACGGCCGCCGAGACCTATAAACTCGGCATGGAGCGGGCAAAGAGCGTGCGTCACGCGCTCATCACGATGTACAAAGTCCACCCGATGCGTATCCGCATCCGCTCTTTCGGTGAGGAACTTCCGCGGTACGACAACCAGAACCCCGAATATCGCTACCGAAACCGCGAAGCGAATCTGTACCTGGTCTTGCCGCTTCGATGCGTTCCGTACAATGAAAAGAACCTCAACACCTTCAACGTGATGGCCGTCGGTAACGTCTTTAACACGCAAGAACGCAATGCCGACCGGGAATGGGCGTGGCCCGACGCTCCTCCGCCAGGAGCGAAGGTCCCGGTTCGAGTACGTCGCTAGTATTTCGGAGCTCTCGGTTTGAAATCGAAGGGCGGCCGGTTGGTCGCCCTTATTGTTTCCGGAAGGTGGTGCTGCAGTCTCTCACGGAGACTTGGCAGAAGCCGGTCAAGTGCATCCCGCGGGGTCTTCGCCTGGGCAGCAGCTCAACGTTGGCTGAACGGTCGAAGGGGGTTCAACAACTGATTCCGGCGGAAGGCGGCTACATACTTCCGCCAAAGCGCCCGGACCACCAGCACGGCGAGCACGCCCGCAGCAACCCACTCGAGCCAAATCGGTAATACTTCCGCTGCCGATACGCCTGCCGCAGCCTGTGCGGAAATACCCAGCGCGTCGTACAGTACGTCCGTCAGGAACGCAAAGCCAAGTGTGCACACCACGATCGAACCAAGGTACACCACGAGAGTGCGGCGTCCGAGCAACCCACCCACCATGGTCACGGTGGCCGCGTTGGTTGCCGGCCCCGCCATGAGCAGCACAAGCGCCGCGCCGGGACTGAGGCCTTTCAGCACAAGAGCGGCTGCAAGAGGCGTGGTCATGCTCGCACACACATACAACGGTAATGCCACCGCGAGCATTGCCAAGTACGCGGTGAGGCCCGATCCGAGGTATTCGCTGATGAAAGATTCCGGGACGAGCGCGGTGATGAGGCCCGCAAGCATGACGCCGATCATGAACCAGCCTGCCATATCGTTCATCAGGTCTCCGAACGCGTACCGCAAACCCTCTGTCAGGCGGCCGAATACTGTCCCGGACAGCCCGGAGCAGTCTTCGGCTGTCGGCACTGGAACGCTCTCGGACTCTTGGGTTACAGGTGAACGGCCCGCCAGGTTCTCCACCAGTCCTGCGACGAGCGCGGTGATGAAGGCCACCACAGGTCGCAGTACCGTCATGATCGGATCGAGGAGCGAATAAGTGAGGGCTATGGAATCCACACCAGTCTCCGGCGTGGAAATGAGAAACGACACCGCGGCCCCGTTGCTCGCGCCCTGCTTCTTCAGTCCCGCAACTGCGGGAACCACTCCGCACGATCAGAGGGGAATCGGCACACCAAGCAGAGACGCGTAGAACACCGACCGGAAGCCGTCTCGACGCAGATATCGCCCCACTGTCGCAGGCGTAAGGTACGCACGTATGACACCCGCAACGAAGAAGCCGAGCAGGATGTACGGTGCGGCTTCACGAAAGATCGTGAGCGATGCCTCGAGGATTTGAACGAGAAGTCCCATGAGAACCTTTATTTGCGGGAATGTCGCGAGCAGTCCAATTTGGCTCGGCCCCGCGTGCCTGTTTTAACACGCGTAGGATTCCCGCGTCAAACTAGTCGTTCCTATTGAGGCAAGCATTCAGTTACGTGGGGCTGGGACATGGTCCGTCCGTGCACGCTCGCCGAACGTCGCGAAAGGCGCCCCGCAAGGGGTGCACCATGAATAGTCACGCTGTAGCGTGATTCACCCTACGGAAAGGGGCAACAGAAGCCATCTTCTTGGACCTTGAAGGGGTCCTCTCCGCAGGACCTGGACGACCCCTTCAGGGTCGTTTTCGACCGCTTGCTGTGCCGCATTCCGTGGGCCGAAGCCGCACGGCTATTCACGTTACGCCCTTCGGGCGAAGACCGCCCATGGAAGGGCGGACTAACCAATCCTGTAGCCACCCCCCATGTAACTGAATGCTTACGTATTGAGAATGCTGCCGGATCGGAAGGCGGGCAAGGGAAATGTGACGGAGAATACTTCAGCGGGTTCCCAGTAGGGGCGACCGGCTGGTCGCCCGCTTCACATGAAGGTCATGCGCCGGGGACGATCGAATAGAAGCGCGGCGGTGATAAGCGCGCAAGAGGTCTCCTATAGAATATGTCCAGAGATGTCCGCCGATTGGTCGGAAGGCGACCGTCACCCCGGACCTGATCCGGGGTCCAGTCTCTGGAATCCCGCCTTCGCGGGAATGACGGAGAAGACGACCCTCGAGGCTAGTAGATCGTTTCGTAAGCAGCTTGCCACCTTGCTGGAGACGAGATGAGGAATTGAACACCGCAATATGGTCTGTAGGGGCGGGTCTGAGACCCGCCCCTACCCAAGGCTGTGGATGACGACCATGCTAAGGCATTTCTGAATCGATCTACTAGATTTTCGGACTGGGGATCTCTCACGTCCAAATGGACGTTGTTTTCGGCTGTGGCTCTGAGTCAGCGGAGTTTCTTTTCCAGGTCGGCCATTTTGGCTGCGATGGCTTCCAGGCGCGCTTCGATCTCGCTGGTTCGGTCCTTGCCCGGTGCTTTAGCGGGGCCGGGTGAGGCGCCGAGCGCGTCTTTGACCGAGCGAAGTTCGTCCTTGATACCCTTCAGTGTGTTGATTACCGCGCGCTCGTTGTCGAGGACGGCTTGGGAATAGTTCTGGATGGCCTTCTCGCCGGTCTTGCCTCTCTTTTCCAGCTCGCCGATGAGCGCGTCGGTCTTGATCATCATACGATCAGCGTTCTGAGCCATCTTGTAGGTGCTGTGGGCCATCACGGGCATGTTTGAAGCCATGACGCTCATGTAGTAAGTCATGCGGTCCATGTTGCCCTGCATGCGCTCCAGTCCCTGGAGGGCTCCGCAGGCGGACGTCATGAGTATACATCCCGCGACGGCAGCCATCTTGATGCACATTCTCAGCGAACGTGCCTCGGTGCGCGCTCTTCCGTTACCGTGGCTCAAATCCATGACCTCGTCACTTCATCCATTGAAAGGTGCCGAAGGTCTTCGGGTCCAGGATTTCCTGAGGAATCTGGATCCCGAAAACCGCGTGCTCCTGTCGAACTTCAATACGGACATTCTTGGTGGGGACGGTGATCTCTTCCAAACGGGGATATTCCCGTCCTTGTTCGTCCTTGAAGAACTCCACCACACGAAAAGCCCTGGTGACCTTGCCGTTCGCGTCCAGTTCTTGCGACTTCACGATTGCGGGGAAGTCCTTGCCTACCCATACCAACCGCGCGCCAGGTCGCTGAGGAGAGGTAATCCGAATCAAGTAGCACTGCCTGCCGTCAACCGGTTCTTCCTTTACGAGGGTTTCTTCCTGGCCCTCTTGAGGAGCGAAAGCTTGAATATCCTCCATCGTAAGGCCAGTAGAGCCGATTTCCGCCCCTTGGTCGTCAAGGGCGAGAGGCAGTGTCTTCTGAGCGCTAGGTGCGTACATGAACGCTTCAGGCAGTTGCCGCGGTCGGACCATAAACAGGAAGCGCAGGCCCTTGGACTCGGGTGGCGCAGCGAAATCCACGAAAATCCTCGTGGTGTCGTCCTTGGTGCTGCTCACGAACCACAGGTCGTGGGCTGAGACTTCTTTTTTGTTGTGAAAAGTCTTGATGGAAACCGCGACCCGAAACGTGTCCGTGAAATTCTGTTTAAGAACCTGTTGGAGGATCTCCCGCGCGGTGAGAGCGTTGGCTTCGGGCGGCACAAGCGCAAGGGAACAAAGGAAACCAAGAATACAGATGTATTTCGCCATTCGGAGCATGCGTGCGGACTCACGAGGGAATTTGAACGGCCGCGTCCCCGCTGAAGTGGAAGCACGGTCGCAACTTATTTGAATATCTGTTCTTTATGGATTCTACATAGTTACCAAAATATCATAGAATCACCCTTATTGTCAAGGAGATGTGGCGGAGTTTAGGCCTGAAAACGGCCTTTCTCGGAAGTTCTATCCGGATCGCTCGCGCGGCGACTGTGAAGCCGAATGCCGTGTGCGCTAGAGACTGTCTCAAAACTTCGGAAGAGCTGATGATCGTAGCACGACTAGGCTTAGTCTGCGCCCGTGTCACCCTCACCCCGGCCCTCTCCCAGGGGGAGAGGGAGGCATGTGGTGCCGATTTCCGGTCCCCTCTCCCTCAGGGAGAGGGTTAGGGTGAGGGGGTAATCGTGCTACGATGCCACTCTTTCGAGGACTTTTAGGACAGTCTCGCTCGCCCGTGCTGAGTAGGCTCGTCCCACAATCCCACTTGACCACTGCCCAAGGACAATCTATCCTGGTTCTCAGGGAGGATTGACCATGATCACTCGGACCTCGGATGCAAAAGGCCGCATTAGCCTCGGCAAGCGTTTCGCCAACAAGACGTTCATCGTCGAAGAGACGGAAGACCTGGAAATCAGGCTCGCTCCTGCCCGTGTCATTCCCGAACGCGAGGCCTGGTTGTATGAAAACAAGGATGCGCTGGCGTCGGTCACGCGAGGCCTGGAGCAAGCCAAGGCCGGTCGTTTCAGCACTTCACCCCCCGATATGGAAGCTGACCGCGCGCTCGTGGATGAACTGGAGGAAGCGGAGTGAGCTTCGAGGCAGTGTGGACCGAGGAAGCCGCCGAAACGTACAACCGATTGAAAAGCCAGGCTGAATCTGCTCGCAATTCACGAAGCAAGAGCGGAAAAGCCAAGTCCTCACGCGAGGAAGGGCTCTTCAAGCAGGTCGCAAAGTGTATCCAAATGCTACTTGAGAACCCGCGACATCCAGCGCTTCAAACTCACGAATTCGGTTCGCTGTCCAATCCGTATAGCCGCAAAGAAAAGGTGTTCGAGGCGTATGCTCAACAAGGCACTCCCGCTGCTTACCGGGTGTTTTGGTGCTATGGTCCGGCAAAGGGCAAGATCACCGTACTCGCGATTACCTCTCATCCATGAGCGGCCGTGGCCGCGCCCCAACCTGCCGATCGGTTTGACGCCCGCACGCGGGACTGCTATAGTTTGGACAAACCATGCGGGAGCACCTCCATGCACGTTATCCTGGCAATTATCGGTGTGCTTTTCGTGCTGACGGGAATGCCGCAGGGCGCGGAGGCGCAGTGGCCGCTCGGCAAAGATGTCACGCAACTGCCCGAAAAGGCCGCTTCAGGAACTAGCATTACCGCTACCGGCAGGTTCCAGATCTTTGTATCGCCCCACATCAAGGGTAGCACCTTCATGGTGGATACTGACACGGGCAAAGTCTGGATCATACTGAAGGACCATTCATCGGGCAATTTTTCGCTCAAGCGGGTTCCTGTCGAGGAAGTGGACGGCAAGGACTTCGACAAGCGCGGCGGGAGCGAATCCGGCGGCGGAGAAAAGCCTCAGGAGAAGAAATGAGGCCGCAGCAACGGCGCAACGGGGCGTGTCGGTACAGTATCAGGCATGCGAGGGTGAGGTCGGCCTGATGGAAGAAACGCGTTCGCTCGAAAGCATGCGAGAAAGGGTGAACGAACGCTCGGCGGCTGGCGTATTGGAGCGCACCGCTCTGGGCACGACCACAGGCGCGTCTTCCGACCACGTTCTGCGAGAATTGGTGCGACAGAAAGAATCAAAGGTCTGGCGGCGCAAATGGGGCAAAGGGCTGGTGATCGCCGGAGTTGTGATGGTGCTCGGCTCGTGTTCGCTCCTTCCGCTGCCTATGTTGAAATTGCCCGGCGTGTGGTTCGGCGCAATCATGCTCCTGGTCGGCATGGCGCTCCTCGCTCGCGGGCCCCGTCTTAGAGAAACGAACGAAGCCTTGCTGGTCGCGGTGAAGTACAATAATCGTCTCACGGTTGCCCGGCTGGCTCTGGAGATGGACGTTTCGCTCGAGAAGGCGGAAAAGATTATTCAGGAACTGGTCCGCAAGGACATCGCAGAAATCGACTTGGATCACAACGTGTCCGATTCGGGCATCGTGTACAAGATAAAGGGGCTTTGAAGCTGCTGAAGAGAGAGAACAGGAGAACGTCACGCTCATGAGAACTGATGGTTACAAGGTAGCCGTGGTCGGCGCAACGGGGGCGGTGGGCAACATGATACTCAACGTCCTGGAGAAGAGGAACTTTCCCGTCCGGGAGATCGTCTTGCTCGCCTCTGGACGGAGCGCGGGTAGAAACCTCAAGTTCAAGGGCAAGGAGTACCCCGTCGAGGAACTGACCGAGTCCTCGTTCGCCGGCGTGGAGATCGGTCTCTTCTCCGCGGGTGGGTCGATCAGCGCCAAGTTCGCCCCCGTAGCTGCCGCAGCCGGCTGCGTCGTGATAGACAACACAGCCTATTTTCGGATGGATCCCGAGGTTCCGCTCGTGGTCCCCGAGGTGAACCCCGAAGCGATAGCGGGCTACACCACGAAGAACATCATTGCGAATCCCAATTGCTCGACCATACAGATGCTCGTGGCGCTCAAACCGCTCCACGACGCTGCGAAAATCAAGCGTATCGTCGTCTCTACATACCAGTCGGTTTCCGGCACCGGGAAGGAAGCGATCGAGGAAATGCTCTTCCAGTCTCGAGAGATGTCCACCGCGATCCAGTGGACGAGAGACGACGGCGTAGACAAGCTGTGGGCGGGTCTGGCGCCTTTCCGCAGCATGAAGACGGAGGTCTATCCCCACCGGATCGCGTTCGAATGTCTCCCGCACATCGATGTCTTTCTCGAGAACGGGTACACCAAAGAAGAGATGAAGATGGTCTGGGAGACGGGCAAGATCCTCGATCCTGCGATCAAGGTCACGGCGACCACGGTGCGGGTGCCCACTTTCTTCGGCCATTCCGAATCGGTTAACATCGAGACCGAGCGAAAGCTCACGGCGGATCGCGCTCGGGAATTGCTCGCAAACTTTGCGGGTGTGAAGGTGTTGGACGATCCGAAGAAGTATCAGTATCCGCTTACCGCTCTTGCGGGCGGCGAGTACTACACGCTCGTGGGCCGCATCCGCGAGGACGAGTCGATACCTAACGGCCTGAACTTGTGGGTCGTTTCGGACAATATCCTCAAAGGAGCTGCGCTCAACGCGGTTCAGATTGCCGAAGTGCTGATCGAGAAATACCTCTGAGGCGGCTAAGCCCGACTCTGACGCTAAGACGGTGAAAGGAGAGGGGATGAGTTCCAAACGTGAGGCTGTCATCGTGAGCGCTTGCCGCACGCCGCTCGGGTCGTTCAACGGCACGCTGAGTGGAATCGGCGCAACCGACCTGGGCGCCATGGCCATAGAAGAGGCAGTGAAGCGAGCTGGAATCGAAAAAGCCGAGGTGGACGAGGTCATCATGGGACAGGTCCTGCCGTGCGGATACGGGCAGAACCCTGGCCGTCAGGCCGCGCTCAAGGCCGGCATCCCCTACGAGGCGGGATGTATCACCGTCAACAAGGTGTGCGGATCGGGCCTTAAGGCCGTAATGCTCGCCGCCCAGGCCATCCAACTCGGCGACGCGGACATCGTGATAGCCGGCGGCATGGAAAACATGAGCCTTGCCCCGTACTACCTGGAAAAAGCTCGATTCGGGTACCGGATGAACGACGGCAAGCTCGTCGATTCGATGGTTCACGATGGCTTGTGGGATATTGTCAACGATTTCCATATGGGCATCAGCAACGACTTGTGCAGCGAAAAGTACAGCGTATCGCGCGAAGACCAGGACCGTTACGCGGCCATGAGCTACGCCCGCTCATTGGAATCCATCCGTGACGGCCGTTTCAGTGAAGAGATCTTTCCGGTGATGATACCGCAGCGCAAGGGCGATCCAAAACCCTTCACCACCGACGAGTGTCCCCGCGATACTGCGTACGAGGCACTCGCTGCCATGAAACCGGCTTTTCAGAAGAACGGCTATGCGACCGCCGGGAATGCGTCCGTCATATCCGATGGAGCGAGCGCTCTGTGCGTGATGGCTGAAGAAATGGCCAAGTCTCGAGGCCTCCCGATTATGGCAAGGGTTGGCTCGCAGGGAGCCGCGGGCCTTGATATGAAATACGTGCTCGTGGCGCCGATCTACTCGATTCCCAAAGTAGCGAAGAAAGAGGGCATAGATTACCGATCTATCGATCTCATGGAGGTCAACGAGGCGTTCTCCGGTTCAACGGTTGCGGTGATCCGAGAGCTTGGACTCGATCCGGATCGCGTTAACGTGAACGGTGGATCGGTCTCGCTGGGCCATCCCATTGGCGCGAGCGGCGCGCGGGTGCTCACCACGCTGCTTTACGCGATGAATAACCGGGACAAAAAGACCGGCATGGCGTCGCTTTGCCTCGGAGGCGGCGAGGCGGTGACGCTCTACGTAGATCGATAAGCATTATTGCGAGAGTGAGTTTTATAGGTTGCCATTGTGTAATTATCGGAGGGGGCCATGTTTCTCAGGGACAATCCCGAGTCGTTCCTGACCGGTGACGATCCTTTCGTCTCGACGAGCATCCTCGAGGCCGATCGCCGTCGGATCGACGGGGAGTTCGTTTTCGGGCCGGAACACGAGGGCTTTATCGGCATTCCTCATGGCGGTCTTGCGATGGGGCTGTGTCTCGATGCGTGGCGCCGCCTGCCCGGTGCTTCGTATCCCGTTGAGATGCGATTCAGGTTCGGCGGTTCGGGGGTTTCGATCGGCGATGCGGTGCACTTCGACGTGGAGCGCGATCCAGACGGAGCCACGGGGAATCTGACCGCGCGGATCACAAAAGAAGGGGACAAGACGCCGTACTTGCGAGGCGACATCTGGAACGCAGCGTCCGTTTGTCCAGAGGTGGGCCCACCCCCTTCAACCGAGGCTCGAGGGCTTCCGTACTATCGCAACTGCTTCGTGTGCGGGCATCACCGCACCGTGGTGGGGCTTCAAAGGCGGTTCCGGACGCATCTCGCGGATGGAATGTCGGTAACGTCGGAGTGGGCCACGTCAGCAGACGATGTGGACCGTGCCGCGAATTTCCTCATCCGCGAGGAGGAACTCCATCCCGCGGTGCTCACCGCAATATTCGACGAGAATACCGCATGGGCGGGATTCATGCAGACACGCACGTGCGGGCTCTCAGTCCGAGCGGACATGACCATACTCAGGCCCGTGTCAAAGACCGAGCCTCTCCTGTTCCACGGGCTGCCGGCGGGCACTCGAGGTAATCCCCGCAAGCCGAGGTTCTTTCTTGCGGAGGGAACGATCCTTTCCATGAAAGACCCGGCGCGGCCCGAACCGGTCGCCTACGGACGTGGAGAATGGGTCGTCATGGACCACTATACTCAGCAGATCAAACAGAACCTTCTCCCCGAGAACGACTGGCAGTGGATCTTCGGAGAGGATGACTAATTTCCGGCGTGTGTGACATTCGCCGGTTACCGAGGTGATTGCGTGATAGAACAAGTAATAGAGGGAGTGTGGTGGATTCGCGGACAAGACGACTTCCTTCCGGATTCCCACATGTACGTTGTCGGACTCCCAGGGTCGGAAGATTTCACGCTTGTCGACTGCGGGCTCATGGGAAAAGGTGAATACAAGCTCGACCAGATCGACAAATGCGGCGTGCCGCTTGGGCACGTGCGACGAATCCTCATGACCCATACCCACCTTGACCACATCGGCTGCCTGCCTGAACTCAAGGCGGCCATTCCGCAGGCGGAAGTCTGGATTCACAGCGACGAAGCGCTTGCTATCGAACGCGGCGACGAGCGGATTGTCATGGGGAACAGTATGTTCGAGTCTATGGTGCGGGGCATGTTCTCCATACCGAAGGACGCGTTCCAATTGACCGTGCAGCGCAACCTGGAAGACGGCGAATTGCTTAACCTGGGCGGGCTCCCGTTCAAGGTCGTCCACATTCCGGGGCACTCCGCGGGAAGTATCGGACTGCTCCACGAAGGCCGCGGGCTCTTCCTTTCCGGCGACACTATCTACGCGGATTGGGCGATCGGGCGATATGATTTGGTTTCGGCCGATCCGACCCAACTCAAGCGGTCCCTCGAGCTGATCGCCGGTTTGGACGTGGACATCCTGTTGCCGTGCCACAACCGCATTGTGAACGGCGGAGCCGGTCCCATGATCAAAGAGACCGTCGCCCAGTGGGGCCCGTACCTGAGCTGACGGACGGAGGTAAGTGAGTCATGGGCAAGACTGTTGCAGAGAAGATCATCGAAGCGCATTTGGTAAAAGGCAAACTTGAACCTGGGACCGAGATCGCGCTCAAAATTGATCACGCACTGATCCAGGACGCGACCGGGACGATGCTCTTCTTGGAGTTCATCGCCATGGGGATACCCCGGGCCAAAACAGAAGTCGCAGTGGTTTACGTGGATCACAACCTTTTGCAGACCGATTTCAAGAACGCGGACGACCACCGCTTCTTGAGGACTGCGGCCGCGAATTTCGGCGTGGTGTATTCAAAGCCCGGCAACGGCATATCTCATCAAGTCCATCTGGAGCGGTTTAGCGTTCCAGGCAAGACCCTGCTGGGTTCAGACAGCCACACTCCCACGAATGCGGGGAGTTCCATGCTCGCTATCGGCGCGGGGGGGCTCGATGTAGCGATGGCGATGGCCGGCCGGCCGTTCCATCTCACGATGCCTCGGATCGTCGGAGTGGAACTCACGGGTGCGCTCCCTCCGTGGGTGTCCGCGAAGGACGTCATTCTTGAACTCCTTCGGCGCTACACCGTCAAAGGCGGCGTGGGAAAGATTTTCGAGTTCTTCGGACCGGGCGTGGATACGCTATCGGCCACCGACCGCGGAGTTATCGGGAACATGGGCACCGAGCTCGGCCTTACCACGAGCATGTTTCCGTCGGACCACCGCACGCGGGAATTTCTCGAAAGTCAGGGCCGGGGGGACGTATGGACGGAGATCCTTGCTGATGACGACGCCCAATACAGCGAGGTTATTGAGGTCGATCTAAGCACTCTCGAACCCTTGATCGCGTGCCCGAGTTCACCGGACAAGGTGAAGAAGGTCTCCGAGATAGAAGGAATTCCCGTATCGCAAGTGATTGTTGGCTCTTCCGCCAATTCGGCATTCAGAGACCTCATGACCGTGGCGCGAGCTGTCGAGGGCCGGCACTGTCACCCTGACGTGAGCTTCGAAGTCAATCCCGGCAGCCATCAGGTGCTCCTGAATCTCGCGGAGGCCGGCGGCGTGATGAGCTACATCCTCGCGGGCGCGCGCGTCCACCAGTCGGGCTGCCTCGGGTGCATCGGCATGGGGCAGGCGCCAGGCACCGGAGCAGTGTCGTTGCGGACCTTTCCTCGGAACTTCCCCGGCAGAAGCGGGACCAAAGATGATCAGGTCTATCTCTGCTCTCCGGAAACCGCTGCTGCTGCGGCCGTGTTCGGCAAGATCACCGATCCGAGGAAATTGGGTCAGTACCCCCGAGCGGAGAACCCCTCCAAGTATTTGATCAATGACGATAACCTTCTGTTCCCCCCGGATGATTCCTCCGGCGTTGAGATCCTCATGGGCCCGAACATTCAGCCATTTCCGGCATTCGGCCCTCTGGATTCGGACTTGGAATGCACGGTGATCCTCAAGCTAGGTGACAACATCACTACCGACCACATCATGCCGGCTGGGAACAAGATCCTTCCATTGAGGAGCAACATCGGGGCTATGAGCGAGTTCGCGTTCAACATGGTGGACTCGAGCTTTCCTGAGCGTTGCAAGGTTGCTGGCGACGGAGTAATTGTGGCGGGAGAGAACTACGGACAAGGTTCCTCACGTGAGCACGCGGCGATCGTTCCGCGATTCCTGTGCATCCGGGCAAAAATCGCGAAGAGTTTCGCCAGGATCCACAAAGCGAATCTGATCAATTTCGGCGTCCTTCCTCTCACGTTTGTAAATCCTGAGGACTACGATGCAATCGAGCAAGGCGACCGCGTCCGGTTGCCGGAAGTGCGAGAGCTAGTCAGTGAGGGGCGCACGGAGGTATATCTCGAATTGCGCGGCAAGATGATACCGTTGCGGATCGACGTTACCGAGCGAGAAAGGAAGATCCTCGTTGCGGGAGGGCTGATCAACGTTGCGGCAGGTCTGTGACGGCCGTCGCGTCGCTACGGAATGGTTCAAGTGATGAACGTTTCGGAGATCTTGAGAGAAAGACGCGATGAGATTCTTCATATAGCCGAGCGGCGCGGCGCACGTAACGTGCGCGTGTTTGGATCTGTCGCGCGAGGGCAAGCCGACGAATTAAGCGATATCGACATCTTGGTGGACATGGAGCCCGGCCGCAGCCTCCTCGATTTGGGGGGGTTGTGGTCGGATCTCAACCATTTGCTTGGCGTCAAGGTGGACGTTGTCACCGAAAACGGGCTCAAGAAGCGCATTCGTGAGAGAGTTCTTAAGGAAGCGGTTCCTCTATGAGAGACGATCGCGAGCGACTGCCCGACTTATTCGAATCTGGCGATAGAGTAAAAGCCATGTGCAGAGCGCGTGGCTTTTCTGTTGATACACGAGGGGCAGAGCAATGGACTTCAGACTTCTTGCGACGCATACGGCGCCCGCCCTCGTCATTACCGCAACGGGCCGGCAGGGACGCCGGCCCCCACTATGTTTGGTGGTGGCGGGCCTCCGTGCCCGCCGTTTTCGCATGTATGAAAGCGCACTGGTATCACTTGCGTGAAAGCCCGTTCGCATCAAACTGTCCAAAGAGCTGTCTTGCCACGGATTGCCGTGGGGGGCCTTTGTAGGGGCGACCGGCCGGTCGCCCGCCGCTTCGCCGATTCGACGGAAAAATCTATAACTGTGACAAGTTAGGATGACGGACTCCGCGTCGGTCCCTTTGGCGTGGTGTCCCGAACAAAGACGTCGTCCGGTTCTTGGTCCTTCAGGGGGACCAGTGCGGTGCCGTGGTGTAGCCGCAGGCGGTTCGGTTCCGCGCCAACGACGAGCAAATTGAGCACCTGTCCGGAATCCCAATAGAGAATGAGAGAATGGGGGGTAAATGAATAGCCGCCCTGGCCTGCGACAATCCAGTTCTGCGTCTTCTCCCCGCGATAGAGCGCACGGAAGGTGCCGTCCTGGCTGAGGACGAGCTTCATGAAGCGCTCTTCTACCGGGACTTCCTTGCCGTCCGCAATCCGTGCCTGGAGAGCCCATGTTCCGGTGAAGGCCTGGATCCGGTCGTCGAGTTTGCCTTGAACAGACGTGTCCTTGCTGCACGAGGACATGACGAGCGCGAGGACGACTACGGCGCAGAGACCACAGACTTTGATACGGCGAATCGAAGTGTAAGGCATGGGGTGGGTCTGACTCGTGAAAGAGACGAGGCGACCCACATGCGATGTGAATCGCCTCGCTTACGCTATTATGTTACGGACCGAACGGCCCGGATACCATCAAAGTCTAAATGTTACCGATACCAGCCGCTGGAAGAGCTGCTCGCGGGCCAATAACCGCTGGAGGAGCTGCTGGCCGGCCAGTAAGCGTAACCACTGCTGCTGCTGGAAGCAGGCGCACAGCCGTAGTAGAAGCCGCTGGAGGAGCTGCTGGAAGCAGGCACGCAGCAATAGGCATAACCACTGCTGCTGCTGGATGCGGGCACACAACCATAGGTGTAGCCGCTGGAAGAGCTGCTCGCTGGCCAATAGCCGCTGGAAGAGCTGCTGCTTGACGCACCCCCCCAGGTCGCATACGGAGCCCAGGCATAGTAGCCAAAGCTGAACGACGCGAACAACATAACCATACCAACCACTGCAAGCGTCATTGCAAATCTTTTCATTGAAACACGTACCTCCTCATGAAATAACGATTACGTTTTTGTCAGTTCTCACCAGGGAGAACATAACCTCATCGTTGACAACATAACAAGAGCGATAAAACACTGGCTACCACGAATGGAGCCGCTTGTCAATGCTTTTTTCTTTTCTACTGCCGCCTCCGACTCGCCAAAACCGCATCGAAGGCCCTTGACTCCATCTTCACGTCTGATAGGATTCTCTCAAATTCGATCGTTGTCAAGGAAATTTTCCTATGACGGTAAAATTTCTTAACAGATTCACACTGGTAGGCCGGAAATCTTGTTCACGGTTTTGTATTCCAACCTCAACCTACTTGAATACCCTATTTTTTATTTTGTGTATTTGGGCCTTACCGAATGCCGGCTACGGCCCTTCGTGTCTCTATGCTGCCACCCCCTCGCTCGACCTCACTTCTGCGTCATTGCGAAGCACTAATGAAGCCAACCCTATTGGCAGTCCGTTCGCAAACAAGAATTGTTCTTGCGGTATCGATCAGCTCACCTTGATTGCCCAGACAACCGATGAAGCTTCAGACACGCCAGCCCCTTCAAAAGAGATTACCTCCCCTTCGGTGAACGAACTGGTCCGCAGGGCGGGAGAACTTGCGGCCGCCGGTGAGGGTGACAAGGCGCGGGATATAGTCCTTCAGGCGATTTGGGAGTGCGACTCCGGGAAGTCCGACGCACGCGACTGCACCCAATGGCTTCCTGCGTTGCGAGGCCTGCAGAAACTGCTTGACGCGACACCCAAGAGAAATGTCGTTACCAACTCCATCGGCATGAAGCTCGTCCGAATTCCCGCCGGCGAATACATGATGGGGAGCCTCAAGCGCGAAATGGACTGGCTGAGGCTCACTTTCAAGAAGACTTGGAGAGAAGGCCACAAACAGTGGTTCCAGGATGAATTGCCGCTTCATCCGGTTCGCATCACTCGTTCCTTCTATATGGGGGCCATGGAGGTCACCGTCGGGCAGTTCAAACAATTCGTCGAAGCTACCAAGCACAAGACCGATGCGGAAAAGGGCGACGGCGGCATGATCTTCAGCAAACAGGAAAACCGGTGGGTCCCCAGGAAAGAGATGAAATGGAATGCCACTTCCTGGCGGATCTCGGACGATCAGCCGGTGGTTTTTGTCTCCTGGAACGACGCGAAGGCATTCTGCCGATGGTTGAGCCGCAAAGAAAAGCGAACCTATCGCCTGCCCACAGAGGCGGAATGGGAAATGGCTTGTCGGGGGGGCGCAGTCTGGGCCAGGTATCCGTGGGGCAATCGGCTTCCGGGCAACAATGACAGCAACTTCGGTGACGGGGACCCCAAGCTTCCTGAGAGCCTGACCACCGTCGATGACGGTTACAAGTATGTTGCGCCGGTCGGGAGCTATCGGCCCAATGGGTTTGGGCTCCACGACATGGCCGGCAACGTGATGGAATGGGTCGAGGACCAATACGACCGGAATTACTATGAAAATTCCCCTCTTGAAGACCCCAAAGGGCCCGACTCCGGGTCAGGGGGGCGAGTCAACAAGGGGGGAAACTGGTACTCCAGCCCCGCGGACGACCGCTGCGCGTTCCGCGGATTCTCCGGGCCGGAAATGAGTTTCTGGAACCTCGGATTCAGGATCGTTCTCGAAGATTCGGACGCCGAAGTGGGCACCGTTGCCTCGAAGACCGACGGGGCAGGCAAATCGGCCGCACAGGAGAAATCGGGTCCGAACTACCCGCCCAGCGAAGCAGAAGGTATCCAGCTTTTCCGTCAAGCGATGTCTTCTGCCCAGCAACAGCAGTGGGATGAAGCGGTCCAGGGGCTTGAACGAGCGCAGAAAGTGTACGAGAAACGGGAAGACCCGCTGTGGACGGCTCGCGTAAAGGCCACACTTGCGGGAATCTACGCGGAACAGAACCGGCGGTACAAGAGCAAAGAGCTCTATACTCAAGCGCTGACGGAATTCCGGCGTCTCGGTGATCAGACGAGCGCGAAAGTGATCCTTGCTCGGTTGCAGGATCTCGAAACTTCACCGGGGGTTAAAGTCGTCAAGCTCAAGAAGGGGGGCATCGCTGACAAGGCTGGTGTAGTCGAGGGCGATGTCATCATCGAATACGCGGGAGAGACGGGGTTTCGCGTGAACGACTTCAAGAAGCTTGTCGAGGAGTACGCGAGCGCGAAGAGCATTACACTTAGCGTCATGAACAACGAGGAGATCAGTACCGTCGCCGTTTCTGGGGGTGAATTGGGAGTCGCGCTTGAAGACATAAAGAGACCACCGCGACCGCGACGCCCCAGAGAAGAACAACGCCCGGCTCAACGCCCCAGACCTGACCAACGTGACCGTCGCGGCCGCCGGTGACGGTTGGTGAGGGGGAAGGCAAGTGGAATCCGGGGAATGCATCGGGTGTTCGAGAGGCAAGGCGTCTTGCAATGGCCTTGGGGCCGGCGTCCCTGCCGGCCCGTTGACCTAGTAGATCGATTCAGAAATACGTCTAGGTTGTCGTCAGCGACAGACTTGGGTAGGGGCGGGTCTCAGACCCGCCCCTACGAGGCAAATCGCGTTGTTCAACGCGACGCTCTCCCAAGATATTCGTGGGAAGGTACTTACGAATCGATCCACTAGAGCATCGATTCGCCGCGGGAATTGCCAGCCTTGCTATTCCCCTCAGGCGGCATTTTCACCGGAATTCCAATTCCCTTTTGCTGAAAAAGGGCCGGCAGGGACGCCGGCCCCTACCATTTCACCGCAGTACCGGGACGCAGGCGGACATCCCGGAATCAAACCTCCCCCCGTATCTTCCTGATCAATTCGGTGGTGGACAGGCCTTTAATGTGTCGAACAAAGCGGACTTCGCCGCCCCTGGCCTTGACAATGTCTTCCCCGACGACTTCCTTACCGTCCCAATCCTCTCCTTTGACTAGGACATCCGGACGGACTTCCTCGATGAGACTGAGCGGAGTGTCTTCGCCAAAGACGACCACGTAGTCCACAAATCCCAGCGCAGACACGATCTCGACCCGCTCGGCCTCGCAAATGACAGGACGGCCCGGCCCCTTGAGACGGCTTACCGACGCGTCGCTGTTGATCCCCACGACAAGCACCTCTCCAAGTTTGGACGCTTCGCGGAGGGTTCGTACGTGCCCCGCGTGGAAGATGTCGAAGCACCCGTTGGTGAAGACGATCCGCTCGCCGCGGATTCGGTGAGCGCGCATAAGCGGGCCGACTTCCGCGCACGGGACGACCTTCGTGTCCGGGTTCTGATTGTTCACCGCGTCGAGTAATTCCTGGAGGGTCACCGCCGATGCGCCGAATCGGGACACGACCAGAGAGGCTGCCAGATTTGCGATGGTTATTGCGTTTTCGAGAGCGAATCCGTTGGCAATGCACAATGCCAATGTTGCGATCACCGTATCGCCGGCGCCGGTGACGTCGATAATCTCTACGGGCTTTACAGGGAAATCTCGCGCCTCGGAGCGGCTGATCAGAGTACTTCCCTCTTTGCCTCGGGTGACGATCATCGCGTGGGCCGCAGTCTGTTCCAGCAGAACGTGGCCGGCGCGAATCAGGGACTCTCGGTCGTAGATCTCGATGCCGGACGCCTGAGACGCCTCCCGGAGATTCGGTGTGATGCAGAAGGCCCCATGATAACGGGTGTAATCCAGACCCTTCGGGTCCACGAGCACCGGGACGCGGTTCTTCTTGGCCGCTGCAATGGTTGCCTCAAGTAAGGTTCGCGTGAGGAACCCCTTGCCATAGTCGGACAGCACCACTGCCTTGACCTGGGGCATGACAGAATGGATCTCGTCAATGACGCCTTTCTCCAACTGGGAGTCTACGTCTTGAATCTGTTCCTCGTCGATGCGCACGATCTGTTGGTTTCGTGCCACGACCCGTGTCTTGATGGTGGTAGGCCTGGAAGCGTGATCCTTGATCCAAAAGCAATCCACCGCCATCTGTTCGCACTGGGTCCTGAACCAGCGCCCGGCCCCATCCTTTCCCACCGCAGCAAAGAGGGCCACGTTCGCACCCATCGAAACAAGATTACGGACCACATTGCCCGCGCCGCCGAGCCTTCGGAACTTGTCCGTTACAGCGAGTACCGGAACAGGCGATTCGGGTGAGATTCGGTCAACTTTCCCGAGGATGTACTCATCCACCATGACGTCGCCGGCCACGAGTACCGGTACAGGTTTGATGCTCTTGATGAGGCTTTCGGTCAACGCGCTACCTCCGTGGTCGGTGCTCATTCCGGCGGAGCACACATCGTGTATTGCATCAATTATTGTAGTCAACTCTATAATAGTTTAATTGATTCTTCCAGGGATATGTGATAAGGACCGCCCTGGAGAGACGCTGAGCGGACGTATCGGACCAGCGTGCGCCGTCAAGCAAGGCTGGGGCTCTGACTCCCTTGCCGAGAACACCACGCCCGCAGCGTGGCCGAATTCGGTCCATAAGCACGGCCCGGGCCTCAGCGAGGATTTCTTTGGCAGTGCACGTAGCGGCGCTGCCATACGAATTCCTTAAAACAAAAAGAGGTCCGACGCAACCGTCTATGGGTGATACGCCTGGACCCCTCCTTGTTTTGCCGATGAGCCGTTTAACGTCTTGCTCAGGACCCGCGTAAGCAGCCCTCCGAGCAGTGGGCCACGCGAGGTACCTTATAACGCTTCATGGATTCCTCCTCTGCCTGTGGCGCTAATTTCTCCATGAAATAAAATACGGCCTCGGTCAGAGGTTGTCAACATTTCAGGACTCCTAAACCCCAAGGTAAGGCAAACAGCCATGAAATCCTTCAGTGCATCGCCGGAAATCAAGCCTTCCGTACAATCCTCCGAACCGACGCCCAACAGCTTCGAAGGCACGCATCCCACGTGCCGGTCCGAAGCAGGACCGTCTTTGAAGTCGCCAACGACGTCGAAGCGGCGGGTGCTCCTCTACGGATGCGTTCTGGCCTGCTGGTTGGTGCTCCTGGGTATCGGGTACGTTGGATATCTCCACATGGTCGTCCCTCTCCGACAGCAGGTGCTGGCCCAGGAAGTCCGGTCGCTTGAGCTCGCGCTGGACTCGGTCATCAGGGAACGATGTCTCCTGGTCGACGCTGTGACGGGCAACCTGGAGATGGACGCCTTTCTCAAACAAAAAGCAATGCCGACTATGGTGAAACGTATCAGAAGTACGTTCCCGGATCTTACGACCGTCCAGATATTGGACCAACAGGGCACCATTGTCGCCATGGCAGGGGACGTCTCACTGGCGGACGGAGCGCTGCCTTCAATCGCCAAGATCGACTGGCCGACCGATTCGGGCGGATTGCCGGGTGGATGGCGTTTCAGTGATGAGCCGTCCGCAAACCGGTGGCACCTCACGTGCAGGCATAGTACTTCCCGGGTCGGTGTCTGGTTCGTGCGAGCGACGTTTTCCCGCGAACCGCTACAGGGAGCCGGCATTCGGGCAGGCCTCACGGAAGCGAGACCCTTCCTCATGACTCGGTACTCTCGGGAACATCGATCTGACGATTACGGCGTCGAAGCAGGTTCGGCCGGCGCTCCTGTCTGGTTGTCAGGATGGAGCCGCCTGACGACGGGAAGGGCGGAGACCCCTCTGCGAGCGGGCGGGTGGGTGGTCGGTCTCATCGACGCACCGCACACCGGTAGCATGTACCTGTATCCGGCGGCTGTAGCAGGCCTGTTCTTTCTGTGCGTGGTCGTCTCGTTGGTCGCCGTCGGTCATTAAGCTGCGCCGAAACATCAAGGCGGCGCCGGTGAAGGTCGCCAGGAACCTCCTTCCGCCGCCGGATACGTCGCTGTGGTCGACGAGCGCATTGAACAGCACCCGGATACCTCCGCACCAAATACGGTCATTCCTGAGACCGCGTCAGGACAGGAACAGGAGCCGGATCAAGAGGAAATCGTGGCACTGGCTGCGCCTCCGGAGGAAGTCCCCGAGTTCCTCGACGTGATGTGGGTCGAACCCGCAGATGCATTGGAGGAAGATACGGATGCGGACGATCGCTGTAGCGGAAGCCGATCGACACCTTCGTTTACTGTAGCTGGCGCCTAATACGAATGTGCTTTCCAATAGGTGATGTGAAAAGGGCCGGCAGAGCCTGCCCCGGACTCGATCCGGGGGACGCCGGCCCCCACCATGTTTGGTGGCGGCCCCGCGCCTCGCGGGGTGCCCGCCATTTTCACTTGTATGAAAACGCACTGCTATCAGACAACGTCTGGCACTGCATTCCTGTAATGCTCCACTCTGTCGGTCGTCAAAGTTAATTCCGACTCAACTTCGACCACGCCGAAGGGCTTTAATTATCGACGTGTTTGTGCTAATTATCTTAAATTGTTTATTCCCCGGAGCCTTCGATGTTGCACAAGGTGTTGACCATCGCCGCTTCGGATTCGAGCGGCGGCGCGGGCATTCAGGCTGACCTCAAGACCATCCTCTCCCTCGGTGGGTATGGAATGAGCGTGCTCACCGCGGTCACAGCCCAGAACACTCTCGGAATCCACGGCACCGTACCGGTGGATCCGGATTTTGTTCGGCTGCAGTTGGACGCGGTTCTTGGAGACATCGGCGCGGACTGCATCAAGATCGGTGCGCTCGTCAATGACAAGATCGTGCGCGTGGTTGCAGAACGGATTCGTGCTTACGGTATCACGAAGGTGGTTGTAGATCCGGTCCTTGCCTCCACTCATGCAACACCTCTCCTGAATGAATCAGGTCGCGCCGCTCTTATTGAGGAGATCTTTCCCATAGCCTTTCTCCTCACGCCGAACATCCCCGAAGCCGAGATCCTGTCCGGCCGAAAGATCTCCGGTCTTCAGGACATGAAGAAAGCGGCCGCGAAGCTTCAGAAGATGGGACCGAGGTACGTGTTGGTCAAGGGCGGCCATCTTGAGGAGATTCCGGTAGATGTCCTGCACGATGGAGTGCGTCATTACGAGTTTACCTCGAAGCGCGTCCGGACCCAGCATCGTCACGGCACCGGATGCACTCTTGCTTCTGCAATCGCGACACTGCTCGCCGAGGGGCTGCCGCTTATGGAGTGCATCGACGAGGCCAAACGGTATCTCTATCGAGCACTCAGGTTTTCACTCAATATCGGGCGCGGGATCGGCCCCACGAACCACTATGCGTCGATCACGCGGGAAATCGCGCGATCGCAGGTGCTGGAAGAGTTGGAGAAAGCGCTCGAACGCCTCAAACGCTTGAATGTGGGCCGGCTCGTACCGGAGGTACAGTCGAACATCGCGTACGCGATCCCTTTTGCGGAGTCGCTTCAAGACGTTGCCTCGTTTCCGGGACGCATCATAAGAGTCGGAAACAGCATAGCAACCCTTGCGTCGCCCAGGTTCGGAGCTTCGCGGCAGATCCATCACCTGGTACTGGCGGCAATGGAGTACGATCCTGAGCAACGAGCAGCGATGACGATTGCCTATTCCGAGTCGTTGGTGAAGAGGATACGCTCGCTTGGATATTCCATCGAAGAATTCGACCGCCGGCGCACCCCGCCCGACCTCCAGGAGGAGGAGGGCAGCACTCTCGCGTGGGGAGTGCTTGACGTGATCGAGGAGCGCGGTAAGGTCCCCGACGCGATCTTCGACCGCGGCGCGGTCGGCAAGGTGCCGATGATACGAATCTTCGGCAGATCTCCTTCCAACATAGTGGATATGATTGCGAAGTTGTAGCGCAGCTGTTCACAACGGCTCGCGAGTGGTTATCGTATAGCTCGACGACGGGAACACGTACCGCCGCGGAAACTACGGAACGGACGATCGAAATGCTGCTTGACACACACGGGCGGGTCATCGAGTACCTCAGAGTTTCCATCACAGACCTCTGCAACTTGAGGTGCGTCTACTGCCGGCCGCCTGAAGGAGTGGCGCTCGTCACCCATGACGAGATCCTTCGATACGAAGAAGTATTGCGCATTGTGCGCGTGGCCGGTGAGTTGGGTATTCGCAAGATCCGCGTCACTGGAGGCGAGCCGCTGGTACGCCGTGGGGTGGTCGACTTCATAGCCAGGCTGACCGCGCTCCCCGGCATAGAGGATGTGGGACTCACCACGAATGGAACGCGTCTGACGAAATTGGCCGCTGAGCTAAAGGCATCAGGCCTCACGAGGATCAATGTGAGCCTGGACTCGCTTGACCGGGAGACTTTCCGGCGCATAACGGGCTTCGATGGGCTCGACGACGTACTCGCAGGGATTGAGGCCGCGCTTGCTGTAGGACTCCATCCTGTCAAGATCAATGTGGTACTCCTCGCTGGAATGAATGAGAGGGACGTCCCCGCATTCGCTCGGCTCACGCGGGACAAACCGCTGGATGTCCGATTCATCGAGCGGATGCCGTTCGGGGCTGAGTGGGCAATTAGGCCGCCCAATCCGTTCAGCGCATCGACCGCTCTTGATATGATCCGCGAAAATGTCGGCGAACTCCATCCGGAGGACCGCAACCATCTCGACGGCCCCGCGACGATGTACCGCCTTGAGGGCGCCGTCGGTCGAGTGGGGTTCATCGATCCGATCACCGGCCATTTCTGCGGAACGTGCAACAGGCTTCGGCTTACGGCGAGAGGTACTCTACGGCCGTGTCTCTTGTCTCCGAACGAAATCGATCTCAGGATCCCTCTTAGACAAGGCGCCGACGATGAAGAACTGGCCCGCGTTTTTCGTATAGCGGTCAGCGCGAAGCCTGCAGGGAGCGCGGCGAGGAAGTCGGCCTCCTCAGGAGAAGGCATGAATTTCATCGGCGGCTGACGGAATGACCGTGCCCTCGAACACTCCGCCTTCTAGTGACAATCTTTCGCCCGCCCGCCTCTCGATAATCGTCGTGAACAGGAACACCGCGGGGCTGCTTGTGGACTGCCTCGACCACGTGTTTCAGTCGAGACTGGAATACGTTCCGCAGGCCATCGTTGTGGACAACGGCTCGACGGATGACTCGGTCGCGCGAGTCAGGGAACGTTTTCCGGACGCGCTCGTCATCGAAGCTGGGAGAAATCTCGGCTTTGCAGCGGCCAACAACCGTGCGACTGCACTCGCAACGGGCGAATTCCTTCTGCTTGTTAACACCGACGCAATGCTTGAACCGGATTGCGCGGCGCGGCTTCTCACTTTGATGCAAGATGATCCGCTCGTGGGGATGGCCGGCCCGCAGCTGCTCAACGCGGATGGCTCGCGTCAGACCTCGTTCGAAGCAGTCCCTACTCTTGCCACCGAAACGCTCAATCGCGCGCTGCTCAAGCGACTCTTCCCGCGGCGATTCCCAGGCAAACATCATAACCCCACAGAGCCCGAACCGGTCGACGCGCTTATCGGAGCGGTGATGATGATCCGCAAGACCGCGCTGGAACAGGTGGGCGGCTTCGACGAATCCTACTTCTTCTTCCTTGAAGAGACCGACCTGGCCGTGAGACTGCGCAACCGCGGATGGAAAGTGCTCCACGAGCCCCGCGCCCGTGCGGTTCACTTACAAGGCGGCACGGCAAAGAACTACCACTCAGGCGCCAGGATCGAGTTCTACCGTTCCCGGTATACGTTTTTCGAAAAGCACTACGGAAAGATGTCTCGGAACGTCTTGGCAGCGGTGCTCACCGCGAATCTGACCCTCAACGCGGTCGTCCTCGGAGCCGCGACCATGACTACCTTCGGACGCGCTGCCGACCTTCGGGCGCGATTCCGCGTGCGTGCAGACCTGTGGAAATGGCACCTGCGCGGTTGTCCGGGAGGGCCGGGCCTGCCGAGGGACTAGTAAAGCCTTTCGTAAGTAGCTTGCCAGCTTGCCAAAGCCAAGATGAGGAATTGAACAACGCGATTTGCCTCGTAGGGGCGGGTCTGAGACCCGCCCCTACCCAAGCCCGCCGCCACCAAACATAGTGGAGGCCGGCGTCCCCCGGATCGAGTCCGGGGCAGGCTCTGCCGGCCCTTTCTATGTCACTTGTTAGAAAGCGCATTGATATCAAGCATTCTGACATCTTCGGAGACAATTCCTCAATGGGATCGTATTTGCCCACCGAAATGCGAAGCCCAACCTCACCTCGCTCTTCATTTTTCCTGTCAGGTTTCTTTTCCTCCTCCGTATATACCGGCGAGTCGGGCGAAACCGACTCGGGAAGACAGTCGAAAGGCTGCTCCCAATATGCTGGAACTTTGCAGGAGGATCCCGATGAAGAGTCTGATTACCGTGTTGACGCTGGTCGCTTTCGTGGCTATGGCAACGATGTCCTTTGCGGCCGAGCCCGCCAAGCCCGCGGGTAAAGAAGGCCCGGCTGACCCAAGCAAGACTGTGAATTGCTGCGTGAACAAGGAATGCAAGAAGGTCGGCAGCGACGCGGAATGTACCAAGCTGGGCGGCAAGGTCGTCAAGGACTGCAAAGACTGCAAGTAACCCCTAGCGACCGCCTCTCGTCGAGCCGGGGGCGCTTTGTGGTGCACTCCCGGCATTTTCGCGCGGATGGTATGTCGATGCGCTTTCAAGCAAGCGTTATCCTTTTCTTGGCGGGACAGGCATCTTGCCTGTCACGTTTATAGGGATTCTCGGAAGTTTTCACGGAATGGGATCGCACTGCTGGACAAGCCAGCAGTGGCACCCAGGAGTCAAAACGTGATTACTTTCGAGAGCCGATATAGACAGGCAAGATGCCTGTCCCACCGAGACTTATCCGGATTTGTCGCTTGTCTGATGACACGGCGGTGTTAGGCCTCAATGTGCGGAACGCGGCTCCGGACACGGCTGGGGGAGTGCGCTTTCGATGCACTGATTCTCAAGGGGTGGACAATGCGCTGATTGTGGCTAAGATAACGACCTGATCTGTCGGAAGAAACGATGGAATCGGAGCCTCATGGCGCATGGATAGGCGAAGCCGGAGTGACGACCAGCAGCTGGTCAGCGACTGTTTGAGCGGTTCCGAAGCCGCGTGGAAGGAGTTCTACGCGCGGTTTGCAGGCCTGGTGAAGGCCGTTGCACGGAAGTACTGTTCGCACACCGCTCAAGACGTGGAGGACTATTGTCAGGCGGCGTTCCTCACGCTGACCTCCGTGTTGGGCGATTACGACCCTCGGCAGTCCTTGCCCAGATTTGTGGGAGTAGTGGCCGAAAGGGTCATCATTGACGAATACAGGAAAGCAAGAGCTGCCAAGAGAGATGCGGCCGTCGAGAGCCTGAACTATGACGATTCAGGAGAAGAGAAATCCGCCTCGTCGGGAGAGCAGGTTGAGCTTCAGGATGATCAACTGGACAGGGCACAGCGCGCGGCTCAACTGAGGGATGCATTGCAGGCCCTGGATTCCAAATGCCGCCGGCTGCTCACGATGCGGTACCTGGATGAACTCTCGTTCAAGGAAGTCGCGGACGCGATGGATAGCACCGAGAACACCGTCACCGTCCAGACGAGGCGGTGTCTCGAGGCGCTGAGAATAAGGCTCATAGGCCGCACCATAAGAGGAAAGGCACAGTGAACCCTACGAGACCACCCAACACGACCGAGCATCCCGAGGACCTACTGCTCCTGTACGTGGAGGGCCTCCTCTCGGCCGACGAGCGCACGCAGGTCGAAGAGCATCTCAGGACGTGCCCTCAATGTGCGAGTGCTGAAAGAGAGCTTCGGGAGACTGCCTCCATGCTCAAACAGCATCGGGAGGCATTTTGCCCGGAGCCGTGGGAACTGTACGAGTATGTCCATTATGGCGCTGAGGCCGACTCCGCAGTGGAGGAGCATCTGGATAGCTGCAAGGCATGCAGAGCACTTGCCGAGGCGCTGAAGGCTCGAGAGTCGCCAGAAGCCATTCCGGCCGAGGTTCTCGACAAGATCAAGAGTGCGCGGCCGCGACCGGTTGAAATCCGCGTGCGCGGCGGTGAGACTTGGTGGGACGTCGTCAACCGGTTCCTCCGGAAGCCTGCTTTCGCTGCGCTTGCCGCTGCGGCTGCGGTACTGGTGGTGTTCATTCTCTATCCGCAGGAGGTGTCCCAGTATCCGATCGCGTTCAGTTCGGTCGCATGGGAGTCTGCTCCGAAGCCCAAAGCGTTTTCGCCTTCTCTGCCGCGCCTTGCGTTCGTTCTAGCCGTCAAGGATTGCCGTAATCCATTGAATCAGCGCTCGCTCGATGGGCTTTATGATGGATTGGCGCCCGGCATGGATCTGTACGAGAAGTTTCAGATTGTCTCGCCTGCGATGGTGAAGAGTACGCTCCAGAAGGCGCCCGATCCCATCGACTCGCTTGAGCGCCTCTTCGCAAGCCTTCGCTCGCAATTGGATGTCTCTCTGGTCGGTTTGGTCACCATCGAATGCAGCGGAAAGCGGTACAATGTTCGGGCGGAGCTCGTGGACACGGCTTCTGGCGCGATCAAGGCAAGAGATGAGAAGAGCGGTGTGTCTTTGTCGGAGTTGGGGGAGGAGATCCGGCGAGAGGTCCATTCTGTGCTCGCGCGGGCTGGAGGATAAGGGCGCGTCATTTGTGGCGATTCTTGAATGGGCCGGCAGGGACGCCGGCCCCCACCATGGAAAAACACAGGAAAGCCGAAACCCATAGGTGAACTATGAGGAAGCTCGCCGAATTTTGGCTTCTCGCGCATGAGGGGAAACGGGCACTGATATCGGCATGCTTTTTCGCTGGTGCTGCAACACACCGACTTTGGCTGCCTTCATGTGATTGGTGGGGGCCGGCGTCCCTGCCGGCCCATCTCATGTGAGCAGCAAAGAGGCTTTCATGAACACACCAACCCTGGAAACATATCGTGTAAAGCTGCCTCACTGGCGGATGGATGGCTCTACCTATTTTGTGACCTGGCGTCTGGCTTCTGCGCAGCGTAGCCTCGATCACAGGGAAAGGTCCCTGGTGGCAGACGCTCTCAAGCACTTCGCTGGAAGTAGATACGATCTGTTCGCATATGTCGTGATGGACGACCACGTACATGTTCTCGTAGCCCTCGCTGAAGGGTTCTCGTTACAGGAAATCGTCCATACCTGGAAATCGTTTACAACCAATCGCCTGCAACGGCTTTTCGGGAGAGGTGCAGCAATCTGGCAGAGCGAGTACTTTGATCGAATTGTTCGAGACGAAGCCGAATTGATAGAAAAAGCCAACTACATTCTCAATAATCCGTTGAGAAGATGGCCCGAACTGGACGAATATGCATGGGTTGGACATGGGTTCGCTTTGTGAGGTTGCTCCTGAATGGGCCGGCAGGGACGCCGGCCCCCACCATGGACAAGATGCAAGAACTCAAAACCATAGGTAAACCTTGAGAAGCTTCGAGGATTCTGGACACGTCCAGCGTGAAAGCAAATTGAGCTGTCCATCAGCGTACAAGCATGACTTGCCACCTGTTGACCTTGGAACCAGTTGCCTCATCTGGTGTCCAAGATTGAGGCATGACCACTGACCGAGACGGTCGCGTCATGCGGCTCTCAATGTCAAATGCCGAGCATTGAGCCACCTTATGCAAGAAGAACCCGTCTTTGGTTCGGAGGCGCCGATGAAAATCGAAGCCGCACTGTCCCTCCCGAGCTTTGCAGGCAGGTACGCACCGGGGATCTCAAGAGCTGTCACTCGTGTCGCCGCTGCTCTTGCCATGCTATCGGTATTTGCGTGGTGTCTGCCTTCCGCGTCATTTTCGGTCGAAAAGCCTTCACCCAAGGTCTCCCAGCTCCAAGGCGGAGACCTCCACGCTCTGGTGGTGGGCGTGTCCAAGTACCGGGATTCCAAGATCCCCGCTTTGGAGCTGGCCGACAAGGACGCGAAAGCGTTCGGAGAGTTTCTCGAATCTCAGAAGCAGGTTTTCAAGGACACTCACGTTAAGTTTCTTCTGAACGAACAAGCCACCAAGTCCTCGGTCGAGAAATTCCTTTACTACGCACTCCCGAAGGTGGGGAAAAACGATACCGTCATCCTGTTCTTCAGCGGGCACGGCGCATACGATCCGGTGCGGCCGCAGGAGTTCCTGTTTCTCACCCACGACGCTGAACCGGAGTATCTCGGAGCGACCGCGGTAAAGATGAGCGGCCTGGAGTTTCTCAAGGGGATCGAAGCCGAACGGGTGCTGATTGTCGCGGACACCTGTTACGCAGACGGTTTTTCGGAGATGAAACCCAAGGCTGTCGCATCGACGCTCCAATCCTTCGTCAACGAGATTCGCAACTCCTCTGGCAGGGCGATTATCACTTCCAGCAAGGAAAGACAGCTTTCCTGGGAGGTCCCGCGATTCAAGAACAGCATTTTCACGCACTACCTGATCGAAGGACTCAAGGGAAAAGCTGACGCAGACCATGACGGCGTGGTGAACCTGAACGAGGTCTACCGCTACGCGTACAACCTCACCAAAGACGTCACCGGAGGCCGCCAGCATCCGCAGTTCGAGGGCAAGATTTCCGGAGCGTTTCCCTTGGCATACGTGGGCGCTCCGCCTCCGGCGTCCGAGCTGAAGCGGCTTGCGTTTCAGGAAGCGGAAGCAGGTCGGCGGGACGAGGTGGAGCGATTGCTCAACATGGCAGTGGACGTCAACGCCCGCGACGATGCGAACCGGACTGCCCTGTTCATAGCGGCACGGCGCGGTCACACGGATCTGGTTCGGCTCCTCCTGGATAGGGGCGCTGACCCTGACGCTCGCAACGACTCGCGAATGACGGCGCTCGCAACTGCGTCGGAGCAGGGACACACGGAAGTGGTCAAGTTATTGCTCGGTTCCGGCGCTGGGGTGAATCCGCGAGACCGCGAGGGCTACACTCCGCTCGCCCTGGCGTCTCGCGAAGGCCGGCTCGATGCGGCGAAGCTCTTGCTGGCTCGCGGAGGCGATATCAAGGCGCGAACGGAAACAGGGAAGACTCCGTTGATGCTCGCGGCGTCAGCCGGCCACCTGCCGGTGATCAAGCACCTTGTGGAAAACGGAGCAGCGATCAACGATCGTGATATCGAAAGAGCGACTGCCATAATTGACGCAGCGCTCAATGGGCACGTGCAAGTTGTGGAATTCCTGGTACAAAAAGGGGCTGAAACTCCGGCGCGCGGCGCGCGGCCTCTTGACACCAAATTGGTCCGGGCCGTCGTCGCGGGCGATGTCAACCAGGTACGGACAGTGCTGAACATGGGCGCTGATGCCAACGCTCGCACGGAATCGGGCGATGCCGTGCCGGCACTGGCGAGTGGTCTGGGCAACACGAAGATAGCCAAGGCTCTGTCGGAAAAGGGAGCTCGCGCAGATCTGAAAAGCCGCGGAGGTCGCACCGCGTTGCTGGTGGCAGCCGCGGTCGGCAATGTGGACATGGCAAAGGTCCTGCTTTCGGAGGGAAGCCGCGTCGATGAAGTGGACGAGGACGGCAACACCGCACTGCTCCTCGCTTCTTGTTATGGTCGCCGAGATATGGTGAAGGCACTCATTGCTGCCGAGAGTGTCCTCGACCAGCGAAACAACCGCGGGAATACGCCGCTTCACGCTGCTTCAGAGAATGGGCATACGGCTGTCGTCCGGTTGCTCCTCTCGTCAGGTGTGGACCCGGCTGTCGCGAATCGCAAGAACGAGACACCGTTGACCGCGGCCGCGCGGAAAGGACAGCTGGACGCCGTGAAGGCTCTGTGCGACAAGCAGATCGACATCAACGCTCGCACCATGAAGGGCGACACCGCCTTGATGATCGCTGCCCGCAACGGCCAAATTGCTGTGGTCAAGTATCTCCTGAGCCGCGGCGCGGACGTAAGCGCGAAGGACTGGGAGGGCAACACCGCGTTTGCGCTCGCATCCGAAGCCGGCCGCAAGGATCTACTTGAGCTGCTGATCGCCGCAGCGAGCCAAGCAGCAGGAAAGCGGGGCGAATGAGGGCAAGGCGTTTTCTGGAAAATTAGCCGAGGGAACCCCCTTTTTCGGTAAAAAGGGGTTCCCTCGGACTCCCTCCCCAAAAACTTCATTGGTTTTGGCAAACTGCTCCGCTGCGCTTCGCGAGTTTGCTCGGGATACGCCGTACCCTCGCGTGGGTGGCCCCGACGTTACACGTCGGGGTTGCAGAGCAACAAGAGGTGCCTCTCGCACCTTCTCGGACTTTCGAAAGACCGTAGGCCTAAAATTTCGCGCAGGCGATTGGTTGCAGCGTTTGCCAAAAAATGGCCGTTTGCCTGGGAGATTGGCAACCAAACAGACCGCCGTCGTTCCCGCGAAGGCGGGAACCCAGAAAAGGCAACTGGATTCCTGCCTTCGCAGGAATGACGGGGCTGGGCATGTGAATATGACAAAAATCTTGGCAACAACGATAGCGACACTCACAATAACATGCGCCGGCCTTGAGCAAACGCTCCAGCTCAAGCCGAAAAGGCATCTCCGTTCAGAGGACATCGGATTTGACAGCGAGGCACGACCATAATACGATGCCTCATCATCCTGCCTTCTCTACCTGAGAATCGTGTTGTCGTAACACCTGATCTGAAGGAGAGAACCCCATGCCCGCCACCCCCGTGCCGACGCTCTGCAAGATTTGCGAAGAACATTGCGGCATCCTGGTCAGCGATGATGGTAGCCGGATGACCATCACCGGGAACCGTGCGCATCCGCTGAGCAAGGGGTTTCTTTGCGTCAAAAGCAAGAATTTCGGGGAAGTGCACCATTCTCCGCTACGGCTGACAAGGCCTGTGCTCCGGACCAAGTCCGGCTGGGAAGAAATATCGTTCGAAAGCGCTCTGGAGGTTTTGGCCTCGAACCTTCTCCGATGCAAGAAGGATTATGGGCCGGAGAGCGTGGTGTTCTATAAGGGCGAGGGACTCAAGCACTTCGAAGTCGCTGATTACATGAGGCATTTGGCAAACGGATTCGGTTCACCCAATTACGTGTCCGTTGGGAGCTTGTGTCACTACGCTCAGACGTTGGGGCATTCTCTGACCTACGGTGGGAAGCCTGTCCCCGATTTCGAGAAGATCGGCGTCGCTGTCATCTGGGGAGCCAACCCGGCAGTGTCGTCACCGCGGACCTTTGCACGTCTAAGAGCCGCTGTCCGTTCCGGAACGAAACTGGTCGTGATCGATCCTTCGCTCACCGAAACCGCGAGCTTGGCTCACGCTCATTTGCGTGTGAGACCGGGCTCCGACGGTTTTTTGGCCCAGGCCTTCATGAAGTACGCTGTAGAAGATCGGGGATATGCGCCAACGGATGACCTCGTCGAAGGGTGGGACGAACTTGTTGCGCTGGTGAAGCGGTGCTCGTTTCGAGATTTGTTGGACAGGGCCGATGTGTGGGCAACGGAGTTCAGGGCAACTTGTTCTCTGATCTTCGACAACCTGCCCGGTTGGAGCAGGGTAGGGCTGGGCCTGGAACACCGCCCGGGAGGATTGCAGACAATCAGGGCAGCGGCGTGTCTCCAATCGATGCTGGACCCGCAGAACCGACCAGCGCATGTGGCCGCCCGCCTCAAACCGCTCCCAGGAAAAGATCGGTATCCTGCAATGGGGGACCCGATTGGCGCTGTCGCCAACCCACTCTTCACTCGCGGTCGTCGTGAGGGGCAGGGCATGAGGTGGCGCCAGGCCATCCTTGATGGCGATCCTTACCCTGTGCGGGCCATGCTCATCGCGGGGGGTAATCCCATGGCCACCTTTCCGGCCGTCGAGCAGCAGCGAGAAGCACTGGGCAAGTTGGATTTCCTTGCCGTATTCGATCTCTTTATGACGCCGACGGCTCGCCTGGCCGACCTGGTTTTTTCCGCAACGGATCATCTGGACAACACGGAACTTCACGATTATGGCCGAGTCGGCAGCCCTTATCTCGGACTCATGCGTCCCGCCACATCTTCGCCCAAAGGATGGCCCGCATGGAAACTGGTGTTCGAGCTTGCACGGAGCCTCGACATCGGACACCTCCTCCCGTGGAAAGATAATCGTGAAGCGATAAGCGAGAGGCTGTCGGGCACTGGCGTGACCCTCGAAGACCTGGAGCAAAGCCCCAGCTCCACCGCGTTGTATGCATGCGAAAAACCGAGCGATAATCGCTGGCACACCAATGACGGGAAGCTGCACTATCGATCGAACGAACTACACGATACGGGCAACGAGGCACTTCCCGTTCCGGACGCTCTGGGGTTGCCGTTCGCGACCGACGAGTGCTTTCCGTTTTGGCTCAGCACGGGCGATCGGGTCTCCGCGTTTCAGCACGGACAATACCGAGAGATTCCGGCGTACAGACGGCTCGGCCCGGAACCGGCGGTGCACATCCATCCGGATGCGGCCTGTAGTCTGGGGGTACAGGAAGGCGATGTGGTCCTCGTTTCAACGAAGTACGGTTCTGTTCGCCTCCGTGCAAACCTGTGCCCTGAGGTCCGTCACGACTGTCTCCGTATGCTGCACGGCTGGGAAGAGGCCAACGCTAATCAACTGACCGGACTTGAGCACTTCGACCGAGTTTCGGGTTTTCCGTGGCTCAAAGCTGTTCCGGCAAAGGTCGAGAAAGCGAGCCGATGACGTGACATTGCTAATCGTCCCCGAAGATTTCGGGATAGAGCTTGCGCGCACACTCCGGACAGATGCCGTGGGTGAAATCCGCTTCCGAGTGGTCACGGACGTATAATTCGACTTCTTGCCAATATCCCTTGTCGTCTCGTATTTTCTTGCATGAGCTACAGATCGGCAGAAGGCCGCTTAGACGCCGAATGTTGTCCAAAGCCTGTTGAAGTTGAACGATGAGGCTCTCCCGCTCCAATTCGTTCCTCTTGTTCCTGTCGATGTCCCGGCAAACTCCTATGATTCTGAGGACTTCTCCTTTCTTGTCGAATTCGACAGCCTTCCCGGCACTCATGACCCACTTCCATTCGCCGGTCTTCGTCTTGATCCGGTACTCCACCTCAAAGGGAAGGGTGGGATCTGCAATGTGTGCGTTGAACGCCTCCACAACTCTCGAGGCATCGTCGGGATGGATGAGTCGCTGCCATGATTCGACGCTCTCCTCCAACTCGCCGCGGAAATAACCCGCAATATTGAGGGTCTGATCGCTCCAAACCGCGGTGCCGGTCCTCAGGTCCGAATCCCACAGGCCGAGTTCGCCTGCCAGCATGGCGAGGTCGAGTTGTCTTCTCTGCTCCCGCAGCTCCTGCTCCATTCGATCACGTTCCGTGACATCCCGAATGACCGCAGTAGCGAACTTCTTCCCGTTCTTCGTCCAAATCGAGATCGAGATCTCTGCGGGGAACTCACTTCCGTCAGCCCGGAGCCCGTGGGTTTCGTACAGGGTTCGGAGGGGAGGCGCCTGTCCAGCGGCCATCGCCTTATCGAAAGCCTGCTGATGCGAGGCTCGCAACAGTACGGGAATGAGGTGCGTGAGCCCTTTGCCGAGCATTTCCCTGGTCGAGTACTGAAATATTGATTCTGCTGCATCATTCCAGAGAATCACGTTTCCTTTCTGGTCAACGCAGACAATCGCATCTTTCGCCATGTGCACGATGGAGCGGGCCAGCTCTTCACTTTCCCGAATCTGCCGATATGCGCGCTCGCGCTCGGTTGAGCCCTGGATGAGGCTTCGTGCGCCCGCTCCCACGACCGCCAGCCCGAAGATCCAGAGAAATCCGTGACCAAGAACCAAGCCCAAGAAGACTTCACGCGAAGACTTCCACAGACTGCCGGCAGGAACGGATATGCTGAGTCCGCCCCGAATATCCGGCGAGGGCAACCCGTGCGCCGCGTGGCAATCTTGGCAGCCCTGCTCCACAGAAAGGGGCCGCATGAGGCGGAGAAAGGTCTGTCCCTTTACTTCAGCCAGTGAAGAATATTCGGTCTTGCCCCTCTCGAATAACTCGTTAAGCGCCTGCCTTTCCCAGTCGTCGGGAGAGCTATCATGGTGAGTGGGCTCGAGACTTACGACACGGCTCCGGATTCCCAGGCGATTTTTCTGCATCTCGTGGACTTCTCTCGCGATTTCCTTTGGGGAGACAAACTGAAGCCGTCTGCCCGAAGAAATCATGAGATCCTTCCCAACCTCAGGAACCGGGGAGCCCGCGGTCTGCTCATCCTTTACTTGAGCGTAGACTCCTCTTGAGCTCCACAGGCGATAGAGCACATCCTTTTCGTAAGCCATCCGTGCCCGTATGGTGGCTTCCTCGACAATCTTCTGTCGAGCCTGCACCATGTTCCAGGTGAGCGAAGCTCCGACCACCGCTGTCCACAACACCGCGAGGGCAACTGCATAGCGCTTGAGCCGCCCGGCCTCAGCACTCTCGAAGCGTGTCAATGCCATTGAAATCGACTCTCCTGTCTATCGAGAAAGAGTATGTTGCAGCCTGTCTGTCTTGAGAATGTGCCCACTGATGGGGCTGTTCGGAAGGGGGCCGTGAGGACTAATGCCAATGTTCTTTCAAACAAGTGATTTGGAAATGGCCGGCAGCGCCTGACCCGGACTCGATCCGGGGGACGCCGGCCTCTACCATTGCTTGGTGGTGGCGGGCCTCCGTGCCCGCCGTCTGACTTGTATCAAAGCAGACTGATACAAGAACGTTCGTTTGGTGACTCGCGCGGGCCTTCATTCAGCAGCGCATTGCCCAAGCGCGCCAACCGGATACCCGCATTAACGATAGCGACGGTTGATCACGCCGCTCCCATCTGTCTTCTCCATTCTGCGTACTTGACCAACGCTCCCAGCGCCCTGACTCCTCGTTCAGGACTGGGCAGAACAGGAAGACCCGCAGCCTGAAGTTGCTGGATAAAGGGCTCCGACCTGCTCGTGAAAGTCCCCCCCACTATAGGCTTGCCACACATGGGCAAGAGGCTCGTCAGTGCAGTGGCCTGAATCGTGATGAATTGGTCCGTCAACCCTTCAGCTGCGCTCGGGTCGCGGGTCACTTCCGTGAGACTCCTTTGCACACGTTCCAGCGTCAGCAACAGGTATATGAACATGCCGTCCACATTGGGATCATCGAGCAGAATGCCGGGGACCTTTAGCATGTAGTCTTGGATGTGACGGCTGAAGGTCAAGTCCACCGGATTGCTGACACTGCCCGTATGCGGGATGACCTCTTTGAGTGCTTCCACAGTCTCTGGTGCGAAATCCGGGAGCTTCAGCCCGCAACGGCTGGCTGCATCCGATGCTGCCGCGCCCGGTCCACCCGAGTGTGTCTGGATTGCCACGCGATTTCCTCGTGGTAGCGGAGAACTCCCAAGCACCAAACAGAAGTCGAACAGCTCTTCGATGGACGAAGCCCGCACAATGCCCGCTTGGCGGAAGAGCCCGTCGTAGAGCGCATCCGACCCCGCCAGCGCGCCTGTATGCGAGAGCGCTGCGCGACTGCCCGCCTCCGATCCGCCCACGTAGTAGGCCACGATCGGCTTCTTTTTGGACACCTCGCGCGCCGCGTTCAGGAATTGCGGTCCCCGTCTGATTGCCTCGATGTAGAGCGCAATGACCTTGGTGTCCGGACAGTTGCCCAGGTACGTGACGCAATCGGCAAGATCGATACGGGCCTCGTTCCCGACGCTGAGCGCTTGGCTGAACCCAAGCCCGAACTGGTCGAGGTATCCGAACATTTGTGTGACAAAGCTGCCGCTTTGAGAGGCCATTCCGATGTAGCCGGGGCCGCCTTCGAAGGTGCAAAACGTCGTGTTGATCCGTTCCCGAGGGTTGACTACCCCGATGCAGTTCGGGCCCAGGAATTTGATGTCGTACTTGGCAGCTATGTTGATGATCTTCTCTTGGAGCTGTTTTCCGTGGTTTCCGACTTCTGCGAAGCCTCCCGAGACTACGATCGCGTGCTTTACGCCTGCCTTGCCGATCTCTTCGAAGATCTCCGGCACCACATCTGTTGGCAGCACGAGCACCGCCAAATCGATCGGGCCGGGAACGTCCGCGACGCTGCGATACGCCGGGAGCCCCGCGACCTGTTCGTCCCGCGGATGAACAGGATAGAGTGGCCCTGCGAATCCAATGGTCTTCATTTGGGACAGCAACACGCTGCCCATTGCTAGTGGGTTTTTCGACGCTCCCCAAAAAGCCACGCTGCGCGGATGCATGATCCGGTAGAGCGGGCTGCTCTCATAGGCGCTCATACACCATACCTCCATACAGGCCGAAGCGAAGACAGCATCCGGCCGACCCCGGGGAAGCCCCGAGGATTCAATAGTCCATCGTTCGTGCGCGGTTGAATGACGGGGCTCGGCGGCACGCTACCGACGCGACTTTGGATCGGATTCCAAGTCGCTGCCGGCGCGGTTCGCACCATCAGCAGGACTGAACAGGGCGAAGAGAAACACCACACCCCACCAGACACCAAAACCGACCATCGCCGCAACCATGACCAAGGGCGCAAAAGCTATAGAAACCAAAATAAGTCGGTCCTTCTCCGGAAAGACTTCACCAAAATAAAGCATTCCCAGGCCCGCGCAGAGAACGGCGACGGCGACGACCGCTCCAGCGGTAAGGGCTATGACTCGGCCACGGTTCATGCACAATATGTTATCATTGATCCATGCAAAAAAGTAAGTCACCGGAGAGCCCCATTTAACCTATGTCGAAATCTCTTGTTCCGCAGGACCGCGTCGGCGGTCGTCCCACAAATGGTGTCATTCATCAAGATGATCTGCTGCCCCGCGTGGAAAAGCCCGCGCGCTATGTCGGCGGCGAAGTGAATATGGTGCGCAAAGACCCGTCCAGCGTGAAGCTTCGTATGGCGCTGGCGTTTCCCGATGTGTACGAAGTCGGGATGTCTCATCTCGGATTGAAGATCCTCTACGGAATCGTCAATGCCCGTCCGGATTTCGCCGCTGAGCGCGTGTTTGCACCGTGGCCCGACATGGAAGGGCTCATGCGCGGTGAACGCATGCCGCTCGTGACTTTGGAATCCGGAACACCACTGCGGGAATTCGATCTCGTCGGTTTTTCTCTGCAATATGAGCTCTGTGCCACAAACGTGCTCCAGATGCTCGATTTGGCCGGTATTCCTCTACGCGCTGCCGAGCGCGGTCCCGACGATCCGTTTGTTGTGGCGGGCGGCCCCGTGGGATTCAATCCTCTGCCGTTGAGTCCTTTCTTTGACGCGTTCGCACTCGGGGACGGAGAGGACCTCATCATCGAGTTGGCTGAGACTCTTGCACAAAGGCAATCCGAGGGCGGTTCGCGGACGGCCCTGCTAACGGCGTGGAAGAAACTGGACGGCGTGTACGTGCCCTCTCTTCATCGGCCGGGAGAATCGATCAAGCGCCGGGTGGTGGCGGACATCGAGCCTGCGTACTTCCCGACTGACTTGGTGGTGCCATTCTGCGAGACCGTCCATGATCGCATTGGTGTTGAAATCGCTCGCGGGTGCACGCGAGGGTGCCGGTTCTGCCAAGCGGGAATGCTCTATCGACCCGTTCGGGAACGTGACCCGGGCAGCATTATGGGTATCGCGGAGCGGAGTATCCGCAGTACGGGTTGGGAAGAAGTATCCCTTCTTTCGCTCTCCTCGGGAGATTACTCCGGTGTGGCGGACCTTGTGGCTGCTATGACGGAGAATTTTTGTGATGACATGGTGGCTCTGTCGCTCCCGTCACTACGGACGGAGACTCTGGACGCGCGGATTGCAGAGCAGATCCGCAGGGTTCGCAAGACCGGGTTTACACTCGCCCCGGAGGCCGGTAGCGAACGGCTCAGACGAGTGATCAACAAAGGAAACTCCGAGGAGGATTTGCGGCGCGCGATCAGCGCGGCTTTTGCCGCGGGCTGGCAGGCGGTGAAGCTCTACTTCATGATCGGACTGCCTACCGAAACGGAAGAAGACGTTGACAGCATCGTAGGCCTCATTCGGAAGGCGGCTCATTGGGCCGGTCGCGGCACGATAAGAGCATCGGTCTCAACCTTTGTCCCCAAGGCACACACACCGTTCCAATGGGCCGGCCAGCTCGATCCGGAGGAGACTCGCCGCCGGCAGCAGCAGATCCGGCAACGGTTCCACAAGGGACGAACGCGGGTAAAGGTGCATGATGTTCGTACGTCATTCCTCGAGGGGGTGCTGGCCCGAGGAGACGAACGGCTTGCCGACGCTATCGAATTAGCATTCCGCAAGGGCGCACGCTTTGACGGCTGGGAAGAATGGCTCCGGTTTGATGTATGGATGGCTGCATTCGATGAGTGTGGTCTTGATCCGCACGAGTACCTCAAACCGCGGCTCATCGAGCAACCATTGCCGTGGAATTTCATTGACTCGGGAGTGACAACGGATTTCCTTAAAGAGGAGTGGCGTAAAGCCTATGCAGAAGAGGCCACGCCCGACTGTCGTGCACATGGGTGTCAGGACTGCGGCGTGTGCGACTTCGATAGGGTACTCCCGCGTACCGGCGAGGCGGTGCCCGTACGTGCACTTGCCGGGAATGGGAAAGTGACGATCTGCGGAGATGACGACATCCGACGATTCGTTATCCGCTACGCCAAGACAGGACCGATGCGGTTCCTCGGCCACCGGGACCTGATTCGGACCTTTCATCGCGCCTTCCGCCGAGGCGGACTTCAGACTGCGTATTCACAAGGCTTTCATCCGCACCCGAAGCTTAGGTTTTCTCCGCCGCTTCCGGTAGGGGTGGAAAGCGTCGCGGAGTATCTTGAATTCGACTTGGTCAAAGTGGATGGTGGCGCGGATAATGTACGTAATCGGCTTGCGAATGCACTTCCTCCCGGCATCCTGGTGATCGAGTGCGCGGAAATCTCGTTGAACGAACCACCGGTTTCTGGTAGAATCCAGCAGGTTACCTATGAAATCAGATCTTTTGGTTCGCTGGTGTCTCGGGACGTCGAACGGAAAGTCCGAAATTTCGAGGATTCCACCGACTTCCCGATGAGCGTGCAACGCAAGGGAGTCGAACGTACCAGAGACCTCAAGCAGATCATTGAAAGGCTTTCATGCGTCGATTCAGCGCTTTCCATGACCGTCAAGGCCGACTCGTCGGGTTCGGTCAATCCGATCGACGCTGCTGCAGCTATTTTGGGCCTCAGCCGGGCCGAAGCCCGAACTCTGCGGATCGTGAAGACCGCCTGCGCGTTGGGCGTGTCTCGTGGTGATCATGAGTACAGCTTCAATGAATAATGAAATCATCATGAACATCACCGATCGTGAGACTCGCGTCGCACTGATCGAAAACGGCCAGGTTGTAGAGTTCCACGTCGAACGATCGGGCGAACGGGGAATCGTCGGCAACATCTATAAGGGGCGGGTCATCAAGGTGCTTCCGGGAATGCAGGCCGCATTCGTGGATATCGGTCTTCCACGAGCTGCGTTCCTTTACGTGGGTGATATTCACCGCCATATTCATGACTTCAACTTCATGATGGACGAGGAAGAGAACGAGGAGCCCGACGATGAGGCCTCGATGGAGGAACATATCACCGAGTCGGGGCGGCCGGACATCCCCATCGAGCACCTCATCGAAGAAGGTGAGGAAATCCTTGTCCAAATCTCAAAGGAACCGCTGGGCAGCAAAGGCGCCCGAGTGACGTCTCATGTGTCGATCCCTGGACGACACCTCGTGTTTATGCCTACGGTGGATCACATCGGCATCTCGCGCCGCATCGAGAACGAAATGGAACGCCAGCGGCTCCGGGAGATCATCGCCCAGATCAAGCCGCCACTGTGCGGAATTATCGTGCGTACCGTTAGTGAGCACGAGAGCGGGGACAAACTGGAGGCCGATCTCGGGTTCCTCCAGGGAACATGGGATCGAATTCTGGAGCGGGAAAGACGGGTCGCTGCGCCGTCGCTTATCTACGAAGATCTCGATTTGTGCCTGCGGAGCGTCCGAGACCTTTTTACGGAAAACGTGGACCGCCTCATCGTGGATTCGTCTGAAAGCTATCGGCGAGTCCTCGATTTCATGGACACCTTCATGCCGTCGCTCAAGCCGAGCGTGGAGTTGTTTGACGGCGATGAGCCCATATTCGACTATTTCGGCATCGAAATGGAGCTGAACAAGGCGCTCGGTCGCAAGGTATGGCTCAAGTCGGGCGGATACATCAACGTCGATTTCACGGAAGCGCTTGTGGCCATTGACGTCAACACAGGACGATATGTCGGTAAGCGAAACCTTCAGGAGACCATAATCAAGACGAATCTGGAGGCAGTCAAGGAGATCGCCTACCAGTTGCGGCTGCGAAACATAGGCGGAATCATTATCGTGGACTTTATCGACATGGACCGGGTCGCGGATCGCGAGAAGGTTACGAACGCGCTCCAGGAGGCATTGCGCAAGGACAAACAGAAAACCAACATTCTCAAAATATCCGAACTTGGCCTCGTTCAGATGACCCGCAAGCGTACCAAGGAGAGCCTCACCAGGACTTTGTGCGAACTGTGCCCGTACTGCGAGGGCAAAGGGTTCATCAAGTCCCGTACTACAGTGTGCCAAGAGATCCTTCGGGCTATCGCCCTGGACGTGGCAGGCAACCACACCTCGTGCGTTACTATCACAGCCCATCCTGATGTAGTTCAGAGGCTCCTTGAAGAAGGGAGCGACCAACTGGAAAAACTTCAAGAGAAGTTTAACACCACCATCCAGCTCAATCCGGACTCCAACCTTTTTCAGGAGCAATACAAGATCGTGACCGGCTGAATGATCACCATCCATCCTGAAACATTACGCATATCGTGTTGATATCACGAAAGTTAATTAACGGTTTTCTCGCTTGACATCCGAGTTGACAGCCATTATCGTGCCATTTCATAGCCCGTCCGAAGTCTCGCTCGCCCGCGAGGTTGATTCCGTGCCGGAACAGACGCCAGCTGACCTCACCATCCAGATCCTCCTCGAAATACGCGAAGAAATGCGTTCCATGCGCTCGTCCTTCGAGGAACGCTTCGCGTCTATGGACGACCGCATTTCCAGTGTTGAAGCGGAATTGAAAGCGCTGAATCAGCGCATGGACCTGTTCGATGCACGATTCGAGGCGATGGAGCTTCGGTTCACTGCCCTGGAAGAGCGGATGGGCGCACTTGAGCACCACATGGACGCCCTCGAACACCGCATGGAAGCGCTTGAGCACCGCATGGAAGCGCTCGAAAGGCGGGTTGATCTTCTTGAGCGAAGACAAGATGCTGTCGAGAGGCGCCTCGGAGCCGTCGAAACGCGCCTCGGAGCTGTCGAGAACCGCCTCGGCATTCTTGAGCGGCGGCAAGACGCTGTCGAGAAGCGTTTGGATGGTGTGGAAGACCGGCTTGAGACCGTTGAACAACGAGTGGACGAGATCGGCCGGCTCGTATCCGATCTCGGCGAGCGCGTGCAAGGTGTCGAGCGAACGCTCGTGGTCGTTGCCGAACGGGTGGAAACCATCGAACGCCGCGTCGATGGGCTCGCCGAATGGGGCCTCTCAATTGAACAGCGCATAGACGATTTTCGGGATCAGATGCTGCATCGATTCAATCTGCTGGAAACCGACTTGAAACGATTCACCGGTATCGTCAATGAGGCCCTCGTACATTTCGGTGAGGAGTTCGACCGTGTCAGGGACCGACTGGACGTGGTGGAGGACAAGCTGGGGATAGCGCCTCCCGTGGATTGATACGGCGGCGTCCCATTCCGATTATGACCCTCAAGGAACATATTGCCAGATATCTCGAATTAGTGGCGCGAGCGGATAAGCTCTTCCACGATGTGGCGCGAGCGCACCCGAATGCGGTGGCGTGCGGACCGGGATGCGATGAGTGCTGCTCGGTGTACTTTGAGCTAAGCCTGATTGAAGCGTTTGTCGTCAGCGGGATGTTCAGGAGTGCGTCGAGCGGAGCAACTCGAGACCGAGCGCTTCAACGGGGGGCAGAAGTTGAGCCGGTTTTCCGTGGATTGCGTGACCGGCTGAATCGCGAAGTGAATAGTGGCGGCCATGAAGGCCGAGACCTCCATGAAGCCGCAGCACTGATCAAGATCCGATGTCCGCTGAATGAGGACAAGGGCTGCGTACTCTACGAGCATCGCCCAATTACATGCCGTCTTTACGGCGTCCCTCAGAAGATCGGTGACCGGACGGTGGCGTGTCCACGTTGTGGCTTCCGTCTTGGCGGCGCATATCCCACCGTTGACGTGAACGAGATCCAGAGCCTGCTCTTCCGGTATTCGGCGGATTTGCTCAAAGACTTCATCGGCGTGGCGGGACCTGAAGAACCCGGCCTGCTCTTTCCCATGGCGACGACACTCCGGACCGATTTTGACCGGCAATTCTTTCTTGCTCTCCAGCAGGACCTTCTTTGAGAAGAAGAAGAGGAACAGCGACGGGCGGTTGGGCGGGCGCTCTGCGCTCAGTGGATGTGGGCGAACGCCTGCGTATTGTGCCGCTGTGGGAGAGAGCCCTTACCGGCCCGGAGCGGATCAACCTCGTAATCGATCCAGGACCCAGCTTCGGAGCGGGCGATCATCCGACGACGATCATGGCGCTTGAATTGTTGGAACAAGTGATGGTGCTTATCAAACGCGAGATGATAACGCCATCCGTGCTTGACGCCGGTACTGGCACCGGCGTGCTTGCGATAGGCGCTAAAGCCCTCGGTTCCGGATTGACCGTCGGGTTCGACGTAGACGGAGCCGCCATTTATGTTGCCAGGCGGAACGCGGAGTTGAACGCAAACTTGTTCTGCGAATCCAAAGCGGGGGCTTCCGTCAACTTCTTCGTGGGAGACGCTTCAGCGATCCGGGGTGCGTTTGACGTGGTAGCCGCAAACCTTGCTGCGCCGGTGCTCGTGAGGTCGGCCGAACTGCTTACGAGACTGGCCGGGAAATACCTCGTGCTGTCCGGTATTGCGGAGGAAATGGAAGCCGCAGTATGTGCCGCCTATTCATCGTCGGAAATGTTGCTGATCAGAAAGATCCATCAGGGTCGATGGTATGCGGGGCTATTCGGACGAGGAGACACACGACTTCCTTGAGCGACCGCAACTCCCGCGGACTCCACTAAAGTCAGCTACCTGAAAGTGTGGGACCGAGAATGCAGGCTGCACTCTCGGTCCCATGAGAGGCATCCGAAATCCCGCACCAACGAGATCAGATGTCGGGCGTGGCGTGCGGACAGCTAGTCCTCTTCTCGGTGCTGTTTGCCGGCGCCCTTGAGACCGATCAGCGTGGTGCTTCCGCTGGACCAGTACTCGAGCTTGCCTTCGGCTACCATCCTATTGACTATGTTCTTGACCTCGCGGTTCTTCATGTCAGGAACCATCGCGTAGAAGTCCTTGAGGTAGAACTTGGACTTGGACCCGGATTTCTTCTCTAACGTGTCCAGGATGATCTTCTTGACTTCTTCCTCGTTCATGGAAAGCTCCTTTGTGCCTCCACCTAGTACTTGAACTGGGTCGACTGTCTCCACGTGGTGTAGGCAAACCGGTAATCGTCAATCAGGTGATGACTGAACGGGATGTCGGTTTTCTCGAAGAAGCGCTCCCAACCAATCCGCTGAGCCCAGTCACCCACACGCTCGTACTTACGGGCGTCTTTCGCGTACACATCCAAGATCTTCTTGACGGCCTTGACAGTGGTGTCCCAGCGGGGGGGCTCGTTGGGAATGAACGGGATCACGACCTTGGAGAACTTGGGCTTAGAGATCCGGTTGGAGAGCTTTCCGCCTACCAGGATCGCTACGCCGCTGCCGGCCTCGTCGGCCAACGGCATGGCCGCGCACATGGTGTAGCAGTTACCGCAGAACATACAGCGGGTGGCGTTGACTTCGAGGCTCTTGAGACCTTCAGCGGTCTTCGCCGGCTTGATGGCGGCTGTGGGGCACGCTGCAATGGCCAACGGAAGCTCGCACAGTTTGTCGATCCACTCGTGGTCGATCATGGGCGGCTTGCGGTGGATGCCGAGGATAGCGATGTCCGAGCAGTGGACTGCACCGCACATGTTGAGGCAGCAGGCCAAAGACACGCGCACCTGGGCCGGCAGTTTCATGCTGCCGAAGTCGTCGAAGATCCCGTCCATAACGGCCTTCACCACGCCGGAAGCGTCGATGGCCGGAGTATGGCAGTGGACCCAGCCCTGGGTGTGAACGATGTTGGTCACGCCCGCTCCCGTTCCGCCGGCCGGGAACCTGTAGGAACCGCCGGGGAACTTGCGACCCTTCAGGTCATCAAGGAGCGGTTTGAGCTTGGCTTTGTCCGAAACCAGAAACTCGATGTTATTGCGAGTGGTGAACCGCAGGTACCCGTCGCAGTACTTGTCGGCGATATCGCACATTTCGCGAATGTGCTCATTACTGATGAGACGCGCGTTGCCGCAGCGTACGGTGTAGAGTTCCTCGCCGGTCTCGGAGACGTGTACGAGGACGCCGGGCTCCAGGATCTCATGGTACAGCCACTTGCCGTAGTTCCGCTCAACAACGGGCGGGAAGAAATCCTTGTAGTACCTGGGCCCTATATCGGTAATTCTATCCTTTTGAGGATCAGACGGATCATATGGCATATTCGTAACCTCCTACCTCAGCTTTACCTCATGTGTTTCGCGCGGTAATCTTTGATGTCGCGCGTCCAGCCGCCTTCCACTTCTTCTTCTCGCCAGAAAATGTACGGGTTGGATCGCGGTTCGTCGACCATTCTGGGATCGGGCTCAAGTTCCATGACCTTGAGGAACGTCTGCCAGCTTTCACGCTGAATCAGCTCGCCAAGGCGCTCACGGTTTTTGCCTTCTTCCATCCACCAATCCCACACCTTCTCTACTACTTCCTTGAGGTCGTCGAAGGGCGGTTCCATCGGGAGGAACGGAATACCGAGAGTGGACATCTGGGCGCCTTCGAGAATGGGAGCCTTCGCGCCGAACAGGAGGGATGCGCCCGTCTCAGTGCCGATCCGCAGCGCTCGCGGCATCGTGTTGAGGCAGTGCATGCAGCGGACACACTCTTTGTTGTTGATGCTCAGTTTACTGCCGTCCCACCACATGCAGCCGCTCGGGCAGAGGTCAACCACTTCCTTCATGATGTCGAACTTGCCCCAGTCTCTGCTCGCGTGAGCGCCGGCATTGGGCTTCAGTTCGCCGCCCACATAAGCCTTAACTGCGCCCTGGTCCATGCGGATGTCGTCTTTCCAGGTTCCGATGACGGAGATGTCCGACCGGGCAATGGAGGCCACGCAACCGTTGGGGCAGCCGTCAAACTTGATCTTGAATTTGTAGGGGAATGCCGGACGGTGGAGCTCGTCCTGGTAGGCCATCGTAATCTGGTAACAGGCTTCCTGCGTGTCGTAGCAGCCCCATTCGCAGCGGGCCCTTCCGATGCAGCAGCTCGGGGTTCGAAGGTTGGAGCCGGAGCCACCAAGATCCTGATTCATGTCATGGGTGAGGTCGAAGAACAGAGGCTCCAGATTGTCGGTGATCGTCCCGAGGAAAATGATGTCGCCGGTTGATCCGTGCATATTGGTCAGACCGCTTCCGTACTTGTCCCAAATGTCGCACAGACCGCGAAGGAATTCGGAGGTGTAGAACTTGCTCGCAGGCTGGTTCACACGCACCGTATGGAAATGGGCAACGCCAGGGAACTTCTGCGGCTGGTCGCAGTACCGGCCGATGACGCCGCCGCCGTAACCGAACACGCCGACGATGCCGCCGTGCTTCCAGTGGGTAACCTTGTCCTCATAGGACAGTTCCAAAATGCCGAGCAGATCGTCTGGGGCTTCTTTGAGCGCCTGTTTGCCTTTCTCGGCCTGCTGCTTGATATCGGAAACAAAACTGGGCCACGGCCCCTTTTCCAATTCATCAAGCCTAGGAGTGTTGTGTTTTCCCATAAACGCTTCCTCCTCTCTTTCTCCTAATGGTTCTTGTTCACTACGTGCAGCTCGCAAGGCCCATTCGTGTACTGGGCCGACTATGTAAATCCCGGCTAGGAAGGCTGCCTCCGCTGACCTTCCCCCGGAAGAGGAAACTCCTTTATTTACTGGATGGGTTAAGTGAACAGAAGAGGTTCAAATCACCCTGAAAAATATCGCCAAATCCTAATGCAGGACACGTGAACAAGTCAAGAAAAATAACGGCGCTTCCAATATTTGCGTCCCGGGGTGAAGAGGGTATCGCAGGAATTCGGCGAAAGCATTTTGACCGCGGTCCCACCCCGATCCGAACCCGCGCCGTCCAAGCGTCCCACTCGTTGCGTTGCAGCCTTGGAAATCGTAATATGCAGCTTCATGAAAACCACCTCACCTGCAGGCACGATCTCCAGTTCCTCGATCCCTTTTCCCGTCTCATTCTTGCGGTCTACTCCTGCCGGACTGAAGGTGATGCATGAACCGGACCTCGACGACCTGATGCCGCTCGCCAGACCCGGCGGATCTACGGGCACGTCCTCGAACATCAGATATCGCGACTATTTCCGAGTCATCGAACGGGTTGTGCTCGACCACTGGTCCGACATCGTCGGCATTGTCACTGAGGTGGCAATGCCGCAGCGAGCGGACATCCGTGAGGTTTGGCTCGTTGGCGAGAAACACGGTAGCGACTACCACCCAGCGCGAGTCGCTGTCGTCTGCTCGGATCGTACCTACTCATTTGTGATGAATGTCGCGCTGACTGCGCGCGGAATAGCGCGAAACAGACACGAATTCGATGTACTCCGCCTTCTGAGCGCGCGGCGCGGCGACAGATATGTCCCAAAGGTCTATTTCTTTGCGAATCAGGATGTCGAATCTGTTGCAGGACTGCCAATTACTTCAAGCATGTTTCTCGGAGAATGGCTCGAAGACTACCATGAATTTCACCTGACGCAGGGAACCGAAGACGGGACGTACGACTCCGTCTTGTGGGATGGTGACAAGGGGCTTGGTCGTCTGTCCCGCGAAGCCGCGTGGGAAATCTCCCGGCAGACGGCCTTTATTCTGACCTGGTATTATGACCACACTACGTTCAGTGAGGTCTATCCGTGGCACCACGCCGCCGGTGACTTTGTTGCTCGAGTGAAAGACGGGGTCGTATCGGTGAGGCTCATTTCGGCGCGTCAGTACGAGCCGCGTATAATCGTCCCGACTACTGCGGTAGTTGACCAGTTGGATGCCTTGCTCGCCTTCTTTGCCAATCTGACGTTGCGCAATCGGCTGGACCGTCTCGATGGAGTCGGGCAGGTGGTACTCGCGGGTCAAGACTGTGTCGAAGCGACGGTCCGCGGCTTCTACGATGCGCTCAAGGCCAAGGCAACGGATGAGCTGTGCCCTTCGGAGTTGCCGGATCGGTTCGCAGAGCTGGCCGGCGCCCTCTCGCCGGCCGACTGGGCCGATGTCTTCCGAAATGTCGTGGACTCGTTTGACTCTCGGGCGCCAGACCTGCCGGCGATCATGGAATCACTCGCGGAGCACATTTTCCAGGTGTATCGCCTCGTCCGGCTTGTCGCGTGATCGGCGCACGGTGCTTTTGCCGTTACAATATCCCTTAGGTATGTTATGCACAGCGCTATGCCACAGATACTGAACGTTCCACGATTCGTCATCGCTGCTCACAAGGGCGGAGCGGGAAAGACGCTCCTGTCCGTAGGGTTGGCCGCAGCGCTATGCAAGCGAGGCATCAGCCTGGCAGCGTTCAAGAAAGGTCCGGATTACATTGACGCCGGCTGGCTGGGCCTGGCAGCAGGGGGCGAGTGCTACAATCTGGACTCCTATTTGTTCGATCGGGAAGTGGTGCTGGCGTCGTTCGCGTCGCGGTCCACAGGAAAGGACCTTGCACTCATCGAGGGCAATCGCGGCCTATTCGACGGGGTCGACGCTGCCGGCAGTTACAGCACCGCCGAACTGGCGAAGCTTCTTACAGCCGGCGTGATCCTTGTGATCGACGCCACCAAGATGACGCGCACCGCAGCCGCGTTTGTCCTCGGTTGCCGTGCCTTGGACCCGGATGTAGACCTGCGCGGCGTTATACTGAACCGGGTGGGCGGAGCGCGACACGAGCGAATCCTCACGGAATCAATCGAGAGTGCTTCAGGAGTGCCGGTGATAGGCTCTGTGAGGAAGCTTGAACTGGAGCAATTCCCGCAACGTCATTTGGGGCTGTTGCCGTGGCACGAACATCCCGAGGCATTGAGCTTTATCGACGAGGCAGGCGGCGTGGCAGAGGAGTTCATTGATATCGACCGGCTCTTGCAGTTGGTGAAGCCCGGGCCAGGTCTCGAGATTGCCGCCGAAGCCTGCCCGTTTCCTCCGGGGGCGATAGTTCATGGTGAAGACCTCCGAATCGGCGTGCTCAAGGACTCCGCGTTCCAGTTCTACTATCCCGAGAATCTCGAAGCGCTCGCGCGCAGTGGCGCCGGCGTGGTGGAGATCAGCGCGATGGAGGCGCGTGAACTACCGTCGGTTGATGCGTTGTATATTGGTGGCGGCTTTCCCGAAACTCACGCTGAACGGTTGGCGGACAATACGAGCTTCAGGAAGTCCGTTTCCGCGGCTATCGAGGCCGGCTTGCCTGTGTACGCCGAATGTGGCGGGTTGATGTACCTGTCGCGCAACCTAGTAATCGATGCCGACGTGTACCCAATGGTGGGAGCGTTGCCGGTCGACACCGTGCTGGAAAAGACGCCTCAGGGTCATGGGTACATCCAGGCGGAAGTGACCGAAACCAATCCATTTTACCCTGTCGGCTCGGTGCTCACGGGCCATGAGTTCCACTATTCCCGTGTTGCGGGGCTGGAAGAGAGCAAAGTGCACTGTGCATTTCGTGTCGCCCGCGGGCACGGACTGGACGGAGCACGCGATGGCATGTGCGTCCACAATGTTCTCGCGACGTACGTGCATCTGCACGCGTTGGGAACTCCGGCCTGGGCGGAGAGCATCCTACGGCGAGCTGCCGAGTTCCGCGCATCTCGATGACCGATGAACCCTGAATCGTCAATCAGACGGATCTTTGGACCTCGCGGCCTCCTGACGGAGGTGATGCCGGGGTACGAGCACCGCGACCAGCAGATGCAGATGGCGGTTGAGGTGTACCGAGCGATCTCCGCGAACAAGCGACTCATCATCGAGGCGCCGACAGGAACGGGCAAGACGCTGGCGTACCTCCTGGCTGCGGCGCTGTCGCGGCGGAAAGTGGCAATTTCCACAGGCACGAAGAACCTTCAAGAACAACTCTTTTTCAAGGACATCCCCTTCGTGCGGGATAAGGTCTTTCCGAAGCTTGACGTGGCGCTGCTGAAGGGGCGAAACAATTTCGTGTGTCATACGCGGATGAAGCGCTTTCTTCGCCAGCCTACTCTGCCGGGCATTGTCGAACCGGAATCGCTCGATCGAATTGTCGAGTGGTACAACTACACCCGGCGCCACGGAGCGGGAGATCGCGCGGAAATTGAGCACCTCGCCGATGACGACCCGATTTGGCTTGAGATTGCGTCCACGAGCGAGACGTGCAGAGGGCGGAAGTGCGCCCACCGAGATGAGTGCTTCATCCTTCGCATGCGTGCCAGAGCATCTCAAGCCGACATGATGATCGTCAACCATCACCTGCTGATCTCGGACCTTGGAGTGAAGGACGCCGGATTCGGTGAGGTGATCCCGCGCTACGAATCCCTGATCGTCGACGAAGCGCACGGGCTGGAGGACGCTGCGACGTCTCATTTCGGGTTTCACGTGAGCCAATTCAAGCTACTGAGGCTCATTCGGGACGCGGCGGAAGAGTTAGCCCCGTCAAGCAAAGGCTTTCGGGGTTTTCCCGAACTGCTCACCAACCTCGATCGGGACGTTCGTGCGTTGTTCAAAGCCTTTCCCGGATTCGCGTCATCGCGGGAGAAACTTGGGAGGCTTGATGAATATCAAACCAAGCTAAAGGAGCTTGTCTGCACCGAACTTGACACGCTGGCAACGAAAATCGGCAGCATGACGTCAGCCACCGAGGAGCTTCACAGCATTGAGAGGCGGGCCCGAGAGATCTCATCGGAACTTGGTATCATCCTCGGTGAGGAGCCAAGCAACGATTACGCATGTTGGGCGGAGCATCGCGATGGCGGTCTGGTCTTGCACGCGTCGCCCGTTGAGGTGGGCGGAATTCTCGAACAGAGGTTGTACGGTTCGGTGCAGTCGATCGTATTCACGTCCGCGACGCTGTCTTCCGGTGGCACGTTCGATTATTTCAAGACCCGCCTAGGACTGGACAAGGAGAAGACACCGCGGGAGACAATTCTGGACTCTCCCTTTGACTACACCACCCAAACGATGCTCTACGTGCCGCGAACCATTCCGGAGCCGAACTTGCCGAACTTCACGAGAGCTGTAGCGCCAGTCCTTCAGGAATTGTTTCGGTACACGCGAGGAAGGGCATTTGTGCTGTTCACTTCGTACCGAAACATGCAGGAAGTCTTCGCGCAGATGCAGGGTAAGGTGCCGTTTCCGCTTCTTATCCAGGGTTCGAGACCCAAGACGCGACTTCTGGAGGAATTCCGGGAGCGACCCGGGTCTGTGCTCTTCGCAACTGCGTCATTCTGGGAAGGAGTGGATGTACAGGGCGAGGCGCTATCGTGCGTGATCGTTGACCGCCTGCCGTTTGCGCCACCTGACGAACCGGTGGTTGCCGCGAGAATCGACCGCATCCGCAAACAAGGTGGCGATCCGTTTCGCAACTTCCAGGTTCCCATGGCGATCATCGCGCTCAAACAAGGTCTTGGTCGGCTGATCCGCACGAGGTCCGACTCCGGTGTTCTTTGCATTCTCGATACCCGTATCCTGACGAAATGGTACGGAAAGACCTTCCTTAAGAGCCTTCACACCGGTCCGCTCACCCGCGATCCCCAACAGATCAAGTCTTTCTTTGACAGGAACTAATTCGGGTTTGTTTTGAAACGCGTCCTATACCAGATCGCTTTCTATCAAGTAATATTGAAAGGGCCGGCAGGGACGCCGGCCCCCACCATGCTTGGTGGCGGTGGGCCTCCGTGCCCGCCATTTTCATTTGTATGAAAGCGCACTGCTATCACTTGTATAGTGGCGCATTGGCGTCAAGAGCACGCGTGGCAGGCCTACCTGCCGCAGGAACAACTGTACTGATCCGTGGTCACACGTTTATAAGAGTTGCCAAAGATAATGTCCCTTTACTCGGGAGACGGGTAATCTAAAAAGACCGCGTCGTTCCCGCGAAGGCGGGAACCTAGAAAAGAAACTGGATTCCTGCAGGAATGAGGGCTTTCGCCGTGACAATCGGACAAGAATTCTGGCAACCCGTATATATAGGAATCGCTCGGGCGAACTCTGCAATATCATCGGACCGCCAGCTGGAAAGGAAGGGGAATCCATGAGACTATCCATTGGAACGATATTGCTACCTACCATCACAGTATTGTCGATGGCATTCACTATGCCGGCCGTGAGTCTGGCGGCCGAAGGAATTGACCTCCCCAATGGATCCAAGTTACAACTGGGTTCCATTTGTCCGGTCTGCGGTATGAAAGTGGGCGGGGAGCTGGAAGCGGAAGCGATATACGCGTATAGAGGCACGAAGTTACATGGATTTGCCGGTGCTGCCGCAGCGATTTTTCAGGATGGAAAGGTTGTCGGATTCGATGGAAGTCGGTGTTTGTTCACTTACAATACGATGCCCAAGGTCTATGGAGTGGACGTGACAAAAATTGCGCACCGTTATGTGACTGATTTTCTTAGCAAGAAGTTCATTGATGTCAGTGACGCCCACCTGGTTATGGGCACTCAGATAAGAGGATTCATGGGGTTTGACCTGATCCCGTTTTCGTCAAGAAAGGAAGCCGAGCAGTTCATGGCCGAATTCGGCGGCAAACGTATTATCAAATTGGGTACCGCAGGCCCGGAAGAAATCGACACAAAGGGGAAACACTAGTCTCGAATCTTCCTGCTATCTTATACCGACTCGCTTTCAAACAAGTAACATCAAAAGGGCCGGCAGGGACGCCGGCCCCCACTATTTCTTATGGTGGCGGCGGGCCTCTGTGCTCGCCATCTTACTGCGCTAAAAGCAAACTGAGATTATGACGCATTCATCCGACGCCAGAAAGCAAATCGGTTCATCAGCTTGTCCACTCTGCGGCCGACGGTGCGGACGAGCACAACGGGCACGGCGAATAGCAAGGGAGGAATATTGCGAGGTATGAACAGGCCTGAGCGGAAGAACTTACGTCCTATCTTGAGAAGTTGGAGTGGAGAATAGAATTTCTTGGTGATCTGCGAGCTGATGCGCTTGAGACCGGCCCGTCCGATGCCTTCGCGGTACACTATCCGGTCGTCTCCCACGTAATAGCCGGGAGTGTTCGCCGCGAGTTCAGTCAGAGCAGAGTACTTTTCAATGCGCAATTTCTGGTAGGTGATAGAGTCCAGACCCAAGTCTTTGGCAAAAACAGGGATCTGCATCATCTCTTCGTCGGTTTCCGTGAGGTTCCCGTAGATGAAATAGCCGTGGTAATAGAAAGGAAACTTGCGGAATGTTTCGAACGCCTGTCGGACGATGTCCGTGGTAAATCCCTTGTCGAGCTGCTCCAGTATGCGGTCGGTCGGCGACTCAATCCCGAAGAGAAACATCTTGATGCCCGCCCGGACGGCAGCCTCGAGCACATCGGGACGTTTGAATATCTCGATTCTGGCCTGAACAGCGAAGCGTTTCCGGATGCCCTCCTGGGCAATTCTCTCGCAGATCGTCTTAGCTCGCGTGGGGTTCACGAAGAAGTCCTCATCCGCGATGAGAACGATTCCGGCCGTCATCTGCCGGAGCTCCTCCATCACCGAATCGATTGATCGCGCGGAATAATTGCGTTTCTGTCCCCACGGGCTGAGTGTGAAAGTGCAGAACTTGCAGTTGTGCGGACACCCGCGTGAGGTGAGGATGATGTCGAATTCCTCGCCTCGCATGGCGAAGCCGCCGATATTAAAATGATACTTCTGGCTGCGGAGAGTTCGGTCCGGATAGCGATAGGCGTCCACTTTCGGGAGCGGTCGCTTGTCATTGTGAATGATGCCGGCTCCGTTCCGGTAAGACACGCCCTTGATGTTTTCCCATGAACTTCCCGTGGCAATCTCGGCAATCGGTTCCTCGCCTTCGCCTCGTACGACAATATCGACTCCAGGGCACGCCTCGAAGACCTCCTCCACGTTATCGGTGGCCTGCTTGCCGCCGACTACGGTCAAGACGTCACTGGGAAGGGAATTAACGAGTTCGCATACCTCGGTGAACTGATACTCCCAGTTGACGCTGATGCACAACAGATCAACTTCTTCCGCGATGAAGCGTTTCAGGTGGTCAAGATTTCGGAAAGGACCCGGAAGGCGAAGGTCGAGGAGGGTAAGACGCTCGACGTGCGGCTCCAGCGAAGCGGCGACATATTCCAATCCTGTCGGAGGGAAGACCGCAAGCCCCAGGGAGCCGGAGTGACTGTCTCGAAAATAGGGATGTAAACAGAGCGCGTGCTTATACACTATGCGAAAGTTTGCCTCGTCGCTCAAGCCCGTGCTTGCAAGGGGTCGGGCAGGAGTTCGCGGGCCGACTCCTGTCCGAGATTTTAGTGGTGTCAAGAAAATCTCGTTACCAGCGGGATCTTCCGCCCCCTCCGCCGGTGTCACGCCGCCGACCACCGCCGCCACCACCACCACCGCCGCTGGTCTTGGGGCGAGCTTCGTTCACCTTGAGGCTGCGGCCGTTAACTTCCTTGTTGTCGAGTTCCTCGATCGCACGAAGACCTTCTTCACGGTTGCGCATCTCCACGAACCCGAATCCGCGAGAGCGGCCGGTGAACTGGTCAACGATGATCTTTGCTGAATCCACCGCGCCGTACGCGTCGAACAGCCCTTTGAGTTCGCTCTCGGTGGAATCAAACGAAAGGTTCCCGACGTAAATGTTGATGCTCATCACTCACTCCTTGAAAAATAGCACCCGCCACCCCGGCATAAGTGCGTTTACGGCTCTGAACAAGGGCTCTTGGTGAACTCGGATAAACCGGCTGGAATAATGGCGTGACAATCCTCGGCACGGGCGCCTATGTCCCGATAACTTGATCCTTGCATAACGCCCGCGGTCCTGACGAGAGGCCGACCGGAGAAACACAGGATAAAACCATGTTATTTATACGACGTCAATTTCCTCGTGTCAAGGGATTTTGATTGACTCGCGGCGCGGTTCGATCCGGTCAAAAAAATGGTTTTCTTTTTGGGCGAAAGTGACTACCTTCACACTCTTGAACGCAAGTTCCCATCGAAGAGGCCGAAGGAGCCCCGAACAGCGAAGCGGCCCTCGTTGGGACGCGTCGGGCTGAGAGAACGCTCTTGGCATTTCCACTCATTGACGACGAAGTCGCAGATGCAATGTGACCTCATGTGTTCGGTGCGGCTTCGTGGCTGTTGGAGTTCTTATGGCAGACATGCACGGACCACGAACCATACTCGTTACGGGAGGAGCCGGCTTCATTGGGAGCCACCTTGTTGAATGCCTCCTGGGGCGAGACGAGACAGTGCGGGTACTGGATAATTTTAGCACAGGCAAGCGTGAACACTTGGACCGCCTCAGCAGTCTCCCGGGCGCGAATCGTAATCTCCAAGTGATCGAAGGCGACATCCGGGATTACGGAGTTGTAGCGGAGGCGTGCGCGGGAGTAGATGGCATTCTCCACGAGGCTGCGCTCGGCAGCGTCCCCCGCTCGGTGGAAGATCCCATGACCACGCAGCAGGTCAACGCCGACGGCACCCTCAACGTTCTTCTTGCCGCGAAGGAGCACGGCGTTTCGCGAGTGGTCTACGCATCATCCTCCTCTGTGTATGGAGACAGCACCGCGCAACTCAAGCGGGAAGGTGAAGAGGGCGGTCCGCTCTCGCCGTACGCTCTCACGAAGAAGAACAACGAAGAATACGGCCGGCTGTTCGGAGATCTCTACGGCCTCCAAGCGGTCGGGCTTCGGTATTTCAATGTGTATGGCCCGCGGCAGGATCCCAACTCACAGTATGCCGCAGTAATTCCTCGCTTCGCCACGGCGCTCCTATCAGGCTCGCGTCCGACGGTGTACGGCACAGGGTTGCAGAGTCGCGATTTTACCTTTGTCCGGGACGTAGTGGAAGCCAACCTCCTCGCTCTGGAAGCCCCCCAGTCCGCGTGCGGAAATGCTTACAACGTGGGCCGCGGTGGCAGCTTCACGTTGCTGGAGCTACTGTCCGTACTACAGGAGCTTGTGGGTACGCGTATCGAGCCGCTATTTGATGCCCCCCGACCTGGAGACGTGATGCATTCGGCGGCCGACATTTCTCTGGCAGCACGGGCGCTTGGATACCGGCCCGGGTACGGTCTGCAGGAAGGGTTGAAGGTTACTATCGAATGGTATAGGGAGCAGGTCGGAATGACGGACAGTCGTCGATCCTAATGTCGCCGAGTTGTATGAAGCTTACACGAATGCGCTTTCAAACAAGTGACCTCCGCAGTATCCAAAATCCCCCCTAACCCCCATAGGCGTTAAGATAAGCAAGATTCCAAAAAGATGCCCCTCCCTGTCCCTCCCCGTCAACGGAGAGGGAACGCACTTCCCCCCGTTGACGGGGGGATTGAGGGGGGGATGGTTGACGACAAG